>Ga0315268_10007018_pt1 | contig 11921 bp, 5 predicted proteins | sample C1_top_MG_FD_204535 | JGI IMG/M metagenome (GOLD analysis project Ga0315268, IMG submission 204535) | Sediment microbial communities from Yellowstone Lake, YNP, Wyoming, USA - C1_top | ecosystem: Environmental > Aquatic > Freshwater > Lake > Sediment | place: USA: Wyoming | collected 2017-08-01 | reverse complement strand
ATCCTGATCGGTCCGGGCGGGTTCGCCCTGGTCCGAAATACCCGGACCATCGACGTCCTGGCCGAGGTCGGGGTGGTCATGCTCCTGTTCATGGTCGGCCTCGAGTTCACCCTGGACCGGCTGAAACGGATCCAGCGGAATTTCTGGCTCGGCGGCGGCCTCCAGGTCGTTCTGACCTCGGCCGCGGCCGCGGCCGTCCTGGCCATCCTCCGCGTCCCGTTCAAGGAGGCCGTCTTCTACGGCTTTCTGGTCTCCCTGAGCAGCACGGCCGTCGTCCTCAAGATCCTCGCCGATCGCAACGAGACCGACACGCCCCAGGGAAGGATCTCCCTCGGCATCCTGATCTTCCAGGACATGGCCATCGTCCCCATGATCGCCCTCGTGCCCATCCTGGCCAACGTCCGGACGGCTTCGCCGGGAGCCATCCTGGCCCGGTTTGGCCTGAGCGTCGCGGCCATCGCCGCCGTTTTCGCCGTCGCGCGATACCTCATGCCCAAGGTCCTTCATCTCGTCGTCCGGACCAGGATCCGGGAGATCTTCCTCATCGCCTCGCTCTTCGTCTGCCTCGGCATGGCCCTGCTGACCTCGTCGCTCGGCCTGTCGCTGGCCCTGGGCGCGTTCCTGGCCGGCGTCATCATCTCCGAGTCGGAATACAGCCACCAGGTCGTGTCCGACATCCTGCCCTTCCGGGACGCCTTCAACAGCCTCTTCTTCATCTCCGTCGGGATGCTCCTCCATACCGCCGACGTCTGGCGCTCGGCGGCCCTCGTCGCCGCCCTCGTCCTGTCCATCCTCCTGTTGAAGGCCCTGGTGGTCGTGCTGACGGCAAGGGTCCTCGGCTACGGCTCCCGGATCTCCTGGCTGACCGGCCTGGCCCTGGCCCAGGTCGGGGAATTTTCCTTCGTCCTGGCCGGCGTCGGACGCGCCAACGGCCTCCTCCCGGAGGCCGTCTTCCAAGCCTTCCTGGCCTCCTCCGTCCTGACCATCATCGCCACCCCGTTCCTCATCCAGGTTTCGCCGGCCCTGGCGGGGAGGGCGGGTGAGGGGCGGCCGAGGAAGGCCGGGGCCGCGGCGCCGGGCGAAGGCATCGCCGCCGGGCTCAAGGACCATGTCATCATCGCCGGCTACGGCCTCAACGGCCGGAACCTGGCCCACGTCCTCATGGAGGCCGGAGTCGGGTACGTTGTCGTCGAGCTCAACCCGGAGACCATCAAAACCGCGGCCAGCCGCGGCGACCCCTTCATCTTCGGCGACATCTCGAGCCGCACCATCCTCCGCGAGGCCGGGGTTGAGCGGGCTCGGGCCGTCGTGTTCGCCATCTCGGACCCGGCCACGACCCGCCGCGCCGTCCGGGCGGCCAGGGAGATGGGGCGCGAGGCCTTCCTCATCGTCCGGACCCGCTATGCCTCGGAGATCGACGAGTTGTACGGCCTGGGCGCGGACGACGTCATCCCCGAGGAGTTCGAAACCTCCGTCGAGATCTTCAGCCGGGTCCTCGCGAGGTTCCACATCCCCCGGAACATCGTCGACGCCCAGGTCAAGGTCATCCGCAACGAGTGCTACGGGCTCCTGCGGGGCACCTGCGAGGCGACCAGGCCCTCCGTCGAGCGGATCTCGGACCTCCTCTCGGCCGGGACGGCGGAATCCTTCTACGTCTCCCGCGGCGGCTGGCCGGCGGGCCGAACGCTCGGCGCCGTCGACCTCCGGAACATGACGGGCGCGACGGTCATCGCGGTCGTCAGGGGCGAAGAGTCGTTCACCAGCCCCGGCGCGGAATTCGTGCTCGCGGCCGGCGACACCCTGGTCCTCGTGGCCAGCCACAGGGACATGAACCGGGCCCTGCGCTTCCTCGAGACCGGGCCGGAGGAGGACGGAGGGAAGGCCTGAGCATGGACGTCCGGCTCCAGACCTCCTGGCTTCTTCTCGGCCCGACCGGCGCCGGCAAGACCCCCCTCGGCCAGCTCCTCGAGGAGAGGGGGGTCGCCGGGCGGCGATGCTTCCACTTCGACTTCGGGGCCGAGCTCCGGGCGGTCGCGGCCCCCCCCGGGGGAGGGGCGGGCCTTTCTCCGGCCGAGCGTCAGGTCGTCCTGAGGTCGCTCGCGACCGGGGCCCTGCTCGAGGACCACGAGTTCCCCATCGCCCTCCGGATCCTGCGGGCCTTTGTCCGCCGCTCCGGGGTCGGCGAGGAGGACCGGCTCGTTCTCAACGGCCTGCCGCGCCACATCGGCCAGGCCCGGATGATGGAGGACGTCGTCCGGGTCGCCGCCGTCATCAGCCTGGAGGCCGGGGCCGAGGTCATCCGGGAGAGGCTCTCGCTCAACACCGGCGGGGACCGGGTCGATCGCGTCGACGACGAGCTCCAGGCCGTCCGTAAGAAGCTCGTCCTCTTCCGGATGCGGACGCTGCCGCTCATCGAGTACTACGAGAACCGGGAAGTCTCCGTCCTCCGGGTGCCGGTCGGGGCCCGGACGAGCGCCGGGGACATGTACGCCGCGGTCCTCGGCCTGCTCAAGACAGGCGCCATCCCATGAACGGAGGACGTTCCATGCGCTCGAAGATCTTGCGGCTGGGCGGGCTGGCCGCTGTCGCGGGCTTGTTCCTTGCGGGGCAGCTCCACGCGGCGGACGCGCCGAAGTTCGAGACCATCCTCTACGGAGCGTCCTATTACTGGGAATACATGCCCTATGAGCGGCTGGAGAAGGACGTCGGGCTCATGGAAAAGGCCGGCCTCAACTTCGCCCGGGTGGGGGAGTCGACGTGGGGTGTCCTCGAGCCGAGCGACGGCGTCTTCGACTTCGGCTGGCTGCGGCGGGTCCTGGACCGTCTCCACCAGGCCGGGATCAAGGTCATCTTGGGAACCCCGACCTATTCCATCCCGTCCTGGCTCTATCTGAAGCACCCGGAGATCCAGGTCCGGCAGATCAACCAGGCCCGTTACACCTACGGGCTCCGCCAGATGTCCGACATGACCCATCCCGTCTACCTCCGGTACGCCGAGCGGATCATCCGGAAGCTCGTGGCCGAGTTCCGGGACCACCCCGCCGTCATCGGCTACCAGCTCGACAACGAGTCCCATCCCTCGGGCACGGCGGACGCCCGCGTCCAGGCCGCGTTCCGCGAGCACCTGCGGCGGAAATTCACGACGCCGGAGAACCTCAACAAGGCCTGGGGGCTGAACTACTGGGGCCAGCGGATCTCGAGCTTCGACGAGCTGCCGCCCCGCGACGGCGCCCTCAATCCCGGCTACAAGCTCGAGTGGGAGCGCTTCCAGCAGCAGATCGCGGCCGACTTCCTGGGCTGGCAGGCCGGGATCGTCCGCGGCCTCAGGCGGCCCGGCCAGTTCGTCACCCACGATTTCGTCGGCGGCTTTCCCGGCGACGTCAGCCAGCCGGAGATCGCCGAGTTCCTCGACCTCCCGGCCGTCAACATCTACATGGGGCTCCAGGACGAGATGGACGGCGAGTTCATCGCCTATTGCGGCGACATCATCCGGTCGCTCAAGGGGACGAACTACCTGGTCACGGAGACCACGGCCCAAACGACCGGCTGGGACTCCCGGGACCAGGTCCCGCCCTACGATGGGCAGCTGCGGCTGGCCGTATACGCCAACATCCTGAGCGGGGCCAACCTGGTCGCCTACTGGCACTGGCATTCCCTCCATTACGGGCAGGAGACATACTGGAAGGGCGTCCTTCCCCACGACCTCGAGCCGGGCCGGATCTATGACGAAGTCTCCCGCATCGCCCATGAGCTCGGGAAGACGGGCCCCGCCCTCGCCAACCTGAAAAAGAAGAACCGGGTGGCCATCCTCTTCAGCCTGGATTCCTGGAACGGGCTCAACATCATGCCGTTCGACCGCGAGGCCGGGTACATGACCGTCCTCAACCAGATGTACCGGGCCCTCTACCGGCTCAACGTCGAGACCGACTTCGTCTTCCCCGCGACGGGGGACCTGGCCGGGTACGACCTCGTCCTGGTGCCCCCGCTTTATGTGGCGAGCGACGAGCTCCTGGCACGGATCGTCGATTATGTCAGAGGCGGTGGGCACGTCCTGATGGCCTTCAAGAGCGGTTTCGCCGACGAGCAATCGGCGGTCCGGTCCGTGCCGGCGCCGGGCCCGCTCCGCCAAGCCTGCGGCTTCTCCTACCAGGAATTCCAGAACCTCCGGGCGCCGCTCCGGCTCAAAGGCGATCCGTTCGGGGCCGGTGAAAAGAACACCGTCACGGCCTGGGCGGAGTATCTCGTCCCGGGAACGGCCGAGAGCTTGGCGTATTATGACCATGCCTTTCTGGGCCGTTTTCCGGCGGTCACGCGGAACCGCTTCGGGAAGGGGAGCCTGACCTACGAGGGGACGCTCGTCTCGGACGCGCTCCAGGAGAAGATCGTGGCCGGCGCCTTGAAGGAGGCCGGCTTGCCCCTCGCGGATGCGGTCCTGCCCCCGGTCGTCAAGGCCAAGCACGCGGTCCTGGCCGGCGGCGCGGCGGTCCACGCTTTCTTCAATTTCTCGGGAAAGCCGCAGACGTTCGTTTACGCCTATCCCGGCGGCGTGGATATCCTCGGCGGGCGGCCCGTGGCCCGGTCGGAGCGGGTCACGCTCCGGCCTTGGGACCTGGTCATCATCCGGGAATAGATCGGCGGTCTCGTCGTAAGAAACTTAGATCGCCACGCTTCGCTCGCGATGACATCCTGGTGCGGCATTTCCGGGCCATAACAAAAATATTGACAGGCGAGGCTCCGTCCTCAATAATCACTCCATTCGCCCCGTCAAGGAGTCGTCGAATGATCATGGACCTGCGACAAAAACATCGGCTCATCCCTGTCCTCGCCGTCCTCTTCCTCGCGGCCGGCTCCGTCCTGGCCGCGGCCGAGAAGCCGGCCTCCCTCGTCCGGCCGGAAGAGCCGGATGGCTGCACCTCCATCCAGGTCGGCCGCCTGGCCACCGTGGACGGTTCGGTCATCACCTGCCACACGTGCGACGGGAACTACCGCACCTGGCTCAACATCGTCCCGCGCCAGAAGTGGCCTGAGAAAGCGACGACCAAGATCTATTCCGGCAAAATGCACACCGAGTCGCCGGGCGACCTCCAGGGCATGGTCCTGAAAGGCGAGGTCCCTCAGGTCGCCGAGACCTACCAGTTCCTGAACACGGCCTACCCCTGCCTCAACGAATACGGCCTGGCCATCGGCGAGACGACCATCGGCGGCCGCCAGGAGCTCGTCAACAACGAAGGCCAGTTCATGATCGAGGAGGTCGAGCGGCTGATGCTCGAGCGGTGTCGGACCGCCCGGGAGGCCATCAAGCTCGCCGGCGAGCTCGTCAAGCAGTACGGCTACGGGGATGACGGCGAATGCATCACCATCGCCGATGGCAAGGAGGTCTGGCATTTCGAGATCTTCGGGGCCGGGCCGCTCCAGAAAGGCGCGGTCTGGGCCGCCGTGCGCATCCCGGACGACCAGGTCGGCATCTCGGCCAACATCCCGCGCATCGCCGAGATCGACCTCAAGAACCCCGACCGCTACATGGCCTCGGACAACGTCTTCCAGGTGGCCCAGGACATGGGCTGGTGGGACCCGAAAGGCGGCAAGCCGTTCAAGTTCTGGGAGGCCTACAGCGGCCGCAAGCCGTTCTCGACCCGGGAGTTCTTCGTCCTCAGCACCCTGGCCCCCTCCCTCAAGCTGAGCATGGACTTGCCGGAGCTGCCCTTCTCGGTCAAGCCCGAGAAGAAGCTATCGGTCCGCGACATCCTCCGGATCTACCGCGACCCCTACGCCGGGACGGACCTCGACATGACCAAGAACCTTCTTGTCCCGAAGCGCCAGGGGAGACGTGATCAGGCCGCGCCGGCGACTCCGGCGACGCCGCCCGAGATGGTGCCGAGCCCCATCGCCAGCGCCTGGATGCCCCGCGACGTCATTCAGCTCGCCAACACTCTCAAGCCCGGCACGGTCACGATGCAGAGGACCATCCCTATCTCGGGGTGCTCGTATGCGACGGTCATCCAGGTCCGCGGCTGGCTGCCGCCGTCGGTCGGGGCGGTTTGCTGGTTCGCCTTCGACAACCCAGCCATGAGCTCCCGCATCCCCATCTTCGCCGGCGCGACGGAACTCCCGCCAAGCTTCGAGATCTGCGGACAGCACCGCTTCCGGCTGGATTCGGCCGACTGGGCCTTCCGGCGGGCCAACCGGCTAGCGACCCTGAAATGGGGCCAGACGAAGGACCGAGTCCAGGGAACCGTCGCCGAGTTCGAGGAGAAGGCCTTCGCCGACCTGCCTATGCTCGAGAAGAAGATCCAGGACATCCTGGCCAGCAAGACGCCGGACAAGGAGCCGTTCACGGTCAATCAATATCTGACGAAATACACGAACGACTTCGCCCGCGCGGCCATCCAGAAATACCTCGAGCTCGGCGACAAGTTCTGGATGCTCATCGCCATGGGCCTGTAGGGCGTCCCCTTTTCACTCAGAGGACGTACTTGTAGAGTTTCATCCCGTCCGCGAGCCGGGCCTTCTCCCTGTAGATGTCCCAGTAGCGGGCCTTGGCCTCCGCGAGGGCCGCGTAGAGCGGATGTTTCGTGTCGACGACATGGGTCGCGGCCACGGCGTTCTTTCGGTCGACGCAGACTAGCTTTTGGCAGCGGTTCATGATCCCGGCCGTGCCGATGCTCGCGGCGACGACGAGCTCGTTCGCCTTGACCCGGTCCACGAGCTCGCCGTATCTCAGGTGCCGTTCTGCGACCTTGACCCCCGCCTCCCGGAGGATGGTCACCATGCCCTGGATGGTGACGGAGGGCAGAATGAGCTCGCTCTCGGGGATCTTGACCACGGTCCCGTCCCGGAAGCCGAACAGACAGCATGAAGAGTCCCACTCCGTGATCCGGCGGTCCTCGAGCGGGAGGTGGGTCTGGTCGTCCAGGAAGAGGGCCGCCGCGGCCTGCGGGTCGACGTCCTTGGCCGCGTCGATGGCCTTCAGGCTGATGAGATAGTTGATGCCGAGCTTGAGCCAACCCGTCTTGTTGGCCGACGTGGCCCGGACGAGGTGGGGGATGACCACGCCCGTGAACGGTTCGCCGAGATAGTTGTCGTACCGGCAGAAGATAGCCCGGACGGCGGGCTGGGAGGGGAAGGTGACGCCCATGGACTGCTCTTCGTCCACGGTGAAGGGCCGCAGATAGCCCTGGGCGCCGGCCCCGGCCATCTCCTCGAGGAAGGCCCGGACCTCCGGGTCCTGGAAATACTGATGGATGATGATGCCCTCCAGCTCCTCGACGGCGGGGACGAGCCCGGCCTGGCTCTTGCTCAAGTTGAAGGCCATGCCCCTCTGCAGGCGCTCCAGGTTCTGGTGCCAGTTGAGGAAGACAACCTCAAGCTGGCCCTTGGCGTTTTTCTTGGCGAAGAACCGGATGCCCTCGAAACATAGGAAGGTCGCGTAGAAGATCGAGCGCGAGACGCCGAAGACCCTGGCGTCCGGCTCGAGGATCCCGAACTGCTTGTCCGGGAGGAGGTAGCGCATCTGGCGGGGGGCCCACTTCACGCCTTCGAATTTGGCCATGAGATGACTCCTTTCTTTATCACTTGACGACCGGTTTGAGGTGTTCGATGAAATATTCGATGCGCGTCTCGCCGGCGTGGGGATATCGGATGCCGTGCTGGTTCTCCGGGTACATCATGAGGTCGAACTTCTTTCCCTCGGTGAGCAGGGCCTGGACGAGCTGGATGGTGTTCGCGGGGTGGACGTTGTCGTCGATCGTGCCGTGCTGGAGGTAGAGATGTCCCTTCAGGTTCTTGGCGTAGGTCAGGCACGACCCCTTCTCGTAGCCCTCGGGATTGTCCTGGGGCCGGCGCATGTAGCGCTCGGTGTAGATCGAGTCGTAGTTCCTCCAGTCCGTGACGGAGGAGGCGGCCACCCCGACGTGGAAGACGTCCGGGGCCTTGAGGAGGCAGATGCAGGTGAAGTACCCGCCGTACGACCCCCCGAAGACGCCGACCCGGCCCGCGTCGACATATGGCCTCGCGCTGAGCGCCTTGACGAAGGCGACGTGGTCCTCGAGCTCGACCTGCCCGAGCTTCAGGTAGTGGAGGTTCTGGAAGGCCTTGCCCCGTCCCGAGACGCCCCGGTAATCGCAGGTCGCGACCAGGAAGCCGAGCTGGGCCAGGGCCTGATTGCCGTCGTTCATGTTGTAACGGTTGGCGACGCCCTTGGAGCCCGGCCCGCCGTAGACCGACAGGATGACCGGATATTTCTCTTTGGGGTCGAAGTGGGCGGGGAAATAGAGCACGGCGTCGAGGTCGTACTTCCCGTCCGACGATTTGAACAAGAAGTGTTCGGGCTTGCGGAGATTCAAGGCCTGGAACTCGGGGCTCGGCACGGCCTGGCCGATGACCCTGACCTCGGTCCCGTCGGCCCGGCAGAGGGCCGACCGGGACGGGGAATCGAAGCTCGAGAAGGAATCGGTGTAGTAGGCGAACCCGGGGGCGAAACTGACCTGATGCGACCCGGCCTCCTTGGTCAGCCGGGTGAAGCCCGTTCCGTCGAGCCGGACCTTGAACAGGTGCGACTCCGTTCCGTTGGCCACCGCCCCCGTGAAATAGATCCAGCCGCCCGTTTCGTCGACGCCGAGGATGGACTGGACCGGGAGCCGGGCCTCGGTCAGCTGCTTGAGGAGCTTCCCGGAAACGTCATACAGATAGATCTCGCGCCAGCCGCTCCGCTCCGAGGTCCACAGGAATCTCTGATTGTCCTTGAGGAAGACGAGGTCGGTCTGTTCGTCGATATAGCAGGGATCTTCGTCCTTGAGGATGGGCCGCGTCTTGCCAGTGGCCGGGTCGGCGGCGAAGACCTCGACCCGGTTCTGGAGCCGGTTGAGCCGGTGGTAGGTGAATTCCCGGCCGTCGTTCGTCCACTGGCCCCGGTAGAGATAGACGTCGAGGTCGTCTCCGGTCTCAAGCCGGACGACCTTTTTCGTAGTGACGTCGGTTATGAGGAGACGGACGATGGGGTTGTTCGCGCCCGGCACGGGGTAACCCTGGAGCTCATAGCGGGGCATCGGGGCGATGTCGTGGACGATCGGGTATTTCGCGACCGGGCTCTCGTCGAACTGCATGAAGGCGATCTTCTTCGAGTCGGGCGACCACCAGAACGCCTGGTACTGGCCGAGCTCCTCCGGATAGACCCAGTCGGGGAAGCCGTTCCTCAGGTCCTCGGTCCCGTCCGTCGTCAGGGCCGTCTCGGCGCCGTCCATGTCCTTGACATAGAGGTTGTAGTTCCGGGTGAAGGCCCGGAGCTTGAGGTCGGGAGAGAGGACGTCGCCATAGCCCCGGCCGCGCACGCCCGTGATGCTCCGCTCGGGCTCGAACGCGTTGACTTTGCCCGTTGCGAGGTCGTAGAGGAAAACCTTGTTCCAGGCCGAAAACTGGATCCTCTTGCCGTCGTCCAGGAATTGGAAACGGTTGAAGGGGAGCTTGGTCTCCTGGCGGCCGGTCATGGCGTTCAGGCCGGCCAGAACCCGGGCGTCGTCGAACAAGGGGGACTTTTCGCCCGTCTCGAGGTCGACCCGCTTGAAGGTGTTCTCCTCCGAAATAAAGTAAGCCTTGCCGTCGGGCGTCCAGGTGAGGGCCATCAGGCCCTCGAACTTGACCAGCGCCCGGCCCTCCTTGCGCAGCTTTTCATAAAGCGCCCGGCCGACGAGCTTCTCCTTGGTGGCCGGCTTGGCCGGCGCCTTCGATTGGGCGAATGATGATACGGGGACGAGCCCGGTCAAGACAACGGCCAGGACGGCGATCGATCTCACGATCCTCTTCATGCGATCTCCTCTCTTCTTGCGCTCGATTTCAGCGGATCCTCTTCGCGGACAGGATCCTGACGGCCGGGGCCAGCTGCTGCCCCTCGGCCGGAAGCTTCTGGATCTTCCTCACGACGTCCATGCCCGAGACGACCTTCCCGAAAGCCGCGAAACCCTGACCGTCGGGATTGCGCCGGCCCCCGTAGTCGAGCTCGGGCTGGTCGTGGATACAGACGAAAAAGCTCGAGGTCGCGCTCCCCGGGGCTGAGCGAGCCATGGAGACGGCGCCGTCCGCGTGCTTGAGCCCGGTCCGGCGGGTCGTCTCGTGGGCGATGGGCGGAAATTCCTTGGCCCGGTCCACTTGACCGCCCTGGATGACCTCGATCTTGACCGGATTCGCCGGCTGGTTGTCCAGGGTCACGGTCCGGAAGAACGTCGTCCCGTCGTAGAGACCGGCCTCGACGTAGCGGAGGAAGTTGGCCGCCGTGACCGGGGCCCGGGACACGAGAACCTCGATAGCGATATCGCCGGCCTCCGTTCTGACCAGGACTTGCGGATTTTCGGCGCCCGCGGCGGATTCGATGTTCTTCACGGCGGCTTCGGCGCTCCGTCTGAGGATGCCCCGCGGCGACGCGACGCCCGAGGCCTTCTTCAGGAAGGGGATCCTCTCCGGGTCGCCGCATTCCCCGACGGCGGCCAGGGCCTCCGCCTGGACGACGTAGCTCGAATCCTTCCGGAAGACGTCTTCGAAAAGGGGCACCAGACCGGGGTCTTTGGCCCGTGCCAGGCCCTTAACGCCCGTCGCCCTGACCTTGGAGCTCTTGTCCAAGAGGAGGGTCCTCAAGAGCGGCTCGAGCTCCCGGGCGCCCGTTCCGGTCCCGGCGCCGAGCAGGGCTTCGGCGGCCGCCTTCCGTACGGCCCAGCTCGTGTCCGTCCGGGCCGCGCCCTCGAGGGCCCGCTTCACGGGAGCATCCGTGGTCGAAGCGGCGAGCTGGCCGGCCGCCCAGACCCGACCGACGACGTCGTCGTTCCGGAGCCGATAGATCAGCTCTTCGGCGGGCCTCCGGAAAACGAGCTCCTTCAGCAGGAAATTCCCCTCGTCAAAGCGGACGAGGATGGGCCTCTCTGGAACGTCGAACTCGAAGGTTTCTTCGGCCCGGGTGATCCAGATCTTTTGATGGGCGGTCGTCCCAGCAGTCCGGATGCCGATGACAACGGGCGTCCGGAAGATGGGGATGCCTTTGGAAAGGTCCTGGGCCTGCCGGACCCTTAGACGGAGTTTCCCGGCGGCGCCGTCCCAGGTCGAGCCGACCTCGAACACCGGATGGCCGGGCTTGTAGATCCATTGGTCGAAGAACCAGTCGAGGTTCTGGCCGCTCGTCTCCTTGACCACGGTCATGAAGTCGTGCGTGTCGGCGTTTTTGAAGGCGAACCGGCCCAGGAATTCCCTGAGGGCCCGGAAGAAAGCCTCGTCCCCGAGGACGCTGCGGAGCATGTGGAGGACGGCCGCGCCCTTGGGATAGGAATGACCGTCCATGATCTCCCAGGGGTCGCTATAACGGTTGAAAACGACGGGCCGGATGTAGCGGGTCCGGGCTTCCTCGAGGTATTCGTCCTTCTTGGCCTCGAGGTCGAGCGCCCCCTCGTCCTCGCCGCGCTCGGACCGGGTGAAGAGATGCTCGGAGTAGGTGGCGAAGCTCTCGCTCAACCAGACATCGGGCCAGGACCGTTCCGTGACGAGGTCGCCCCACCACATGTGGGCGAGCTCGTGGGCGACCAGCCCCTCGCTCGAGAAGTCTTGCTCGGCCCGCTCGTCGTGGATCGTTCCCCGGCCGAGGATGGTGGCCGTGGTCGCCTCCATGCCGCCGCCGTAGCCGGCGACGCAGACCTGGTCGTATTTGGCCCAGGGATAGGCGAAGCCGAAGGTCCGATTGTAGAAATCGATCATCTTCGGCGTCTTGCGGAAGGAGCGGGGAGCGTCGGTGACGTCCTCGGGATAAATCCAATAGGCGACGGGCAGGTTCCCCAGCGAGTCCCTGAGGACCTCGAACGGTCCGGCCGCGAGCATGATGCCATACGTGGGATGCGGCTCCTCCTGGGTCCAGTGCCAGGTCCGGGTCCCGGCGGCCGCGTCCTCGGTGA
>Ga0315268_10007017_pt1 | contig 11921 bp, 5 predicted proteins | sample C1_top_MG_FD_204535 | JGI IMG/M metagenome (GOLD analysis project Ga0315268, IMG submission 204535) | Sediment microbial communities from Yellowstone Lake, YNP, Wyoming, USA - C1_top | ecosystem: Environmental > Aquatic > Freshwater > Lake > Sediment | place: USA: Wyoming | collected 2017-08-01 | reverse complement strand
CAACTTCCATCCCGAGCACGCCCGACCCCTACACTTTCACCGTGACGCTGCACGACAACATCGACGACGCCGTCGATCCCGATCCGGCCGCTCAGGATACAGTGGTCAGTTTCACTGTTGACCGCACCCCGCCCCGATTTATCTTGATCAACGACAGCGGCACCGTCGTCTCGAGCGGAAGCTTTACCAATTCGGGCGGCATTACCGTAAACGCCACCGACAACATCGCCCTCTCGACCGTTCAGATCACCGGCCCCCTCACCGCCAGCCAGCTTCTCTCCGGCACGTCGGGCAGCGCCCGCTTCCCCTCCTCCGGCAATCTTCTTAACGGCCTCTACACCGCGACCGTCTACGACCTTGCCGGCAACGCGTCGACGGCGACTTTCTACGTCGACGGCAAGCCTCCGGTGGTCGTACCCTTCGCCGCCGACGGACGCCCCATCGGCGGCCACAAGGCGTACAACACCCCGACGGTCCTCATCGCCGCGGACGACGACTTCGACGGCACCGGAGTGGCCTCCGTGCACATCGACGGCCCCGGCGGCTATTCCGAATCCAAGCTCTACGTTCCTTCTCAGGTCCTGGCCGAGCCGCGCTTCCCCCTCTCGCCGACGGCGAAATTGGCGGAGGGCGATTACGTCGTCACCTCCGTCGACGTCGCCGGCAATACGGGCTACGCCTACTTCACGGTTCGAACGACGACCCTGACGGTCCAGATCGGCAGTCTCCCAATATCCTCCACGGAAACCTACCTGACGGAAGGGAACACCCTCTCGGTGGGCGTCATCCCTCCGGACCGATCTCTCGTCGACGTCGAACTCTTCCAAGAGGACGCCAACGGCGATCTGACGCAAGTGGATCTAGCGAATAGCGACGCGGGTCTGACCCTGCCGGTCACCTTCCCGTTCGCCACGAGCCAAACGACGCTGCCGGAAGGCGACTACGTCGTCACGATCCGCGACAACGAAGGCAATTCCGCCCTGGGCAACGCCACCATCGACCGGACCCCGCCCTCCATCACCGCCGTCTTTCCGTCCGGCATCCCCAACACGGGCCTGACCTCGAAGGGACCCTTCAACGACTTCCAAACCGGAGAGATCTGGCTGCACAACGACCTGACCGTCAATTCGGGCGTCGGCATCGGGTTCAGCTTCTCGGACAACCTCGCCGCGTCGAAGTTTTTCCTGGGACGGAGTTCCCTCGACCCGGCCACGGCGACCATCGACGCGACCTTTGACCCGCCTATATCGAGCATGACGGTGAACGCGGTCGATACCAAGGTCCTCCCGGACGGACGCGGCTATGCCGTCTACGTCGAGGACCGGCTCGAACACAGGGCGGGCATCAATTTCGGCGTCGACAGCGTCCCCCCGAGCGTCCAGCGTCTGGACATCGTCTCGAATCCCGACATGAGCGTGAGCGCGATCATGGACGCGACGGACGCCGGCTCGGGCGTGTCGAACCTCGCCGCGGTCGTCATCACCTCTGGGGCGTACGATTATCCGGTGCCGTGGAACAAAAACCTGGGCCAGTCGCCGTTCCACGGCAGCATCGATATCCCGGTCGCATTCGGTCCCGCGAGCCCGAATTCGACCGAGGGACGCTACTACGTCGCGGCCGTCGACGCGTCGGGACTGGCGAATCTCCTCAACCCCGTCGTGGTCGAGCACAATCTCTTCGCCCAGCGCGGCCTGAGCATTTCCACCTACCCGGCGAACGCCGGCTGGTTCACGCCGGGACAAGAAGGCACGGGCGGGGCGCTGCCCACGAACCTGGGGGCGCTCCTGCGCAGCGTCACGCTGAGCACCCTGGAGTGCGTCCCGCGCGACCCCATGGTCGTGTGCCCGTCCAGCCCCCCGGTCCACTGCGCCACCACCATCATGCTCTCCGCGAGGGCGACGAACACTTCGCCGGGAGCATCGCCCGGATCGATCAATTATTACGCGTCCGGGACCGATACCCCGCAGACCGTCGTCTTCGAGTATACCGGAGAGGTAAGCACGACGTCGGCGGCGGTCTTGCCGCTGTACCTGGCGCCGGTCGCCTCTCTGAAGCTGGACGTGAACGCGGCCGATTCCTGCTACAAGCCGGACGGCATGCTCACGTACGACTATGAGACGCTGAACGCGAACGCGCAGTTGAGCGTGCCGCAGCAGACCGTGCCGGCCGGCCGGAACGTCGTCGTCTCAGCGGGAGGAGTGTCGGTGACCTTCGCCAACGTCTCCCCCGGCCCGACCAACCCGTGCACGCTCATCCGGGCCTCCCCGCCGGCGCCGGCGGGCTTCCGCTACCTGCCCGGAGCCAACACCGTGCCGGACCTCGTCATCTCGGCCAATTACAGCGGCCCGCTGGACGTGACCCTGAGCTATATTCCCGGTGGGCTGACCTCGGCGCAGCAGCAGTTCCTGCGTCTGTTCCATTTCGTCAACGGCGGCTGGCAGGACATCACGACCCTCGTCGACTCCAACGGGAACGTGGTCAGGGGCACGGCGAACTCCGCTTCGCCGTTCGGGATTTTCATCTCGACCGGCGTTCTCTCTCCGGACGTCACGCCGCCCGCGACCTCCTTGAATATCCAGGGCAACGCCGCCCCGGGCCCGGGAGGCGCGAGCTACGTCTCGACTCGCACGAAGATGATCCTTCAGGCGACGGACAACGACAGCGGCGTCCGCGCGATCTACTACGCCGTGAACCCGTCGACGGCGCTCATCGCCGCCGGGCTGAACGCCTCCACGGTCGGCCAGTTCGTGAGCTATCAGGCGGGGACTTCTCTGAATCTCCCGGAGGGCGTCAAGACCCTGGCTTTCGCCAGCGTGGATCGAGCCGGCAACTACGAGGCCTTGAACGTCCGGGCCCTGCTGATGGATGGGACCACGCCGAGCGTCACGTTCTTCTCGTCCGCCGCGTATTTCGTTTTCACCGCGACGGACCCGGTTTCCAACGGAGTCTCGTCCGGTCTTGCCGGGATATCCTACCTTGTCGACACGCCGCCGAATTCTTGCCCGGCGCTGTTCACCGACACGAGCGCCCCGGCGGGCACTTGCGCGAACCCGGCCTACGGCCAACCTTTCACCTTGGCCGCCGGCACGCACACCGTCTATTACCAGGCGACGGACGCCGCCGGCAATGGCCAGGACGTGGTTTCTTCCAGCTACGTGGTCGTGGGCGGCGGCGCTTCACCGTATGCGGTCAATCCGGCCACCGGGCCCATCGGCATACCGTTCTCGATCTCTGGTTCCAGCTTCGGAGCTTATGGAGGAAGCAACACCCGCGTGAAGTTCGGGACGACGCTCGCGCCCGTGTCCGTCTGGAACGACGCGCTCATCTCCGGAACTATCCCTGGCCTGTCCACCGGGGCCTATCCCGTCGCGATCGAGCGCCAGAACGCCTCCAGCACGACCGTTCTCTCCGCCGGGATTTTTGAGGTGCTCCTCCCGTCGGCCACCGCCATCACCGTCAGTTCCGCGCCCATCGGCGCGCCGTTCTCCATCACGGGAACCGCCTTCGGCCCTTACGCCGGAACGCTCACGCGCCTGTTGATCGGCGGCGCCACCGCACCGGTGTCGGTCTGGAACGACACCACGATCTTCGGGACTATCCCCGGCCTCTCCACCGGAACGTACCCCGTCCAAATCCAGCGCGCCACGGCCGACGGCGGTCTGATGACCGTCGCCCCGTTCAATGTCCAGGTGGTCGCTCCTAGCCCCACGTCTTTCTCGCCGTCTTCCGGACCCATCGGCGTGCCGTTCAGCGTGGGCGGCTCCGGCTTCGGGCCCTACGCGGGGACCAGCACGCGCATTGTCTTCGACGGCACGCGCGCGCCGGTGTCCGTCTGGAACGACTCGACGATCTCCGGAACGATCCCGAATCTGACGCCCGGCGCTCACGCCGTCTGGATCGAGCGCGCCAGTTCCGACGGCGGCCTGTCCTCCAGCGACACCGGATACTTCACCGTCACCGTCCCGTCCGTGACCGCCATCAGCCCCTCGTCCGGCCCCATCGGCGCGACTTTCTCCCTGGCGGGACAATCGTTCGGCCCTTACGCGGGCAGCCTCACCCAATTGCTGATCGGCGGCACGACCGCGCCGGTCTCAGTGTGGAACGACGTTGCGATTACGGCCACCGTCCCAGGAAGCCTGCTCCCCGGAACTTATCCGGTGCAAGTCGAGCGCATGACCGCCGACGGCGGCCTGTCCGCCTCGGCCACGGTCTACTTCCAGGTGGTGGCCCCGTTCGGCGCGTCGCTCACGCCCTCGACCGGCCCCATCGGCGTGCCCTTCACCGTCACCGGCAACGGCTTCGGCGCCTACGGGGGCGCCAACACCGTGCTCCTGTTCGGCGGCACCACTGCGGCGCTCTCCGTGTGGAACGACACCACTATCTCCGGCACGATCCCGGCGCTCTCGACCGGCACCTATCCCGTAGTCGTCGAGCGAATTCAGGGAACGGGCATGGCCGCAAGCACCGTGGCGGCGTTCACCGTCACGCCGCTGACCCTGGCCGCCCCGGTTCCGTCCTCCGGCCCCATCGGTGTGCCCTTCACCATCACCGGCTCCGGCTTCGGTCCTTACGCGGGCGCCAACACCCGCGTCCTGCTGGGCGGGGCCACCGTCGCCGTCTCGGTGTGGAACGACACGACCATCTCCGGAACCGCGCCGCCGATACCCGACGGCTCGCAGCCGCTGTGGATCGAACGCCAGAGCGGAAGCGGCGTCCAGTCCAGTTCCACGACCTACTTCCTGGTGACGATCCCGACGGTGTACTCCCTGACCCCGTCCTCCGCTCCCATCGGTTCGCCGTTCATCATCCACGGCGCGTCGTTCGGACCTTACGCGGGCGCCAACACGCGCGTGAAGTTCAACGGTTTGGTTGCACCAGTCTCCGTGTGGAACGACGCGACCATTTCCGGAACGGTTCCGGGCGCAGTTTCCACCGGCGCGGCCGTGGTCGTGGTCGAGCGCGCCGCGGGCGCAGGCCTCGTCCAAAGCGCCTCGCAGGCCTTCCTGATCCTCCAGCCCACGATTACGACCATGACCCCCGTCTCCGGAACCGCGGGGACCGCGGTCACGCTCACGGGCTTCGGCTTCGGTCCCTACGCAGGCTCGGCCACCAAACTCCTGGTGGGCGGCAGCACCGTGGCGATCGCCGTTTGGAACGACGCGACTATCCGCTGGACCGTGCCGTCCTCGTTTACCAACGGGACTTACCCGATCGTCGTCGTGCGGACCCCCGCGGGCGGGACAGTCCAGAGTGACCCCGTGAACTTCATGGTCGGCACCGGCCTGAGCGCCCTGCTCGCGGCGGCGCCCTTGGCCTCGCGGCCGGACTGGCATTTCCAGGGCGACCTGAACCTGCCCGCCGCCGAGGGGGGCCGCGTCCAGACGCCGTCACAGGCCGCCGTGGACGTGCCGCCGGGCGCGCTGGACCAGGACACGGAGATCACGCTCGCGCGCGACCGGAATGCGTTCAAGGCCGACCGCGCGGCCGCGCTCGACCGCGACAGGCTCGGCGCGGGCGGCGAGGCGATCAGCTTCGGCCCCGAGGGGACGCAGTTCTCGCGGCCGGTGACGATCGAACTGCCCTACGACCCGGCTCTGGTGCCCCCCGGCACGCTCGCCAATCTGGCCGTCCACTACTACGACCCGGCCGCCAAGACCTGGACGCCGTTGGCGACGCAAGCGGACAGCGTGCGCCACGTGCTGATCGCCCAGACCAATCATTTCTCGCTGTACCAGCCGCTCGGCCACGGCATCGGCCTGATGGCTGCCGATGCGAGCTTCGGCTTCAAGGCCGCCTACGTCTTCCCGAACCCGGTGCGCGGGACGAACGCGGTCACGATCCGCGTCCAGCCGGGCCAGGCCGACGGCGTCGAGGTGCGCGTCTACGATCTGAGCGGCCGTAAAATTTATGCGTCGTCCAATTTCACGAACCAAGGCGCTCTCGATGACGGCAACGGCCTGGGGCCGCAATTCACGTTCGATCACGTTTGGGACGTCTCGGGCGTCGGCTCGGGCGTGTACACGTACGTGGTCGTCGCGCATAAGGCCGGACAAACCGACATCCGCAAAACCGGGAAGATCGGGGTGATCAAGTGAAGACGATCATCCTCGCCGTCCTGCTCGCCTGCGCCGCGACGGCGAACGCCGCCGAGACCGCGTCCTTCCTCAACATCGGCGTGGGCGGCCGGGCGCTGGGCATGGGCGGCGCCTACACCGCGCTGGCCGACGACGCCAACGCGTTGTACTGGAACCCGGCGGGGCTCGCCGCGCTGGACAAGCGCGAGGTCACCGTCAGCCACGCCGAACTCGCGCAAAGCGCGAAGCTGGATTTTGCGGCCTACGCCCACCCGACGCCGCAGGGAACCTTCGCTGGGGGAGTCACCTATCTCAGCCAGGACAATCTGGAAGGCCGCGACGCGCTGGGCCATCCGACCGCGGGCTTCTCGGCCTCGGACGCGGCGGTGAGCTTCGGCTTCGGCCGGAAGACCGATCTCGTCGACCTGGGGGCGAGCGTCAAGTACGTACGCTCGCACATTGGCTCCGCCGAGGCGCAGACCTTCGCCCTAGACGCGGGCATGCGACGGACTCTGGGCCGCGTCGTCCTGGGCGCCGCCCTGCGCAACGCCGGACCCGGCATGAAGTACGACGCCCAGCGCAACGACCTGCCGCTGAGGCTGGCCTTCGGCGCGGCCTACAAGTTCACGGGCGGCCACGCGGTCGCGGTCGAGTTGACGAACGGACCGCGCGGAGCGGGCACCGACGTCGGCTTCGGCGGCGAATACCAGGCGGTCAAGGATGTGTTCCTGCGCGCGGGCTACACGACGCAGTCGGCCATCGCCGGCGGCTCGGGCTTCGACGCCGCGCACGGCCTCACGCTCGGACTGGGCCTGCGCCGCGAGCGCTGGAGCCTGGACTACGCCGCGGTGCCGATGGGCGAACTCGGCTCCACACACCGCTTCACGCTCGCCGCGCGCTGGTAGCCGCCGAAGGCTTGCTCCGGAGCAAGCCGCGATCCCTTATCGTGGATCGCGACTCGCGCCGGCGCGAGTTCCGATCTCTCGCGGGCCGTTTTCGCGTTTGGTGGTAATGTTGCAGTGCCAATACGCGTAGGAGGCCCGAATGAACATTTCGTCCGCGCGCCCGCCCGCCCCTTCGGCGGACCCGCGCTGGAAGCTGGTCGGAGCCGCCATGCGCCGCCACGGCCACGAGGCCGACGCGCTGATCGAGACCCTGCACGTCGTCCAGGAGTCCTTCGGCTATCTGGACGACGACTCGCTGCGGTTCGTCGCGGGCAGCCTGCGCGTGCCCTACAGCCGCGTCTACGGCGTGGCGACCTTCTACCACCTGTTCACGATGCGCCCGCCCGGCCGCCACGCCTGCGTGGTGTGCCTGGGGACCGCCTGCTACATCCGCGGCGCGCAGGCCATTCTCGACAAGGTCGGCCGGGAGCTCAAGATCAAGCCCGGGGAGACCACGCCGGACGGCCAGGTGTCCTTGCTGACCGCGCGCTGCCTGGGCTCCTGCGGCCTGGCGCCCGCCGCCGTCTTCGACGGCGCCGTCGTCGGCCGGCTGAACCCCGAGGCCGCGCTCGCGCGCGTGCGGAGCCTGACCCATGACGCCTGAGGAATTGAAGGAGATCGCCGAACAGGAGACGGCCGAGGCCGCCGCGCCGGGAGCGACCGTGCGCGTGTGCGTGGCCGCCAGCTGCATGTCGTCGGGCGCCGGCGCGGTCAAGGACGCGCTGACGAAGGCCGCGGCGGACGGCGGCGGGCGCTGCCGCGTCAAGGGCGTGGGCTGCCTGGGGCTGTGCGAGTCCGGCCCGCTCGTCGCGATCGGCGCGGACGGGCCGCTGTACCGCGGCGTCGTCCCCGGCGACGCGCCCGAGGTCGTCCGCGGCGTCGACGCCGGCCCCGTCGCGCGCCTGACCTGCCCGACCGACGTCCCGTTCTTCCGGCGCCAACTCAAGATCGTCACGGAGAACTGCGGCCTGATCGACCCCGAGCGCATCGAGGACGCCATCGCGCGCGAGGGCTACGCCGCCCTGCAGAAGGCGGTGACGCACATGGAGCCCTCGGGAGTGATCGCCGAGATCACCGCCAGCGGCCTGCGCGGCCGCGGCGGCGCGGGCTTCCCGACGGGGCTCAAGTGGAACACCGTCGCCAAGGCCGTGAGCCCGCTCAAGTACGTGGTCTGCAACGCCGACGAGGGCGACCCCGGCGCCTTCATGGACCGCAGCGTGCTGGAAAGCGACCCCCACCGCGTCCTGGAGGGCATGGCGATCGCGGCCTACGCGGTGGGCGCGTCGAAGGCCTTCATCTACGTCCGCGCCGAGTACCCGCTGGCGGTCAAGCGCCTGCAGCTGGCCATACGCCAGGCCGAGCGTCTGGGCCTGCTCGGCCACAACATCTTCGGCACGAACTTCAGCTTCGCCGTCCAGATCCGCATCGGCGCGGGCGCCTTCGTCTGCGGCGAGGAGACCGCGCTGATGGCGTCCATCGAGGGCCGTCGCGGCACGCCCCGCCCGCGCCCGCCCTTCCCGGCGCAATCCGGCCTGTGGGGCAAGCCCACCTTGATCAACAACGTGGAGACCTTCGCCAACGTCGCGCCGATCGTGCGCAAGGGCGGAGCCTGGTACGCCGCCATCGGCACCGAGAAGAGCAAGGGCACCAAGGTCTTCGCGCTGGCGGGCAAGATCCGCAACACCGGCCTCATCGAGGTCCCGATGGGGATCACCTTGCGCGAGATCCTGTTCGACGTCGGCGGCGGCATCCCCGACGGCCGCAAGTTCAAGGCCGTGCAGACCGGCGGGCCCTCGGGCGGCTGCGTGCCCGAGCAGTTCCTGGACATGGGGCTGGACTACGAGTCGCTGATGAAGGTCGGCTCGATCATGGGCTCCGGCGGGATGATCGTGATGGACGACACCTCCTGCATGGTCGACGTCGCGCGCTACTTCATGGACTTCTGCATGAGCGAGTCCTGCGGCAAGTGCGTCCCCTGCCGGGTCGGCACGGTCCAGATGCACCGCATTTTGGAGGGCTTCACGCGCGGAACCGGCGAGCCCCGCGATTTGGAGCGGCTCGAGGAGCTGTGCGACATGGTCCGCAGCGCCAGCCTGTGCGGCCTGGGCCAAAGCGCGCCCAATCCCGTCCTGACCACGCTGAAGTACTTCCGCGGCGAGTACGAGGCCCACATCCGCGACAAGACCTGCCCCGCGGGGCGGTGCGCGATGGGCCGGGAGGTCGCGGCATGAGCCGGCTCGACGCGCCGGTCGTCACCTTCGTCCTGGACGGCAAGGACGTCAGCGCCCGCGCCGACCAGACCGTGCTGGAGGTCGCGCGCGAGCACGGCGTGGCCATCCCGACGCTGTGCGCGCTGGAGGGGCTGGAGCCCGTCGGCGGATGCCGCCTGTGCCTCGTCGAGCTGGGCGGCTCGCCCAAGCTCCACCCGTCCTGCGTGGTCCGCGCCGCGGAGGGCCTGCAGGTCACGACGCGCTCGGAGCGCCTCGACAAGTACCGGAAGATGATCGTCGAGCTTCTCCTGTCGGAGCGCAACCACGTCTGCTCGGTCTGCGTCTCGAACGGCAACTGCGACCTCCAGGACCTGGCGCAGAGCCTGGGCATCAACCACGTCCGCTTCCCCTATCTCTACCCGAAGCTGCCGGTCGACGCGTCGCACAAGCGCTTCGTCCTGGACCACAACCGCTGCGTGCTGTGCACGCGCTGCGTGCGCGTCTGCGACGAGATCGAGGGCGCGCACACCTGGGACGTCATGGGCCGCGGCGCCCAGTGCCGCGTCATCACCGACCTCAACCAGCCCTGGGGCGAGGCCGACAGCTGCACCAGCTGCGGCAAGTGCGTCCAGGTCTGCCCGACCGGAGCGCTGTCCGACAAGGGCAAGTCGGTCGCGGAGATGTCCAAGCGCCGGGAGTTCCTGCCCTACCTGCGCTTGATGCGGGAGGAACGCCCATGAGCAAGGTCCGCCTGGCGACGGTGTGGATGGACGGCTGTTCCGGCTGCCACATGTCGTTTCTCGACATGGACGAGAAGCTGCTCGACATCGCCGGCAAGATCGAACTGGTCTACAGCCCGCTGGTCGACATCAAGGAATTCCCCGAGGGCGTCGACGTGACCCTCGTGGAGGGAGCCGTCAGCAGCGAGGACGACCTGAAAAAAGCCAAGCTGATCCGCGCGCGCACCAAGATTCTCGTCGCCCTGGGCGATTGCGCGGTCACCTCCAACGTGCCCGGGATGCGCAACCAGTTCGGGACCGAGGGCGTGCTGGCCCGCGCCTATCTGGAGAACGCTCAGATCAACCCGCGCGTGCCGACCCAGGACGTCCCGGCCCTGCTGCCCCAGTCGCGCCCGCTTCACGAGTTCGTGACGGTGGACGTCTTCGTCCCCGGCTGTCCGCCGTCCGCCGACGCCATCTTTTCCGTCGTCGCCGATCTGCTCGCCGGCCGCGCTCCCGACCAGGGCGGCCGCGCCCGCTTCGGCTAGGAGCCGCCATGACCCGCGTCATCGAGATCGACCCCGTCACCCGCATCGAAGGCCACGCGAAGATCACTTTGCACCTGAACGAGCAGGACGAGGTCGTCGACGCGCGCCTCCACATCACGCAGTTCCGCGGCTTCGAGAAATTCGTCGAGGGCCGGCCGTTCTCCGAGATGCCGTCGCTGATGGCCCGCATCTGCGGCATCTGCCCGGTCAGCCACCTGACGGCCTCCGCGAAGGCCTGCGACGCCCTGATGGCGGTGCGCATCCCGGACACGGCCGTCCTGCTGCGCAAGCTGATGAACCTGGCGCAAATCGTCCAGTCGCACGCGCTGAGCTTCTTCCACCTGTCCAGCCCCGACCTGCTCCTGGGCATGGACTCCGATCCCGCCAAGCGCAACATCTTCGGCCTGGCCGCGGCCCACCCCCAGACCGCGCGCGACGGCATCGCCCTGCGCCGGTTCGGCCAGAGCGTCATCGAGATCCTGGGCGGCAAGCGCATCCACCCGTCCTGGGTGGTCCCGGGCGGCGTGAGCGCGCCGCTGACCGCGGAGAAGCGCGAGCAGATCCGCGCCCTCATGCCCGAGGCCGCGGCCATCGCCGACCGCACCCTCGCGTGGTTCGTCCCGCTGCTGCCGCGCTTCGTCGAGGAGATCCGCCTGCTCGGCCAGTTCCCCTCTCACTACGTCGCGCTCCTCGACGAGCAGGGCCGCTGGGAGCACTACGACGGCCGGCTGACGGTCGTCAACCCGGAAGGCAAGATCGTCCGGGAGATCGATCCGGCCCGCTACGCCGACGTGATCGGCGAGGCGGTCGAGGACTGGTCGTACCTGAAATTCCCGTACTACAAGCACCTCGGCTACCCGGCCGGGCTCTACCGCGTCGGCCCGCTGGCGCGGCTCAACGCCGCGAAAGGCTTCGGCACGCCGAAGGCCGACCACGCGTTCGCCGAGTACCGCAAGGCCGAGACCGGCCCCGTCTCCAGCTCCTTCCACCAGCACTACGCGCGGCTGGTCGAGATCGTGGGCTGCCTGGAGGAGATGGAGTCCCTGCTGGCCGACCCGCGCCTGCTCGACACCGACGTGCGCGCCAGCGCCGGCGCGAACGCCCGCGAGGGCGTCGGCGTCTCCGAGGCCCCGCGCGGCACCTTGATCCACCACTACAAGATCGACGCCAACGGCCTCATGGTCTGGGCGAACCTGATCATCGCCACCGGCCACAACAACCTGGCGATGAACAAGGGCATCCTGCAGGCCGCCAAGCACTTCGTGAAGGCCGGCCGCCTGCAGGAGGGGATGCTGAACCGCGTCGAGGCCGTGATCCGCTCCTTCGACCCGTGCCTGAGCTGCTCGACCCACGCCGCGGGCGCGATGCCGCTGCAGGTCCAGCTGCTCGCACCCGGCGGGGCCGTCCTGGACGAGCTCCGGAGGGA
>Ga0315268_10007016_pt1 | contig 11921 bp, 13 predicted proteins | sample C1_top_MG_FD_204535 | JGI IMG/M metagenome (GOLD analysis project Ga0315268, IMG submission 204535) | Sediment microbial communities from Yellowstone Lake, YNP, Wyoming, USA - C1_top | ecosystem: Environmental > Aquatic > Freshwater > Lake > Sediment | place: USA: Wyoming | collected 2017-08-01 | reverse complement strand
CAGGAGGGACGGGTGAGGCCGATCCTGATCATCGGCTACGGGAACCCGCTGCGCGGCGACGACGGCGCCGGGCGCCGCGCCGCCGAGGCGCTGGCCGCGCGCTGGCCCGCAAGCGAGGTCCGCGTCGAGCCCGCCCACCAGCTCCTGATCGAGATGGCGCAGACCGCCGCCGAGTCGAGCTTCGCGGTGTTCATCGATGCGTGTCGCGACTCGGCGCCCGGAGAGATCCGGTCCCGCCCGGTCGGCTCCGTCGCGCTCGGCCGGGACTCGCTGACCCACCATCTGACTCCGGAGACTTTGCTCGCCGTCGCGGAGGCGCTGTACGGACGCCGTCCGGACGCCGTCCTGGTCACGATCGGCGGACGGGACTTCGGCCACGGGGAGACTCTCTCGCCCGAAGTCGAGCGCGCTCTTCCCGAGCTGCTGGCCCGCGTCGCGGCCTTGGTGGAAGAGCGCCGGGAGGCGGGCGCCCATGCATGAGTACGGCATCGTCGACCAGCTGATCGGCGAGTTCCTCAAGACGCCGACGGCGCGCAGACTGCGGACGGTGCGCCTCGTGCGCCTGCGCTACGGCCCGGGGCTGACCGCCGCCTCCGTGCGGCAGGCCTTCCAAGTCCAGTCGTCCGGAACGCCTCTCGCCGGGGCGAAGCTGGAGCTGGAGCCCAAGCCCTTGGTGGTCGCCTGCCCCTGCGGCGCGAAACTGTCGCCGTATCCGCAGGAGCACGGCCACGAACACGATCACCACGGCGATCACGATCATGATCACGACCACGGATTGCCGTATCTGAGCTGCGATCACTGCGGAGAGGTCCACGCGATCCCCCACTTCAACACGCTGGAGCTGACGCATGCCGAATGAGGCCCCGCCGGCCCGCCCCCGCGAGCGTCTGCGTCTCGCCGTGCGCGGCGCGGTCCAGGGCGTGGGCTTCCGGCCCTTCGTCCACCGCCTCGCCGGAGAGCTCGAGCTGGACGGCTGGGTGCGCAACGACGCGTCCGGCGTGATGATCGAAGTCGAGGGCTCGGCCGAGGCCGTGCGGACCTTCCTGGTGAGGCTGCCCCTGGAACTGCCGCCGCACGCGGCCGTGACCGGCCTGGAGCCCACCTTTCTCGACGCCGCGGGCTTCTCCGGCTTCGAGATACGGCCCAGCGCCGGCGGAGCGAAGACGGCGCTGATACTGCCCGACATCGCCGCCTGCGCCGAATGCCTGGGCGAGATGCGCGATCCCAAAAATCGCCGCCACCGCTATCCGTTCACGAACTGCACGCACTGCGGGCCGCGCTACACGATCGTGGAGTCCCTGCCGTACGACCGGCCGAACACCACGATGAAGTCCTTCCGGATGTGCGCCGCGTGCCAAGCCGAATACGACGATCCCCGAGACCGCCGCTTCCACGCCCAGCCCACCGCCTGCCCGGACTGCGGGCCTCAGGTCCGTCTCTGGGACCGGAGCGGGAACGTCCTGGCTCAGCGCGACGCGGCGATCCGCCGGGCCGCCCGCGCGCTCGCCGAAGGGCGCGTGCTCGCGGTGAAGGGCGTCGGCGGGTTCCAGCTCTGGGCCGACGCGCGCGACCCCGCCGCCGTGCGCGCGCTGCGCGAGCGCAAGCGCCGCCGGGAGAAGCCCTTCGCGCTGATGGTGCCGGACCTGGCGGCGGCGCGCGCGCTGTGCGAGGTCTCGGCCATGGAGGAGCGCCTGCTCGCCTCCGGGGAGGCGCCGATCGTCCTTCTGCGCCGGCGCCCGGGCGCGGCGATAGACGCCCGGGTCGCTCCGGGTAATCCCTGGCTGGGGCTGATGCTCCCTCACGCCCCGCTGCAGCATCTTCTTCTTCAGGATTTCCCCTTTCCGGTGGTCGCCACCAGCGGCAATCTCTCGGAAGAGCCGATCGCGACCGACGAGCTCCGCGCGCGGGAGGACCTGGGAGAGATCGCCGACCTGTTCCTGGTCCACGACCGCCCGATCGCGCGCCCCGTCGACGACTCGATCGTCGCCGTCGTCGAGGGCCGCGAGATGGTCCTACGCCGCGCGCGCGGCTACGCGCCCCTGCCGGTGCCCGCCCGCGAGGAACTCCCGCGCCTGCTCGCCGTGGGCGGGCACCTGAAGAGCGCGGTGGCGGTCGCGCACGGCCGTCAGGTCTTCGTGAGCCAGCATCTCGGAGATCTCTCCACGGAGCGCGCCTACGCCGCCTTCACGGACGCGATCGCGAGCCTGTCGGGGCTGTACGGCTTCGCGCCCGAGGCCGTCGTCTGCGACTCCCACCCCGATTACGCGTCGACGCGCCACGCGCGCGGCCTGGGCCTGCCCGTCGTCGCGGTCCAGCACCATCACGCGCACGTCCTGTCCTGCCTGGCCGACAACGGGCTGGAGCCGCCCGCGCTGGGCGTCGCCTGGGACGGCAGCGGCTGGGGCCCCGACGGCACGGTCTGGGGCGGGGAGTTCCTGCGCGTCTCCCCCGAGGGCTTCGTGCGCGCGGCGCACCTCCGGACCTTCCCCCTTCCCGGCGGCGAGGCGGCGGTGCGCGAGCCGCGGCGCGCGGCGCTGGGCCTGCTGTACGCCTTCGCGGGAGCGCGGGCGCTGGAGTGGGACCATCTCGCCCCGGTCGCGGACTTCGCGCCGGCGCCGCGCGCGGCCCTGGGCGCGATGCTCGCGCGCGGGCTCTCCTCGCCCGCGACGTCCAGCGTCGGCCGCCTGTTCGACGCCGTCGCCGCCCTCGCCGGCCTGAGGCAGACGACGACGTTCGAGGGCCAGGCCGCGATGGAGCTGGAGCACGCCGCCGAGGGCGGCTCCGGGGAGGCCTATCCGTTCCCTCTCGACGGCGAGGTGATCGATTGGGAGCCGATGCTCCGCCTCCTGCTCGCCGACCTGAGGCGCGGAGTCCCGGCCGCGGACGTCTCCGCGCGCTTCCACGACGGGCTCGTGTCCGCGATCGTCGCGGTCGCGGCGCGGACGGGCGAGCGGCGGGTCGCGCTGACCGGAGGCTGTTTTCAGAACCGTCTGCTGCTGACGCGCGCGATCCGGCGCCTGCGCGCCGAGGGCTTCGAGCCGCTCTGGCACCAGCGCGTGCCGCCCAACGACGGCGGCCTGGCGCTGGGCCAGATCGCGGCCGCCGCGCGCGTCCTGAAGGGGGCCGCCCCATGTGCCTAGGCGTCCCGGGACTCCTGCTGTCGGTGGCGGGCGAAGGGCTGGCCCGGACGGCCCGCGTGAGCTTCGGCGGCGTCGTGAAGGAGGTCTGCCTGGCCTACGTCCCCGAGGCGCGCGCCGGCCAATACGCGATCGTGCACGTCGGCTTCGCGATCAGCGTCGTGGACGAGGACGAGGCGGCCAAGATCTTCGAGTACCTGAGGACGATGGACGAGCTGAAGGACCTGGGACCGGTCCCGCCGTGAAATACCTCGACGAATACCGGGACGCCAAGGGCGCGCGCTCTCTCGCGGTCGAGATCCGCCGGACGGTCACGCGCCCCTGGACCTTGATGGAGGTGTGCGGCGGCCAGACGCACGCGATCGTCAAGTTCGGCCTGGACGCCCTGCTGCCGGACCTGGTCCGCCTGGTCCACGGTCCCGGCTGTCCGGTGTGCGTGACTCCGCTCGAGCTGATCGACCGCGCGCTCGCCATCGCCGCGCGCCCGGGGACGATCTTCTGCTCGTTCGGCGACATGCTGCGCGTGCCGGGCTCGCGCGACGACCTGTTCCGCGTGAAGGCCCGCGGCGGCGACGTGCGCGTCGTCTACTCGCCGCTGGACGCGCTGGACGTCGCCCGGAAGAACCCCGGCTGGGAGACCGTCTTCTTCGCGGTCGGCTTCGAGACCACGGCTCCCGCCAACGCGCTGGCGGTTCATCGCGCCGCCGCCGAGGGAATCACGAACTTCTCGGTCCTGGTCTCTCACGTGACCGTTCCGCCGGCCGTCGAGGCGATCATGACCGCGCCCGGCAACCAAGTCCAGGGCTTCCTGGCCGCCGGCCACGTCTGCGCGATCATGGGCACCGAGGAATACGCGCCGCTGGCCGCCAAGCACCGCGTGCCCATCGTGGTGACCGGCTTCGAGCCGCTCGACATACTGGAGGGCGTGCGGCTGTGCGTGCGCCAGCTCGAGGAAGGCCGCTTCGAGGTGGAGAATCCCTACGCGCGCGCGGTCCGTCCCGAGGGCAACACGGAGGCCCGGCGCATGCTGCGCGAGGTCTTCGAGGTCGTGGACCGCAACTGGCGCGGCATCGGCCCGATCCCGCGCAGCGGGCTGGGGCTGGCGCCCGCCTACGCGGCCTTCGACGCGGAGAAGAAGTTCGAGGTCGGAGACATCCGCGTGAGCGAGCCGGCCGAGTGCCTCAGCGGGCTGGTGCTGCGGGGCCAGCTGAAGCCCGTCGACTGCCCCGCCTTCGGCAAGGCCTGCACGCCGGAGCGGCCCTTGGGCGCCACGATGGTCTCCGGCGAGGGCGCCTGCGCGGCCTACTGGCGCTACCGGCGCGACGGAGCCGCCCATGCCTGACTGCCCGGTTCCGCTCAACGACGAGGCGCGCATACTGCTGGCCCACGGCGGCGGCGGGACCTTGATGCACCGCCTCATCGAGTCCGTGTTCCTGCCGCGCTTCAACAATCCCCATCTCGCCGAAGGCCACGACGGCGCCGTGCTCGACGTCGGGAGCCGCAAGATCGCGTTCACGACGGACTCCTACGTGGTGAAGCCCCTGTTCTTCCCCGGCGGCGACATCGGCACGCTGGCGATCCACGGCACGATCAACGACCTGGCGATGTGCGGGGCGCGGCCGCTGTGGCTCAGCGCCGGCTTCATCCTGGAGGAAGGCCTGCCGCGCGAGACCTTGGAGCGCGTCGCGCGGTCCATGAGCGCGGCCTGCCGCGCGGCCGGCGTCGAGCTGGTCACGGGCGACACGAAGGTCGTCGACCGGGGCAAGGCCGACGGCCTGTTCGTCAACACCTCCGGCATCGGCCTGGTGGAGTCGCCGTCCTTGATTTCGCCCCGCGCGGTGCGCCCCGGCGACGCGATCCTGCTCAACGGGGACGTCGGGCGCCACGGGATGGCGGTCATGTCGGCGCGCGAGGGCCTGAGCTTCGAAAGCCCCATCGAAAGCGACACCGCGCCGCTGGCGGCGCCGGTCCTGGACCTGCTCGCGGCGGGCGTCGAGGTCCACTGCCTGCGCGACGCCACGCGCGGCGGCCTGGCGGGAGTGCTGGTCGAGATCGCCCAGGCCGCGAAGCGCTCCCTGCTGATCGAGGAAGCCGCGATCCCGGTGACCGAGGCGGTGCGCGGCGCCTGCGAGATCCTGGGCCTGGAGGCGCTGTACGTCGCCAACGAGGGCCGCTTCGCGGCCTTCGTCCCCGAAAAAGACGCCGAGAAGGCGCTGGCGATCCTGCGCCGCCACGCGTCCTGCGCGGACTCGCGCCTCATCGGCCGCGTGCTGGACGACGAGCGCGGGCTGGTGACGCTGAAAAGCCCGATCGGCGTCGGCCGCCTGCTCGACATGCTCTCCGGCGAGCAGCTGCCGAGGATTTGCTGACGGGAGGTTCTATGACTCGATTGAAAGGATTTCTCGCCGCCGCGGCCGTCGTGCTGGCCTCCACGCCGGCCTTCGCCCACCCCGGCCACGGCCCCGCGACCGCCTTCCTGCATCCTCTGAGCGGGCTCGATCACCTGTGCGCGGCGATCACGATGCTCGGCCTCGTCGCGCTCGTCGCGCGCTTGACCCGCGCGCGTGCTCAACTGCGTCCGGACGCACCCAAATAGCGTTTCCATGAATTTCGCTTCGTTGACGACGGCGGACCCAAGCGCTAAGATGGGCGCGTGGCGTCCCTGAAACTGTCCGGCGTGAAGCGGCTCGTGCGTTTGAAAGAAACCGCCTCGACGCAGACCGTCGCCCGCGCGCTCGCCGGCGAGGGCGCCCCGGACGGCACGCTCGTCTGGGCGCTGCGCCAGACGGCGGGCAAGGGACGCCTGGGCCGGCGCTGGCGCTCGGCGCCGGGCGGGCTGTACGTCTCCTGGCTGATCCGGCCGAAGTTCCCCCCCGCGCGCCTGGCGGAGTTCTCTCTGGCCTGCGGCGCGGCCGCGGCGGCGGCCGTGCGCGACGCCTCGGGAGTGGAGACCGCGGTCAAGCCGCCCAACGACGTGCTCGCGCGCGGCGCGGACGGGAAGTTCCGCAAGCTGTGCGGCATCCTGTGCGAGGCGTCGGGCGACTCGACGAGCCTGCACTGGCTGGTCGTCGGCGTGGGCGTCAACGTGGACAACGCCCCGCCGCTCAAGCGCGCGACCAGCCTCAAGGCCCTGACCGGCCGGCGCGCGGGCCTGGAGCCGGTCCTGCGCGCGCTGATGCGGCGGCTGACCCGCGCGCGGCGCGCGGGAGGCTTCGCCTGAGCGTCCGCTCCTACGGCGACCTGAACGACGGCGACCGGTTCGATTACCTGATCGTCGGCTCGGGCTTCGGCGGCTCGGTGTCGGCGCTGCGCCTGGCCGAGAAGGGCTACTCGGTCGCGGTGCTGGAAAGCGGGCGCCATTTCCGCGACGCGGATTTCCCGCGCACGAACTGGGACGTGCGCCGCTACCTGTGGCTGCCCAAGCTGTTCTGCCTGGGCCTCCAGCGCCTGACCTTGCTCGACGACGTGCTGGTGCTCTCCGGCGCGGGCGTCGGCGGCGGCTCGCTGGTGTACGCGAACACCTTGCTCGAGCCGGGCGACGGCTTCTACGCGTCGCCCGAAGTGCGGCGCCTGGCGCCCGACCTGCGCGCGGCGCTCAAGCCCCATTACGAGGCCGCCAAGCGCATGCTCGGCGCGGCGCGGGTTCCGAGGCTCTTTCCCGCCGACGAGGCCCTGCGCGAGATCGCCGAGGAAACCGGGCGCGGCGCGACCTTCCACCCGGTGGACGCGGCCGTCTTCTTCGGCGAATCGGGCAAGACCGTCCCCGACCCGTACTTCGGCGGAAAAGGCCCGGAGCGCGCGGGCTGCAAGTTCTGCGGCGGCTGCATGACCGGCTGCCGCCACAACGCGAAGAACACGCTGACGAAGAACTACCTGCACCTGGCGCAGGCGCTGGGCGCGAAGGTCTTCGCGCGGACGACGGCGAGGCACATCAACGACACGGGGAACGGATTCGAGGTCGTCGTCCGCCGCTCGGGCTGGGGGTTCGGCGGGAAGCGCCTGCGCGCGCGCAGGCTCGTCGTCAGCGCCGGGGTTCTCGGGACCTTGCGCCTGCTGCTGGCGTCGCGGGACGGCCTGCCGCGCCTGTCGCGGCGCCTGGGCCGGGACGTGCGGACCAACGCCGAAGTCCTGTCCGGTTCGAGCGAATTCTCCGGAAAAACGGACTGGTCGCAGGGCCTGGCGATCTCGGCGGGGATGCGGCCCGACGACGCGACCTCGGTGGAGGCGGTCCGCTACGGGGCGGGCAGCGACGCGATGAGCCTGCTGGCGGTGCGCGACACGCCCGCCGCGACGCGCTGGGGACGGCTGGCGCGGCTGGCCTGGCGCTTCGTCGCGCGCCCGCTCGAATCCGCGCGCTTCCTGAATCCGTTCGGCTGGGCGAAGCGCAGCACGATACTGCTGTTCATGCAGACCTCGGACTCGCGCCTGCGCCTGGCCCTGAGCGGCCGGCGCCTGCGTTCGCGGCCGGAGGACGGCGCGCCGCCCCCGCCGCCGGATTTCCCCGCCGCGGCCGAGGTCTTGAGGCGCTTCGCGCGGAAGACGGGCGGCGTGCCCCAGGTCTCCGTCGCCGGCGCCCTTCTGGGGGTCTCGACGACCGCGCACATACTGGGCGGCGCGGTGATCGGCCGCGGCGCGGACGAAGGCGTGGTCGGACTGGACGGCCGCGCGTTCGGCCACGAGGGCCTGATGATCCTCGACGGTTCGATCGTCCCGGGAAATCTGGGCGTCAATCCGTCGCTGACCATCGCCGCGCTGGCCGAGAACGCGATGAGCCGGGTCCCGCCGAAATAAGCCGCCGCGCCGTCAGACGTCGGCCAGTTCGTCCTCCTCGTTCTCCTCCGGATGCTCCGTCGTTTTCAGCCGAGCCGCGCTCGGAACGCTCTCGACCGCGGCCGGCGGCGGTTCCGCCGGCGGCTGGAGCGGCCGCTTCCACGACGCGCGGCGCGGACCCCGGACCGAGCGGCGGCCGGGCTTCGCTTTCTTTTCCCCGTTCTTGATCGCCATACGCGCACACCCCCGGCGCCTTCGTTCGGCGCCTCGCTAAGACTCGACGTCGGGCTCCTCGGGTTCGGGCGCCGGCTCCGAACGCGGCAGGCGGCCGTTGCGCGGAGGAACATCCTCTTCCTCGAAAGGCCGCTCGTCGGACACGGGGCCCCAGCCGTCCTCGGCTTCCTTGATGACTTCCGCGCCGAGCGCCGCCGCGAGCTTGAGCTCGGGCTCCGGCTCCGCCCGCGCCGCCGCGTCTTCCGGAATTCGCGGCTTGGTCCGCCGCTCCGGCGCGCGCCGGCGCCGGACGGCCTTGTGATTTCGGGTCTTGATGGTCATGACGCTCTCCTGCCGTCAATGACATGGGCGCAACGAATCTGCGCCGCGCGGGCGCGGGTCTACGGCAGGGTCGGCTTCGGCTTGACGCCCGGCTCTTCCAACGCCGCGGCCGCGCGGACGCGGATCCGGCCGGCCGTCTCGATCGCCTTGGGCATGTCGAAGGCGTGCCAATCGGCCGACGCGTCGCGCTGGAGCTTGGCGATCTCCTCGTACGCGCGCTCCTGGCCCTCCGACGCGGTTCCCGCCGCCTTCGCCTGATGGATGGCTTTCTCCAGCCTCTTCACGGCCGACGCGGCCTCGTCGAGCCCCAGCCGCGCCACGTACGCCTGCGTGGGCCGGCGGTGGCACAGCGTGCACGTCATCTCCATGTCGCGCGGCGCCAGCACGTGGCTGGCCATGGAGCCGTGGCAGGTCAGGCAGTTGGGCCCTTGGCCGGTGCGATGGAGCTGCTTGTAGTGGACGCTCGCCTTGAAGGCCTTGAGCTCCGGCTGGTGGCAGCTTCCGCAGCTCTCGGGAATCGCGGTGTAATAGAGCGGGCTGTTCTTCGCCGTCGACCGGATCACGCCGGCGTGCGCCTTCGCCTTGTCCTGGGCCGCCGGATCGCCGCCGTGGCAGCTCTCGCAGCTCACCCCCGCGCGCGCGTGAACCGAGCTTTCCCAATCCTTGAAATTGTGCTCGACGTAGGCGGGAGCGTCGACCGTCTTGTGGCAGGCGACGCAGGAACCGTCCGCGGCCGCGCCCGTCACCGGCAGCATCGCCAGGCCCAGCAGCACGCCCCCCATCCCGCGGACGATCTTTTTCATAGACGGTCTCCCGGCGCCGTGGACGCGCCGTAAAGATCGCACGCAACATTCATTCCTTCCCGGGCCCGGGAGCGGAGGACGGCTCAGTCCGCGGCGCCGACCGCCTTCAGCCACTCCGGCGTGGGCCGCAGCAGCCGCCGCGTGCGCAGGTCGAACAGGCCGAACGTGAAGTTCGCGCTGCACGCCGGCAGGCCGTCGGCGCGCGCCATGACCTGTTCCAGGCGGCCGACCTTGCCGCGGTACTCCAGGCAGCGCGTCCGGATCACGACGCGCTCCCGGTTCGTCGCCTCGCGGTGGAAACGGAGCTCCACGGCCAGCACGACGGGGCCGATCATGCGCTCGCGCACCTCCTTCAGGCCGAAGCCGCCGCGCGTGATGAGGTCCCAGCGCGCCTCCTCGAAGATCTCGAGATAGGTCGCGTTGTTGACGTGGCCGAAGCCGTCGAGATGCCTCTCGAGTATGACGAACGGGTATTCGTGCATGACGGCCTTCATCGCCGAGCCGCGCGCCGGAGATACGCCTCGCGCGCGATCGCCACGTCCTCCAGGAACAAAGGCAGCTCCTCGAGGGTGAGCGCCTGGGGCCCGTCCACCAGCGCCTTGGCCGGCGCGGGGTGGAAATCCACGAGCACCATGTTGGCCCCGGCGATCACGCCCTGGGCGGCCGCATGCATCACGTCCAAGAGGCCGTCCGGCGACGCGCTCCGCGCGCCGACCGAGTGCGAGGGGTCGACGCACACCGGCATGCGCGTCAGGCGCTTGACCACCGGCACGTGCGCGAAGTCCACCAGGTTGCGGTGCGGCTCGCCCATGTTGGTCTTCATGCCGCGCAGACCGAACACCACGTTGCGGTTGCCCTCGCTGGCCAAGTACTCCGCGGCGTTCAAGGACTCGTCGAGCGTGATGCCGAAGCCCCGCTTGAGCAGGACCGGGAACTCCTGCTGGCGCCCGACGATCTTCAGCAGCTCGAAATTCTGGGTGTTGCGCGTGCCGATCTGAAGCATGACGCCGGTCGGATTTCCCGCGGCCTTGAGCGCGGCGCGGATTTCGTCGAGATGCGACTCGTGGGTGATCTCCATGGCGACCACCTTGATCCCGTGCTTGCCCGCCAGCTCGAAGACATAAGGAAGACAGGTCTTGCCGTGGCCCTGGAAGGCGTAGGGGCTGGTGCGCGGCTTGTAGGCGCCCATGCGCGCGCAGACCTGGCCGTTCTCGCGCAGGGCCGCGAACATGCGCTCCGCGTGCTCGCGCGTGTCCACCGCGCACAGCCCGGCGAAGACGTGGAGCGTGTCCTGGCCGAAGCGGACGCCGTTGTACTCGAAATGGGACGGGCGCGAGTCGTCCTTGTGACGCCCCAGGATGCGGTACTCCTCCGACACCCGCACCACGCGCTCCACGCACGGCAGGCTCGACATCTCCGCCAGGTCCAGCGCCTTCGTGTTCCCGATCAGGTAGATCTCGGTCAGCGTCTTCTCGACGCCGCGCTCCACGTGCACGCGCGTGCTGATGCCGGGCAGGCCGGCCAGGCGCGCCGTGAGCTGGCGGTACTCGGCGTCGTCCGGGTTCGCGTTGGAGGAGAGGATCAGGATCATGCTGGAGGATTATAACACCGCGGCGCCCGCCCGCGCGCCCCGTAAGGCGGCATAAGCGTTGCACGATTATGGACTCGCAGGTCCCGAATTCGTTCCCCGAGGTGCATCATGGACATCCGCAGAGTCTGGGCGGCGCTTCTGCCGCCGCTCCTGCTTCTCGTTCCGGCCTTCGCGGCCGAGCCGGACTGCGTCGAGTGCCATAAAAAAGAATCGCCCGCTTTGGTCATGGAGTGGCAGCGCTCGAAGCACGCCGCCGCGAACGTCTCCTGCGTGCAGTGCCACCAGGCCGACGAAACGAACCCCGGCGCCTGGCTGCACCACGGCGAGCGCATATCGACGATCGTCACGCCCAAGACCTGCGCGGTCTGCCACGCCGACGAGACGGCGCAGTTCGCGCGCAGCCACCACGCTCGCGCCGGCGAGATTCTCGCCAGCCTGGACAACGTGCTGGCCGAGAAGGCCGCGGGAACGCCGACGAACAAGGCCGACGCGGTCAGCGGCTGCCTCCAGTGCCACGGCGGCGTCGTCAAGTATCTCAAGGACGAGAAGGGCGCCCTGATCCATCGCGGCCCGGAGGGCCGCCCGGTCCTCGACCCGGACACCTGGCCGAACAGCGGGATCGGGCGCTTCAACCCCGACGGCTCCAAGGGCTCCTGCAACGCCTGCCACTCCCGGCACGCGTTCGAGGCCAAGCTCGCCCGCAACCCGGAGAACTGCGGCAAATGCCACATGGGACCGGACCATCCGCAGATCGAGATCTACCAGGAATCCAAGCACGGCATCGCGTTCTACGCGAACAAGGACAAGATGGCGCTGGACAAGGACGGGGAGTGGATATTGGGCCGCGACTACTCGGCCGCGCCGACCTGCGCGACCTGCCACATCGCCGGGCACATGGGGCCGGATGGGAAGGTCGCGGGCAACACGCACGACGTCGGCGAGCGCATCAGCTGGACGCTGCGGCCCATCGTCAGCGTGCGGCAGAACATGGTGGTCTTCAAGGACGGCTTCAAGGAGGACTACCCGGAGACGCGCCCGGTCCCGAAGCCCGGCGACAAGATCGAG
>Ga0315268_10007014_pt1 | contig 11924 bp, 9 predicted proteins | sample C1_top_MG_FD_204535 | JGI IMG/M metagenome (GOLD analysis project Ga0315268, IMG submission 204535) | Sediment microbial communities from Yellowstone Lake, YNP, Wyoming, USA - C1_top | ecosystem: Environmental > Aquatic > Freshwater > Lake > Sediment | place: USA: Wyoming | collected 2017-08-01 | reverse complement strand
GCCGGCGGAGTATGGAATGAGATACGGGCGGCATGTCCCGATCGGGAACTTGACGTCAAGTTTGTAAAAATTCTGCCCGGATTTGGGGACCAGGCCCTCATCAGGCAAGTGCTTCTCAATCTTTTCTCCAATGCCGTCAAGTTTACCGGGAACCGAAAACCGGGCATCATTGAAATGGACAGCTACACCGAGTCTGACAACGTTGTCTATCGCTTGAAGGACACCGGCGTTGGATTCGACATGCGCTATTACGACAAACTCTTCGGCGTATTCCAGAGGCTCCACAGTGCGGAAGAATTCGAGGGCACCGGCGTGGGACTTGCCACCGTCAAGCGCATTATCAACCGGCACGGCGGGAAGGTTTGGGCTGAAGGAGAAGTGGATAAAGGGGCGACATTTTATTTTTCTCTGCCGAGAGGGATTCAACAATCCGTCAGACCGTAAGTGAAGCCGACAGCACTTGCATCCCCCGCGGCAAGCCGCGAGGGATGCAAGTGAATACCGGATGATCTGCTCATCGAGGAGCTTCGATTTCAGGATGACCGGGGGCGGGTAAAAACATCTTCCGAGGGGGATGGTCATGATTGAGCGGAAAGTCGGGGTCGTCGGGCTGGGAAATATGGGCGGCGGGATAGCGCGCAATTTCCATAAATCGGGGGCGCCGCTTGTGGTGTGGGATGTCGCCTCCACTGCTCGGAGGGCATTTGAAGGTCAGGCGGGAGTCACGATCGCGTTGCCGGGCGACATGGCGGCAACCTGCAGCGTCATGATCTTCGTCGTGCCGGCGACACCGGAGATCGCGTCGCACTTCGAGGGCGATCATGGCGTTCTGGCGAGGGCGGCCGAGGAACTCGTAGTCTACGACTTTACCACCTCAGATCCGAGGGCGACCCGGGAACTTGCCGCACGTGCAGCAGCGCGCAGCATTGCCTATCTCGACGCCGGCATGAGCGGCGGCGCCGCGGGCGCCGATTCCGGGACGCTGACGCTGATGATTGGCGGCGACAAGGCGGCGTTCGAACGCACCCGTGACCTGCTCAGCCCGATCGCGAGCCGGATTTTCCACCTTGGCGGCAGCGGCGCCGGGCACACCTTGAAGCTGATCCACAATATGGTCTTGCATACGATCTTTCTGGCGACCTGCGAGGGCGGTCGTATGGCCGAAGCCGCCGGCATCACCCTTGCCGATATGATCGATGTCTTCAACGTATCGAATGCCCGCAGCTTCATCAGCGAGGTGCGTTTCCCCCGTCATATTCTGTCGGGGAAGTGGGATGGACGCTCGCGCGTCTACAATCTGCGCAAGGATGTTTCGATGGCGGTCGAACTGGCCGGTGCGCTCGATTCGCATGTGCCACTGGGCGCCCTCACCCGCGACTTTCTCGACGAGGCGATCGCCCAGGGTATGACCGATACCGACTTTACCCGTCTCTACGAGCGTTTCGACGAGATCGTTGAGGCGCTCAGCAACCGCGAAACGTCTCGGTAAATTTTCCGACGGCCTGATCACTCACGTTCATGGTTATGCGCCTGCGGCACGCTGCCGGCCTGCCGTCTGCCACCATATGGCCAGGATCAGCGGCGCCGTGGATGCCGCAGCCGCAGCCAGCGCCATTACCCCGTAGCCGCTGACAGCGTACACCACTCCGCTGATCGCCTGGCTGGAGGCGGAGGCCAAATTCAGGAGCAGGTCGTTGAATCCCTGCGTTTTGGATCTCTCCCCGGGGGCGAGTTGGTCGGCCAGCAGGGTGGACCCAGCGACGTATGCGAAGTTCCAACCCAGCCCCAGGAGAAACAGGGCGATCATCAGCGCTATGAGGCCGGTGGAGGGGACGGCCATCAGGCAGGAGAAGATCATGACAACCGAGCCCAGGATGATGACCTGACCCCGCCCCCACCGGTCGGTCATCCGCCCGGAGATGATCGAGAAGGCGTACATCCCCAGGGTATGGGCGGAGATCACCAGCGAGACCGCGCCCAAGGTGTGCTGGTGGGCCTTCATGTGGACCGAGGTGATCGACATCGGCACCACCATCACCATCTGGGCAAAAACCACGCTGACCATGGCCACGATAACCCCCGGCTGCCGTGCGATCTCCGAGAGGGAGCGCGTCCCTTGCCGGGGGACCGATTCCGGATAGATGCGGGCGAGTTCCCGCCCGATATCGCGGGGATCCGGCCTCAGTCCCGCGAAGATCAGGATCGCCGCCAGGATCAATCCGGCAAAGCCGACGCCGTAAGGCCCGGTCAGCTCGGGAAACCCGGCCCACAGCGCCAACTTCCCGGTGGGGCCCACCAGCAGGGGCCCGAAGACCGCCCCCACCGTGCTCCCCAGGACGACATGGGAAATAGCCCGCCCCCGTTCCGACGGCAAGTGGACCTCCGCGGCGGCGAAACGACCCAGATCCACGGCCGACCGGGCAATCCCCACCAGGACGAGGCCCGCCAGGAAGAGGGGCAGGGAACGGCCCACCACCGCACTCATCGCGATTACCGATCCCATCACCCCGATGATCTGGCCCAGGGCGAGGCCCCCTCGCCGGCCGATCCGATCCATGCTGAACCCCCAAAGCATGGCGCCGCACGCCTGCCCCAGGACGTAGACGGCGCCGGGCACGCCCGCCATGGCCGTCTGACCGCTCAAATCGACGCCCACGAGGGAATTGACGGCGAAGGCAGCGATGAACCCGGCCGAACTGAGGCTCTGAGACAGGAACAGCACGATCGTAATCTTCCGGGCGATACGGGTATGGTCCTTCATCTGTTTCTCCTCTGTTCTTTGCAGTTCTGGCAAAGAGGTACGGGAAATGATGAGGGATGTCAACAGGAATCGTTTCCGGCGCCATGCCAACCCTCCAACACGCTCGGGCGATCACACTTCTCGATTCAACACCCTATCGTCTCATGATTTGGGCGTATCGATTGCGCCTACAGGACAATAGGATTATAGTGATGTGCAGACACTGCGTTCAGGGGAGGTGAGGTATATGGTCGAACAGAGAATATTTTTCGGGAAGGGGCATATCCGCCTTGAGGGTCTCTATGCCCCCGCGAGCAGTACTCTGGGGGCCGTAATCTCGCACCCGCATCCCTTGATGGGAGGGGAGATGGGGAGTCCTCTTGTAGAGATCCTTACTGAGAGCCTCTCCGCATGCGGCATCTCGACCCTTCGTTTCAATTTCCGGGGAGTCGGCGAGAGTGTCGGGACGTTTGACGAGGGGCGGGGTGAACAGGATGATGTCGTGGCGGCTCTATCCTTTCTGGAGGAACAGGGGATTCGCGAGATCCTGCCTGCCGGCTATTCATTCGGGGCGTGGGTGACTGCCGGTGTTCTCAGCCGCAGGAACCTGCTTCCGGCGATCTTCGTGTCACCGCCGATCAATCTTTTGCATTTTGATTTTCTGGCCCTTCGGGGAAGGGTGGGCCTCATCATCTGCGGGGATCAGGATCAGTTCTGTCCGTTGGACAGGATTAAAATTGTTGCGGCTGAGCTTTCCTGCCGCCTGGATATCATCCCGGATGCGGATCATTTCTTCCTGTCGCGGGAACAGGATCTTGCCGCGTGTATAAATGCCTTTGCGATGCAGTTCCAACCACAAACAGGGTAGAGAGATACAACATCAGATACGGTTCGATCTGATCTTACAGGCGCATAATGGTGGATTCGCCTATCCCTTTTGCAGAAGGCGTTTCGATTGCTCCAGCTCATTTCTCAATATCTCAATCGTATTGGTTTGATCATCAATGATCTTTTTGATGTCCAGGTTCCTGATCTGTTCCTGGCTCGTGTTCAGTCTCGCCAGTGTTTGATCGATGGTGTCGGCGATGCTTGCCCGTTCCTGGGAAACCGCATCGGGTTGGTTGCCTTCGTACTCCTTTAACCTTGCTACGATCATCGTGACCGCATTTTCCATCTCTTTGAATTCGCCGTTGGATTTGAAATCCAGATGGATGTCGTAATCGCGATTGGAAATTTTTTTCAGGTTCTCGGAAAGCTGCCTGATCGGATCGGTGATCATGCTCGGAAAATTGAAAATGAAGACGATCGATAACAGAAAACAGATTGAGGCGATGATCGTCAATATGACATAGGAACGCCGTTCATACCGGTTCACGTTCTCGTTTTTGTTCATGATCGCCTGCATGTTGATATCGGAAATGCGATAGATCATGGACTTTAACGAGTGATATTTCCCCAGCAGTGTTTGAAAATAAAAATGAGATTTGTTTTTTATTGCATGGATCTCCACGACTGATACCATATAGCTCTTGTATTCCCCGGATAGTGACTGAAGCAGTTCCCGTTCCCCGGGTTCCGTAACGTTCTTGGCCTCTTTTCGTAAATTTTCTTCAAAGGTATCGTATAGACCGGCCAATTCGCTTTCCTGCTTCATTTTTGACGGATTGAAGAGAAGGGTCAACTGCAGGGCGTTGATCCGGTCTATCGTCTGGAGCATGTTTTCGGCGTATTGGATCGAAAGATTGTTGTCCTTCATGATTTTTTCCGATTGTTGGGAGATAGTGTAGATGCTGTAGGCGCCGAACAGGGCGATGACGAGGAATTCAATAAACAGAAAAATGATCCCTAACGTGAGCTTCTCTTTTATTTTCATGATCTTCCTCCTCTTTGCTACATTTCCACGCGGGTTACGATCCCCTGCAGCCGGCTGGGGGGCAGCTTGCTGAACTGCACGAAATTGGGGGTGAGGCGTTTGATTAGGCTGAAGATTTGCCAGATCGGATTGCGGGTAACGATATCCTCCACGCCGTAGAAGATGACCTTTTCCGTAATGCCGTACTCCTTGAACAGACCTTCGATATCGAGGATTTCCCGGTAGCCGGCCCGAACCTCGAAGGCTTCGAGACCCGGTCCCAGATCCTGTTTCAGATGCGCAGTTACGCCGAAGGGATCCGCCGTCCGGGTGATGGAAATGAGGATATTCCGGTCGTAGATGATATTACTCCGGAAGATATTGTGGACGATATACGGGGAAATCATCCGGTAATCCCTACAGAAAAATAGGGCAGTGCCGGCGATGTTTCTCCCCAGTCGATAGATCTGCTCGTAACTGATAAGAAAAGTTTCCAGGTCCAGCGGACGCAGGGCGTCATACAGCCGCTCTTGTCCTTTCATCCAGATGAGTATCGCGATGAATGGGAGGGCGGCCAGGATCAGCGACCAATAGGCGCCGTGGGGAATCTTGCTGAGTGTGGCGATAAAATAGGTCAAGGCGATGCAGCTGACCGTGACGGCGATGGGAACCTTCCATTTCATCTTGCGGATATGGGAAAACACCAGGATCATCATGAGGCTCGTGATTGTCATCGATCCGGTGACCGCCATGCCATAGGCTGCGGCCAAGTTTTCCGATTTCTGGAAGGCTAGCATCATGAATATGACGGCGCACATCAGCATCCAGTTCACGAAGGGGATGTAGATCTGGGCCTTCAGGTGGCTTGAAGTGTAGGAAACCTTCAACAGGGGCATGATCCGCGTGGTGATCCCCTGGTAGACCACGGAAAAGGCCCCGCTGATGATCGACTGCGAGGCGATAATCGTTGCTAGGACCGTCAGGACGAGGAAGGGGATGTAGAGATAGGGCGCTTGATACTGGACCATGCCGAACAGGAGGGATTTCACTTCCGGATGCTGAAGGGCAAAGATCCCCTGTCCCATATAATTGAGAAGCAGCGCGGCGAATACGAAGTACCAGGCGTGGAGGATCGGTTTCTTGCCGAGGTGGCCCATGTCGGCGTAGAGGGCCTCTCCGCCCGTGGCACAGAGGATGACCTCGGACAAGACGAAGAATCCGGCGATGCCGTTTTCCCTGAGGAATTGGAAGGCGTAATAGGGGTTGACGGAACTGAGGATCCCCGGCATGGTTGCGATGGACGTCAGGCCCGTGACCGCCAGGGAGAGGAACCAGACCAGCATGACCGGACCGAAGGCGCCGGCGACTTTGTCCGTCCCCCGGGCCTGAAACGAGAAAAGTCCCACTGCAATCACTGCCGCGATTAGAATCAGGATCTCCGGTCGGAAGTTTTCCAAACCCGGGATAAGCAGCATTCCTTCAACGGCGGACAGGAGCGTGATGGCAGGCGTTATGACGCCGTCGCCCAATAGCAGCGAGACGCCGATGAAGGTAAGAAATCCCGCAAAGGCAAGCTGTCGGCCGGGTTTGATTGTTTTACGCAGGATCTCCCGCAGCATGATCTCCCCGCCCTGTCCCTTATAGGGGAGACTCATGGCGAGCCAGGCATACTCAACGGTCACCAGGGTCAACAACGTCCAGACGATGAGGGAAAGGATGCCCAACACGTTCGCTTCCGTCCTCGGCGTCAGGGTGAAAACGACGGTCAGGGTATAGAGGGGGCTCGTACCGATGTCGCCGAACACGATTCCCATCGAGCGGATGACGCCAATCCAGAATGATTCCCGTCTGTGCTGTTTCAAGATTTACGGACCCGTATACCGTCGAAAAACCGTTATGGCTTGCCCCGTCATGAGTGGTTGCTCTCAATATCACCGATAAACATGGTGGTCAAGACCTACCGGTGCAATTGGCGCCATCCCCCGATGCGCTCTTTTGATATCTTCGGAGCCGTCCCTGGGCAGTCAAATCCTTACCGCACCTTCCCCTACTTATGGTATATCTTTGCGTATGGACCAGATCTTCAAACTTGCCGCTTTTGTCAGGCCGTACGGGAAACGGGCCGTTCTGGCCCTGGTTCTCTTGACAGCACTTGTCTTCATGGATCTGGCGATCCCCCGGCTGATCCAGCGGATCATCGATCAGGGGATCGGAGGGCATGACCAGGGGCTCGTCGTCCGGACCGCGCTTCTGATGCTCGGCATATCGCTTCTGAGCACCCTCTTCGCCATTGGGAACAATATCCTCTCCGTGCAGGTCGGGGAGAGCGTGGCCCGCGATCTGCGCGATGCCCTTTTTACGAAGATCCAGACCTTTTCCTTCGCCAATCTGGACGAGCAGAAAACCGGCCGGCTGATGGTGCGCCTGACCAGCGATGCGAACGCCGTCCAGCGTGTGGCGTTGATATCACTTCGGATCGGGACGCGCGCCCCTCTGCTCATGGTCGGAAGCCTCATCCTGATGATCAATACCAGCCCCCGACTGGCCTTGGCCATGCTGCCGGTTCTCCTCGTCACTTCGGTGATCATCGTGATTTTCGTCAGCAGGATGGAGCCGCTCTTTCGGTCCGTGCAACAGAAGCTCGACGGCCTCAACACCGTCTTGCAGGAGAACATTGTCGGGGCCAGGCTGGTCAAATCCTTCGTCCGGGCTGATTTCGAGGAAGAGTGCTTCGAGTCGGCGAGCGAGGCCTTTACCGAGCGCTCGGTCAAGGTGATGCAGATCATGTCGACCATGTCGCCCATCCTGACGATGTGCGTGAATATCGGCATCGTCATCGTCATCTGGACCGGCGGAATCCAGTCCATCGAAGGAAATCTCTCCGTCGGGCAGATCGTCGCTTTTACCAACTACCTGCTCACGACCATGGTGCCGCTCATCATGATGACCATGCTCTCCAACATGTGGGCAAGCGGGATTGTTTCGGCCCGGCGCGTCAACGAAGTCCTGGACACTGTTTCCGACCTCCAAGACGCGCCGGACGCGATTGTCCTGCCCGAGACGGCTGAGGGGAGACTCGTCTTTGAAAACGTCTCCTTCCACTACAACGGCGCCAGCGCCGAATCCGTCCTGGAAGGGATCAACCTGACGGTCGAGCCGGGACAGACCGTGGCATTCCTCGGATCGACCGGTGCGGGAAAAACGACGCTGGTCAACCTCGTGCCGCGCCTGTACAACGTCTCCGCCGGGCGGATACTCCTTGACGGGATCGACATCCGCCGGCTTAGGCAGGACTCCCTCCTGGCACAAATCGGGATCGTCCCGCAGGAAACGGTTCTCTTCTCCGGGACGGTCCGGGACAACATCCGCTACGGCGTCCCCGGCGCGAGCGACGAGGAGGTTGTCGCGGCGGCCAACGCGGCCCAGGCCCATGATTTCATCACGGCGCTTTCGAAGGGATATGATACCCACGTCGAAGAGCGCGGGACGAACCTTTCAGGCGGGCAGAAGCAGCGGATCGCCATCGCGCGGGCGCTCCTGACCCGGCCCAAGATCCTGATCCTCGACGACAGCACCAGCTCCGTGGACGTGGAGACCGAAACCCGGATCCAGGATGCGTTGGAGGCGCAGATGCACCGGCACACAACGCTCGTGGTGGCACAGCGGATCAGCACGGTCCTCAAGGCCGACCGGATCGTCATCCTCGAAAAAGGACGGATTGCGGCGGAGGGGACGCACGGGAAGCTGATGGAATCGAGCCCGATCTACCGGGAGATTTTCGAATCCCAACTGGGGAATGACCTGCCCCAGGGAGTACCGGATGCCGGGGGAGCCGGGGAAGGAAGCGTCGCCACAAGCCCGGTGGAGAAACCGGCATGAAAACCCCGTCTCTCCGCCGCTATGGCGCCACTCTCCGTCCCGGGCCGCTGCCACCCGCGCAGGGGATGCGGGAGAAGATCGAAACAGCCCGCGACCCGCGCCACGCCCTGAGGCGCCTGCTGCCCTATCTGATCCCTTTCAAGGCGCTCCTGATCATGGTCTGCGGGTTGGTGGCGGTTACCACCGTCCTGGGGCTGATCGGCCCCTATCTGATGGGGGCGGCCATCGACCGGTTCATTGCCGTGAAGGAACCGGCCGGTCTGGCCCGGATCTCCCTCTGGATGCTCGTCATCTACCTTGTGAACAACCTCTTCCAGGGGGTCTCGGCGTGGCTCATGGCCGACGTTTCGCAGCGCGCCCTCAAAAGGCTGCGCGGGGATCTCTTCTCCCACCTGCAGACTCTTCCCGTGAGCTTCTTCGACGGGAATCCGGCGGGCGAGCTCATGAGCCGCCTGACAAACGACATCGAGGCGATCAACCAGGCCGTCTCGCAGAATGTCACCTCGCTTCTGGCGAGCGTCCTTTCCCTGATCGGGATCCTGGTAGCCATGTTTGTTCTGGATGTGTGGCTGGCGCTGGCCTCGCTTTTGGTCGTCCCTATCATGTTTGCCTTCACCGAGTTCGTCGCCCGGTACACGCGCCGGGGATTTCGGGAGCTGCAGATGCACCTGGGCGAACTCAACGGCGTGATGGAGGAGGCGATCAGCGGCCAGAAGGTGGTCAAGGTGTTCCGCCGGAACGAGTCGGCGCTTGCGGCCTTCCGCCGGAGCAATCAGGACGTGTTTCGCGCGGCCGTATGGGCCAACAGCTACGCCTTCCTGCTCATGCCGCTGACGAACGTCCTGGGAAACTTCTTCGTAATCGTCCTGGCGGGGCTCGGCGGATGGCTCGCACTCAAGGGGCTCGTCACAGTCGGGATCATCGCAACCTTCATCAACTACGGGCAGAACTTCATCAGCCCGCTCAGGCAGCTCGCGAACATGTACAACTCGATCCAGGCTGCCCTTGCCGGGGCCGAGCGGGTGTTTGAGATCATCGACACGCCGGCCGAGGCGGCAGACGCCCCGGATGCCGCACCGCTGGAGGCGATCCGGGGAGAGGTCAGCTTCGAGCGCGTCAACTTCGGCTACCGTCCGGGGATCCCCATCATAAAGGAGATGACCATCGATGCGAAAGCCGGGGAGATGCTTGCACTTGTGGGGCCGACCGGGGCGGGGAAGACCACCCTTATCAACCTTCTGACCCGCTTCTACGAGATCGACGGCGGTAAGATCACCATCGACGGCAGGGACATCCGCTCCATCCGGAAGGCCGACCTGCGCCGCCGGCTGGGGCTCGTCTTACAAGAGACGTTTCTATTCTCCGGGAGCGTGCTGGAGAACATCCGCTACGGGCGGCTGGAGGCCACCGATGAGGAGTGCATCGCGGCGGCAAAAACGGCCGGCGCCGATCCCTTCATCCGGCAGCTGCCGCAGGGCTACCGGACCGATCTCTCAGAGCGGGCCGGGAACCTGAGCCAGGGGCAGCGGCAACTCCTGTCCATCGCCCGCGCGATCCTCGCCGATCCGGCGATCCTGATCCTCGACGAGGCGACCAGCAGCGTCGACACCCGCACCGAGGCCCGTATCCAAAGGGCGCTCCTCGGCCTCATGGCGGGGCGAACCAGCTTCGTGATCGCCCACCGCTTGAGCACGATCCGTGACGCCGGCCAGGTCCTGGTGATCGATAACGGCGAAATCGTCGAGAAAGGGACGCACCGGGAGCTTCTGGAGAGGCGTGGGTTCTACCACCATCTCTACGTCAGTCAGTTCAAAGGGCAGGCGATTTAAATATCTCTTCCGTTGTTATACAATAAAATTTGTCTTGACACTTCTTTCAATTATGTATAACGTAACGAAAAATTGTAAACATAAAAGATTAATTTTACGAAAAAGGCAGGGATCATATATGCGGAAGGACGTAACTATTTGTTTTCGAACCATTCAGGAAATCCGGACCGCCCTGGAAACAGTCTCCCGCAAGACCAAGCGTTCTATGTCATTGGTCATTGAAGATATCATCAGTTCCTATTTGCAGGATAATAAAGCCTTGCAGAGCACGGAGAAGGAACAACGACGATTTTTAAGGAAAAGGGTCAACATTCCCGTGGTGGTTCGCGATCCGGACACCGAAACCAGCCAATTGCTTGCAGGAACCATCCTGGATATCTCTCTGGGAGGTATGCGGGTCTCTTTATCGAATGGTTATGCCGAAGAGATTTCCAGCAGCGGCCAAGGCGACGAGTTTGAGGCTCTCTTCACACTACCCAACGAAAAGAGGCCCATCAGTATCAAATGCCGACCGCACCGTGTTATCACCAACACGGACGATAAGCAGTTGGGGGCCTCTTTTGTTGATTCTGATTTCAGCAGTTACAGGACCTTACAATCTTACTTGATCTAAATGCGTCAATACGGAGAGATTCTCAAAAAATTGCTTGACATTTCCAATATAATGTTATACTTTGTATACAAAGAGGAGAAATGTCGGTAGGTCAGAGTTGGGCAGTTTGTAGAAAGGGTCACACAGTTGTCTGATGAGTAAAGGAATTTGGCCATGACGCCCCTGTACAAAAAATATCTAATGATCATGATGTTTGTACTTCTCTCCTTGGGGATTACTCATGATATGGCTTTCTTCGTGCCGATCACTATTGATGCCATGGAGTATGCTAGCCAATACCAGGGGGAGGAAGCCTACCCTAGAATCGTGGATATTGATAATCTGCCTCATCCTGTTTCCGCAGACGCCGCTGACTGGAATTCTAAAAGCGATGTTGATAGCTTCCCGAGTGTAATAAATAGTCCCTACTGGATTCAAGAAGATTCCGTCGGTAACATCTGGTCTTCTGATCAGTTTGTCACTGATTCTCCGTCGGGTTTCTATGCCGAGATCTACAGAATAGCTCTGTTAGACGGGGCCTTTGAGCGCGATTCCTTTAATTGGAGCAATTGGCAGGGCTGGGGAAATTCCACTGATTATATCCTTGGCACTCCTTCGAGCGACAGCTCTAATGGTGGTTACGATACACCGGAAGAAGCATTTAAAGCAGTCAGCGGATATGATCTTGACCTCAATAGAGCAGAGGGTGGATCGCTAGGGAATTCCACTGATTATATCCTCGGCACTCCTTCGAGCGACAGCTCTAATGGTGGTTACTTTACACTGGATGAGGCATTTAACGCAGGTAACGGACATGATCTTGACCTCAATATAGTGGAGGGTGGATCGCTTAATTTCTGGATCAAGAATTTTAATTCCATCGACAATTTAGAGAATTTTGTCTTTGATGTTGCAAAAGTGCCCGAACCAGCCACGATACTGCTCCTATGCCTCGGTTTGATGGGTATTCAGGGAATCAGGAGATTCATAAAGTAAATCCGGATTAATACCTAACAACTCTTTTTATTTGCA
>Ga0315268_10007013_pt1 | contig 11927 bp, 14 predicted proteins | sample C1_top_MG_FD_204535 | JGI IMG/M metagenome (GOLD analysis project Ga0315268, IMG submission 204535) | Sediment microbial communities from Yellowstone Lake, YNP, Wyoming, USA - C1_top | ecosystem: Environmental > Aquatic > Freshwater > Lake > Sediment | place: USA: Wyoming | collected 2017-08-01 | reverse complement strand
CTGTGAAAGCCCAAATGGGTTTATAGTCCCTAAGAGCTTCTAACGCTTCCTCTCTCGTTTTGACAGCAATTATCTTTGGAATATTTTGGTCAATTTTAACTAATTCTTTAAAACCTTCAAGGATAACAATCTCAACCCTATCCACGAAATTTTTAATAACTTCATTTAGCCCATATCTTGTGCTGTCAACTTTTTCTATAACAGCAATTTCATCTGGTGCCACGCTAACCACAATTTCTGCTCCAGCCCTAGCATGCCTCCACGTATCCTTTCCTTCCATATCAATCGTAAAACGAGGATGGGGAATGTGCTTTACCGTTCCCACTTTGTAGCCTTTTTTAGTGAGCCCACGGATTAAAGCCTCAATCGTATTGGTTTTACCAGCATGTTTTTTGCCGAGGACCGCAATTACCTGAATCTTGGCCAAAGTGTTCCATCCTTTAATTTAATAACTATAGACCAAAAAGGTCTAAATTTCCTTAGCAGTAAACCTTTATTTTTGTATAACATTGCTCTGTTCCCGCATTCCATATAGCAATTAACTTTGGACATGTAATTGTTAGTATTAAAAATTTAAATATGTCCATACAATCGCCTGCTATAACCTCAACATTCCTCCAATTCTAGGAAGCAAAGACTTCATTCCAAATGGTTCGGAGAGCTTTTCGATTTGTTTATTTGCGCATAACGTAGATTTATATTAATGGTTATGAATATTATAAAATGCTGATTTTTAATAAAAAGGGAGAGAGGAAAATTGCCAAAGGCTTTAGTGGCTGATAGTGATCTCTGCACAGGATGCGAAATATGTGCGAACATATGCGCTTACAAGAAATTCAAAGTAATGAACCCGAGAAGAGCTAGGATAGCTGTAATTAGAGACGAGCCGACACTTCATGACGCCCCGGTATTCTGCATCCAATGTGGATTATGTATTGATTCTTGTCCGACTGGCGCTCTATCATGGAAAGATGACGTAGTTGTGGTAGACGAGACGAAATGTAATGGCGATGGTAAATGCGCACTTGTCTGTCCCTATGGCGCCATACATGTTGATCCAGTAACGAATGTTGCGGTTAAGTGTGATACTTGTAATGGAGACCCGGCATGTGTCAAATGGTGTCCACAGGGCGTTTTAAGTTTCGTTGACGTAAAAGACGCGGCATTCTACAAGCATAGAAACACGGCTAGACTGATGAGTCGGCACGGTGCAGACCTCTGGTGGGGAAAATACAAGCTCTGGATGAAGCCTTGGTATAAGAGGTGACAAATATGCCAAGAGGATATGCCGGAAAACTTCTCCGCATAGATTTAACAAAGGGTAAGTTCAAAGAGGAACCGCTTGAAGAGGGATTTATGAAAAACTTTTTGGGCGGCAGCGGCTTTGGCATAAAGATTCTATACGATGAACTCGCACCGGGCATCGACCCAATGGGCCCTGAAAACAAACTAATGATCTTAACAGGTCCGTTAACTGGGACACTTTTCCCGTGCAGCGGAAGGTGGGGTGCTGTTACCAAGTCCCCTCTGACTGGCGTCTTTGCAGACACTCATAGTGGCGGCATGTTTGGCCCAGAATTGAAATACGCTGGCTTTGACGGCCTCATCTTTGAGGGTAGAGCAGAAAAACCAGTTTGGCTGTGGATTGATAACGGAAAGTACGAACTTAGAGATGCAAAGGATCTTTGGGGAAAAGACACCTTCACCACCGACCGCATGATTAAAGAAGAACTCGGAGACGAAACAGTCAAGGCAATATACATTGGACCAGCTGGTGAAAAACTATCTAAATTGGCCTGCATAATGGACGCCCTTTACAGAGCTGCCGGCCGAGCTGGAGTAGGCACCGTCATGGGTACCAAGAACCTTAAAGCTATTGCTGTAAGGGGAGAAATGCCAATTGAAGCGGCAGACCCAGACAAGTTTGAGGAAGCATGCTGGGCTGCGCATGAACACTGCAAGGCGGCTCCAATATCGGGAACCGGCTTGCCAACCTATGGAACAAACGTCTTGACCGGCGTTATTAACGCTAGTGGACTTTACCCAACGAGGAACTTTAGAGATTCAGGTGTAATCGAAGGCTACGAAAACATAACTGGAGAAACATTAAGAGATACGATATTAGTTAAGAACAGAGCTTGTCGCTTCTGCGCCATTAGATGTGGAAGATACAGCGCTATCTGGTCTGGTCCATACGCTGGAATAGTTGGCGAGGGCCCAGAATATGAAACCGTTTGGTCGTTTGGTGGACAAACGGGAGTAACACGACTTGACGCAATCATGGCAGCAAACCAGCTTTGCAATCAGTATGGATTAGACACAATTGGTACTGGCAATATAATTGGTTGGGCGATGGAACTCTATGAGAGAGGAATTATCACTAAGAAAGATACTGGAGGCATTGATCTAAGGTTTGGCAACGACGCAGCCATGGTTGAGATGGTTAAGAAAATTGCGTTTAGAGAAGGTTTTGGTGACATTCTCGCTGATGGTCATGTAGATGCAGCCAAGAAGATTGGGAAAGGTTCCGATAGGCTGATTATGGCCGTTAAAGGCATGGGATTGCCAGCCTACGATCCTCGAGGGGCTTTTGGTCATGGTTTGGCGTATGCAACATCGACTAGAGGTGGATGCCACTTAAAAGCGTATCTCATAGCACCTGAGATTCTTGGTCACCCAATGAAGTTAGATCCTCACACATCTGAAGGAAAGGCTAGGGTAGTCATCGACTTCCAACACGTGTTCGCCATTCTTGATTCAGGAGACGTATGCAAATTTACCAGTTTCTTCCCAGAAACTGCAAACCTAGAAGACATTGCAGCCGCACTAACGCCATTAACAGGTTGGAAGTTCACAGCTGCAGATGTGGCGAAAATTGGCGAGCGGATTTATGTCCTTGAGTACTGCTTCAACGCTAGAGAGTACCACTTACAAGGCAAGACTGTGCGTGAAATGGACACGTTGCCCGAAAGATTGCTGAAAGAGGGGATGCCAGTAGGTCCGGCCCAAGGTAAAGTAGTTCCGCTTGAAACAATGCTAGACGAATACTACGAGCTCCGGGGATTTGATGTTAAGACTGGAACTCCGAAGCCGGAGAAACTCAGGGAACTCGGACTTGATAAAGCTGCAGAGGACATGGCAGAAATCCTAAAGTAAAACTAACTTTCCACAATTTTTTTCTATCTTTTCTTTTAAAATAAGATTGATTTCCATGATTTCAGTTAAAGTTAAGAACTTTGGAACTTTAAGAACTTGGTTGGGACCTTTGATCACGGTTCAACTAAAGGATGACGCTGTAGTTAACGACCTATTAAATGAACTCTTTAGGAAATATGGTGGGCACGTTAAAGATCTTTTAATCGACCCAAAAACTGGAACGGTGTTCAACTACATTAAAATTATTAAAAACGGGAGGATTATTTTCTTCGATCAAGGTGTAAACACTCCGCTAGCAGACGGAGATGAAATCGTTATAATACCGTATCCCTCTCCATTATCCCTTTGACGCTCCAACAATTTTACTAAATCTTTTTATCACTCCTCGAGTGTAAACCATGGTGAAAGAAGAATGGTCAGAGTTAAGGTCAAAGCCTTTGCTACGGTAAGATCGTTAATAGGTTCTTCGCTGGAGATGGAGTTGCAAGGTAATCCTACAGTTTACGATCTTTTAAATGAGATCTTTAGAAAATATGGGGAACACATACGAGAGATGATGATTAACCCGCAAACCGGTAAATTATTTGAATACTTTAAAATTCTCAAAAATGGAAGAAACATTGACTTTCTACAAGGTTTAGACACACCATTGAAAAACGGGGATGAAATCGCAATATTTCCCCCGGTTGGCGGCGGTTAAAACTTCTTTAATATCGCATGATTACAAGGCGTTATTTTGAGGATTTGATGATAGTGGACATTGTAAGCCTTATTCCTCATTAATAAGGAAGATGTGAGGATGACTTGAAGCTAAGGATAGACACACGATTGCCACTTAAGTTGTTCAGAACAGTGCCCTTTATTTACTCAGGACCGGATTTCAAGTCTTTCCCATGCGGAGTAATTTCAGATATAGTGAGCTATCGGGGAAGACAAGTTGAACGTTTTTATCCGATAACGGTTTCTAGCGTGGAAGATGACCATGTGAGTGACCGATTGTTCTGCTTGAGTTTCTTTTACGTTGATAGCCATGGAGAATTAGTTCTATTTCTCACGCATCCCTGCTGGATTTCTAGCACATCTGAAAGTAGTTTTCTAATCGATTTTCTTCTTACAAATGTCGAAGAATTCACACGTTCTCTTAATTGTAAATTTATTAAAGTGGAATTCCACGATGAAGTAACCTCAAAGGTTGCATTTCCAACTTCAACTTCACACTTTTCCTACGATTTAGGCAAAATCCATATTCAAAGAGATGACCTATCAATTATGAGAAGGCATGAATTTGAAGAAGAAACCGCAATCCTCTGCTACGAACAAAAAATATCCGACTCTGAAAAACTGTTAACGGGGAATTTTCATCCGCCCAGCAAAGATTACACTGTCACTCCTATTAACTCAATTAGATTCCAGCAGATAAAAGAGAAGAAAAATTTGTTTCCTATTAAGTCATACACCATTTCAAATGAAACACCATTTGTTGTTTCCGAAAATCTTCCATTCCTACCAAACACCGCCCTCCTTGCACATCATGAAAATGATGTTGTAGGATTCATTCGGTGGTTTCCAAATCTGCTAGAGTTGTTGCAAACCCATTCCACACCAACTCCGCTATTGTTTTCGTATGTTCTAAAGACGCATCCATTCCACCATGGAAAAATCTTTGAATGGAATCTCAAAACTGAAGATACAGAACTTTTCGCAATTTTACTACTTCACGCTCTACAGGCTATGAAACGCCAAGGGCTGAGGGTTTGCCAAATCGGAAACGTACGCGATAAAGATTCCTTTGTTAAAAATTTCTTGGAGCAGTATGGATTCCAAAAAGTTCATAAAATGAAAGTTCTGCGGAGGCAATAACCTAACATGAAAGTATTTGACTGTATTCTACTTCATCCGACGACGCATTTTCAAATTTCTCCATATGAAGAACGCCTTCGCTATGTGATCATGCCTATGGGCTACGTTGCCAGCGCAGATCTACTTGAGAGAGAAGGATTTGGCGTAAGGATCTTCCATACGGGGTTAGAACGGATGTGTAATCCATATTTCACCGAAGAAGAATTGTTTAGGCGATATGAAGCACTTATTGTTGGAATTGATCTTCACTGGTATTCTCATGCATACGATGCTCTACGCTTAGCTAGGCTGGTCAAACAAGTCTCTAACGCTTTCGTCGTTTTGGGAGGATTTACCGCCTCATATTTTGCTGAAGAGATTTTATCGGAGTTCAGCTGCGTCGATGCTGTCATATGTGGCGAGGCTGAAGTTCCGTTACTTGAACTGATGAAACATCGAATAAACGGCGATCTAAGGGAAGTTCCGAATTTATTATATCGCGATGCTGGATCGATAAAACGAAGCCGGCGACGTTATGTTGCGACAACGCAGGATTTAGATCAGCTTGACTTCTCTAATCTATCGCTGCTTGAAAACTGGGACAAGTACATTAAGCTTACATGTGAAAACGATGATCTCCGTCCAAAGTTTAAGACTCAAGGATGGGTGTGCATAGGACGAGGATGCTCGGTAAACTGCTCATATTGTGGAGGAGGAAAAAACGCGTACAAAAACCTGACTGGACGAAGCACTCCGATCTTTCGCTCCAAGAAGAAAATTGTCGAAACACTACGTGTCTTTGAAGAAAGAAAGATTTCCTGTGCTTACATCGATTTCGATCCGTATCCGTCAAGGCGGCGGTTTTACCATGAGCTTTTTGAAATGATACGCCATGAAAAAATTGATGTAAGTGCGCAATTTCTGCTATGGTCACTCTCGGATAGACAGTTGCTACAAGATTTTAAACGTACTTTTAACCCTCTTTACTCGACGATTACCCTTTCTCCAGAGTCAGGTTCAGAGTACATTCGGAAATTGAACAAGGGATTTTACTACGATAATGTGTCACTTTTGCGTTGGCTTAATTATGCAAAAGATGAGATGATTCCCGTTGAACTATACTTTACCTCAGGGCTTTCTTGGGAAACCAAAGATCATTTCGAAGAAACTATCAACTTGGGTAGAAAGATAGCTAAAGACTACCCCATGGTGGTTAGTATCGTTTGTAATCCCATCATATTAGAGCCATGTTGCCCACGTTTCATCTCTCCAAAGGAATATGGAATATCCCTTAAGTTCAGAAGATTCAAAGATTTTTATAATACCTATGAAAGGTTCGCTAAGGGCTTGCCTATTATATCCTCATTAGGATATGAAACTGAACAATTGTCAGAGACAGAAATTATACAGTTAAGTCAGCGATTTAATGAGGTTGTAACGATATGTGACAATGAGGTTAAGGCTTAATGACCGCAAGTAATCATAGGTTAGAAGACTATATCAACTCTTATATAAGTTACAATTAACCTTGTAATGGTGTGACAGTTGTCTGAAAAAGGCAAAGGTCTATTTGAAATTTGGGGTCCCCTAGATAAAATTGAATGGAGGTACATCTCATTTAATGAGGTAATAACAATAGTAAGACGAGTTTTAACCGACTTTGGCGCTGCATACACTGAAAACGTGCAAGAAACAGTTGATACCATTGCCTTGGAATTTACGGGAAGGCTCAAAGTTAACGCTCGGAGTGCGACAATAAAAGTACGAGTTAATGGAGAGAAACGGATAATCCCCCTACTTCGAAACTTTGGAAAAATTCCTACAACTCGGGTATCAGTGGAATTAAAAACTAGAGGGAGAGTAAGTCCCAAATTAAAGGAGGCATTAGAAATTACAAAGAAAAATATTGAAGAGCAAATCTTCCTGTCTTTATATCGAACTGGAGGCGGATAGAAGTCCGCCTTTCAGCGATCATTGAGCACATTTTGTCTATACCAACATCATTTTTTTATGAATCATAGCTTTTATTTCATCCTTAGTCCATTTCAAGGCTTTGTCACCTGTAATTAACGTCTTTAATTCCTCGGCTAACCTCGAAGTCGGTTGGATTTTCACAAGCCAACCCTCGCCATATGGATCGCGATTAATGAGAGACGGTTTACGAAGAAGCCCCTCATTAACCCCGACGATTTTTCCACTTATAGGCGAGTAAATTCTCTGCACAGCTTTTCCACCTTCAACTGTGCCAAGGGGTTCGAATTGTCGTACTTCGGCTCCAACAGCTAGAGGCCTAAAGGTTTGAACAGTACCGATTATTTTTTGCGCGAAATCATCGAACCCTACGGTAACTAGATTATCTTCTATTTTGGCCCACGTATGAGCCTTCGTATAATAGAGATTCTTCGGAACTTCACAGATATGCTCTCCAATTTTGACCTTAACCAAAGGTTACCCTCCTTTTGGTTGGCTTTTTAAAATTGCTTTAAGGTCCTTCAGATGAGTGAAGAGAACCCGAGTTAATTCGTCGATGTTATCTAAGATTTTCATTATTTTTTCTTCGCGTATCTTATACAAGATTTTTCTGCCATCTTTGCGAGATTCGATTATTCCAATACCCACTAGCAGTTGCAAGTGTTCAGAGACCGTCGATTGTGAACGCCCCAAATACGGGACTATTTCGCATTGGCATTTTTCACCGGCTTTGAGGAAATATAATATTTTTAGTCTAATCGGATCTGCTAGAGCCTTTAAGAGGCTTACCTGTAGGCTTAGAAACTTATCATTTTTGATAAAGCCTGATAAACTCCGCGTTTCCTTAACGCGGTGTACCACCTTTTGACTCTCCCTTTTCCAATACTCGTCCATCGCATTATAGACTACTTTGAGGTCTGGAAATGTTATCGCCTTCTCAGGGCAAAGATCGGCGCATTCCGAGCAGGCAATTACACACCGGTACGGTTTCACTACTACAGCTTTAGGCGGATTCCTTTCTAATTTCAAGACCCCATGAACACAGAATTCAACGCACTTTCCACATCCTCGACACCTATCTTGGGCAATAGTTGGAAACCACGGAATTTTTTGACGTGGAACCCCGAAATATGTCACTATCGCCAACCTCTTAGACAATTGAAATGTGTAGCGAAAGTATCGGCATATACCGATATATGCGTTTCCATTTAATTTCATTTTTATTATACAAACATGACGAAGCTTATGGAACCTTGATAAAATTAAAATAACAAGGTATGTAACTAAGGTAGCATGCGAATTGAAAAGAGGTATTGGATTATTTCATTTGATGAAATTGTTATGGCTATACGAAAAGTGTTTAATGAATTGAAGGTTAGCATCGTTAAAGAAGACTTAGAAGAAAATAATCGGTTTTTATATAGGGCTATCGGCAAAATCGACACCGGCTCGACTATTTTGCAAGTTAAAGTCAAGATGACTAGCAAAATGCGTTTTACTTCATGGCTGAAAGGGTTCGGAAAATTCCCAGAAACTCATTTTACTTTAGATATTGAGCCTCTGAAGGAAAAACTCGGCTCGACCGTGGAAAAACAAATTGAGGAATTGGCTAGACGCATTGAATTGCGCCTATGGCTTATATTGCCTGGACATGCTGGATAAACTCTTGCTCAATGTGCTTAATCTAGTTTCTTCTTGGCAGAAGTTTGCATTTGAAGAAGTGAAGGCTGAAGCTGATAATATTTATAGTAACGCGAGCTTTACTGTGATATCCCAGGTGTCCAGTGACAAGAAGCTTGCTGCAATAGCTAGAGGGGAATCGCGAGAAGATGCTTATAGCTCGATTATGTAATTATATATTATTTAGCGATAGACCTTGGCCTTTAAGATTGGATGCTGCGGGTTTCCTACTTCCAAGGTGAAGTATTTTAAGGCATTCAGCTTAGTTGAGTTAAATTCAACGTTTTATACGTATCCTAAGCTGACTCTTGTTAAGAAATGGAGGGAGGAAGCTCCCCCGAATTTTGAGTTTACTGTTAAGGCCCATCAAGATATTAGCCACAATTATAGGCTGGCAGATTCCTTAGATTGCTTAAAGGCTTTCGATCAAATGAAGGCGATTTGTTCAACTCTTAATGCAAAGATCCTTCTGATTCAGACGCCTGGCTCCTTTAAACCAACTAAGGAAAATATTGCGGCGGCACAGAAGTTTTTCAAGAAAATTCCTCGAAATAAGCTGGCTATAGCTTGGGAGACGCGCGGACCAGATTGGGATCAACCAGCACTTCGAAAAACCCTTGCAACAATGTTAAAAGAACATGACGTTACCCATGTTACTGATCCGTTCAAAACTATGCCTACGTATGTGAGTGACTTTGCCTATTTTCGTTTACATGGTTTGGGAGCTAGAATGTATTATTACCAATATAGCGACGCCGAGCTAAGGAAATTGATCGAAAAAATCAGCCCACTTGAAAAGCAAGGTAAGACCGTGTATATTTTTTTCAATAACTTAGCCATGTTTGATGATGGCCAACGTTTAAATTATTTTCTTCAAAAAAATGAGTTCCCAAGTATAACTGGTGCCACTGGACTTGAGTCTGTTAAGGCGATAATTCAGCACACTCGTTATCCCGCTTCAAAGGGCAAGCTTTCAAAACTATTTGGCTGGAAGCTAGTGGAATGGAAAAAACATGAACAGATTCCGCTGGATAATTTGTTGAGAAATTTGCCTACGAAAACCTATCAAAACGTTGAAGAAGTCCTCCTCGAGATCAAAAAGTCGATGGAATGAGCTAAGCTGAGATTAGTGTCACAGTTCGAATTATGCTAGCTATTTTCCTAATCTTCGTTACAGCATCATCAAGTGCCTTCAAGTCTTCAGCCTCAACTCTGGCAATTACATCAAACTCGCCGTAAACTGATCTAGTTTCAGTTACCCCTTTAATTTTCGAGATCTCCTTAACGACATCGTATTCCTTTCCGATTTCTGTCACCATTAAGATATATGCTACAACTTGTGGCGTATCTTCTCACCTACCCATGCTTTCATATGGTTTTATAAAGCTACTTTTAATCTTATTTAATAGATTTTAGTTTTCTATTCTCGTTTTAGTTTTGACGCATTCATCTGAAGTATATTCTTTAATAACTGAGGAAAATGGTTCAGCGCTTTCTCGTCTTGACCAACCGATTCGTTGAGACTTGAATAATGGGAGGATTGCTTTAAAATTTCCTCTAGTCAGTTATTTCATGCGGTTTTATTTTCCCTGGAAATTTCGTCAATCGATGTTGTTGACAACCTTGTAGTTAGTCAAGATTTTGGGCTATTTTTGCTAGCTCTAGCTTTAGGTTAGATAACTGCAGAAACTTTAATTTTTTACAAGTTAAATGTAAATACCTCAGAAAAGATTAAATATTTATTTTGAATCTTTAAAAAGAAAGCAAAATTGATGAAGAGTTTTTAATTTAATACCTGAGGGAAACGATGAATATCCAGAATATAGGAGACAGAGAAAATGGAGAAGATAGTTCTAGCGTATTCAGGTGGGTTAGATACTTCTGTCCTAATTAAGTGGCTTCAAGAAAAATATCACGCTCAACTTGTCACTGTCACCGTTGACGTAGGACAACGGGAGAACTTAGAGAAAATCGCCGCAAAAGCAGAAAATTTAGGCGTACTAAGGCATTATACAATCGATGCTAAACAAGAATTCATTCAAGGATACGTTAACCCAGCAATAAAGGCAAATGCCCTATACGAAGAAAAATACCCTGTTAGCAGCGCCCTCTCAAGACCTTTAATAGCATCAAAACTAGTTGAGGTAGCCCATAAGGAAGGAGCAAATGCTGTAGCACATGGTTGTACTGGCAAGGGCAATGACCAGGTTAGATTTGAAGTTACTATAAAATCACTTGATCCTGATTTAACAATCCTAACTCCAGCCCGAGAGTGGAAAATGAGTCGAGATCAGGAGATAAAATATGCAAAGACCCATGGCATACCCTTAACCATTAAGCGTAACCCGTATAGTATTGACCAGAATCTCTGGGGTCGCTCAATCGAATGCGGTCCAATCGAACACCCCGAAAATGAGCCTCCTGAAGAGGCATTTGAATGGACTGTATCTCCAGAAGAAGCTCCTGATAAACCACAATATATTGCAATTGGGTTTGAGAATGGAGTTCCAGTTTCACTAAATGGAAGTCGTTTAGATGGAGTTGAACTCATAACCGTCCTTAACGATTTGGCAGGTAAACATGGCGTAGGGCGCATTGACCATATTGAAGATAGACTCGTCGGGATAAAATCGCGTGAGGTTTACGAGTGTCCTGCGGCAACATGTATCCTTGAGGCGCATAAAGATCTCGAAAAGTGTGTGCTAACAAGACACGAAGTCTTGTTTAAACAACAGATCGATGCTCAATGGACCTTCCTGGTGTATACGGGGTTATGGATGGATCCTCTACGAGAGGACCTCGAAGCTTTCATAAACGCCACCCAAGATCGAGTTTCCGGAGAAGTTCGCCTAAAGTTATTCAAGGGTGCGGTGCATGTCGTGGGACGATCCTCTCCGTTTTCGCTTTACGACTATAACCTTGCGACATATGATGTGAAATCGACTTTTGATCAGTCCGCGTCTGCAGGTTTCATAGAGTTATGGGGATTATCAACGAGGGTGGCTAGGTCGCTTCAACTTAAAAAAATGAAGAAATTGGTCCAGAAAGGGAGAAAGAAAGAGTGGACATTCTCAGAGGAGACAGATTAGATAAGCCAGCGGCTGAAGTAGTGGATTACACAACTTCTATCGTTGCCGACGCTAACATCGTTAAACCAGTGATTGAAATCAATAAAGCCCACGTCGTAATGCTTATCGAACAAGGAATAGTCGCTGAAGGCGATGGTGCTCTGCTGTTAAAGGCACTCAATAAACTTGATCCAAACATGAAACTTGACCCGA
>Ga0315268_10007012_pt1 | contig 11928 bp, 9 predicted proteins | sample C1_top_MG_FD_204535 | JGI IMG/M metagenome (GOLD analysis project Ga0315268, IMG submission 204535) | Sediment microbial communities from Yellowstone Lake, YNP, Wyoming, USA - C1_top | ecosystem: Environmental > Aquatic > Freshwater > Lake > Sediment | place: USA: Wyoming | collected 2017-08-01 | reverse complement strand
CATCAGTGTCTTCTAAGACAAACAGGTGGATGGAAGGCAAAAGTATTGCTTCTATTGCCCGTCATGAAAATTCTGAACCTGTTGATATACTTTTAAAAATACTTCTTGAAGAGAAACTCAGGGTCGGCGCCATATTTTCGTTCATGAATGAGGTTAATCTCAAGAGGTTTCTTTCACTTCCATATGTCATGATAGGCACTGATAGTTCTGCACGCTGTACAAGTGGACCTACACATAAGGGAAAGCCACATCCGAGGGGATTTGGGAGTTTTCCAAGGTTCCTGGGAAGATATGTAAGGAACAACGGCCTGATGAGCTTGAGCGAAGCTATACACAAAATAACAATGCTGCCAGCCAGGACTTTTGGCATACGTAAAAGAGGAGTCTTAAAGAAAGGTGCATTTGCGGATATTGTTATCTTTGATCATAAAAAGTTAATTGATAGGGCAACATTTGATGAACCATTTTTGGAACCAGAAGGGATTTATTATGTAATTGCTAATGGATTACCTGCTTTATGGGAAGGAAGGTTTACAGGCATTAAGACAGGCAGGATTCTTAAACATGGTATATAGTCCAGTAATCGGTATAATAACGGATATTGAAGACGAATATTTTAAACTCAAGCGCCAATATTCTGACGCAGTAGTCAGGGCAGGAGGAATTCCAGTATTGATACCTCCAACAATAAATACAACACTTTACGCAAAAAGTATTAATGGATTACTGATTCCGGGAGGAGATGACCTTAATCCTTTTTATTATAACGAGGCTAAAATATTCCGAGTTAAACCTGTATCTAAAAAAAGAAGCGATTTTGAGATTTCTCTGCTCCAGGAGGTTATAAATCTTAATAAACCTGTTCTCGGTATATGCTATGGTATGCAACTAATGAATGTTTTCTTCGGTGGATTACTCTATCAGGATATCGATTCACAGGTATCAGTAGAAATTAACCACAAAAAGAATTATCATATGATAGTGATAACAGAAAACAGGTTTTTGAAAAAAGGCACGTTTTCTGTTAACAGCACCCATCATCAGGCTATAAAGGAACTGGGTAAGGGTCTTTTAGCATTCGCTTTTTCTACCGATAATCTGATTGAGGCATTTTGCAAGGAAGACTATACCTTTCTTGTTGGTGTGCAATGGCATCCGGAACTCATGATAGAAGACGAAAATGCTTTAAGCCTGTTTAAATCATTTGTGGAGGCATCTTCTGATAGCTAATAGGTTCTATATGGTAACTTCCATCTTCTTGGTGGTTCTTCTTGGCTACCTGACCTACCTGATAATCCAACCCTTTCTTAATTCGATTGCATGGGCAGTTGTATTTTCAATAGTTCTCTATCCCGTCTACGCATTCATATTGAGATATGTAAGGTTTAAAGTTATTTCATCAGCTGTTACTTTGTTAATATTAATCCTGCTCATCTTAGGACCTTTCACCTACCTCTCTTTCATCCTCACAGATGAGGTAGGAAATTTTATAGAAAGTATCAATCAAGGTACAACAGGTTCAATAAAAGATATCTTTACTAACCCAAAGCTCATGAAGTTAGTTAGTAAAATTCAATCATATATGGGGGTGGAAGCTATAGATATAGGCAATATAATTACAGAGAATATTAAAAAGATAGGCATGGGAATAACAAACAGCCTATCGAACTGGATTTCAAATATAGCACGTATGATTTTAGATTTTATATTTATGTTATTTGCAGTTTTTTTCCTGCTTAAGGATGGTCCGGGATTTCTTTCAAGAATAAGGGACTACTTACCATTTGCCGAAGAAGATAAAAACAGACTTATATCAAAGATAAAAGATACGATTATATCGACTGTATTTGGCGGCGTTGTGGTGGCCGTTATCCAGGGCATATTAGGAGGCATTGCATTTTATTCCCTTGGACTCAAATCACCGGTATTATGGGGAGCGGCTATGTCTATCATGTCTTTCCTCCCGCTGCTTGGTACATTTTCTATATGGGGGCCTGCATGTGGATATTTGTTTATTCAAGGTAATTATGGTAAGGGGATTGTGCTTTTTTTATTTGGTTTTCTAATTATCAGCATGGTTGATAATATACTTAAGCCTATAATAATAGGTGGAAGGACAAAGATGCCTACACTTGCCGTCTTTTTTAGTGTACTTGGAGGTATAAACCTTTTTGGATTCATAGGGTTTATCATGGGGCCATTGGTGCTGGCCCTTTTTGTCTCTGTCTTTGAAATATTTAGACATATAGAAGGAGGAGAAAATGCTTAGTAGAGAAGAACTAATAAAAATAGCAAAAACGCGTGGTGAAGATGCCTTTTTTGTAAGCCTCTATCTCAATGTTAATCCGGTGACGAATATAAAGAATAATTATGTGATACACGTAAAGAATATGCTCAAACAGACAGCGGAAAAACTTGATAAAGTTATCTTGAAACGGGTAAATGGCGACCTTGAGAAGATTGAATCGTATATCCTGTCAAATAAGGGATTGTTTAAAAAGGGACTTGCTATCCTGAGTTCTCGAGAAAGAAATTTCTGGAGGGATTTCAATCTTTCAGTTCCTGTAAAGAATGAATTTATCGTGGACAATACACCATACATAAAACCTCTCTTTGATATTATCGATACCTATCAGAGGTATGCCATCTTGCTTGTAGATAAAGAATCAGCAAGGTTATTTATCATCCATCTTGGTGAGATAGAGGAATATACAGAGGTTCATTCTGCTGATGTGCCTGGTAAGCATAAAAAAGGCGGATGGTTTGCCCTTTCTGAAAAGAGTTATGAAAGGCACACAGATTACCATGTTGGGCTGCACCTAAAAGATGTGCTTAAGCAATTAGACACGTTTCTATCTCGCGAATATGTTGGGCGACTACTAATAGGTGGCTCTGAAGAGGCTGTTACGAAAGTAAAGGCTATGCTCCCACATACAATAGCAGATAAGATTGCAGGAACATTCCAAACAGAGATGTTTGCAAATAGTAAAGAGATACTCAAAAAAGTAGAACCTGTACTGCAGGTTTTTGAGGAAAAGGAAGAGACTGAGGACATTAATGGTTTGCTTACAAAGGCGATGAAGAATGAAAATGCGGTTATAGGCATAGAAGATGTACTGAATGCCTTACAGGAAGGCCGTATTATGAAACTTATATTTCTTAAGGATTATAAACAAGCTGGTCTTTCATGTAAAAAATGTGGATATCTAACGGTTCAGGATATATCATCTTGCCCTTACTGCAAAGGAGAAATGCAAAAGGTGAATTACATTGTTGACCTCGTAGCACAGAAGGCAGTTGAGCAAGGAGCATTTGTCGAGGTAGCTTCTAAAAATAAGAAGTTGGAGGAGTCTGGAAGCATCGGAGCATTCCTGAGATTTTAAAGAGCTGAAACGAACGACCTATACCTATAAAGAGAAGCTACTTTTCTCTTAGCTTCTCTTCCTCTTCTTGTTGTGTTTTACATTCTATACACATGGTTGTAACAGGTCTTGCTTCAATTCTCTTTATATCTATTGCCTCACCACACTTGTCACAAATACCGAATAAACCTTGTTCTATTCTATCGATAGCATCCTCAATCTTCTTTAATAATTTACGCTCCCTTCCTCTTAACCTCAGCATGAAACTCCTGTCTATTTCAGCAGATGCCTGATCACCAAGGTCAGGGAATACAATTTGCCCTGGAAGTTTATTGAGAGCTTCCACTGCCTCAGAAAGAAGTTCTTTTTTCTGGGCTATAAGCTTTTTCTTTATCTCCCGCATCTTTTTTTCTTTGAGAGAGATTTGTACTGTTTTCTTTGCTTTTGCTTTTTTGGCTACCTTGATGTTTTTTTTCTTTACCATAAAAAAAGTCTCCTAAAAATAATTTATTACATTAACAAAGATGTTTGATTTTAGTCAACTAAGATTCGTTATATGATGGTAAGATGTGAGTAGTGTGCTTATTTCCTTTTCCAGCGAAGGAGGTTATCCAGGTTATCTATGTCATACCACATTGGAAGTAAAAAATAGCTGATTCGAGAATACTCTGCCTTGTAAATGGTTTCATTGAGGACATTGGAGCTTCCCCAATGTATATTTGTGAATAAATTTTTGATAGGTTTAGTAAGGCCTATAAGATAATATCCACCGTCTTCAGAGGGTCCTATAACGAGTTCATAATATTCGAGTTTATTGAATGCATCAACAATGAAAGATAACGGCAAGTCAGGGGAATCTATACCAATCAGTAAGACACGTTCATAGCCTTTTTCAAAGAGACATTTCATTGCATTAAACATCCTTCCGCCGAGGTTTTTACCTTTCTGTGTAATGAGAGATATTTTTTCTGGAAATCCTTTCTGTCCATCTTTTCTAAAGGAAGATAAGGTAATATTTAGAGATGTTTTTTCGCCTTCATAAAATCCGAAAATATCTGCGTCTTGAAGTCTTGAGACATTATCAATGGTTACATTAAGCATGGATGTATATGCATTTAATGCTGCTTCTTCTCCCATTTCAGCAGCAAGTCTTTTTTTTACTTTGCCATATATGGGGATTCTAAAAAAAATCCCAAGGGCGGATTTGTTTACCATTTCTTATAGAATAAAATTTTAGAGCTTCACTATAAAAGTAAACAAGTTGAACGATTCATAATATTCCTGACCTTCGATATTGTCAAATAGAGAAAATCGATGAAAGGAACTCTATGTATAGACAATATTGATTAGTATAACTGTGAGAATCGAAATCCATACTCACGACTGTTTCTGAGCTCCATTTAATACTTCCTGATAGTCGTGATTTTAAAAGTTGATGTGAAACACAAGATTACATTAAAAAAAATGAATGGTTTTACATTCTTTGTTATTTCATGCCAATATGTCTTGAATAGAAAAAGGTTTTTCTTATTTTTTAAAATTGACATTTACATATCTTTAACATATTATTGTGACAGAAAATAATAGGCTGAAACTATAAAACTTATCCGTTTATGAGGAGAAAGTGGAAGTCGGCAGACTTTATAAGAAGGTAGCCGAGTTTAATGAGGGATAACCCTTTGGAAGACTCGGCTTTTTGTTTTTTTTTAGCTCTTAACTAAAGAGAGAGGAAAATGAAATCTGGGGAAACACAAAGGAAAAATCTATGAAACTTAAGGGGCAAAATACTTATGGTAGTGTTGATAAGCCCCGTAAGGGCGCAAAAGAAGAGTATGAGAGTTTGTTCAATCTTTCAATTGATATGCTCTGCATAGCTGGTTTTGACGGCTACTTCAAGAAGTTAAACCCCTCCTGGGAAAAGACACTTGGATGGACAAATGAAGAACTGCTGTCTAAGCCATATCTTGACTTTGTTCACCCTCAAAATCGTGAATCAACAAATAATGCTGCAAAGGGTCTTGAAGATGGCAAATCAGCCGTCATCTTTGAGAACCGCTACTTATGTAAGGATGGTTCTTATAAATGGATATCCTGGAATGCCTTTCCACAGGTTAAAGAAGGACTGATATTCGCAGTGGCACGTGATGTTACCAGGCGCAAGAAGATAGAAGAGGAACTACGCAGGGCTCATGATGAGTTAGAAAAGCGTGTTCAGGAACGGACGGCTGAACTACAAAGAGCCAACGAAGCATTAAATACCGAAATTGACAAACGCAAGCAAGTGGAGGAAGCATTACGTGAGAGTGAGGATAAGTATCGTACATTAGTAGAGTCCATTGAAGATTCCTTATATTTGGTAGATAGGAATTTCAAATATCTTTTTATGAACAAAGAGCATGTATCAAGGATGGGCTTTTCAGGCGATGAGTATCTTGGTCATGCATACAGCGAGTTTCACACTCCTGATGAAACAAAATGGTTTGTAGAAAATGTTAATGAGATATTTAATACTGGCAAGTCAATCCGTCATGAACATAAAAGCCTCAGGGATGGTAGATATTTCCTTCAAACGTTAAGTCCTGTGAAAAAACCTGATGGAACCATAACAGCTGTTACCGTTGTCTCAAAAGATATAAACGAACTCAAGAGTATGGAGGAAAAACTGCGAGCCCTGTCACTTACTGATGAACTTACAGGCCTTTACAATCGGCGAGGATTTTTTACCTTAGTTGAACAACTATTAAAGCAATCTAAGAGGCAAAAGACAGGAATATTCATGCTTTATGCAGATGTAGATAATCTAAAAGAAATTAATGATACATTTGGGCACCAGGAAGGCGACTTAGCGCTAATCGAGATTGCCAATATCCTCAAAAAGAATTATCGAGAGTCCGACATCCTTGCACGGATTGGTGGGGATGAGTTTGTGGCTATTCCAGTGGGAACTACTGGAGATAACATCGAGTTAGTTACTGCTCGGCTGCAAAAAAGTTTTGAGATTCACAACGAAGAAAGAAATCGTAGCTACAAGCTATCGTTAAGTGTTGGCACAGCATATTACGATCCGGAGCACCCTTGCTCTATTGATGAACTGCTGATTCAAGGGGACAAATTGATGTACGAACAGAAAAGGCGTACACGTAAGTCTTAGCTAAAACTATTATCCTTACTTTTTCCTGTAATCAATAATAGGAATATTTTCAGATCCAGCCTTAAATGAAAAGTCTTATAAAATTACAATATAGTTTATTTCGATTGATTCCTCTATTTATATCGATATTTTCTATTTGATTTATAGAGTTGTCTCAATAAATAATTAAATCAGTATGTCGTTAACCCGAATAATGCAGACATTGTTCAAATGAAATTATTTCAGAAGAAGACATTAACTGGACTTTCCCGCACTTGCGGCTGAGCAGCTAAAATCGGTCCGTCAGATCTTTCGGACGCACTAACAGCGCTTAGCTTATCCAGGGATCCAAATTTATTAGTTGGTTTTGATACTTGTGACGACGCAGCAGTATACCGTCTGTCGCCTGAGATTGCTCTTGTAAGTACCGTGGATTATATTACACCGCCAGTAGATGATCCTTATTGGTTTGGACAGATTGCAGCTGCGAATTCTCTCTCTGATGTCTATGCTATGGGAGGTAAGCCTCTCACTGCTCTTAATCTTGTTATGTTTCCTTTAAAGAAACTCGACAAGTGGTATTTAAAGGAGATACTTCGCGGTGGAAATGATAAGGTTATCGAAGCAGGTGCTTCTATGGGTGGCGGACACTCTGTGGATGATAATGAGCCTAAGTATGGCTTAGCTGTTACTGGTGTTGTACATCCCGAGAGAATACTTACTAACTGCGGAGCTAAAGAAGGGGATGTCCTGATTCTTACAAAGCCGATAGGCACAGGAGTCCTCTTTAATGCCTGCAGGTCTAAAAAAATCCCTTTTAAGGAATTGGAACTTATCTTACCTCAAGTGGCATCTCTTAATAGAAAGGCTCTTGATATAGCATTAGAGTTTGACATTCATTCATGCACAGACATAACAGGATTTGGTATCATCGGGCATACTCTTGAAATGGCAAAAGGTAGTGGAAAACAAATAAACCTTTTCTATAAAGAGATCCCATTTTATCCAAATGCACTTGTGATGTACCGAAAAGGTGAAACCACTGGAAGTAACAAGGCGAACAGGAAACTGTCAGAAGGATATCTGGAGATAAAGGCTAAAATATCCAGGGAAGAGGAAGAATTACTCTTTGACCCTCAAACATCCGGAGGGCTTCTCTTTTCTGTACCTCGTTCTCAGGCTGAAGATTTAATATACAAGCTCAAAAAAGAAGGTGTTGAAACTGCTGTTCAGGTTGGTGAAGTTGTAGCAGATTCAAAGCCCTTTATCAGAATCATGTAAAATATTTTTAAAGTCTAACCCCTAATGTACCGTAGAGACTTATTTGCAGAATACAACAAAGTTTTAAATGCAGATTTGAGGCGAAAGTTATGACCAAGAAAATTCTTCCTGATTATCAAATATACGTGTCCCCAGACTCTCCGGGGTTAAGTCTTATCCAAATTCTCAATTCCCGGATCTATCGTTTCTCATAAGGCATTATAGGGTGTTTGTCTCCCGAAAGTCCTTGGTTTATTGACTGTTTTGTGTTATGGGTCTAAAATGATTAACGGGAATTAAAATGGTCAAAAAGCCTGAAGATAAGGCTCGTGAAGATATTGACAGAATGCTTGAAAAAGCAGGCTGGGATGTCCAGGACATTGATCATATCAATATAGATGCTCATCAAGGTATTGCAATCAATGATTTTCCGTTAAAGCCAGGGCATGGTTTTGCAGATTATGTTCTTTATATTGATGGCAAGGCTGCAGGGGTTATTGAGGCCAAGAAGGCAGGAACTACATTAACCGGCGTAGAAATACAGTCAGATAAATACAAGCATGGCCTTCCTGATATCCTCCCCGCCTGGTATCGTCCCCTTCCCTTTTGTTATCAGTCCACCGGAGTAGAAACTCGGTTTACAAATGGGTTTGAACCTGATTACCGCTCAAGGAATATCTTCTCTTTCCACCGCCCTGAAACATTGGCTGAATGGCTTGATAATGATACAGCGGTTTTCTTGGATATGGCGGCAGAAGATCGAGTACCTTATGGAATTCCTTCAACATTATATGCACGGCTTCGCAACATGCCGCCTCTGAAAGAAGAGGGTCTCTGGCCTGCACAGATAAAGGCGATTCAGAACTTAGAAAAATCCCTTACAGAGAACCGCCCCCGTGCCCTCATCCAGATGGCAACCGGAAGCGGCAAGACGTTCACTGCGGTAACTGCTATTTACCGCATGATTAAATTCGCTAAAGCAAAGAGGGTTTTGTTTCTCGTAGATCGTGCAAATCTCGGCCGTCAGACACGCAAGGAATTTGAGCAGTATGTTTCTCCCTATAGTCCTTACAAGTTCACAGAGGAATACATAGTACAGCAACTAAAATCCAACCATATAGATAAAACCTCACGGGTTTGCATCTCTACCATTCAGCGCCTTTATTCAATGCTGAAAGGCGAAGAGATAGACCCTGAGCTTGAGGAAGAATCTCTCTTTGACCATTCAGATCTTTTTAAAGAACCGATGCCTGTTGAATATAATCCTGCAATCCCTATCGAAACCTTTGATGTGATCATAACTGATGAATGCCACCGTTCCATCTATCATCTCTGGCGGCAGGTCCTCGAATATTTCGATGCCTTTATCATCGGGCTTACAGCTACGCCAAACAAGCAGACCTTCGGTTTCTTCAATCAGAACCTTGTTATGGAATATCCCCATGAACAAGCGGTTGCCGATGGAGTGAATGTCAATTATGATGTCTATCGCATCCGTACAAAGATTACTAAGGACGGTTCAAAGGTCGATGCAGGTTATTATGTCGACATTCGAGATCGCGAGACGCGGGCTGTACGATGGGAAAGGCTGGATGAGGATCTTGAATATTCCGCTAATCAGCTTGACAGAGATGTCGTGGCTCTCGACCAGATCAGAACTGTTATAAAAACCTTTCGTGATAAGCTTTTTACCGATATCTTCCCCGGTCGCAAAGATGTGCCGAAAACCCTTATTTATGCGAAGGATGATTCTCATGCAGAAGACATTGTAAAGATTATCAGGGAAGAGTTCGGCAAGGGGAATGAATTCTGCCAGAAGATAACATACAAAACAACAGGCAAAAAACCTGATGAACTTATTGCAGAATTCAGAAACAGCTATTTCCCGAGGATTGCTGTTACTGTGGACATGATTTCAACAGGCACAGACATCAAACCGCTGGAAATAGTTTTATTCCTTCGCACGGTAAAGTCGCGATCTTACTTTGAACAGATGAAAGGCCGCGGCGTTCGTGTGATTAATCCGGATGACCTGCAATCAGTGACACCGGATGCTATTGCCAAGACACATTTTATAATTATCGATGCAGCGGGCGTTTGCGAACAGGACAAGACAGACTCAAGGCCAATGGAAAGGAAACCCTCTGTATCTCTGGAAAAGCTTCTTCAGGCTGTGGCCTTGGGGAATACTGAAACAGATGTTATTTCTTCGATAGCCGGGCGTTTAGCCCGCATGGATAAGAGATTAAATCCTGAAGACAAAGCAGAAGTTCAGAAACTATCAGGAGGTAAAAATCTCAAGGCATTAACAGGCGATCTTGTGCAGGCGATTGATCCTGACCTACATGTAGAACTGGCGAAAAAAGATAATCCAGGGATTGCAGAGCCTTTGCCTGAACATGTCAAACAGGCTGCTACAAAACTCATCAAGGAATCAGTTAAACCACTTCATAATGCTGAACTTCGCAGAAAACTAATCGAACTGTACAAAACCACCGAGCAGATTATTGATACAATCAGTCCGGATGTGGTCATAGAGGCCGGATTCAGCGCCGATGCATTGGAAAAGGCAAAGGGATTGGTAACATCATTTGAGCAATTCATTAAAGATCATAAGGATGAGATCACCGCTCTGCAAATCCTTTACAGCTTGCCTGCGCGTGCGACGAGCACGCAGGCAGACAGGAGGGTGCGTTTTGAGGAGATAAAGGCACTGGCAGACCTTATCGAGAAGCCTCCCTATCTCTGGCGCATAGACAGGCTCTGGGAGGCATACGCTGCATTGGAGAAATCAAAAGTAAGAGGCGCAGGCAGCCATCGGATTTTGACTGATCTTGTTTCGCTCATCCGTTTTGCCCTGCATCAGGAGGATGAATTAGAACCCTATGCAGAGCATGTAGAGGAGAGGTTCAGCGCATGGCTGGCAGGCCAGGAAAAGACAGGGAAGAAGTTCAGCGAGGAACAATTGTTCTGGCTGGAGAAAATCAAGGAACATATTGTCGGAAGCCTGAGCATAGACAGGGAAGATTTTGAATATACGCCTTTTAAAGAAAAAGGCGGGATCGGCAAAGCCTATCAGCTTTTCGGTGAGGGCTTGTGGCCTTTGCTGGATGAATTAAATGAGGTGTTGGCGGCGTGAAATACGATCCGAAATATCAACATAGGCAAAGTACAAAATATATATTCCACCTTAAATATGCATAGTATAGTGTACTGTCTCATAAATAGCTTTACTCAAATTGTCATTCCTGCGAAGGCAGGAATCCAGAGAAATTAAGGACTGGATTCCGCATCAAGTGCGGAATGACAACAAAAGATTGTAAGGAAGTGTTACAGACGGGACAATAGTTTGTATATTTCGGTACATAGTTGATAAATGAATACTTTATTGCTATAATGAAGGTGCTTAATTAAGTACTGAAAGGAGTGCTATCATGAATACAGTTCCAGCGCAGGAAATAAAAAGGAGGGGGATTTCCATTGTAGATGAAATCCTGAAAGATGGGGCCGTCCATGTGATTAAAAACAACCAGCCTCATTATGTGGTGCTGACCGAGAAACGGTATCAGGAGCTGCTGGCAGCAGAAGACGAGGCGTTAATAGCACGTGTGCGGGCGTCTCTTGGGGACATAAAGGCAGGTCGTGTGCGTAGATTTAAGAGTGCAAAAGCTTTGATGAAGGCAATCGATCAGGAAAAAGAGTAGTGTACTCCATCATCACTCCGAAACAGTTCCTCCGCCAAGCCCACAAATTCTTCAAGAAACACCCTCACCTTAAATCCCGTTTTGCGAAGATCGTTGATGATCTCTGCCGTGATCCTTTCCAGCCTCACCTCGAACTCCATCCGTTAGGCGGCAAACTCAAAGGATGCCATGCCGTAAGCCTCACCGACAACTATCGCATTACATTAACACTCATGCTGACTGACAAGGAGATTATCTTGCTCGATATCGGCAGTCATGATGAGGTATACAGAAGAGGGTAGTATTCTGAAGTAAAAGGGGATATTAATGGTTGAGAAAAATGCAAAACTTACAGTACGAAAAAAGAAATTGAAAACCTGGGACTCACTCTTTAAAAGCCTCGATAAGTTTTCTGGTGATTTTATGAATGAAAGAATACAGCCCAAAGAGCAAATAAGAAATATAACTATGGATATGCAAAAGAAGAAACTAT
>Ga0315268_10007011_pt1 | contig 11928 bp, 11 predicted proteins | sample C1_top_MG_FD_204535 | JGI IMG/M metagenome (GOLD analysis project Ga0315268, IMG submission 204535) | Sediment microbial communities from Yellowstone Lake, YNP, Wyoming, USA - C1_top | ecosystem: Environmental > Aquatic > Freshwater > Lake > Sediment | place: USA: Wyoming | collected 2017-08-01 | reverse complement strand
TCTCGCGCCACGATTGTTTGATCAGCACCAGTGAGCGGAACATCTTGATGCCACCACCCGTCGAGCCGGTGCTGGCACAGACGCAGCCCAAAAACAGCATCCACATCGGTGCGAACACCGGCCAGTGGCTGTAATCGGTGGTGTGCAGGCCAGAACCGGTAGCCATCGAGATCAGGTTGAAACCTACGTGGCGCAGGGTGCTGGCGTAGTCCGGATAGACGCCGCTCAGCCAGACATGCACCGAGACACCGATACAGCTGGCTCCTATCCATACCAGCAGCCATTTGGCCTCGGGGTCACGCGCATAGGTGCCAGGCTCGCCCTTGCGCAGGGCGAGAAAGTGGGTGGTAAAATTCACGGCGGCGATCAGCATGAACGCGGCGAGTGCGGCTTCGATCAACGGGGAGTCATAGAAGCCGATGCTGGCATCGTGGGTCGAGAACGCGCTGAGCGAAATCGCTGAGAAGGCCTGGCAGATGGCCTCGAACCAATGCATGCCGGCGGCGCGCAGCACAATGGCGAACAGTGCAGTGAGGCCGCCATAAACCAGCCAGAGCAGTCGCACTGTTTCCATGATGCGCGGGGCGAGCTTGGTGTCCTTGATCGAGCCGGGCGCATCGGCGCGGTACATCTGCATGCCGCCGATGCCCAGCAGCGGCAGAATGGCCACCGCCATGACGATGATGCCTAAACCACCAAGCCAGCTGAGCGCGTGGCGCCACAGATTGACAGCGTGGGGCAGCTGATCGAGACCGGTAAGCACGGTGGCGCCGGTGGTTGACAGTCCCGACATGCTCTCGAAAAAGGCGCGCGTGAAGGACAGGCCGGGCAGCAGCATCAACAGCGGCGCGGCGGCTACTGTGGCCACCGCCAGCCAGGCGAGGGTTACCAGCAGGTAACCGTCGCGGGGTTTGAGGTCGGTGCGGAACTTGAGCGTTGCGAAGTGAATCAGCAGCCCGCAGGCGGCACTGAGCACGGCGCCAGCCACGAAAGCCCGCAGTGCCTCGGGTTCGCGATAATAGATGGCGGTGACCGCGGGCAGCAGCAGATAGAGCGAGAACACCAGCAGCAGGGTGCCGATCTGGTGAACTACGCTGGAGAGTGAGCGCATGGGTCGACTCAGCTCTCGGTCTGGAACAGTCGTTCGATGTCGGCGACATGGCGGCGATCGTTAAGGAACACGATCACGTGGTCTTCCGCTTCGATCAGCGTGTCGTGGTGAGCCATGATCACCTGTTCACCGCGGGCAATGGCGATAATGCTGGTGCCGCCTGGCAGATCGACGGCCTCGACGCGACGGCCAACGACGCGCGAACTCTCGGCCGTGCCGTGCACGACGACTTCAATGGCTTCAGCCGAACCGCGGCGCAGGGAGTGCACGCGCACCACATCGCCGCGGCGCACATGGGCGAGCAGTGAGCCGATGGTGATAGTCTGCGGTGAGATCACCACATCGATATTGCGCCCCTCCATCAGCTCACCGTAGGCGGGGCGATTTACCAGCGCCATCACGCGGCGGGCGCCGAGGCGCTTGGCGAGCATCGCCGACATCACGTTGGCCTCCTCGGAATTGGTGAGCGCGGCGAACACGTCGGCGCCGTCGATGTTTTCCTCGATCAGCAGTTCCTCATCCGCGGCATCGCCGCGCAGCACGATGGCGTGCTGCAGGATTTCCGAGGCGCGCGCGGCACGGCGCGCATCGCGCTCGATGAGTTTGACCTGGGTAGTGGCTTCCAGCCGGCGCGCCAGGCGCAGGCCGATGCTGCCGCCACCGGCAATGACCAGGCGACGCGTGGGCGGTTCACTGCGGCGCAGTTCGGCCAGCATCTTGCGCAGATCATCGCGCGCGGCGACGAAAAAGATTTCATCATTCTCCTCAACGATCGTGTCGCCATCGGCCTTGACCAGGCGCTCGTTACGATAGATGGCGGCCACCCGGGCATCGGTGCCGGGCAGATGTTCACGCAGCAGGCGCAGCGGCTTGCCCACCAGCAGACCCTCGCGGCGCGCCTGCACGCCGGCCAGCTGCACCCGGCCGTCGGCGAAATCGACGACCTGCAGGGCGCCAGGGTTTTCGAGCAGGTGTGTGATGTATTCGGTGACCAGCTCTTCAGGGCTGATCCAGACATCTACAGCGAGCGCGCCCTCGGCAAATAGTTGTGGGCGACTGGTGTATTCGGCGGCCCGGATGCGCGCGATGCGCGTCGGGGTGCGATACAGGGCGTGGGCGATTTCGCAGGCGACGATATTGACTTCGTCGCTGCTGGTGAGGGCAATCAGTATTTCGGTGTCGGCAATGCCGGCCGCTTCGAGCACCGACGGGTGCGAGGCGCTGCCAGCCACGGCGCGGATGTCGATGCGATCCTGCAGATCGCGCAGCACCTGCTCGTCGGTGTCGACGACCGTGACTTCGTTGGCCGGTTCGCGTGCCAGGTTGCGGGCGGCGTTGCTGCCGACCTGGCCGGCGCCGAGGATCAGGATTTTCATCACACCACCTGCTACATGAGTTCGAGCCGGGCCATGCTGAGCATCAGCCATTTTGCGCCCTGGCTCTCGAAGTTTACATGGACGCGCGCGTGCGGGCCCTGGCCCTCGATATTGAGCACCACGCCTTCGCCGAACTTACCGTGGCGTACGCGGGTGCCAAGGCGCATGCCGCCGACCGGGGCCTCGGCCGGTGCGTCAAACAGTCCGCCGCGGTGGTGGCCCGCGTGTGTGCCGGAGGCGGCACCGTGGCGTATCGGCGCCCGTGAAATCTGGATGCGTGGCCGAAGTTCTTCGAGCAGGGCGGGTGGAATTTCCTGAATAAACCGCGAGGGCATGTTGTAACTGTCGACGCCATGCAGGCGGCGCTGCTCGGCATAGCTCAGGTACAGGTGCCGCATGGCGCGGGTGATACCCACGTAACAAAGGCGCCGTTCCTCCTCCAGGCTCTCCAGGTCGTTGAGCGAGCGCTGATGCGGAAACAGGCCATCTTCCATGCCGCTCAGGAACACAACCGGAAACTCCAGGCCCTTGGCGGTGTGCAGGGTCATCATCTGGACGCAGTCTTCCCAGGCGCCGCCCTGGGTCTCGCCGGATTCCAGCACGGCGTGGGCGAGAAAACTCTGCAGCGGCGGCAGGTCTTCGCCCTCGGGCTCGTACCCGCGCGCCGCGCTGACCAGCTCCTCGAGGTTCTCGATGCGGGCTTCGCCACGATCGGCTTTGTCCTTGCGGAAGTGCTCGATCAGGCCGGTGTTGTTGATGACGTGATCAACCTGTTCATGCAGGGGCAGGCCGTCGATGTCGCGCGCCAGGCGTTCGATCAGCGCGAGGAAGCCGTGCAACGCCGCGCCGCCGCGACCCGCGACGGCGCTCTCGCCCAGCACCGCGCCGGCGGCGCGCCACAACGAGCTGCCAGCGCCGCGCGCACTCTCGCGCAGCGCATCGAGGCTGCGCGCACCGATGCCGCGCGTGGGCAGGTTGACCACGCGCTCGAACGAAGCGTCATCATCGTGATTGGCGATCAGGCGCAGATAGGCGAGCGCATCCTTGATCTCGGCGCGCTCGAAGAAGCGCAGGCCGCCATAGACCTTATAGGGCAGCCGCTGCTGGATCAGCGCCTCTTCGAATACGCGCGATTGCGCGTTGGAGCGATACAGGATGGCGCACTCGCTGCGTGCACCGCCCTGGGCGAGCCACTGCTGGATGCGGCCAATGACAAAATCGGCCTCGTCGCGTTCGTTATAGGCGGCATAGACCCGCACCGCGTCGCCGCGCGCGCCGCTGGTCCACAGCTGCTTGCCCAGTCGCGCCGAGTTGTTGCCGATCAGCGCATTGGCGGCCTCGAGTATGGCGCCGGTGGAGCGGTAGTTCTGCTCGAGCTTGAACAGTTGCGCCTGCGGAAAATCGCTGCGGAATTTCTGCAGGTTCTCGACCCGCGCACCACGCCAGCGGTAGATCGACTGATCATCATCACCGACCACGAAGGCCGCGTTCTCGCTGCCCACCAGCAGGCGGATCCAGGCGTACTGGATCGAATTGGTGTCCTGGAATTCATCGACCAGCACATGCCTGAAGCGCGTGCGGTAGTGGCGCAGCAGGTCAGGATTGTCGCGCCACAGCTCGAAGGCGCGCAGCAGCAGCTCGGCGAAATCGACCGCGCCCGAGCGCGCGCACAGCTTTTCATATTCTTCGTACAGGCGCAGCAGCGTGCGTTCGGTCGGATCGCCGCCGGCCTTCAGGTGCTGCGGGCGGCGCCCTTCGTCCTTGTGCTTGTTGATGAAATACTGCACCTCGCGCGGCACGAAGCGCGCCTCGTCGAGCTCCATGGCCTTGATCACTTTCTTGATCAGGCGCAGCTGGTCTTCACCGTCGAATATCTGGAAGCTCTGTGGCAGGCCGGCCTCGCGCCAGTGCAGGCGCAGCAGCCGATGGGCCAGGCCGTGAAAAGTGCCCAGCCACAGGGCGCTGCCGGCGATGCCGAGCAGGGCCTCGACGCGCGCGCGCATTTCGGCGGCGGCTTTGTTGGTGAAAGTGACCGCGAGTATGCCGTGCGGTGTGGCGCCCTCGGCCTGGATCAGCCAGGCGATGCGATGGATGAGCACCCGGGTCTTGCCGCTGCCGGCGCCAGCCAGCACCAAAGTAGCCCCGAGCGGTGCAGTAACGGCTGCACGCTGGGCTTCATTCAGGGGGGCGAGAATCGGGGAGACGTCCATGCGGGGCGCGAATTCTACCGTGCGGCGCGGGCCGCCGCAGCGCTCAAAGGATGCGTAAGACCCGGAATTGTCGGGGTGGCGCAGTTCAGCGCCAGGTTGAAGCGATGACGTGCCCGGGTGTGATGCTCGAAAGCGTCGGCGTGCCCGCCTGGCGCATGATCTGCAGCAGTTCGCGGTTGAGCAGGTCGATGACCCGCTCCACTCCCGGCTGACCGAAGGCCGCCAGCCCCCAGGCCTGCGGCCGGCCGATACCCACCGCGGTCGCGCCCAGCGCCAGCGCCTTGAACACATCGGTTCCGCGGCGCACGCCGCCGTCGAGCAGCACCGGCACGCGCTTGCCTACAGCGGCGGCGATCTCCGGCAGGCAGTCGAGCGTCGCGCGCAGCGTTTCCTCATTGCGGCCGCCATGGTTCGAGACGATGACCCCGTCGACGCCGTGGGCAACCGCCAGCTCGGCATCCTCAGCAGTCACGATGCCCTTGACCAGCAGCTTGCCGGAGACCAGCGCGCGCAGCCGGTCGAGGTAGGCCGGCGTAATGTCGGGCGGCGCTATTGAGGTGACGCGGGAAACATCGAGGCCTTCGAACATCGGCGCTTTGTGTACCTGGTCGTGCGAATTGTTGACGTGGCAGTCGGTGCAGGTGCGGTTGTCGACCAGCATGGCACGCGTCAGCGTTTCGTTATTGCGCGCGTAGTTGAGGCCCATCTTCGTGTCGACGGTTAGCACGATGGCCGGGCAGCCGGCGCGCTCGGCACGCCGCACCAGCCCCTGCGTGACGGTCCAGTCATCGGTCGGATAGAGCTGCTGCCAGATAGGAGCGCCGCGCGCTTCGGTGACCGGCTCGACAGCCGTCGAGCCAACGCCAGAGAGCATCATCTGCATCGAGCGGGTGCGCGCGGCACGCGCCGTGCCCAGCTCGGCATCCGGGTGGAAGGCACGCTGACCAGAGACCGCGGAGAGATAGATCGGGCTGGCCCAGGTCGCACCGAACACGCTACGCGCGGCGTCCACGTGACTCACATCGACGAAGCGCCGCGCCCGGATTTCATAGTGCGAGAACGCATCGTGATTGCGCACTACGGTGCGGTCATCGTCGGCGCCGGTCGCGATATAGCCGAAGTGCGCCGGCGGCAGTGCGTCGCGGGCCAGCGCTTCGAACTCCATCACGTTGAGTACCTGGTCGGCAGCGTTGATCGGCGGCGCCTCACGCACAAACGCCTGCGATATGCTCCCGGCAAGCGAGCGGCTGGCGGCGACCGGAAGTATTGCCAGGCCACCCAGCACAGTGCGGCGGGTCAGGTATCGAATTCTGGAATTCTTCATGGGTATCCCGTAGTCGTTGCCGCTACCAGCTGTTGCGCAGCTCACGCAATCGCAGAAACACTTCGCGCTCGCTGGCCCCGGCCGCCAGCTCCGGCACGCGCTGGCGCAGGCCCTCGCGCAATCCGGGTTCGCCCAGTCTGAAAAAACTGTTGACCGTGAGTTCATCGGCCAGTGTCATCAGCGGCATCGTTTCGGGCGCGAGCGTTCCGCAGCGCTCGAGCCAGGCGCCGGCCGCGGCATTGCCGGGCTCCACGTTCTGCGTGAAGCGCAGGTTGTTCATCAGGTAATCGTGGCCGGGATAGATTTTCGTGGAGGCGGGCAGGCGTGCCAGCAGGGTGCGACAGGTGCTGTAGAGCAGCTCGGGATCGCCGCCGTTGCGGCAGTTGCCCACGCCGGCGTTGAACAAAGTGTCCCCTGAAAACAGCGCATTCTCGGCGCCATGCGCCAGCAGGCACACATGCGTGAGCGTGTGGCCGGGCGTATCAAGGCACTCGAGTTCGACACTGCGCCCGACGCGAATCACATCGCCGGCCACCAGTCCGCGATCGACGCCGCCGATACGGGCCGCGGCGCCCGCATGCGCCAGCACTCTGGCGCCGGTGGCGCGCACCACGGCGGCATTGCCATCGGTATGGTCGCGATGTTCGTGGGTGTTGACGATCTGGGTGATCTTCCAGCCGCGTTCACTGGCGCGCGCAAGACACGCCTGTGCGTCCAGTGGGTCGATCAGCAGGGCCTCGCCGGTCTCGGCGCAGCCAATCAGATAGTGGTAATTGCGCAGCTCGTTGGCTGCCCAGATGCGTTCGACAATCATGCCGTGAAGCCTACGTCATTTGGCTTGTCGGCAGGTAATGATCGACCAGCAGTGCCAGGAACAGCCACATCAGATAGCTGATCGAAAAGCGGAACACCCGCATCGGCAATTCATCGCGGCGCGTGACCTTGAGCGCGATGCTATGCCAGAGAAAACGCGCGTTGAGCCCCAGGGCCGCGACCAGGTAGATCAGGCCGCTCATGCCGGTGAGGTACGGCAGCAGCGTGACCAGCACCAGGATCAGCGTATAGAGCAGCACATGCAGGCGCGTGAACTCCACCCCGTGGGTGACCGGCAGCATGGGTATGTCCACCTTGGCGTAATCGCTGCGGCGGGCGATCGCCAGCGCCCAGAAATGTGGTGGCGTCCAGGCGAAGATGATCAGAAACAGCAGCAGGGCGTGTGGATGCACGCTGTTGGTCACCGCCGCCCAGCCCAATACCGGCGGGGCCGCGCCCGCCGCGCCGCCGATGACGATATTCTGCGGCGTGGCCCGCTTGAGCCACACGGTATAGACCACGGCGTAGCCGATCAGCGAGGCGAAGGTCAGGATCGCCGTCAGCGTATTGACCAGAAAGAACAGCACGCCCATCGACAACAGCGCGAGCAGCAACGCGAACAGCAGGGCGTGTCGGTGATCCAGGTGGCCGCTGGGCAGGGGACGATTGCGGGTGCGTGCCATGTGCGCATCGATGCGCCGATCGAGCACGTGGTTGATGGTGGCGGCCGAGGCGGCGGCCAGGGCGATGCCGAGATTGCCAAACAGCAGGGCGCGCCAGGGCGGAAAACCGGGGGTCGCCAGCAACGTGCCCACTACGGCCGTCAGCACAATGAGCGCCACCACACGCGGTTTGGTCAGTTCCAGGTAGTCGCGCCAGCTCGCTCCGCTCATGCCGGTCGCAACGCCCGATTCAGCGCGAGCACTGCCAGTAGCAGCAGCGCCGCGCCGGCGTTGTGCGCTGTAGCGATCCACAGCGGAAAGCCGCGCGCCACCATCAGGATGCCGATCAGGAGTTGCAGCCCCAGGGCGCCCAGCACGCACAGCGCAGCCAATCGTGAGAAGCGATCGCTGCGAATGCGCAATACGCGGATCGTGGCGGCCAGCATTACGGCCGTTGCCAGCAGCGCGCCGAGGCGATGCGCAAAATGAATGGCGACGCGGGCGGGCAGGCTCAACACACCGCCCTCGTAATTGACTCCGGATCCAGCGGCTGCGGCTGCAACGGTGCTCGGGCTGTGCCATAGGGCGAAGCCTTCACCGGCGGCCATCTGCGGCCACCAGGCGCCCTGGCATTTGGGCACGTCCGGGCAGGCGATCGCCGCGTAGTTACTGCTGGTCCAACCGCCCAACGCGAGCTGCACGCCAAGTGCGATGAGCGCGAGCATCGCCAGTTGCCTGGTACGCGGCAGGCTCGAGCCGAGGAACGGTGTAGGCGTTCGCCAGGCGCGTGCGCGACGCCGGGACAGGGTCAGCGTCAGCCACCACAACATCGATAACGTGGTGAGGCCGAAGAGCAGATGGGCCGTGACGATCAGCGGTTTGAGTTGCCAGGTGACGGTGAACATGCCGAGGATGCCCTGGGCAATCACCAGCGCCAGGAGCCCGGCAGCATAAGGAATGCTGACGATTCGCTCAGCCCTGAATTGTATCGCCAGTGCGGCAATAATAAGAATTAAAAGGCCTAATGTACCGGCAGCGTAGCGATGGATCATCTCGCGCCAGGCTTTTCCTACCTCCACCGTCGCCCCATCGAGGGCTCCGGAAGCAGCCGCCTGCACCGCGGCCGTGGGTGTGAAATGACCGTAACACCCCGGCCAGTCGGGGCAGCCCAGACCCGCTGCGGAGAGGCGCACATAGGCGCCAAGCACGACCACAATGAAGGCCAGCGCGAACGCGGTCACGACCAGCGGGCGGATCAGGGTAGCTCTGGAGTTCATCGCTAGATGGAGCGTCAGCCGATATGGGAAAGATCCAGGAGTTTTTTTAGGTCTTCGCGCAGCCCCTTCGGGTTGGCACGCGTATCGTAACGCATCATCAGATTGCCCAGTGGATCGACGATGAAAATGGTGCCTGCCTGGGGGGCCGGAAAGGACTGCAGCAGGGCGAGCGACTCCGAGCCAGCTGCGGCTATACGAATCAACCCAAGGTGCTCGCGCTGCAGATAGGCCTCGTCGCAGCACTCGCCGCCGCTCAGCAGGACGCGCTGGGCACGCGGGGAATCTTTGCCCAGCGACAGCCAGGTCTGCCGTGCGTAGACCAGGGTCTCGCGGCAGGCGCTATCGCAACCGCTTTCGCCCGAGCCGATCACCACCAACGACCACTTGCCCCGAAGCCAGGTGGCGTTGGGGAGCGTGCGCACCGGCTCTATCAGGGTGCCGTGATTGGTGCGCGCTTGCGGGCGCCAGCTCGAACCGTAATAGAGCCAGAAGGCGAAGCCCAAAGGCGCTGCGAAGATCAGCCCTAGCACCAGGAAGTGCTGCCGACCGCGAGTGCGTTGGCGCGTAGAACTGTTCATGGCGTTCGGCGTTTCACATTGAGGAAGAAGAGCAGGAACAAGCTTAGCGCCCCCAGACTCCACCACTGTATGGCATAGGACAGGTGCCGCTCGGGCCCAAACCCGGCGCTCGCCGGTTGCCAGTCGCGGGCGTACCCCTGTGGTTGATCCGCCGCCAGCAGCAGTTGCTGCGCTTCGACAGGGTGCTGCAATGACGCGCTGAGCTGCGCCATGGTTGGAAAACTGGTGCGCTTGGGCCAGCTGGCATCGCTGCCCGGCGCCACCGTACCCGACGCCAGGGCTGCAACCGGCAGGGCATCGAGTCGACCGCTGAGCGTGTACGGCGGGGGAGATTCGTCCGGCCCGCGCGACTTCATGGCCAGGTCGGGCAGCTGATCGCGCCGCCCTTGTGGCAAGGGCAGCCAGCCGCGGTTGACGAGCAGCACGCGTCCGTCGGGCAGCCGGAAAGGGGTCAGCACTTCGTAGCCCGCCTGCCCGTTGTGAATAATATTGTCGAGCAGGAACTGGTGTTCGGCGTCGTAAACACCGCTCACGCTCACCCGCGCATAGCGCGGCAGCGCGCCGCTCGATTGCCTGTCCAGCGGCACGAGGCGCGCGCTGCCGGCCGCAAAGGCCGCCGCGTAGGCGTGCTTCTCGGCGGCGCGATGCCACTGCCAGCGACCGAGCTGCGCAAACAGCAGCGCTCCGCCTACCGCCAGGGTCACCATCCCCCACGGGGCCTGGAGAGTCCGATTGCCAAGATTCACACGCAGCACGCGCAGCACTCCGGGGGCGGGAAAGGGCGCATTGTGCCGGCCGGCCGGCGCTACGTACAGGCGCGTGACTATAATGCCCGCCGCGCACGGCAAGGCAGGTTTTGGGGCATATGGCACTGATCAGAATTGCGATATTTCTCGTGCTCGCCGGCATCGTCGCGAGCCTGGGCGTCGCGCTGTTTCACCTCGCCTCCAATCGTGGTGATTCAAACAAGCTGGTGCGTTCGCTCACTGTGCGCGTGGTGCTGTCGGTCGCGTTGTTCCTGTTGCTGATGATTGCCTGGCGCGTGGGGTTGATTCACCCGCACGGCCTCGGCCGCTAAGCCGCGTGGCGCGGGCGCAATCGACCGGCGTCGCCTTCGCGCTGCTGGGGGCCGCCGGTTTCTCGCTCAAGGCCGTGTTCGTCAAAGGCGCCTATCGCTACGGTATCGACGCCGAGACGCTGCTGGCGCTGCGCATGCTGTACTCGTTGCCGTTGTTCATCCTGTTGGGACTGCACACGATGCGGCGTGCGCCACTGGTGTTGCGCGCGGCCGACTGGCGTGAGCTGCTGGTGCTCGGTGTGCTGGGTTACTACGCCGCCAGTTATCTGGATTTTCTGGGGCTGCAGCACATTTCGGCGGCGCTCGAGCGCGTCATCCTGTTCATTTACCCGACGATCGTCGTGCTGTTCACGGCCTGGCAACAGCGACGCTGGCCGGCACGCTCGCTGTGGTGGGCGCTGCTGCTGTGCTACAGCGGCATCGCTCTGGCCATGCTGCACGATCTGCGTACCTACCCCGGCCAGGTGTGGCTCGGCGGCGCCCTGGTGCTCGCCAGCGCCATCGCCTATGCCGCCTATCTGTTGCGCGCCGCGCCGGTCCTGCAGCGACTCGGCTCGGCCCGCGTCACCGCCTGGGCTACCGCGCTCGCCAGCGTCATGGCGGTGATTCAGTTTCTCCTCATGCGACCGCTGTCCAACCTTGTCATGCAACCCTGGCAGGTGCATGCGCTGTGCGCAGCGATGGCCGTGTTTTCAACCGTGCTGCCGATCTGGCTGGTGTCAGAAGCGATTCGGCGGCTCGGCGCCGGGCCTACGGCCATTCTGGGTTCACTGGGTCCGGTGCTGACCATGCTGCTCGCGTGGGGCATTCTTGGCGAGCATCTGGGCGTGCAGCAGCTACTCGGCGGCGCACTGGTTATTATTGGCGTGCGCCTCGCCGCAGCGTCACCCACCCACACCGGCAGTTAACCACCATGAGCAAGGTTGAAATCGCAAAACTCAAAGTTCACAGCGACGCGCGCGGCGCTGTCTTTGAGCCACTCGAGCCGCAGCTGCTCGCCGGCTGGCGCAATGTGCATACGGTCATTACCGAACCCGGCGCGGTACGCGGCAACCACGCCCATCTGCGTGGCACGGAAATCAGCGCCGTAGTGGGGCCTGCCCTGGTCCGTTATCGCGAAGACGCCACGATGCACGACGCCGAAGTCCCGGGCGGCGAAGTCTGGCGCTTCCGCTTTCCTCCCGGCGTCGCCCACGCCTTCAAGAACACCGGCACCCGCCCCTTCGTGCTGGTCTCCTTCAACACCGAGGAACACAACCCCGCCATTCCGGACGTCGAGCGTGTGGAGTTGATCTAGCCGGCGCGCGAATTACGCGATAAGACGGGAGCAATGAGCGCGGGCGTAGCGGCGTGGCCGAGGAGGGAAGGCCGTTTTCGGGAACGCCATGAACCCATCCATGGGGGCTCCGGGGGCGACATCCTGTCGCCCACGGTCCCGAAAACGGCCTTCCCTACTCGGCCACGCCGCTACGCTCACTCTCGTCGCGCGCCTGATTTCG
>Ga0315268_10007010_pt1 | contig 11929 bp, 12 predicted proteins | sample C1_top_MG_FD_204535 | JGI IMG/M metagenome (GOLD analysis project Ga0315268, IMG submission 204535) | Sediment microbial communities from Yellowstone Lake, YNP, Wyoming, USA - C1_top | ecosystem: Environmental > Aquatic > Freshwater > Lake > Sediment | place: USA: Wyoming | collected 2017-08-01 | reverse complement strand
GTCGCCTATTCGGGAGGATTGGATAGCACGTTGTTGGCGCATGTAGCAACTTCCGAGCTCGACTCGCGCGCGCTGGCCCTGACGGCGGTCTCGCCCAGCTTGCCTTCTGCAGAGCTGGAGGAGGCCAGGGAAATCGCCCGGCAGTTTGGCTTTCAACACGTCTTGCTGGACAGCCGCGAGGTGCAAGACCCGCGCTACCAGGAAAACACACCGCTGCGCTGCTACTGGTGCAAGCACGAGGTGTATAGCCTGCTGGTCAATTACGCGCGTGAGCATGGCTTTGCGTTCGTCGTGGATGGAACGAACCTGGACGACACGCGCGACGTGCGTCCGGGCCGCAAGGCGGCTCAAGAGTACGGCGTCCACTCGCCGCTGCTCGAAGCCGGGTTGACCAAAGCCGAGATTCGGGCCTGGGCGCGGGAACTGAGCTTGCCCAATTGGGACAAGCCCGCCGCGGCCTGTTTGTCGTCGCGCATCCCTTACGGCACGTCGGTCACAGTGCGCCTGCTCTCGCAGATCGAGCAGGCCGAGCGGGTTCTGGCTCGTTTGGGCGCGCGGCAAGTGCGCGTCCGCCATCATGGCGAGATTGCCAGGATCGAGGTCGGCGAAGCGGATTTCGAGACCGTGCTCAAGCACCGGGAGCAGATCGCCCAAGAGCTGCGCTTGCTGGGCTATACTTTTGTCACGCTCGACCTGGCCGGGTACAAGACCGGCAGCCTCAATCAACTGGCGAGGTCATCCCATGCAGCCTGACCGCCTGCGCTCAATTCTATCTCAGGTGGCCGATCAATCGCTGTCCATCGAGGATGCGCTGGCCGAGCTGCGCAACCTGCCCTACGAAGATATTGGCATTGCCCTGCTCGACCATCACCGGGCGCTGCGCACGGGCGTGCCCGAAGTCGTGTTCGGTCAGGGCAAGACGCCGCAACAGATCGCCGCGATTGTCGAGCGATTCGTCGCTCGGGCCGGCCAGGTGATCGTCACGCGCGCTTCGCCGGAAGCGGCGAGCGCCGTCCGCGCCGTGAGGCCGGATGCGCGCTACTTTGATATGGCGCGGTTGATGGCGGTGGGCGATTTTCCGCCGCCGCCCGAGGATGGCCCATTCGTCGCCGTGGTCTCGGCCGGCACTGCGGATATGCCGGTGTTCGAGGAAGCAGCGGTCACGCTCGAGCTGCTCGGCACGCGTGTCGAGAGGGCGTGCGACGTGGGAGTGGCCGGCTTGCATCGCCTGCTCGACAAACGCGAATTGTTGTGGCAGGCTTCTGCCATCGTCGTCGTGGCCGGCATGGAAGGCGCGCTGGCGACGGTAGTGGGCGGGCTGGTCGCGTGCCCGGTGGTGGCCGTGCCGACCAGCATCGGTTACGGCGCAAGCTTCGACGGGTTAGCTGCGCTGCTGGCGATGCTCAACTCGTGCGCGCCCGGCGTCGCGGTGGTGAACATTGACAACGGCTTTGGCGCGGGCGTCTTTGCGCACCTGGTTGTGCGGAGGCGCTCGTGAAGGTCGCTTACGTGGACTGTGTGGGCGGGGCGAGCGGCGATATGTTGCTCGGCGCGCTGGTGGATGCGGGCGCGCCTGAAGCGGCGATCCAATCGGCCATCAACGCGTTGCATCTGCCCGAATGTAGCTTGAGCTTTGAGCGCGTGACGCGCGGCGGCCTTGCGGCGATGCAGGCGACGGTCCGCGCGCCGCGCCGCGAAACACCGCGCCATTTGAATGACCTGCTGGCGATTCTCGCCGAAGGTGGGTTGCCCGCTACGCTGAAAGACCAGGCTGGCCGCATCCTGCGCCGCCTGGCGGAAGTCGAAGCGGACATTCATCATGCGCCGCTCGAATCGGTGCATCTGCACGAACTGGGCGGCGACGACACGTTGGTGGACATTGTCGGCGTGCTGGCGGGGATCGAAGCCTTGGGAGTCGCGGCTGTTATTGTCTCGCCGTTGCCGCTGGCGCGCGGCATGTCGCATTCCGCGCACGGGCCGCTGCCGTTGCCCGCTCCGGCCACGCTGGCGCTCTTGCGCAATGTCCCGGTGCGTTACGTGGAGATAGAGGCCGAGCTGGTCACGCCGACCGGGGCCGTGCTGCTCACCTCGCTGGCGAAAGGCTATGGCGGCTTTCCGGCGATGAAGCTGGAGCGCGTTGGCAGTGGAGCGGGTCGGCGCGAGCTTCCCTTTCCGAATGTCGTCCGGCTGTGGTTGGGCGAAACGGAAGAAGCGGCAGAGGGTCTCGTCGTGGAACGCCTGGTGATGCTCGAGACAAACATTGACGACATGAACCCGCAGCTTTACGAGCACGTCATGGGGCGATTGTTTGAAGCCGGGTCGCTCGACGTGACGCTCACGCCGATGCAGATGAAAAAGAATCGCCCCGGCATCTTGCTCGCCGCTCTCTGCCGCCCGGAAGCGGTGGACGCGGCGCAGCGCATCATTTTTGAGGAAACGACCACGTTGGGCGTGCGGCGTTATCCTGTCGAGCGCGTAAGCCTGCCGCGCAGCATCGAGACGGTCGAGACGCCCTATGGCGCGATTCGAGTCAAGGTGGCGCGGTGGGGCGACCTGATGCGCGCGACGCCGGAGTATGAAGATTGTCGCCGCGCTGCGGAGGAACGGCACGCGCCGCTGACTGTGGTCATGGCAGCCGCGCGTGAAGTGGCATCTCGCTTCAGCCGAAGTGACTGAGGCCTTTTGGATAACTAATCTAGTCCCCAAAGCGAGAAAGCCGCTTATGAATGGCTGCATACGGTCTGGGGCGATTGGCGCATGACCGTGGACGAGACGATTGCCGAGGGCGACCGTGTCATGGTGCGCTGGACATTTCACGGCACGCATCTGGGCGAGTTTCATAGTCTGCCCCCCACCGGCAAGCCAGTGGCCTATTCCGGCATCAATATTTTCCGCGTTGCGGACGGCAAGATAGCAGAAATCTGGGACATCTGTTTGACGGTATAGACCATGTCACTTGCCTCTCGCGGCATTATAAACCATGACGCGGCGTCAATGTCAAGAGGGAATCGAAAAGACCCAAAGGGTCACTTGGCGCGAAACCCTTTGGGTCTTGTGTTCCCAGCGACCGCTAATGTTCCATCCACGCTTGGAGCAACTCGGCTTCGCGTTCGCGCGTGATGCCGGCGCGCCACTCGTGGTCGCTGCGGCGAGTGGCATCCCAATCGAGCGTGGCGCGCACAGTATCGGCAAGAGGCCGGAAGGTGAGCCCCGCGGCGATAGCCTTGCGGCAATCAATCGCAAAGAAACCGGCGTTGGCCGGGTCGGCCTCACGCACCCATAACGGCATCTGCATCCATTCGCCCACCTGCTGAGCGGCCAGAAATTCTTCGCTCACCCACGTGAACGTCGCATCGCTCCCACTGACTGCTTGGCACGTTTCGAGCAGGCTCTCCATCGTCGCCGATTGGGCGGGGCTATCTGCATTGTAGACGCCGGTCTGCCTGGCTTCGACCATGCGCAGCGTCCACTCGGCCAGATCGCGGACGTCAATCAATTGGGTAGAACGCGCAGGTCGCCCTGGCGCGAGCACCTCGCCGCCTTGCGCCGCGCGATGCGGCCAGTATGTGAAGCGGTCGGTCGGGTCGTGCGGACCGACGATCAACCCTGGCCGGATGATCAACGCGCGGCCGGGCATGGTCTGCTCCACGACCTGCTCGCACAACGCTTTGAGCGGCCCATACGTTTCGCCTGTGACCTGCTCGGCGGTTTCGTCGGCCAGTTTTCCCACCGGCGCGTTCTCGTCAATCCCGATCTTGCTCAGATCGGCCAAGACCGAAAGCGTCGAGATGAAGGTATAGTGTTCAACGGCGCGCGCCAACAGCCCGGCGGACTGGCGCACGATGCGCGGCACGTATCCGCAGGTGTCTATCACGGCCTCCCAACGGCGTCCCTCCAGCGCCGCAAGGCTCGCGGCGCGGTCGCCTCGCAAAGTTTCGACTTGAGGGAACAGGTTCGGGTTCGATTGGCCGCGATTGAACAACGTGAGGGTATGCCCACGTTCGAGCGCCGCTTGTACGAGCGCGCGGCCCAGGAACACCGTGCCGCCCAAAATTAGAATACGCATGGATTGACCTCTTTTGTTTATTCTACACATAAGCCAGAGATTCGTCAAAAGACGAACTGGCCTACCCATCGCGCCCAACTGGTGGCGCGCGTGGTTGTCCTCTGCACCACTTATGCTATACTTTCGGCGTACATTATCGGCAAAGGGGAGGACAACGATGAGGGGGCTGTCTGGATTGAAGCGTTTGTTGATGATGGGATTGGCCGTTGCGATGTTGCTCGCGCCGACGAGCGTGACGCTGGCCCAGGGCGGGACGGATCCGTCGTATACTGTGCCAGAAGTGCTGGCTGCGCCGCCTCCCAGCGCGTTACAGAGCACGGTCATGCAGACCGGGGCGACCGTCCACGTGGTCGCGCGCGGCGAAAACTTGTTTCGCATCGGCCTGCGTTATGGCGTGAGCATTCAGGCGTTGATGTGGGCCAACGGGTTACGCAGCTCCAACCTGGTCTACGTGGGCCAGCGGCTGGTGATTCCCAACCGGCAAGGCGCCACAAATCCTCCTACACCAGCACCGGGCGTCCCGCCTCCGCCATCGAGCAGCAGCGGCAAAGAGATCGTCGTCGTCTTGAGCGAGCAAAAGGTCTATGCTTACGAAAACGGCCAGATGGTTCACAGCTCGCTGGCTTCGACGGGCATTGCCAGCTACCCGACGCCGGTCGGCGCCTACAAGATCTATTCCAAGTATTTGGCTACCTTGATGACCGGGCCGGGCTATTATTTGCCGAACGTCCCGTACACGATGTACTTTTACAGCGGCTTTGCCCTGCACGGCACGTACTGGCACAAAAACTTTGGCCACCCGATGAGTCATGGCTGCGTCAACCTGCCTACCGATGAGGCCAAGTGGTTTTACGATTGGGCGCCGGTGGAGACGCAGGTCACGGTCAAGCGTTAAGAAAATAAAGACCCTCAAGGTTCCCGAGACCTTGAGGGTCTTTTTTTATATCGGCGGCCAGGGATAGTGACGGTCAGAGCCTGGCAAGGGAAACTTGCCTTTGGCGATCAGCCGGTCGAGGCGGCGGCGCATCGCTTCGATTTCTTCCGGGTCAAGCAGCTTTTCCAGCGAGTGGACGAACTCGGACTGCCTGCCCAGTTGATGGCGAAACTCACGCAGGTCGTGCAGCATGCCGGGCGGGATAGGCTGACCTGCAAAGTCCCAAATCACACTCCGAAGTTTAGGCTCCGGGCTAAAGCAGACGCCGTGATCAATCGCCCAGACACGCCCTTCCGAATCTTCCAGCAAGTGACCCGCTTTGCGGTCGGCGTTGTTGATGATGGCGTCGAACACAGCCACTCGCCTGGCTTCTTTAACGTGCCGGTCGCCGAACGTGAAATAGTGTTGCTCGTGATCCACGTCCATGTACAGTTGAACCATGCCGGGTCCGTGCGGGCCATCGCGCAGGATGGTGGGAGGCACGAGCGCCCAGCCCAGCGATTCGCTCACGAGGTAGGCAGCCACCTCGCGCATCGCCAGCGTCCCTTCGGGAAAGTCCCACAGCGGACGCTCGCCACGGCAAGGTTTGTACACGGCGGTCGCCTTTAGCTCCCCATCGCTGACGGTGATCAGGAACGTATAATTAGAACTCCACGGAAGCAGGCCGTGGAGTTCGATGTCGCCTTCAGCGAGAAGCTTGATCGCGCGTTCCAGTGGGATGGTCCGGATTTCTTTGCCACCTTCTGGAGCGGCTCGAGTCGAATCGTCCATATCTCTATAAAGGAACCGGTTGTTGATGACCGTTGCGGCGCGGGCAAAAGTGACCTTCGGGGTCTATCGGCGCGCCGCACAACGGGCAGGTGGGTCGTCCGGAGGCGACCACTTGTGTCGCGTGGCGAGCCATCGTTCGCATCTGCGCCGGCGTGGCCCAGAACCGCGCGGTGGACGCAGTCTCCGTGTCTTGGCCTTCGGGCAACAATTCCTGCGCCACCAGCACGAGCAGGTTGTGTTCTTCGTCGTAGCCCAGACCCATCTGCCCCGCGCGAAAGACCGGCTCGAGCGGCTCGTCGAGCGACATGTCAATGTCCAGCAACTCGTCGGGACGGCCGGCCCGCTCGGGATCTTTTTGCGCGATTTGCTCCAGGAGCTGCTCAATGCCCATCGCCAGCGCGGCCACCTGTTGCTTTTCGCACAACAGCGTCACCACTTGGCTGCCTTGCCGGGCCTGGACGTAAAACGTACGCTGGCCCGGCTCGCCGACTGCGCCGGCCGTGATGTGCGTTACCGGATTGAGATCATAGACTTCCGGCATTCTCCCCTTCCTTTTTCTCTTGTTCGGTTTTCTCGGGCGGCTTGGGCGGCTGGATATCTGCCAGCGGCCCGGCGTCATTGAAGCGGACCAGGCGCGGCCCCCACGGGCCGAGCCAGAGGACCGTCACCGAGGCCGGCGAGACGACGAGCCGCTGAAAGAGATCGAGATGAATTCCGGCATAATGCGCCACAACTGCTTTGATCGGGTCCGAGTGACTGACAATGGCGATATTGGCTTCCGGGTGCGCAGCGCAGATGGCTTCGACCTGGTCCACAGCGCGCATCTGCATCTGCCGTCCCGTTTCTCCCTGCGGCGGGCGCGCGCCGCTCGGATAGAATTGAAACATGCGCCACTCGTCGGTCTTGTTCAGCTCCTCGATCTTTTGCCCTTCCCAGGCCCCCATGCGAATCTCGCCCAGGCCGTCGCACCGACAAATTTGCAGCCCGCGCGGCCTGGCGATGTATTCCGCCGTCTCGACTGCGCGTTCCAAGGGGCTGGAATAGATCGCGTCCAGCTTGACCTTGTCCAAGCGCGCGGCCAACTGTTCGGCTTGTCGGCGACCTTCGTCGTTGAGGTGAACATCCGGCAGCCAGCCGGCCAGTTTGCCATCCTTGACAAAGTCGTTGGCCGCGTGCCGAATCAGAAATAGTGCTGTCATGCGCCTCCCTTGCGACGCCGATTATATCACAATTGGAAACAGGAGTCGGGGGTATCCATCGTTCGACATTTTGACGTGGGGCGAGTATAATCTTTGCCATTCGACGCCTGGGTGTCATGGATGGAATACGTCGCCTGCAACCTCTGCGGTTCTAATCAAACCAAACTCGTTTACCCCAGCACGATTCCCGACCGCTCGCAGCCGCAAGATGTGGACGTATATCGCTGCACCAGCTCCGGTTACGGCCGTCACCACGCCATCGTGCAGTGCAGCCACTGCGGGCTGATCTATTCCAATCCGCGCTGGGACGATTCCGAGTTGTTGGACAGCTACGAAGCGGTCGAGGACCCGCTTTACTTGCAAGAGCGCGAAGGCCGCGTGCTGACGTTCGAGCGTCATCTGCGCCCGCTGGAAAAAATCACGGGGCAAGCCGGGGGGCGCAAGCTGCTCGACGTGGGCTGTTACATCGGCGTGTTTTTGGAAATCGCGGCCAAGCACGGCTGGGAGGCGTGGGGCGTCGAGCCTTCGCAGTGGGCGGCGGAGCAGGCGCGCCAGCAAGGCTTGAACGTCATCCACGGCACGCTGGCGACGGCGAACTTGTCAGAAGCGTCTTTCGACGTGGCGACGCTGTGGGATGTGATCGAGCATCTATCCGACCCGATGGCGGAAATCCAGCGTGTGCAGCGCGTCCTCAAGCCGGGCGGGCTGATCGTGATTCACACGATGGACATTGACAGCTTGTTTTCGCGCGTGATGGGGAAAAGGTGGCCGTGGCTGATGGAGATGCACATTTACTATTTCTCGCAAAAGACGATGGCGGCGATGCTGCGCAGGGCCGGCTTTGAGGTGATCTGGTCGGGGCCGCACGGGCGCTTTCAGACGTTGGGCTACCTGGGCACGCGCTTTACGGCGCTGTTCGGCAGGCTGGGTCGTCCGGTGGAGTGGGCGTTGAATGCGACGCGCCTGCGGCAGGTGACCGTGCCGATCAATTTGGGCGACTTGTTTACAGTGTATGCACGGAAGCGGTCATGACTCCAGTACAATGCGGATGGGATTGAACAGCATGAGGGGTGACATTTCTGGCGGCAAAACTATCCGGTCCTCCCTACTCTTGACGACAACACGTTACCCTGCGTGGCTGGTCGCCATTGCGACGTTGGTCGCGCTCGTGGTCTTTGCGGGTATGAACCTGGCGCGTCACCATTGGGACCCTTTGGTTTTTGTCGGTGAGGGAAGTTTGTATCGCAATCAGGACCCCGGAGGAAGCACTGGCTATGATGGTCAGTTTGCTTATTACATTGTGAGTGACCCTCTGCACGCAGACGCAAAATTGGATGCGCCGGCCTTTCGCTATCTCCGCATTCTGTATCCATTGCTTACATGGCTCTTGTCGCTGGGCGGACAGAAAGCATTGATACCCTGGGTGTTGGTTGGCATTAACCTGATATGTTTGAGCGCGGTATCCGCTTTGCTTGGCGAGTTGATGGCTTTTTATGGGGCGGCACGATGGTATGGTATGGCGGTGCCACTTTCAGCCGGCATGCTGTTTGCGCTGCGCCAGGATTTGAACGAGCCGTTGGCGCTAGCCTTGGCGCTGGGCGGGCTGGCAGTTTTGTCTTGCGGCGCCGAAAAGAACAGTCGAGTCTGGTGGGCGGCCTTGCTCTTGGCGTTGAGCGCTTTGGCGAAGGAAACGGGTTCTATATTCGCGGGCGCAATTGTGGCGTGGTTGCTGTGGTCACGCAAGTGGCAAAAGGCGGCTGTATTCGGAATAGGAGCGTTGGGGCCGCCCACCCTGTGGTGGATGTTGGTGAGTGTCTGGAAGGGGCAGACGCCGCTCTATGCACCATCAACACGATTTGAGATGATCCCTTTTTACGGATTACGTTTCACACAGCCGGTTGAAGCGCGATGGATGTTGGTCGTGTGGATTGTCATTCCAACGATTGCTGTGCTGCTGGCTTTGTTGCAGGATGCGTTTTGGCAGAGCTTGAACTTGTTCTCCTTTTTGGTAGCTGCAAATGCCCTGTTTGTCATCTTTATGCCGCGCCCTTCGTACTTTTTTATGCTGACAGCGCTGCGGCTCGCGGCCGGTATGATGTCGGCCGCGCTGGTGTGGCTGGCGGCATCGGGCCGGCGACGGTGGATACCACTTTTTGTCGCAGTGTGGCTATCCAGCGGTGTATTGATGGCAGCGTTCACAAACTAGACGATTTGTTGGCCGTGTACGCTCGGAAAACTTGCGCGCCCGGCAACCAATTTGGAATCAGCTTGTAAGCATCTTGTAAGCGATGCTCTTTTTCAGGCGTGGTATGCTTATAGCGGATTCCGGTTGGATGTACGGTTTTTGTACGGGCGCGTAGGGGCGAGGCATCCCACTCCGCTACGCTTCGGGGACGATGTGCCATGCCCTTACGCCGCTGGTCGCCTTTCAGTTGAGTGAACCATGTTCCGCCGTTTTCGACAATTCCTGACAGTGCTGGCTATTGGCGATGTGCTCCTCACGCTCCTGGCGTTGGGAGCTGCCGAGTTTTTGCGCCTGCTGTTGCCCTGGGGCAAATACCTGGGGATGCCAGCCGAGCCGCTCATTGCGCCTACGATCTACGGCATGGTCGCGGTGACATGGCTGGTGGCGTTCCAGATGCTCAACGTGTACGACTCGCAACTGGCGACGAGTGCAGCCGGCCTGGTTCGACGCCTGACCGTGGCAATGCCGGTGGTCGTGTTCGTGCTGGGCGGGTTCCTCTATTTCACTTTCCGTGATGTTTCACGCTTGCTCGTGGTTTACTTTGCCGTCCTCAATTGGTTATTCCTGACGCTGTGGCGGCTGGCTGCGGTGCGGGCATTGCGCACGATGCGAGACCTGCCGGCCACCGCCGGGCGCGTGCTGATCATAGGCGCAGGCGAGGCGGCTGTCGAAGCGGCGGAGATCGTCAACTGCAATCTTGCGCCCACCTATCGGGTGGTGGGGTTCGTGGCGGACGGCGAAGCGCCGCAGCCTAGTCGCTGGCCGGTGCTGGGCAAGGTGGCCGATGCGCGAGCCATCGCCGTGCGGAACCATTGCGACGAGGTCATCATCGCTCTGCCGGCCGAGCGCTACGAGGACGTCGAGCGGATCGTGTACGAGCTGCAGGCCGAGCCGGTTCACATTCACATCGTCCCCGATCAGCTTCGACTGGCGATGGTGCGCGCTCGCGCCGAGACGCTGTTCGGCCTGCCGCTCATCGGGCTGCGCGAGCCGGTGATTGATGGGGTGGATCGCGCGCTCAAGCGCACGTTTGATTTGCTGCTGACCTGCCTGGCGCTGCCCGTGGCGCTGCCGGCGATGGCGCTCATTGCGCTGGCGATCAAGCTCTCGCGCGACGGCGGGCCGGCGCTCTTTCGCCAGGAGCGCATCGGAGAAAACGGCTCTCGCTTTCAGATGGTCAAATTCCGCACGATGGCGCCGAACGCCGAGCGATTGCAGGCGCAAGTGGCGCAGGTGGACTGCGATGGCAACCACGTGTACAAGGTTCGGCACGACCCGCGCGTCACGCCCGTGGGGCGCTTTCTGCGCCGCTGGAGCCTGGACGAGCTGCCCCAGTTATTTCACGTCTTGCGCGGCGAGATGAGCCTGGTCGGCCCGCGCCCAGAGCAGGCGTTTGTGGTGGAGCAGTACGAGCCGTGGCAGAGGCAGCGATTGGCCGCGCCGCCGGGCCTCACCGGCTGGTGGCAGGTGAGCGGGCGCAGCGACTTGCCGATGCACCTCAACACGCAATACGATTTGTTTTACATCCGCAATTATTCGCTGTGGCTGGACTTGAAGATTCTGTGGCTGACGGTGTGGGCGGTGCTAAGAGGCAAGGGAGCGTATTGATGCGCTGCCGGACATGTTGCAGATTTAGGGGTTACACAGTTGGCCTTTTTCACCGCAAAGACACAAAGGACGCAAAGGAAAATAAAAGCTTTTCTTGGCGATCTTGGCGTCTTGGCGGTTCAACTGCGTAACTCATAAGATTAACAAATTAAGACGCGCAATTCTGAAGAACAAGGTAAAATATGTCGGACACATCATCAATTGCACCCTACAAATTGACTGACCACGCCAGACTTGAAATGGCGCGTCGTCAGAATTGGAGGAGTGAACCGTGAGAATCATCTACGACCGTGAAACAGATACCCTAACGATTATTTTTGCGGATACGCCTGTAGCAGAGAGCGATGAAGACAAGCCAGGGATCATTCTAGACTATGACGCCACAGGCAACTTGGTGTCAATGGAAATTCTTGACGCTTCACGTCGCGTAAAGGCGCCAAGCCAAATTGAGTATCAAGTTGCGCCTGCCCCCGTACCAGTTGCAACATAGATGATTGGCAATCGGCGGAGTCACTTTCCCTTCATCCGCCGTTGCGTGGTGCGATGGCGTTTCACGAATCAATAATTCGCGCGAGAACCTTGCGAAGGTTTCGTCGATAACCTTCGCAAGGTAGAAGTTCCCCCTACGTTTTGAGAAGGTACGAATGTAATGGCGTGAGAGTGGTTATGCCGGAACGCGTGACTGAACAGGCGTTGACTCGCATGGCGGCTGACGAAGCGCCGGTGGTGGTGATTCGTCCTTCGCAAGGATGGATTTCGCCTGGACAAGAACTGCGTCACACCCGCGCAAGCGGGTGTCCAGTTCCCGTGCTCTGGATTCCCGCTTACGCGGCGCGACGCCTGGCGGCCCCCCGTCTGCCTGTGGCAGGCGGACAGGGGCAGCGTGACAGGCTGAGCAGTTACGTATGCAGGAAGGAAGTACGAAGGAACCAAATAGGTGTTATGGCAAGTGTTGGCGCTGTGGTACATAAACAGACATATTGACTGGCAGAAGGAATAGAGTATCATAAGTGGCAATTAGTGGGTTGTGGTGACCATACCTTCTTGTGCTGCCGCGTTGCTGTATGCACTGACCCTCGTTGATCTTGCACCAGAGAATTCATTCG
>Ga0315268_10007009_pt1 | contig 11930 bp, 7 predicted proteins | sample C1_top_MG_FD_204535 | JGI IMG/M metagenome (GOLD analysis project Ga0315268, IMG submission 204535) | Sediment microbial communities from Yellowstone Lake, YNP, Wyoming, USA - C1_top | ecosystem: Environmental > Aquatic > Freshwater > Lake > Sediment | place: USA: Wyoming | collected 2017-08-01 | reverse complement strand
GTGTGAGAGAGATAGATTATTGGCAGGATCAGTTTCCAGAGAGTTGGACTTGTTATGGTTCTGCCGATTCCCGAGTTGGGGCGTACCTTGATAGGCTTGACCCCCCTATTTTTGGAGACACGCTGACCTGTAGGGGGGTCGTCGACAACATGGAGGTCTATTTCGTCTTTCGTATGGCAAGGGTCGGACCGTTTCAAGCGACCACTCATCCCTTCTTTACGACGTGGTTCCCCGGTGTTACCGGAGGCGCCTGGAAGGAGGCCAGGATGGATACTGCGGAAGTGACGTCTGTGTCGGGCAATTCCACGGAAGTGGTGAAAGGAAGCTGGATGTGTGCCTTTGAAGAGAACGATCCAGTCAGGATCGCAAACGCGTTGCCCGAGTGCAAGGAGGTCTTGCCCAATAACGTCTTTGAGTGTGGCACTCGGATTGAGTACTTCCTGAAGGCAAGGTACATCGGATCCAGCGACTGGTTCTTGCTGCCTGATACCACCGGAGCAAGATACGAAGAGTTCGAGATTCTGCCGACCCTTAGAACAGGCTCCCCGGGTTCCGGATGGTGCGGGAGCTACGAGACCTCCGTCAAGTGGCCCTGTCTTCTTGTAGCGGACCATTTCGCTCGCAGAGGAAACGGCGGAGAAACAAACTCAGACAGGATTATTCGCGCACTTCGAGCTCTCAACGTTCCGTTTGATATATTCCACAAGCTGGGGCCTGCCAGTGACCAAAGAAACGGGATCGGCCGTTGGGCTGCAAACTCGGGCCAAATCGGAGAGCTGGGGACCGATAAGTACAATTGGGGTCCCGGCGCCACCTTTGGACAATTTCTCGCCTATAAGAGCTGCCTTCTGAATGCAGGAGACATTTATAACTACAGCATGTACCCGCAGGATGCCAGCATGATCAACAACTGGCTGATTTATAGCGATGAGGAAACCCACAGATTCTTCTGGGTGAGTGGGGATCAGGTGCTCAGATGTCTGTACAATGACGTATCAGCCGGGAGAGCTCTTTTGCGAAACATTCTGGGAGTCACCTACAGTACCGAGAAGAGAAACTACTCAGTGTTCACCGGAGACTATACCTATTGCCTCCCTCTAAACTTTTCAGCTGGTGGCAGATTGAGCGAGTGCACCAATCAGTACGTCGTTCGCATGAACGGCTGCTCCCGGGCTTTCAATGTACTTGACGTTTACAGTTCCGTTGATAGTGCCAGAGTCGAACGTGTCTACGATTCCCAACAGACTCCAGCAATTGCCTGCAAAAGTAACTCTGTTCTCGGCGCTAATCGATACCCGAATTACAAGACTCTTGCAGAAGGGTACGACAACTGTCTCATAAGGTCTGATGCTTCTCTCGGGCCTCTCGCGTGCGGGGATGATAGCTTCCTGACCCAATGGATAGGCTGCGTTCTTGCATGGGGAAGCGTGCCTGAATGGATTATCGGAGGGATTGAAACTACAACTCCTCCTGTCATGGTGACCTCGCTCGGCCAAGCGTTTCCGAACCCCATGAATCCGGCTGCAAAGATCAGCTTCAGCGTCGCGAAATCCGGCAAGGTGAGCCTGCGAATCTTCGACGTGAGCGGCCGTTTGGTGAGAACTCTAGTTGATGAGAACAAACTGGCGAGCCCCAAGCCCTACGAAATCATCTGGGACGGGACCAACGATCAAGGCGAGACTGTTTCAAGCGGGGTGTTCTTCTACCAGCTCGAGACCGCCGGCTTCAGGAGCGCCAAGAAGATTGTGATATTGAGATGAGTGCGGGTCTAGGCACATCAAGGAGTCAGAAATGAGAAAGGTCTCGATCTTATGGCTCTTTACTCTGGCCGCGGCAATGACGATTTCTGTCCTCCTGAGCCAAGTACCATTATTGCAAGCAAAGGAAGTTGAGCACAAATTCTTGGTTCCAGATGACATATCGAACAGAGCCAACTTTGTTCGCTCGCCCGGCGCAGTCAGAGGCATCTTCGGCGTTTCCCAGGCGGGCGCTGACACGTTCTACTACGGCGGAACAGTCATTGGAACCGGCGATACAGCTTATGCGGCAACGCCAACCGCTTCGGGTTGGGCAAACCGAAAAATGTGGACGTGGAGCCCCATTGGTTTTAACGGCGTGCCGCACAGCGGCCTCAACATGGACGGATGGACGGGGGTAGACAATACCTCGCGGGCCGTAGATTATTTCTGCGTTGTTGATAACGACACTCTCGGCACGAATTGCGTCATCAACGGAACAAAGTCCCTTTTCTGTGGCGCCACAAGGCAAGTGGGTCAGGCGCTCTGTTACGTCGACCAGAACGGAACTGGCTACGGCAACAACTGGCTCGTGACGGTTGTTAGCACGCCGTATACGTACAATTCTGGTAATCAAATTGCGCTAAGTTACAGCTACAAGAATCAAAGCGAGCCCGGATATGACTTCACGGAGGTCATATTGCAGATTTTTAACGGCACTGGCTGGGTGAACCATGACACGATGGCTGAGTATACGGGTAACGCCAGCGGGTCCGCTTCCATTGATGTCGATTCTTACATGGGTTCTTTGACTCCGCCTGTCAATTTCCGCATAGCGTACTCGTTCTACTCTGATGGAGGTTACTCTGACCAGGACGGCAATTATCCCACCTCGTGCGGCGCTCTATTTCTGGACGATTACGTAATCACTGGGGACGTCCGCGACAGCGTTGATTTCGAAGACGTGCCAGTTGGCGCTCTCCCTTCGGGCTGGCAGAGGATTGTGGGGGGAGTAGGCAATTTCGTGAGGGTTGAGGATCTCAGCGGCCTCCCGGTGGGACTTAGTCAGGATCCTTGTGTTAGCGCCGTGCCCGGCCTATGCCAGATAGCTGACAGCGTAATTGTGATGTACGATCCGGCGACACCCAGTTATCCGCATCCTTGCAGTCAAGATAATATGGTCGTTTCTCCGATCATCGACCTCGCGGACCATCCAGGATTGGGAGGTAAGCTGTTCCAGTTCGAGAGATTTGGTAGTCTGCCGATGACAGAATACGTATTCTATTCGTGGCAGATAAGGTTCGCACCTGGCTGTCCTGCTGGTGGTTGGGGCCTCTGGATTAGTGACAACTATCTTTACTACACTCCGGAAGGCACAAGCTGTTCCACAATCTTATTCGACGCTTCTGCTTATATACCTCCGAGCGCCAGCCGGGTGCAAGTGACATTGAACCTGGTCAATTGGTGCTGCGAGTGGATGGATCTTTGGGGGGGCCCGACTGTTCGTTCACGAATAATGTGACTCCTTACTTCGACAACGTCACATTTGCCACATTTGGTTCGACTGATGCGCCTTACGTAAGCATGAGACCCTACGATTACTGGCAGGACCAATTCGCCGAAGACGGAACTCTCAATCCAGCGAGCACTGCAGATACTCGCACGGCACTATACCAATCCAATCTTTCCCCTCGAATCTTCGGAGACACGCTTAACTGCAGAGGCGAAGCTGGCGGAATGGAGGTTTACCTTGTGTTCCGCCTTGCCAAAGTCGGGCCCAGGCAGCCGGTTACTCATCCCTTCTTCACCGCCTGGTTTCCGACTGCTGCGAGCGGCGCCTGGTGTGAAGCAAGAATGGATACTGCAGAGGTGACCAACTCCGCAGGTAACGGCACGGTCTTGTCTCCGGGACGCTGGATGTGCGCATTCCATGAGCAGGACTTGATTGCGCAGGCTAACGGCCTGTCTGAACAAGCAGAGATCTTGCCAAACAATCTCTTTGTCCCGGGCACGAGAATCGAATATTTCCTCAAATCGAGGTACACGGGCTCAGGAGTCTGGTTTGTGCTCCCGGATACCACAGGCAGCAATTACGAGGAATTCGAAATTCTCCCCGGGATGCGGGATGACGGCCATGGTGGACTTGAGTGGCCTTGTCTCATTGTGGCCGATCATTTTGGCGGAATGGGCAACTGGTCTGAGAAGAATTCCGACAGGATTGGGCGACACCTACGCGCCAACAACTTTGATTTCGACATGTTTAGTAAGATGGGCCCCCTGAACGGTCTCGGAAATGGCATAAGCCGGTCGGCGGCTAACTCGGGTCAACTAGGCGGGCCGGGGACGCCGAAATACAATTGGGGGCCTGGCGCTACGCTCAGTCAATTCCTCGGGTACACTCACTGCATATTGGATGCCGGCACGCAGTACAACTATAGCATGACCCAACAGGACGTCAGCATGATCGACAGTTGGCTTCGCCTGCGGACAGCTTCGGCCGGATTCGGTTTTTTCTGGTTGAGCGGGAATCAGGTGGCCAGGTATCTGCATTATAACTCTACGTGGGGCAGGCCGTTTCTGAATAACACGCTTGGCGTCACGTTCGTTCACAAGAGCTATGCCGAACAGAACGGTGACTACACATATTGTCTGCCGGTGAACGGCGTAGCTGGCGGGCGTATTGCCTGCGGAGACCCCGAGTCATTCGTTCTTAGAGCGAACGGCTGTCCTAGATCGGCAGAGGGATGGACTGTCCTCGGCGTTTCGACTGCACCCGGCACAAACGCAGTTGCAGAGGTCGAGTACGATTCTCAGCCGACAAAGCGATATGCGGCCGTGAGCAATGTTGTCAATGTCGTTGGCGGCGCGAGCTACAAGACCTTTACGGAGGGTTACGATTTCTGTCTCGTGAGAACGAACGCTTCGCAAGGGCCTCTTGCCTGCGGCGCGGACGATTTTCTGACTGACTGGCTCGGCTCCATCCTGACCTGGGGCAATTATAGCTCGAGTGCGCTTTGTACGAGTGTTACCACTTCGATAGAGAACGATCGAACAGCTTCGGTTCCTCAGATCACGGCGCTCGGAGAAGCGTTTCCAAATCCGACAAATCCGGCTGCGAGGATTCGCTATACCGTTGGCACATCCGGAATGGTGTCGTTGCGAATCTTCGACGTGAGCGGCCGTCTGGTGAGAACGCTTGTCGATGAGAACAAGCTGGCAAGCCCGAAGCCCTACGAAACTATCTGGGACGGCACGAACGATCAAGGGGAGACAGTTTCGAGCGGGGTGTTCTTCTACCAGCTCGAGGCCGCCGGCTACAAGAGCGCCAAGAAGATTGTGATATTGAGATAGGACTCTATCCGCATCCTTATTAGGTTTGGCGGCAGTCACGTATCTCGGCATCCAGGTATCGCGGCAGTCCTGCAATGAGGCAACATCTGCTCAGAAGTACAGCGCCTTTATGCGGCCCCAGGTCGAGGTAGGTTCGACACCTATTGCCCACCCGCCGCACGGACTCTGCGAGGGCGGCGAAAGAGCGGGCTGTCCGAACTGCCCTATCTCCACCGTCACTGACACCTCTCCGAAAAGCTCACCTGACACTGCATCTAAAACGCGCACCAGATAGATTCCCGGCTCAACGTTCTCAATGCTCGTCGAGAGGTCGAAGCAACAATTGCAGTGGCATGGGCCCACGCTGAAAGTCTCGCTCTCGTAGAGGTTGAGCGTGTCCTGAGCCTGGACGAGGTCAAAGGCTACTGTGGCGCAGCAGTTTCTCTCTGCCTGGTCGTGGAACACCTGGATGGTGTTTTCCGGTGCGATTGCCCTTACCGTATCTCGGCAGGGGGGATCGCCGGCCCGAACCGACGTGACGAGAATCAAAGTGGAGGCGGACATCATCAGGATTGAGGCGGCGACAAGAGCGGCGAGAGTATGCCTTCGCATGTTTTCACCCTCTTTCTTCGGCAGGAGCGTCGTGGCTCGCTAAGAAGGCATTGGCATCTTTTGCATCAGCATCTTTGCCACATACATCTTAGTGCCGAAATAGGACTTCGTCAATCAGGGAAATACCGATGTCCGCGGAAGGGCTGCCGGGCCCAGCAGGAATGAGGAGGAGAAAAGATAGGGGCGGAAGATTCGGCGATCTTCCGCCCCCGCTAAGTCGAGTCCCGTTGTGGCGCTACGTCGTTGTCGAACCAGACCCGGCCCCGGCCAGCTCCCTATCTTCGGCCTTCTTCTCTATTGCCCTTGTCCACGAGAATAACCCCTCGATTTCGTGAAGGATCTGCTCGTCGTTGAAATTGTCCGCCTCGATTGCACCGGCCGGGCATCCCGCTGCACAGGTACCGCAGCCGTGGCAAAGCGTTTCGTCGACCGACACCGCCGCATCCGGATCGCCGTTCGTTGATATTGCCTGGTAAGGACAGATGCTCACGCACGTGAGGCACTTGCTGCAGAAATCCGAATTTACGTGCGCGCCGACCGCCTCCAAAAGCGCGGTTCCGCGGCTCAGCAGCGTGATTGCTCCGCTCGCTGCGGCCGATGCCTGAGAAACAGTCTGTGGAATGTCCTTCGGTCCTGCGCAGGTTCCGGCTATGAAGATGCAGTTGTTTGAAGTGCCGAACGGGTTCAGCTTCGGGTGCTGCTCGATGAAGAATCCTGCCTTGTTCCGCGAGATGCCGAACAGTCTCCCGACGTCGCCTGAGTCCTTCTGGGCTTCGAGTCCGTTAGCCAGAATCACCATGTCCACCGGAATTCTCCTTATCATTCCGGTAAGCGTGTCTTCTGCCTGCACGACCAGTTTTCCGCGCTCTGCTTCGTCGCGAACTTCACGGGTCACGCCCGCGACTTTCCCGCGCACGAAGCGCACGCCCTCGTTGAGGAGTCTGTCGTAGAATTCCTCGTATCCCTTGCCCGCGCAGCGCATATCGATGTAAAAATTGTAGATCTTCGCATGCGAATGTTCGTGGAGGAGATGCGCGAACTTGAGCGAGTACATGCAGCAGACCTCTGAACAATAAGCGTTGTATCTCTGGTCCCTGCTTCCCGTGCAGTGGATGATCGCGATTGCTTCCGGTTCCTTTCCCTGAGAAGTGCGAACCTTCCCCTGGCTGAAGCCGCTCGCGTTCACCATTCTCTCGAACTCCAGAGAGGAATAGACGTCCGGATACTTTCCGTACCCGTACTGCGGCATCCTTGCCGCGTCAAATACCTGATGACCGGTGGCAAGTATGATCGCGCCGACGTCGACTTCCTCTATGCGATCCTGCTGTTCGAAATCGATGGCGCTTCTCTTACAGAGCTTCTCGCACGCCCGGCATTTTCCGTTCTTGAAATAGGTGCACGATGCCTTGTCAATGACCGGCTTGTTCGGCACGGCCTGCGGGAACAGCGTATAGATTGCCTTGCGCTGGCCACGGCCCTGCTCGAACTCGTTCGGCGCCTTCGCCGGACACTTTTCCTGGCATATGCCGCAGCCGTTACATTTCTCAAAATCCACGTAGGCGGCCTTGTGGCGGATCTTGGCTTTCATGTTGCCTGCGTAGCCGCTGATTCCTTCTACCTCGCTGTACGAAAGGAGTTTTATGTTCGGATGCTGGCCGACTGCCACCATTTTCGGCGTGAGAATGCAGGCCGAGCAGTCGAGCGTCGGAAACGTCTTGTCGAGCATGGCCATGTGGCCGCCGATGGATTGCTTTCGCTCGACCAGGTACACCTTGTATCCCGCATCGGCGCACTGGAGAGCCGCTTGTATTCCCGAAATTCCTCCGCCGACCACGAGCACCGATTGAACGACCGGCACTTCGCGCTCGGCGAGGGGTCTTAAGTACCGGACTTTTCCCAGCGTGCCCGCGATTATGAATTTTGCCTTCTCCGTCGCTGCCGCCGGATCCTCAGTCACCCACGAGCAATGCTCTCTTATGTTCGCCATCTGCATTCTGTAATGGTTGAGGCCTGCGGACGAGCACGTGCCGCGGAACGTCTTCTCGTGCATCAGAGGAGAACACGCCGCAACGACCACTGCGTCGAGATCTTTCTCGCGAATGTCCTGCCGGATGAGCTCCTGTCCGGGTTCGGAGCACATGAACTGATAGTCTCTCGACACGACTACGTTCGGCAAGTTCCTGGCAGTTTCTGCTACTGCTTTTACGTCCACCTTTCCTGCAATGTTGGAACCACAGTGGCAGACGTAGACTCCAATTCGAGGCGCCATCGTTCATCCCCCTATGGTTGCCGGAGCTTTTTGCTTCTGCATGTTGGTAATAGTCTTAGCCACACCGGGAAGTATTGAGCGGGAAAGCCCCAGTTCCCGAGGCGATATCCCCATTGCGAGACCCAGCATCTGTGTGATGCTTAAGACAGGGATCTCGTTCTTTCCCGAAAATTCACTGTTGCCGAATTGAGCCAGCTCGAGGTTGAGCTGGCAGAGAGGACACGCAGACACTACGATGTCCGCCTTTGCCTCTTTTGTGTTCTTGAGTATCTGCTTGCTCATGTCCAGCCCGACGTTCTTGCGGGTGGCCATCAGTGCTCCGCTGCAGCAAGCAGTCTTCAAATCGAATTGTGCGACCTCCGCGCCCAGCGCTTCGATAAGCTTCTCCATGTTCTGAGGATTGTATATTTCCTCGGTGTCGGAGTAAGGACGCACTATCTGGCAGCCGTAGTACGGAGCGATTCTCAGGCCGGAGAGACTGTTGCCGACGTACTTCTGATTGTTGACGTGTGCTTTTATCGTCTCCGCCCCGACCTCATTGGCAAGAAACTCGACGATGTGACGAACGACCGTCGTTCCGTTGTACGTCAGCCCGCCGGCGGCAAGCGACTCCTTGATCTTCTCGGCCAGCTTTCCTCCGTCTCTCACGGCGTTGTTGGCCTTTGTCAGCTCAAGCCAGCAGCTCGGGCACGGAGTCACAAGTTGCAGGCCGGTTGGCTCTGCAAGAGCAAGATTTCTCGCGGCAAGGGCCATGGCCAGAACCTTGTTCACTGCGATCACCGAGGTGGAACCGCAGCAGCTCCAGTCCTCCATCTCTTCCAGCGCGACGCCCAGCCTCGAGAAGACTGCAGTAACGGACTCCTCGTAACCTCGAGAAGTCCCCTTCATCGAACAACCTGGGAAGTAAAGGTATTTCATGGTATGACCTATTCCTCCAGTGATACGGCCTTCTGCACGATCTTGTTAAACGAATCTTGATTCTTAACTTTGTGCGGCTGAATCTGCATGGTTCCAGTCGCAAACATCCTAATCCCCACGGGCATTTGTGCTGCGAGATCTATTGGATGGTTGAACATCATGTATCTCAAGATCAGCATCATTTCGTTCATCCGCCCGTACTTGGACACGATGTCCGTGAATAACTTGTAGAATCTGTGTGTGTCTGAGTCCCGGGGCACCATGTTTTCGCGAATAGACTTTCTCTTGAGCGCGTACATTATCTCCGTGATCTTGATCTGAGCCGGGCATCTCACCGTGCACTCGTAGCACGAGGAGCACATCCACGGAGTGAGGCTTCCCAGGACCTCGTTTCTCATGCCGGCCCGAATCATCGCGAAGATCCTTCGCGGCGGGTGCTCCAAGAGCGGAGCCACCGGGCAAGTGGCGCTGCACGTACCGCACTGCAAACACGAAAGCACGCGCTCCCCCTCGGGGAGCGCGGCTATCTCATCCAGGAAGCCCGTGTCTTGTCGACCTTCGTACAGAATGTTTTGTTTCATTGATGTGCCTCTTGTTTTAGTTCGTTGTCATCTCCTTGAGAATGAACTCTGCAAGGGCCTTCGATGCGCGGGCGTCAAACACCAGGGCCGCGCTTTCTTTGCTGCTCGGCTGGACAGTGAGCGTCCTTATCTTGTGTTCGCCGCTGCCCATTCCTTTGAGTAGCTCCGTTCCAGAGGTTATCGCGACGCTGCCGGCTATCCTGCCCTGGTCCTTGGCCTCCAGGAACAGAAGCCTGTCGCAATTCTCCACCTCGTTGATTATGTCTATTACGTTGTAGTGCTTTGCTCCAAGCGTGAAGGTGATTGGGTAGCTCTTCCCGAAGATCAGGTCACGCAACTGGAGTCCGAGCCCCTTGTGACTGAACAGGACTTCGCCCGAGCTGAGCAGGTTCACTTTCCTTCCCTGCCTGTTCGTGATGCTGATCTTGCAGATCCAGTTCGGCAGCTTCCTCGACGGTGCCACTTCAGGAGCCGGCTTGAGCACCGGGCCGAACACCGAGTCAAGAACGTCGACGAGCTCGGTCTGGGCTATCGGCTCGACTGCGTAATACAGGATCTTGTTCGCGCGATATTCTGCTTCGCTCTTTGAGCCCTGAGCTGCCGTGACGACCACCTTTACATCCGGCAAAACAGAAGCGAAGTATTTTACCATATCCGGGCCCGCATTCCCACAGGACGTTGCATCCACGACCAGGAGCTTGGAATTGATCCTGCGGGCGGCCTGTGCCGCGGCCTCCGGAGTCTTCGCAACCTCAACTGTGCAGCCGAGGTCCGTCAGCAAGCCCGCCTGCGCCTTCGCCCTCTTGTCATCCAAGGAGGCCAGCACCATGCTTCTGGTCGTGCAGGCCGTCAAATCCTCTTCGATGTTGGTTGGCCGCACGTTGGCAATCCACGCCTGGCAGGGCTTCGTCCAGACTTCAGTCTTCCCGACTGCCAGGGCGGCGTTTGTCTCAAGTATTTCGCCGGTTACGGGCGACGGGATGATCCGCGCAGGCTTGCCCGCGATATTGACTGCCGCAATCGGCAGGCCCCTGTAGACAATCTCGCCCACCTTCGGGAGCTGCACAGAGGTCACCGCTCTGGCATCTTCCGTCGGCAAGAACGCGCCGACTCTCGCTGAATTGAATGCGGCCCGCTGCATCCATGCCTCGTCCATGAAGTAGTAGTCCTTGGAATATCCGGCGCCTCTCTCCGCCTCGGCGACCGGCTTCGTCTCAACCGCTACAGCGGCCTTCTTCTCCATTGCCGGCATCAATTTTGTGACTGCTCTCAAGAGCTCGTCCGGCGAGAACGGCTTCGGCACGATGTCCGCTGCTCCGAGCTTCATTGCAGCGGCGGTGTTTTCCGGAGTGGAGTAGCCGGTAATAACGACCACGTGGACGTCCTTTTGCGTCTTCCGCAGTTCCTCAAGAAACTCGAGGCCATCGACTGACGGCATCTTGATGTCGAGAAGAATCACTGCGTAGTTCTTCTCGGTTGCGAGCCTCAGCGCCTTTGCGGCGTCAGTGCTCGTCTCAACTGAGTAGCCTTTTTCTCCCAGGATGCGTGCGCAACTGTCACACACGACTTTTTCGTCATCGACGACGAGCAGATTCTTTGTTTCCGTTTTCATGGCCTCCTCCATTTCTTGACCGCCGATTGTTGCCGGTTTTCGGTCGCTTCTGATTGTTTCCTTTTCTCTTTTGTATCCGTCTGACTTCATCTCAGGTTCCTCGCGCCTCCAACGGCGCTTCCTTTCGCACTATACATCAAGGCAATCCCCGTGCCAAAACGCAATGTCGTCGTGACGTAGTGGCATAACTCTATCAACTACAAGGAATTACATGGATTGGAGGCAGTGGAATCTTCGGTCGGAGGGCGCAATCACATCGGCGAGCAGAAAATCGGAGTTTTGGGCACTAATCTTATGTTATTGTTGAAGTTAGCAGAAACGAAATCGAATTAAGGAGTGTACCATAAGTTCGTACAGTGAATTATTCGATGTCCTGTCTCGTCAGGTCATCCGAAGTGAGGCCGTATTTTCTCATCAGCGCGTGGAAGTTCGTGCGCTGCATGCCGACTTCTTGAGCCGCCCTGCTCACGTTGCCGTTTGTGCGCTCAAGCGCGTTCATGATGAAACGACATTCCAACTGCTCAATATTGGAGACGCACATGCGGCGCTTGAAGGCCTTGAATTCCTCCCAGGATTGAGGAACGTCTTCGGTCGGGGGTTTTACCAGAACCTGCTGGAGTTCCGGAGGCAGGTGCTGAGGTTGGATTTCTTCCGAATCGCACATGATCGCGATTCTTTCTACAACGTTCTTGAGCTCGCGCACGTTGCCGGGCCAGGAATAGTTTTCCATGAGCTGCATGGCCTCGGCCGAGAAGACCCTGGCCTTGAATTGAAAGCTCTTCCGAAATCGTTCGAGGAACGTCATGGCCAGAAGCGCGGTGTCCCCGTTGCGCTCCTTCAAGGGCGGAACGTCGATCGGCACCACGTTCAGG
>Ga0315268_10007008_pt1 | contig 11932 bp, 8 predicted proteins | sample C1_top_MG_FD_204535 | JGI IMG/M metagenome (GOLD analysis project Ga0315268, IMG submission 204535) | Sediment microbial communities from Yellowstone Lake, YNP, Wyoming, USA - C1_top | ecosystem: Environmental > Aquatic > Freshwater > Lake > Sediment | place: USA: Wyoming | collected 2017-08-01 | reverse complement strand
CGAGCGCACCCGCAAGTTCCTCACGGCCTTCCCTGCCCGCATCGACCAGTACGAAGGGCTGCTGACCGGCAACCCGATCTGGAAGAACCGCACCCAGGGCGTGGCCAAAATGTCGCTGGAAGACGTGCTCAAGCTCGGCGGATCGGGGCCGATCCATCGCGCCAGCGGACTCGATTTCGACCTGCGCCGCGACATGCCGTACTGTGGCTACGAGAAATTCCAATTCAAGGTTCCGACCCACACCGACGGCGACGTCTGGGCGCGGTACGTGGTGCGCGTGGCCGAGTTGCGCGAGTCGCAGAAGATCTGCGTGCAGGCGCTCGATGGCATGCCGGAAGGCGCGATCAAGGCGGACGCTCCGAAGGTGGTGCTGCCGGATCGCGAGAAGATGAAGACGCAGATGGAAGCGCTCATCTACCACTTCAAGATCGTGACCGAAGGTTTCACGGTGCCGGCGGGCGAGGTCTACGTGGGAGTGGAGTCGCCGCGCGGCGAGATCGGCTTCTACATGGTGAGCGATGGCACGGCAAAGCCGTACCGCGTGCACGTGCGCGCGCCTTCGTTCGCCAATCTTGCGCTGCTGCCGGCGATGTGCGAAGGCCGTCTGATCGCGGACGTAGTCGCCGCCATCGGCTCGATCGACATCGTGCTGGGCGACGTGGACAGGTAGAAGGTACTAGCGGCGGGGTGCTAGGTGCTAGACACCCCGCTATCAGAGATCTCTAGCACCTGATAACTAGTGCCTAGTAACTCATATGAAATTTTCTGACCAACTCGAAGCGCGTTTCGCGGAGATGATCTCGCATTACCCGACGAAGCGCTCGTTGCTGGTTCCGTTCCTGCTCTACATCCAGGACGAACTCGGTTACCTCACGCAAGAAGCGATCGACGAGATGGGCGTGCGCTGTGAGATCACGTCGCTCGAAGTGAAGAACGTCATCAGCTACTACTCGATGCTGCGGACCAAGCCGGCGGGCAAGTACAACGTGCAGGTGTGCACCAATATCTGCTGCCTGCTGCGCGGTGGCGAAGAGATGCTGGAACACGTGAAAAACCGGCTCGGCGTGACGGTGAACAAGGGCATCTCGCAAGACGGCGTCTTCTCGGTGGAAGAGGTGGAATGCATCGGGGCGTGCAGCTGGGCTCCGGCGATGCAGGTGAACTACGACTTCCACGAGAACCTGGACGAGAACAAGATCGACCAGATCCTGGCGGATTACAGGGCAAAGGTTTAATGGCAACCCTCGTTTCACATCCCGATGAAGTGAAGATCGTCACCAGCCGGTTCGGCAAGGGTGCGGCCAACATCGACCGCTATATCGAGCTCGATGGCTACAAGGCCGTGAAGAAGGCGCTGGAGATGGGCGCCGACGCGATCATCCAAGAGATGAAGACCTCGAACCTGCGCGGACGCGGTGGCGCGGGATTCCCGACGGGCATGAAGTGGTCGTTCGTGCCGAAGGAAAGCGCGAAGCCGAAGTACGTGCTCTGCAACGGCGACGAGTCGGAGCCGGGCACCTGCAAAGACCGTCTGATCTTCGAACACGATCCGCACGCGGTGATCGAAGGCGCGATGATCGCGGCCATCGCGGTGGGCGCGCACAAAGTCTATATCTACGTGCGCGGCGAATACCGCGTCCTGCTGGAGATCGTGCAGAAGGCGATCGCCGAAGCCTACGCCAAGGGATTCTGCGGCAAGAACATCTTCGGTAGCGGCTACGACCTCGACGTCTACTGGCACGGCGGAGCCGGGGCCTACGAAGTCGGCGAAGAGTCGGCGCTGATGGAATCGCTCGAAGGCAAGCGCGGCATCCCGCGCATACGGCCTCCCTTCCCGGCCGTGGTCGGGCTGTGGGGCGGACCGACGGTCATCAACAACGCCGAGACGCTGGCCTCGGTGCCACACATCATCCTGATGGGTGGACAGAAGTACGCGGATGTCGGTGTCCCGCGCAACGGCGGCACGCGGCTCTTCTGCCTGAGCGGACACGTCGCCAAGCCGGGCGTCTACGAGCTGCCCCTGGGCTACAACCTCAAGAAGCTGATCTACGAAGTCGCCGGCGGCATCCCCAAGGGTCACAAGCTGAAGGCGGTGGTCCCCGGCGGATCTTCGGTGCCCTGCCTGACGGCCGACGAGGTCGACATCGCGCTGGATTTCGATTCCATGATGAAGGCGGGAACGTTCCTCGGTTCGGGCGGCGTGATCGTGCTCGATGACCACACCTGCATCGTGAAGTTCGCGCTGCGGACGATCAAGTTCTACCGCCACGAGAGTTGCGGATGGTGCATCCCGTGCCGCGAAGGAACCGACTGGCTGGACAAGACGTTGACGCGCTTCCACAACGGCGGCGGCGTCGCCAAAGATATCGACAACATGAAATACCTGGCCGACAACATGCTGGGCCGCACCTTCTGCCCGTTGGGCGATGCGGCGGCGATGCCGATCCAGGGATTCGTGAAGAAGTTCCGCGCGGAATTTGAAGCGCATCTTGACGGCCGGCCGTGCCCGTTCGCGGAGCATCCGGCGATCAGCGCGCTACCCGTGCTGAGTCACTGACGTTTGATTTCAGATTGAAGATTGCAGATTGCAGATTGAAAAGCTCAAAAGGCGAAGCAAATCTGAAATCTGAAATGACTAAATCTTAAATAGGTTTTCATGGCTGACGCACCCAAGCTGGTCAATATCTCGGTGAATGGCAAGCAGGTGACCGCCCCGGCGGGAACCCTGCTCATCGAAGCCTGCAAGACGGTGGGCATCGAAGTGCCGTCGTTCTGTTACTACCCCGGACTCTCCTTGCAGGGCGCCTGCCGCATGTGCCTGGTCGAGATCGAAAAGATGCCGAAGCTGCAGACGGCGTGCACCACGCCGATCACGGAAGGCATGATCGTGCAGACGGAGAGCGAGAAGGTGGTGCAGGCGCGCAAGAGCATGCTCGAACTGGTGCTCGCCAACCATCCGCTCGACTGCCCGGTGTGCGATGCCGGCGGCGAGTGCGAACTGCAGGACATGACGTTCACCTACGGGGCGTCGGAATCGAAGTTCATCGACATCAAGTCGCACCGCGAGGAGCAGCAATGGTCCCCGGTAGTCTACTTCGACCGGCCGCGCTGCATCCTCTGCTACCGCTGCGTGCGGGTTTGCGGCGAAGGCATGGACGTGTGGGCGCTGGGCATCCAGAACCGCGGCCAGGGTTCGGTGATCGCACCCAACAAGGATGACCATCTCGAGTGCGAAGAGTGCGGCATGTGCATCGACATCTGCCCGGTCGGCGCCCTGACCAGCGGATCGTACCGCTACAAGACACGGCCGTGGGAGATGAACCACGTGGGCACGGTCTGCACCCACTGCGGCGACGGCTGCACGGTGACGCTCGGCGTCCGGCGCAGCGAGACCGGGATGGAGATCGTGCGCGGCGACAACCGCGACAAGAGCGGGATCAACGGCGACTTCCTCTGCATCAAGGGGCGCTACGCCTTCGACTTTGCCAACAGCGCGGAGCGCATACAGCAGCCGCTGATCAAGAAGGACGGCAAGTTCGTGGCCGCCAGCTGGGCGGAAGCCGTCGAGAAGGTGGCGAGCGAATTCAAGAAGGTGCTGGCCGACGGCGGCCCGCAGGCGATCGGGGTGATCGGCTCCAACCGCACCACCAACGAAGAGAATTACCTGCTGCAGAAATTCGCGCGGACGGTGCTGAAGACCAACAACATCGATCATCACCGGACGGTGGATTACCCGGCCTTTGCCAAGGCGATGGCCGAGAATAACGGCGCGCTGGCGTCGATGCGCGACGTCTTCGACGCGCCTTCGATCCTGCTGATCGGCAACGACCCGACGGAACAGCATCCGCTGCTGGCCTGGCAGATCCGCAACAACATACGCCTGCACCGCTCGAAGCTCTACGTCGTCAACGGCGAACCGATCAAGCTGAAGCGGCAAGCGCAGCGCTTCCTCCAAACCAACGATTACGCGGGCTTCGTCCACTACCTGGCGGCCGGTGGAGCATCGCCGGCGGGCACCAGCATCGACGGGACGCTGCGCGAAAGCATCGGCGAAGAAAAGGGCCTGGTCATCATCTTCGGCTCGGAGCTGAAGTCAGCGGAGATCGCGGCGCTGGTGAAATTCGGCGCGGCGCTGGGCGCCAGGTTCGTCTGTCTCGGCGACTACGCCAACTCGCGCGGCGCCGCCGATATGGGACTCTTCCCCGACATGGTCGCCGGCTATACGACGATCGGCTCGTCATCGCGCTTCCACCAGGAGTGGGGCGAGTTGCCGACGATGGTCGGCATGGACCTGCAACAGATGTTGGGTGCGGCCAAGGACGGCAAGCTGAAAGCGCTGTACGTCGTGGGATCGAATCCGGTCTCGCGCTATGGCGTGGATCCGTTCGTGCTCAACGCGCCCTTCGTCGTGGTGCAGGACATGTTCATGACCGAAACGGCGCTGGCCGCCGACGTCATCCTGCCGGTCTCGAACGCCTACGAGAAGAGCGGCACCTTTACCAATACCTGCGGCGACCTCCAGCTGCTGAAGAAGGCCGGCGACCTGACGACGGTGAAATCGGATTTCGAGATCATCGTCCGCATCGCCGAGCGCATGGGCGCCGATGTGCACAAGCTGGTGCCGTTCGGCGGCGGAATGCACTCCGACCTCGGGCAATCACGAGGAGCGCAGAGCGGAGAGGCCGACCGCCACTCGGTGTGGCTGACCACGCAGGGGCTGGAACCCAAAGTCTCGCCGTTCGATCCGATGGCGATCTTCGACGAGATACAGAGATTAGTGCCGGGCTACGACGTGTCACGCGTCAACCTGCTTTCCGGCAATGAAGAACCGACGCAACTGGTGCAGATCGCGGGCGCAAATATCGCTCCCCGCTCGGAACTGGTTGTGCCGGCCAAGGACACGCTGTTCACCTCCGGCACCCTGGGCCGCTACTCCACGACCTTGAATTCGGTGATGGAGAGCAACCCGAAGGTACCTGACAGTGAAGTGGCCGCGGATTAACGCGGCACGGAATCCATGTCGCGGCACCGGCCGCGAACGGTAGCACCACCAACCGGGAGCGAAGTGGTTCCCGCGCACTGCAACGCAAGTTGCTGAATACGGATCGATGAACGCCGCACTTACATTTTTGATCGTCTCCATCGTGAAGATCGCCATCACCGTCGGGGTCCTATTGACGGGTGTCGCGTACACGGTCTGGCTCGAGCGCAAAGTGGTGGGCCGCATGCAGAATCGCTGGGGACCCTCGCGGGTCGGGCCTTTCGGGCTGCTGCAGCCGCTTGCCGACGGCATCAAGTTCATCCTTAAAGAAGACCTGACGCCGCCCTACGTCCACAAGACGCTGTACATCATCGCGCCCATCCTGGCGGTGATGATGGCGCTGGCCTCGATCGCGCTGGTGCCGATCGGCCCGGTGATCCACATCGGCAGCTTCTCGACGCCGCTCCAGATCACGGGAGTGACCGACGCGACGAATCCCTCGGGCGCGAGCGATATCGGCATCGGACTGCTGATCCTCCTCGGCATCACTTCGCTGGGCGTGTACGGCATCGCCCTGGCGGGCTGGTCGTCGAACTCGAAGTATTCCCTGCTCGGCTCGCTGCGCGCCTCGGCGCAGATGGTGAGCTACGAGATCGCGCTGGGGCTGTCGCTGGTCGGAGTGCTGATCATCTCCGGGACCTTCAGCCTGCGCGAGATCGTGAACCAACAGCTGCAGTGGTGGACGTTCAACGGCCACGCCTTCCTGCCGAAGTGGAATATCTTCACCCAGTTCATCGCGTTCTTCATTTACCTGATGGCCGCCTTCGCGGAGACCAACCGCATCCCGTTCGACCTTCCCGAAGCCGAGACCGAACTGGTCGCCGGCTATCACACGGAATATTCGGCGATGAAGTTCGCGATGTTCTTCATGGCCGAGTACGCCAACATGGTGACGGTCGCGTGCATCGCCTCGGTGATGTTCCTGGGAGGCTGGAGCGGCCCGGTGCCGGGATTCCTGCCGCTGCCGCTGCAAGCCCTGGTTCCGATCTTCTGGTTCCTGTTCCGGGTATTTGCATTCATGTTCCTCTATATATGGATCCGCGGCACGCTGCCGCGCTTCCGCTATGACCAACTGATGGCGTTCGGCTGGAAGTTCCTCTTCCCGCTGTCGCTGGCGAACATCGTGATCACCGCATTGGTGGTCGCGCTACGGTCTTAACGATGTGCCCGGCGCGAGTCGCCGGGTAGACGGAAAACGATGCTGCATATTGTCTTATTCCTGTTCTTCGGCGCACTTTGCCTCGGCGGAGCTATCAACCTGCTGGCGCAGCGGCACCCGATCTCGAGTGCCCTGTCGCTGATCGTGGTGATGGGATCGCTGGCGGTGATCTACCTGCTGCTGGGCGCCGAGTTCGTGGCCGCCATCCAGATCATCATCTACGCGGGCGCGATCATGGTGCTGTTCACCTTCGTCATCATGCTGCTCAACGCCGGAGAAGAAGAACGTACCAAGGGCAATAACCTGGCGCTGATCGTGGGACTTCCGGGCCTGCTGCTGGGCGGTTCGGTGATCGCGTGGGTCATCCTGAAGGGCATGCCGCAGACCGGGCTGGCGATCGCCGGCTTCCGCGGATCGGCTCCCGAGATCGGCCGCCTGCTCTTCCGGGATTACCTGCTGCCCTTCGAAGTCACGAGCGTGCTCATCCTGATCGCGATCATGGGCGCCGTCGTGCTGGCGCGTCCGAGAGGAGAAGACTGATGGTCCCTATCTCCTGGTACCTGATGCTGAGCGCCCTCCTCTTTGGCTGCGGAGTGGCGGGATTCCTGATCAAGCGCAATATCATCACGATCTTCATGTCCATCGAGTTGATGCTCAACGCCGTGAACCTGACCTTTGTCGTGTTCGCCGCGAAATGGCAGATGCTCAGCGGCCACATCTTCGTGTTCTTCGTCATGGTCGTGGCCGCGGCGGAAGCCGCAGTCGGACTGGCAATCATCATCGCTGTTTTCCGCACGCGTGAGACGCTCAACGTCGATCGGGTGAACCTGCTGAAATTATGAGTTCAAGTCTGCACCTGAACCTTTGGCTTATCCCGTTGCTGCCGCTGGCTGGCGCAGCCATCAACGGACTCTTCGGACGACGCTTCTCCAACAAGGTCGTCAGCGCGGTGGCGTTGCTGTTCACGGCGACGTCGTTCGCCTGGGCGATCGCCTGCGCCCTGCAATTCTGGGGTGCCGGCGCCAACCCGGTCATGGAAACGCACGGCGACTGGCTGCGACTGGCTCTGCCCAACGGCCACAGCTTCTCGGTGGAATACGGCTTCCTGCTCGATCGCCTTTCGATGGTGATGATGCTGGTAGTCACCGGGGTCGGCTTCCTGATCCACCTCTACGCCACCGGATACATGGCGCATGAAGGCGGCTACTACAGGTTCTTCTCGTACCTGAACCTGTTCATGTTCTTCATGCTGACGCTGGTGCTGGCCAACAACTACCTGCTGATGTTCGTGGGGTGGGAGGGCGTGGGCCTGGCGTCGTACCTGCTGATCGGCTTCTACTTCCTCAAGGACTCGGCGGCGGATGCGGGCAAGAAGGCATTCATCACCAACCGCATCGGCGACTTCGGCTTCCTGATCGCGCTCTTCCTGCTGGTCAAGAATTTCGGGACTCTGCAGTACGACGGCATCTTCGAGAAGGCTTCGGCGATGCCGGTGGAAGTTGGCGCGGGCCTGCTGACGGCGATCGCGCTGCTGATGTTCGTCGGCGCGACCGGAAAATCGGCGCAGATCCCGCTCTTTGTCTGGCTGCCCGACGCCATGGAAGGCCCGACCCCGGTCTCCGCTTTGATCCACGCGGCGACGATGGTGACGGCGGGCGTTTACATGGTGTGCCGGTCGAATATTATCTTCAGCCGCGCCCCGATGGCGCTGGAAGTGGTCGCCATCGTCGGCTGCCTGACGGCGTTCTTCGCCGCCACCATCGGCCTTGCGCAAAACGACATCAAGCGCGTGCTCGCCTATTCGACGGTATCGCAGCTCGGCTACATGATGATGGCGGCCGGCGTCGCTGCGTACAGCGCGGCAATCTTCCACCTGATGACGCACGCCTTCTTCAAGGCACTGCTCTTCCTCGCAGCCGGGTCGGTGATTCACGGCGTAGGCGGCGAGCAGGACATGCGCAAGATGGGCGGGCTCAGAAAGTACATGCCATGGACCTTCGGCGTGATGTTCGTCGCGACCATGGCCATCGCTGGAATCCCAGGACTGGCGGGCTTCTTCTCGAAGGACGAGATCCTCTGGCAGGCGTTCAGCAGCAAGCACGGACACCCCGCGTTGTGGGCGGTCGGCGTGCTGACGGCCTTCATGACCAGCTTCTACATGTTCCGGCTGATCTACATGACGTTCTTCGGCGAATATCGCGGGGCGACGGCCGATGCACACGCGCACGGCGGGCATGACGATCACCATGGCACGCCGCACGAGTCCCCCTGGGTGATGCTGGCGCCGCTGGTGCTGCTGGCCGCCCTTTCGGTGGTCGGCGGATACGTCGGGCTCGGCAATCGCTTTGAACAGTTCCTGGCTCCGGTGGTCGCACCTCAACCCGAGCCGATGCTCATGAACGTTGAATTGGAGACGTCAAAAGTAACTTCCAGGGCAAGCGGCAATAAGATAGCTCTAGTTCGGAGCGCGCCCGCTGGCGAAGAGGCTCCGGGCGAAGAGAACAAGACGCTGGAATACGAGTTGATGGGCGTTTCCATCCTTGCCGCGTTTGGCGGATGGGCGATGGCGTACCTCTTCTATCTGAAGAATCCGGCGATCCCCGAACGCATCACGGCCGCCCTCGGAGGGCTCTACACGACGGTGCTCAACAAGTACTACGTGGACGAGATCTACCAAGCGGTGTTCATACGACCGCTCATCGCGTTCTCAGAATCGGTGCTCTGGAAAGGCATTGATTCCGGCACCATCGATCGCAGCATCGATGGCGTGGCCGATGGTTCGCAAAGCGTTTCGGACGGGATTCGCACGATGTTTACGGGCAACATCCGCACCTACGCCGGCTGGGTCTCCGCCGGGGCCGCGGCAGTGGTCATCTACATGGTCTGGGTGGTGGCACGATGAACACCGCGAGCTTGAATCCCTATATCCTCACGCTGGTCACCTTCCTGCCCGCCGCCGGAGCCGTGCTGCTGGCCTTCTTCCCGCGCCGCGACCGCGATGTCCGCTGGTTCGCGCTGGGGATCTCGGTCATCACCCTGCTGGTCTCGCTGCACCTGCCGTGGCACTTCCACGAGAGCGCCGCGAGCATGATTCCGAGCGCGACGGCGAACCGACAGTTCGTCTTCGAGATCAACAAGCTCTGGATCGCGTCGCCGAATATCCATTACCACATGGGCATCGACGGCATCTCGCTGTGGCTGGTCATCCTGACCACCTTCCTGGTGCCGCTGTGCGTGATGGTCTCGTGGAAGTCGATCCACGACCGGGTCAAGGAATTCTTTATCCTCCTGCTGCTGCTGGAGACGGCGATGATCGGCGTCTTCATGGCGCTCGACCTCTTCCTCTTCTACTTCTTCTGGGAAGCCACGCTGATCCCGATGGCGCTGCTGATCGGCATGTACGGGCACGAGCGGCGCGTCTATGCGGCGGTCAAGTTCTTCCTGTACACGATGGTGGCGTCGGTGTTCATGCTGGCGGCCATCATCTGGCTCTATGCCAAGGCCGGCACCTTCGACTTTGTCGAACTCCAGCAATTGATGTCGAGCGGACAGATCGCGATCTCGCCGCACGCGGCGCAGTGGCTCTTCCTCGGGTTCTTTATCGCCTTCGCCGTCAAGGTCCCACTCTGGCCGCTGCATACCTGGCTGCCGGACGCGCACGTGGAAGCTCCGACCGCCGGTTCGGTGCTGCTCGCCGGAGTGCTGCTGAAGATGGGCACCTACGGCCTGCTGCGCTTCAACCTGGGACTCTTCCCCGCGCAATCCCACTACAACCAGTGGTGGATCTGCACCCTGGCCTTGATCGGCATCGTCGCCGGCGCGCTGGTCGCCATGGTGCAGCCGAACATGAAGAAGCTGATCGCGTATTCGTCGGTCAGCCACCTTGGCTTCGTGGTGCTGGGGACCTTCAGCTTTACCCAGGCCGGGCTCGATGGCGCGGTCTACCAGATGCTGAACCACGGCATCTCGACGGGCGCGCTCTTCATCCTCGCCGGCGTGCTCTACGAGCGGCGCCACACCTACGAGATCAGCGAGTACGGCGGGTTGGCAACGCCGATGCCGGTGTACGCGACGATGTTCCTGATCATGACCCTGTCGTCGATCGGGCTGCCGCTGCTCAACGGCTTCATCGGCGAATACCTGATCCTGACCGGCTCGTTCCAGGCGCGCGCGATCTACGGCGTGCTGGGTGCGACGGGCGTGATCTGGTCGGCCTGCTACATGCTCTGGCTCTACCAGAGGGTCTTCTACGGCACCATCAAGAAGCCGGTCAACGCCACGCTGCCGGACCTGAATGGGCGTGAGCGCGCCGCGCTATGGCCGCTGGCGCTGGTCGCCGTGGTGATGGGCGTCTTCCCCATGATCTGGATGAGTTCCATCGATTCGGCAGTCGCGCGGGTGTTACACGACACCGGACAGCCCAGGACCGCACAATCGCAAATTTCCGTACCGGCGCCGCAGCCGGTGCAGACCGCACAGGAAAACCGTCAATGATCGAGCAGATCTGGTACTTACGCGTCCTGCCTGAGATCGTCCTCAGCGTCTTTGGAATGCTGGTGATGCTGGTAGACCCGTTTATCGATGACAAGGAAGACCGCAAGCTCGACATCATCTCGGTGATCGGCGTGCTGGGAGCACTGTGGGCGACGTTCTACATGGCCCGCCCGGAGACGGGCAATGCCTTCAAGCTTGAGTTCGGCGACGCCTTCTTCCACATGGTCCGCGCCGATGCCTTCTCTGTCTTCTTCCACGTCGTCATCCTGATGATCGCCCTGTGCACCATCCTGATGTCGCACGAATATCTTAAGGCTCACAAGATCCGCACCGGCGAATGGTACGCGCTGATCCTGCTGGCCACGGTCGGCATGGGACTGATGGCTTCGTCGATCGAGCTGGTGATGATCTTCATCGCCATCGAGATCTCGTCGATCGCGACCTACATCCTGGCGGGCTTCCGCCGCAACTCGGCCGACAGCACCGAGGCGTCGTTGAAATATTTCCTGCTTGGATCGTTCGCCACGGCCTTCTTCCTCTACGGCGTGGCGATGATGTTCGGCGCTACCAGCTCGACGAACGTGGACGTGATCGGCGCTTCCCTGCGCCAGGGATCGTCGCCGCTGGCTTACCTCGCCGTTGGACTGATGTTCGTCGGCATCGCCTTCAAGGTCTCAGCAGCGCCCTTCCAGATCTGGACGCCGGACGTCTATGAGGGCGCGCCATCGCCGGTGGTGGCGTTCATGTCGACTGGCCCGAAAGCCGCGGCCTTCGCGGTTCTTCTTCGCGTCCTGGTGGGCACCTCGGCGCCCAACTGGTTCTGGCTGGTGTGGGTCTCGGCGGTACTGTCGATGTTCATCGGCAACCTTGGCGCGCTGATCCAGACGAACGTGAAGCGCATGCTGGCGTTTTCGTCGATCGCTCACGCCGGATACCTGCTGGTGGCGTTTGCCGCGATGAAGAATTCGGAGATCGCGATCTCGTCGGCGATGTTCTACGCCGCCTCCTACGCGGCGATGAACGTCGGCGCCTTTGCCGTGATCACGCACTTCGCGAGCCAGGGTGAACGCTACACCAATATCGAAGATTTCGCGGGGCTCGGACGCCGCTCTCCGGTGATCGCCGGAGTGCTGACGGTGTTCCTGCTGTCGCTGATCGGCATCCCGATCACGGGCGGCTTCTTCGCCAAGTTCTACGTCTTCAGCGCGGCACTGAAATCACAGCTGATCTGGCTGACC
>Ga0315268_10007007_pt1 | contig 11933 bp, 12 predicted proteins | sample C1_top_MG_FD_204535 | JGI IMG/M metagenome (GOLD analysis project Ga0315268, IMG submission 204535) | Sediment microbial communities from Yellowstone Lake, YNP, Wyoming, USA - C1_top | ecosystem: Environmental > Aquatic > Freshwater > Lake > Sediment | place: USA: Wyoming | collected 2017-08-01 | reverse complement strand
CAGGCAGAAGGGTTCAAGTCGCTCACCGAAGGGGAGACGGTGGAATTTACCGTTACCAAGGGTCCCAAGGGCCTGCAAGCTGAGAACGTGGTGAAACTCTAAAGACCCGGGTAAGGCTCCCGGCCGTGCACGACGGGCTGGTTCAGACGCGCCGACGGGAGTCGCGCCCAAGGCCGATCTACATCGCGGGGCACCTCGTGCCCCGCGATCACCGACGACTCCCCCCCAGGACGGATATGACGATGCTGATCCAATACATCGGATTTCAGCTCAAACCGCGTGGCCGGGACTACTCCTACCGTGTCGTCGATCCCAAGTCGGGCACGCGCGAGTTCACCCTGACCATCTCCAACCAGGCGTTCCACGAAGGGCTGGTGCCCTACCAGGATGCCGCCTCCCTCTGCTATCAGAAACTGCAGAGAGCGCTCGCCGGGGAGACGCCCGAAACCCCGCTGCAACGACACTTCACGATTTCCAACCAGGAACTTGACGAGTACCGCGAGAAATATCGTCCCGCCAAAAAGCGCGGTTGACCCCTCCCCTCATTCCCCAGTTTTCGCTCCCTGTGGTTTGATGTTATCCTCCCGTTTCGCTGGAGACGGAGAGCGAACCCCCATGCCCAGATTTGTTCTGGCCCTCGACCAGGGCACCACGAGCTCACGCGCCATCCTGTTTGACCATGGGGGCAAAGTCCGCGGCACGGCTCAGCAGGAGTTCAAGCAGTACTACCCGCAGCCCGGCTGGGTGGAGCACAACGCCGAAGAGATCTGGAAATCGCAGCTCGCCGTGGCCCGGAAGGCGCTGGCCAAGGCGAAGGCCCGCCCCTCGGACCTTGCCGCCATCGGGATTACCAACCAGCGCGAGACGGTGGTGCTCTGGGACCGCAAGACGGGGAAACCTCTCCACCGCGCCATTGTCTGGCAATGCCGCCGCACCGCCGCAATGTGCGACCGCATCCGCCAGGAGGGCTTCGACAAGACGCTCCGCGAGAAGACCGGCCTCGTCACCGACGCTTATTTCTCCGGCACCAAGATCGCCTGGCTGCTCGAGAACGTTCCGGGAGCGCGCGAGCGAGCCGAGCGCGGCGAGCTCGCCTGTGGCACCATCGACGCCTGGCTGATCTGGCGCCTTACGCGCGGACACGTCCACGCCACCGACGTTTCCAATGCCTCCCGCACCCTCCTCTTCAACCTGCGCACCCTGGCCTGGGACGAGGAGATTCTCCGCTACTTCCGCATTCCGACTTCCCTGCTCCCCAGCGTGAAATCCTCGAGCGAGGTGCTGGGCGAGACTGACCTGTTCGGCGGCGGCGTGCCCCTGGCGGGCGTGGCCGGCGACCAGCAGGCCTCGCTCTTCGGGCACCAGTGTTTCGCGCGCGGCGCGGTGAAGAACACCTACGGCACGGGCTGCTTCCTGCTGATGAATACGGGAACGGAAATCCCTCACTCCGCCTCCGGGCTCCTCTCCACGGTGGGCTGGAGAAGAAACACCGCGACCACCTACGCGCTGGAAGGCAGCGTGTTCATCGCCGGGGCGGCGCTGCAGTGGCTGCGCGACGAGATGAAGCTGCTCAAAGACGCTGCCCAGAGCGCGGCGATGGCGCGGGCGGTGAAGGATACCGGCGGGGTGTATTTCGTTCCCGCCTTCGTGGGTCTGGGCGCGCCCCACTGGGACGCCTACGCGCGCGGGACGATCGTGGGCATCACGCGCGGGACCAACCGCCATCACCTGGTCCGCGCCGCGCTCGAAGCCATTGCCTACCAGACGCGCGAAGTCGTCGATGCCATGGGGAAAGACTCCGGGATTCGCCCGGCGGTGCTGCGCGTGGACGGCGGCGCGGCGCGCAACGATTTCCTCTGCCAGTTTCAGGCCGATATCCTGGGGAGTCCCGTCGAGCGCCCCGCCACCACGGAGTCCACCGCGCTCGGCGCGGCGTACCTCGCCGGCCTGGCCACGGGCTTCTGGAAAGACGAGCAGGAGCTGAGCCGCCAACTTAAGATCGTCCGGCGCTTTGACCCGGCCATGGATCCCGCCCGCCGCGAAGAACTTTACGGCGGCTGGCTGCGCGCCGTCGAGCGCGCCAAAGGCTGGGAGCGTAGCGTTCACCTTTAGGCCAATATTTCCCGGACGCGCCGCCCGGAATGGTGCCGCCACGACGAACGGTGGAAGCACGCTTCCCCACTCCAAGAAGGAACACATCTTTTATCGGGAGTAGAGCCTCATGAACTATCGCGATCTCGGGCGTACCGGTTGGAAAGTCTCGGAGATCAGCTTTGGCGCGTGGGCCATCGGCTCGATGTGGGGCGCCGTGGATGACCGGGAATCGCTCGCCGCGCTCCACAAGGCCGTGGACCTCGGCGTCAACTTCATCGATACGGCCGACGTCTACGGCATGGGCCGCAGCGAGCGGCTGATCGCCCGCCTGCGCAAGGAGCGGAAGGAGCCGATTTACGTCGCCACCAAGGCCGGACGCCGCCTCTCACCGCACACCGCCGACGGGTACAACCAAGCGAACCTGACTCGCTTCATCGAAGACAGCCTGAAAAATCTCGAAACCGACTGCCTCGATCTGGTGCAGCTCCACTGCCCGCCGGTGGAGGTCTATTACCGGCCGGAAGTCTTCGGCGCCCTCGACGACCTCGCCCGCGCGGGGAAGATTCGGCACTACGGCGTGAGCGTCGAGAAGGTGGAAGAAGCTTTAAAGGCCATCGAGTACCCGGGCGTGCAGCTCATCCAAATCATCTTCAACCTGTTCCGCCATCGTCCGGCGGAATTATTCTTTCCCGAGGCCCGGCGCCGCCGCGTGGGGATCCTCGCCCGCGTGCCGCTTGCCAGCGGCCTCCTCACCGGCCGGATGAAGCGCGACACCTCCTTTTCCCAGGACGACCATCGCAATTTTAACCGCCACGGCGAGATGTTCGATCGCGGCGAGACTTTCTCCGGCGTGGACTTCGAAGTCGGACTGAAGGCGGTGGAGGAATTGCGGCCGCTCGTGCCGCCGGGCGCGACGATGACGCAACTCGCCCTGCGCTGGATTCTGATGTTCGACGCCGTCACCTGCGCCATCCCCGGCGCCAAGCGCCCCGCTCAGGCCGAGGAGAACGTCCGCGCTGCCGACCTGCCTCCCCTCAGCGACGCGCAGATGGCCAGAGCCCGCGAGGTGTACGACGAATATATCCGCGAGCAAGTGCACCCCTTGTGGTGATCGAACCGGCTGGAGCTGGCACCTCAGAGTAGAGACGGCCCGCCGGACCGTCTCGACCTGCCCGCCGCCAACGCTTTTGACACCCCAATCCCGATTGTGTGAAGATACCCGCGCATTCTCGAGCCGTGCGGCTCGGGATGGAGAACCCTCATGCCCCGTAGCGATCGCAGGCCCCGTCTCATTCTTGCCTTGCTCGTGATTTTGTTTGTCCTGATCCCGCTCTTCGCCAACGCCCTGGATTTGATCGTGGACTGGCTCTGGTTCCGCCAGGAAGGTTTCCGCGCCATCTTCACGACGATCCTGAGGACCCAGATCGGGCTGAGCGGCTGGGTGGGCCTGGGCTTTCTGGTGGTAACCTCGCTGAACATCCTCCTGGCGCAGGCCCTCTCGCGCCGCGCGGGCTATCGCGTCCACGAGGACTACATTGAATTCCCGTCGCTCGACCGGATGGGCCGGGTGTTTCGCTGGCTCATCTGGATTGGCGTGCTGCTGGTGAGCTACGTCGTGGGCCAATGGGCGATGACCCACTGGCTCGACTATCTTCTCGCCACACACCCGCAGGCCCTGAACCAGTCCGACCCGCTGTTCGGCCTGGACCTCGGGTTCTACCTCTTTCGCCTGTCCTTCATCTGGTTCCTCTACCACCTGGCGCTCCTCATCGTCATCGTGTGTTTGCTGAGCGCGCTGTTCCTCTACCTTCTGGAAGGCGGCGTGTGGATGACGCCGCGCGGACCGATCATGGCGGGGGCCGCGCGCGCGCACCTGCTCTCGCTCGGCGCCCTGCTCTTCTGCGTTCTGGCTTACCGGGTGCGCCTGGCGATGTACGGCCTGCTCTTTTCACCGCGAGGCGTGATCTTCGGCGCGGGCTACACGGACGTGCAGGCGACCCTTCCCGTCTTGAAACTCTTGCTCGCGCTCTGCCTGCTGACGGCGCTGGCCTTCATCGTTGGCGCGAAGCTGGCCAGCCTCCGCCCGCCGGGCATCGCCATCCTGGTGCTCGTGGGCGTGTGGTTCCTGGGCGGCGCGGTGTATCCCGAGATCATCCAGCGCCTTGTTGTGGCGCCCAATGAGATCGATAAGGAGCGGCCGTACATCGCCCGCGCCATCGAGTTCACGCGCAAGGCCTATGGACTGGACCGCTTCGAGGAGAAGGAGTTCCCCGCCGTCTCGGATTTGACGCTCGACGAGATCCGCCGCAACGAAGCCACCATGCGCAACGTCCGCCTCTGGGACCATAAGCCTCTCCTCACCACCTTCGCCCAGCTCCAGGAGCTGCGCCCCTACTACGACTTCGAGCGTGTGGATAACGACCGCTACTGGATCAACAACATCTATCGCCAGGTGTCGCTCTCGCCGCGCGAGCTGGCCTCCGCCAGCCTCCCCAGCCGCAGTTGGATCAACGAGCATCTGGTGTATACCCACGGCTACGGCCTGTGCCTCGGCCCCGTCAACGAATCCACCAGCGACGGCCTGCCGGAACTCTTCATCAAGGATATTCCGCCCGTCTCCAACACCAACATCCGCATCACCCGGCCCGAGATTTATTACGGTGAGTTGGGCAACGAGTATTGCTTTGTGAAAACGGCGCAGCAGGAGTTCGATTACCCCAAGGGCGGCCAGGACGTTTACTCCACTTACCAGGCCGACGGCGGCATTCCCCTCGTGGGCTTCTGGCGGCGGTTGCTCTTTACGCTCAAGTTTGGCGAAAAGAACATTTTCTTTTCGAGCGACCTCCGCCCCGAGACCCGCCTGATGATTTACCGCCGCGTGCTCGACCGCGCCAACCGACTGACGCCTTTCCTCCGCTACGACAGCGACCCCTACCTCGTCATCACCGAATCGGGCGAACTGGTCTGGATCCTCGACGGCTACACCACCTCGCCCCGCTATCCCTACTCGGAGCCCACCCCGGGCGTGGGGAACTACATCCGCAACTCCGTCAAGGCCACGGTGAATGCTTACACGGGCCGCGTGCACTTCTACATCGCCGATCCCGAAGACCCGCTCATCCAGGCCTACGCGCGGATCTTCCCCGGTATCTTCGAGCCGATGTCGGCCATGCCCGCCGACCTTCGCGCCCACATCCGCTACCCGGAAGGCTTCTTCGCCATCCAAGCGAACAAGTTCGCCACCTTCCACATGACCGATCCGCGGGTCTTCTACAACAAAGAAGACCTGTGGCGCGTGGCCCAGAGCGCCGCGCCGGACCGCGCGGGCCCTCTGCCCCCCTACTACACCATCATGAAGCTGGCGGAAGTTGGCACGAAGGAAGAATTCATCCTCATGTCACCCTTCACGCCCGCCCGCAAGGACAACATGATTGCCTGGATGGCGGCGCGCTGCGACCCGCCGAACTACGGCAAGGTCCTCGTCTTCATGTTCCCGAAACAGAAGCTCGTGTACGGCCCCCAGCAAATTGAGTCGCGCATCGACCAGGACCCCACCATCTCCCAGCAATTGACCCTGTGGGGCCAGGGCGGGTCAAAGGTGATCCGCGGAACGCTGCTGGTCACCCCCGTCCTGAATTCGGTGATCTATGTCGAGCCCCTTTACCTCAGCGCGGAGGCGGGCGGCGCGCTGCCGCAGTTGAAGCGTGTCCTGGTGGCCTACGCCGACAACGTGGTGATGGAAAATACCCTCGACGCCGCGCTCAGCAAGGTCTTCGGCGGCACGGTATCCACCGCCACGGGCGGCGCGCCGGCGGCTGCACCCCCCATCGCCCCGGGCAAAGCCGCCGCACCCGACATCTCAACCCTCATCCACGAGGCCAACCAGCACTTCGAGCGCGCACTGCAGTTGCAGCGCCAGGGCGATTGGGCGGGGTACGGGGAAGAGACGCGCAAACTCGGCGAAGCCCTCAAGAAACTCGGGGCCCAGTCGCCCGCCCCGGTGAAGTAGCGGGTTGCCACGGTCAATTCGGAGTTTGAATTGACCATGGGTTTGTCATCACCGGAGGCAAAGGGGGGTGCTCGCCCCGACAGGTCAGGACTCGCCAGAGACTCTCGCCGCCTTCCGCTTGCTGCCTACGGCTTCCGTCCTTCTGCCTTCTGGTGTTCGAGCAGGCTGCACGCCTGGAAGGCTCCGTTCGGATCGATGGCGTCGCCGCCTTTGATGATCTGCCGGATGATGCCCTGCCGGTCGATCACGAACGTGTAGCGGTTGGCGAGACGGATGAGGGGAATAAGAACATCGTATTGGCGCGAGACGGACTTCTCCTCGTCGCTCAGGATGGGGAACTTCACGCCCAGGGATTCGGCAAAGGCTTTGTTCTTGGCGCGGTCGTCCACGCTGATGCCGATCACCTGCGCGCCCGCTTTCTCGAACTTGGCGATATCAGCCTGATACGCCTTCAGCTCTTTCGTTCAACCGCTCGTAAAGGCCTTGATGTAAAAGGCGAGCACCACGCTCTGCTTGCCCCGGAAATCGCTGAGCCGGACCGTCTGCCCGTTCTGGTCGGGCAGGGCAAAATCCGGGGCCGCGTCGCCGATTTTCAGGGATATGTTCGCCATGGCCGTGGAGACAAAGAGGCCCGCGGATAATAACACGAGGGGGACGGATCGGATCTTCATGACGTGCTCCGCGTAGAGACGGCCCGCCGGGCCGTCTCTACGGCCAGCCGCTTACTGCTTACTGCCTTCTTGTGCTCCAGCAGGCTGCAGGCGGAGTGAGCGTTGTTGGGATCGAGAGCCTCGGCGTCCTTGTCGATGTGCTGGATGACGCCGTCTTTGTCGATCACGAAGGTAGTGCGATTGGCGACCGGAAACTTGGGGTTCAGAACGCCATATTCCTGGGAAATCTTGCGCTCGAAGTCGCTCAGCAGCGGAAACTTCACCCCGATCTGTTCGGCATAGGCCCGGTTCGCAAACTGGCTGTCCACGCTGACCCCGAGAACCTGCGTTCCCGTCTTCTCGAATTTGGCGATATCAGCCTGATACGCCGTTAATTCCTTCGTTCAACCCCCTGTGAACGCCAGGACGTAAAACGCCACGACTACGTTCTTCTTCCCCAGAAACTGGCTGAGCGAAACCTTATTGCCATTCTGGTCGGGAAGCGTGAAGTCGGGCGCCTTGTCCCCGACGTTGAGCGCCCACAAGCCCAGCGGCGCCACCAGGGAGAGAATCAGAATGCCCACGGCAACTCCCCATTGTCTGCGCAACGGATCGACCTCCTCATGGTTCTTGGAATGTTCGCCCTGCGGTCCGAACAGCGATTATAGCCGCAATCCACCTCGGAGACTACGCCATTATCAGATGCCGGGGTGGCTACCGGGAACCGAGCTTTCTTGCATGTTCGATCACCATTTCTCACTGTCTTGCCTCACATCGGCGTGATTGGAACCAAGAAGCATGCATAACACCGCCCTTTTGTTAATGTAAATTGATGAAAACAAGCAACAAATAAATCTTGACAGTGTGTAACTCACCTTATATGATGTTCATCTACTAATGTGAACGTATAACTGGTTAGCGGAGGTAAGAAACCATGGCGATTGTTCGATGGGAACCATTCAGAGACCTTCTGGGAACCCAGAGGGAGTTTGACCGTCTTTTCCGCGACTCTTTGCCCCGCTTCTTCAGCGAGGACGAGGCGAGCACCCGGCCCTGGGCTCCCGCGGTGGACATCTACGAGACCGAGAATGACATCGTGCTCAAAGCGGAGTTGCCCGGTGTTGATCCCAAGGACGTGGAAGTCCGCGTCGAGGACAACACCCTCTACCTGAAGGGCGAGCGGAAGTTCGAGAAGGAAGTGAAGGAGGAGAACTATCATCGCGTCGAGCGCTCTTACGGGGCGTTCTCCCGGAGCTTTTCGCTGCCCAACTCCATCGATGCGGACAAGGTCGAGGCCCAGTACAAGGATGGCGTGCTCACCTTGACCCTGCCGAAGAGGGAAGAGGCGAAGCCGAAGACGATCAAGATCGCCGTCAGCAAGAACTGAGGCGGCGAGGCCAGGGGGAGCGCGCGTCCGCCGGCCGCACCGGCGGGAACCCGCACACCCCGGAAGTTCCCAGCCGCGCCGGGGCAGCGCTTGCTCTCCGGCGCGGCTGCTTTTTGAATCCGAAATCTCAAATTTGATATTCCAGAATTTCGAAGGTCTGATGCGGTGATGGTCATAGTTTCGAGTTTCAAACATGGCAACCCGATTCGACAAATTCACGATTAAGGCGCAAGAGGCCCTACAGGGCACTCAGGATATTGCCGGGCGGTCCGGCAACCAGCAACTGGAGCCGCTCCATCTGCTGCTGGCGCTGCTCGAGCAGCCGGAAGGGATCGTGCCGGGGATTCTCCAGCGGCTGGGGGTAGCGCCCGCAACGCTGGCGGGCGAGGTCGAGAAGGCCCTCGAAGAACTGCCCAAGGTCGGTGGAGTTTCCGACCACTATCTCTCCCCTGCCCTGAAAGAGGTCCTCGATGAGGCCTCCCAGGAGACCGAGCAATTCAAGGACGAGTTTGTTTCCACCGAACATCTGCTGCTGGCGCTGGCGAAGAAATCCCAGGACCCGGCCGGGCGGATTCTCGCCCGCCTGGGCGTCACTCACGACGCCATCCTGAAGGCGCTGGTGGCGGTGCGCGGCACGCAGCGGGTGACCGACCAGAACCCCGAGGCCAAGTACCAGGCCCTCGAGCGCTATGCGCGCGACCTGACGGAGCTGGCGCGGCGCGGCAAGCTCGACCCGGTCATCGGGCGCGACGAGGAGGTGCGCCGGGTGATCCAAGTCCTTTCGCGGCGCACCAAGAACAACCCGGTGCTCATTGGCGAACCGGGTGTTGGCAAGACGGCCGTTGTGGAGGGCATTGCGCAACGCATGGTGGCCGGCGATGTTCCCGAATCGCTCAAGTCGAAGCGCATCGTCCAGCTCGACCTGGGCGCGATGGTGGCCGGCTCGAAATATCGCGGCGAGTTTGAAGACCGGCTCAAGGCCGTGCTCAAGGAGATCGAGGAGTCCAGCGGCCAGGTCATCCTCTTCATTGACGAGCTGCACACGCTGGTGGGCGCCGGCGCCGCCGAAGGCGCGATCGATGCCTCGAACATGCTGAAGCCCGCGCTGGCCCGGGGCGAGTTGCGCTGCATCGGCGCCACCACGCTCAACGAGTACAAGAAGCACGTCGAAAAGGATGCGGCACTGGAGCGGCGTTTTCAGCCCGTTTACGTGGGCCAGCCGAGCGTCGACGACACCATTGCCATCCTGCGCGGCCTCAAGGAGCGTTACGAAGTCCACCACGGCGTGCGCATCAAGGACTCGGCGATCGTGGGCGCGGCAGTGCTCTCGAACCGCTACATCTCCGACCGCTTCCTGCCCGACAAAGCCATCGACCTGATTGACGAGGCTGCCTCGAGCCTGCGCATCGAAATCGACTCCCTGCCGGCGGAGATTGACCAGATCGAGCGCCGCGTCACCCAGCTCGAAATCGAGCGCCAGGCCCTGCGCAAAGAAGAGGACGCCGCCTCGCGCCAGCGCCTGAACGCGCTCGAAAAAGAGCTGGCGGGGTTGCGGGAGCAATCCGACCCGTTGAAGCTCCGCTGGAAGGCCGAGAAAGAAGTCATCACCGAGATTCGCCGGCTGAAGAGCGAGATCGAGCAGGCCAAGATCCACGAAGCCCGCGCCACCCGCGAGGGCGACTTGAACAAGGCCGCGGAAATCCGCTACGGCAAGCTGGTGGCGCTCGAAAAGCAACTGACGGCGGCTAACGCCAAGCTGCAAGGCATGGAGAAGACCGGGCGGATGCTCAAGGAAGAAGTGGACGAGGAAGACGTGGCACGGGTTGTCTCGAAGTGGACGGGCATCCCCGTTTCGAAAATGCTCGAAGGCGAGATGGCCAAGCTCGTCAAGATGGAAGACCGCCTGCGCGAGCGCGTGGTGGGCCAGGACGAAGCGCTCCGGCATGTTGCCAACGCCGTGCGCCGCAGCCGCGCGGGACTCTCCGACCCCAAACGGCCCATTGGCTCGTTCCTGTTCCTCGGCCCCACGGGCGTCGGCAAGACCGAATTGGCACGGGCGCTGGCCGAATTCCTCTTCGATGACGAGCGCGCCCTGCTGCGCATTGACATGTCCGAATACATGGAGAAGCACGCCGTGGCCCGGCTGATCGGCGCGCCTCCGGGCTACGTCGGCTACGAAGAGGGAGGACAACTCACCGAGCCGGTGCGTCGCCGCCCCTACTCCGTGTTGCTCTTTGACGAAATCGAAAAGGCGCACCCGGACGTCTTCAACATCTTCCTCCAAATCCTCGACGATGGGCGCCTCACCGACGGCAAGGGCCGCACCGTGGACTTCAAGAACACCGTCATCATCATGACCTCGAACATCGCGAGCACGCTCATTCACGAGGCTATGAACGGAGGTGGCACGGGCGTCCTCGCCCGTGACTTCCGACATGGCCAAGATGGCCGTGCCACGAGGGGTAGCGGTGATCCAGCGGCAGGTGCGACCGTCACCCTCTCCGAAGACCTGAAGAAACGCATCCACGCGACGCTGCTCCAGCACTTCCGTCCCGAATTCCTTAACCGCGTGGATGAGATCGTCATCTTCAACGCTCTGGGCAAACTGGAGATCGAGAAGATCATCGGCCTGCAACTCGCTCACCTCAAGAAGCTGCTGGCCGAACGCCAGATCGAAATCGAACTGAGGGACAAGGCTCGCGAATTGCTCTTCCGCGAGGGCTACGATCCGCAGTTCGGCGCAAGGCCCTTGAAGCGCGCCCTGCAGCGTCTGATCCAGGACCCCCTGGCCATGAAGCTCCTCGACGGCGACGTGCTGCCCGGCGATTCGCTCGTGGTGGATGCGGACCTGAAGAAAGGTGAGATGACCTTCGTGCGGGCTGCGCTAAATGCCGCGCGCCCGTGAAGGTAGGGGAGGGCCACCACGGCCCCCCCAGCGGCCAGCGCGGCAGCCCTGATGGCAAAATGATGTCACGCGTGATATCATTGTGATGTCGGAGGAATCATGCCCAACCTGACTGTGCGCAAGATTCCGAAGGATGTCTACAAGCGCCTGAAAGAAAGCGCGCGACGGAACCGTCGAAGCCTGAACGCTGAAATCCTGGCCGTCCTCACGGACGAAGATGGCTGGACGAGGCGGCGACTGCAAATCACGGCCGCGATGCCCGAACTGGATAAGGCGCGGGATGACTTTGCCATGAAGTACGGGACCCTGACCGACAGTGTGGATCTGATCCGCGAGGATCGTGACACCCGATGACCGTTGTCGTTGATGCGAGCGTTGCTGCCAAGTGGCTCTTCCATGAGAAAGACGCGGAGAAAGCCAGAGCACTGCTGGGTGAAGCAGAAACGGGTCGCCTCTCGCTTCTCGCGCCCGACCTGCTTCCCGCAGAAGTGGCGAACTCACTCTGGAAGCGGGTTCTGCGCGAAGGGCTCCAGCCGCGAGAGGTGAGAGCGCATTACCTGCGCTTTATGGAATTCTGCCCCGCTCTGGTCCGGATCTCTTCGCTCACGGAGCCTGCTCTGGGCCTGGCGCTGGCGCACAGGCATTCCGTTTACGATTGCCTTTACGTGGCTCTCGCGCTGGAGACACCTTGTGACCTCGTGACCGCAGACGAGCGGCTCTACCGTGCCTTCAACTCCTCCTTCCCGCAAGTTCGCCTGTTGCGCGACTGGCGGGTGTGAGCGAGACCCGCAGGGGCGATCCGGCATCTAAAGATATCTGTATAAATAGCTTGACAAGAGGCTAAAAAGAGAGAGGGCAGGCGTGGAAGAAGGAACGGATAATCTGCGG
>Ga0315268_10007006_pt1 | contig 11934 bp, 11 predicted proteins | sample C1_top_MG_FD_204535 | JGI IMG/M metagenome (GOLD analysis project Ga0315268, IMG submission 204535) | Sediment microbial communities from Yellowstone Lake, YNP, Wyoming, USA - C1_top | ecosystem: Environmental > Aquatic > Freshwater > Lake > Sediment | place: USA: Wyoming | collected 2017-08-01 | reverse complement strand
TTGCGTCTTGAATCGCTTTGATAGCTTCTTCTGTGATTGTTCCTGGAGGGTTTCTAATATGGATTGTTTTGTCTGCTTGAAGCTGAAATGGTTGTGCATTTCTTCGCATAACTCTATTATCAACAATTGATAGTTTAGGAAACAGGTGATTCCTTGTAAGATTTTTTGAAACAGTGTCTCCAACAGAGATTATGGCTGCAGGTGCTGCTTTCTCAGTCATATCTTTGAATATCTTAATTGTTTCGGCAAATGAGCCTCGAATCAATGTGCCGAGAGGCCTTTTGAGTTTTATACGCAGTTCGGGTGTTAGACTATATGTTATAGCCATTTATCTAACCTTTAATGCATAACGTCCTTTCTCTTTAATGTTCATGGCCTTAGCGATCGCTGAGCCTTCAGGATCGAGCATTATTACTAGTCCACTAAAATCGTCACTTAAAGAGGATGTTTTGCATTTTGGGCATACATTTTCTCTAGTTATGGAGTGGCATGTTGGGCAAGCTTTTTCGCTCATTTACTCACCTTCTGATTTCGGCTTGGTTTTACTTTCTGCATCTTTCTTTTCTGCTGCTTCCTTTATTTTTTGTATATCCTGCTCGATCCACTCTAATTTGCCGAGAAATGGTTGCCTAGCAGTTACGCCAATTTTTCCAGAGCTTCCTGCTCTTCCAAGCGAAACTGCTGTTATTCGAACGCGAACATGGTCCCCACTTATAAGTTTCCTTTTAGTTTCTTTCCCGAACAAGATTCCTTGTTTTTCATCGTAGGAAATGAAGTCATCCATAAGCTGTGAAACATGAAGCAAGGCATCAATAGGTCCTATTCGAACAAAAGCTCCAAAATCTGCAATCTCCACCACTTCTCCTTCCACCACTTCCTGAATTCTAGGATAAAAAGTCAAAAGCGAAAAAGTCACTTTATGATAGGTCGCTCCATCTCCTGGGATTATTTTCCCTGTAGGGCTAACTTTCACGTTGGTAACAGCTATAACATAACCTAATTCTTCATCAACAACTCCTTCATATTTTGCTTTAACTTGTTGATGGCCAACAGTTTCTAATGGATTGCCGAAGGTTTCTGGCGGAATGCGAATTGTATCTTCTTGGGTTATAAGTTTAAACAGGAGAGTGTATCCTCCCATCAATTTCTAAATGTGCTTTTTGTCTCACATAAATAACTGGCACACTTATATTTCTTAGCTTCTTTCTAAGTTCTCTATCATTTGTAAATACTGGACAATGCCATTTCTTAGCCATTTCAATAATAGCATCATCTGGAGAACTTGCTATATTGTCGTCAACTTCAAAAAAGGAACATTTATCAGTCAACTTCAAAGCATAAGAGGACATTTTACGAATTTTTGGTGAGCTTTTTTCTGTTATTGTTTCAAGTTCCTTTTTTATTGGTGATAGTAATATTGGTTCAAATTTTACTGGTAAAAGTGTTTTTAACTCTTCCCAAATATCGATTTTAAACTGTAGTGGGACAAAAAAAGCATTTGAATCCAGAATCACTCTTAATCTTTTCATTTTCCGCTTAGATTCTATGCTCATGTTAATGTATCATTCCGTATCCTATAAATCTCCATCTAGCAGCTATTTTCCTGCTGATTGCAACTCTTGAACCAGTCTGTGCACATACTGGCCGAGTAAGTTTAATTGTAACTAAGCCCTTTTTTGTTGATGCAACCTTTCCAATAGCTATTGCCGCACCTACGTGCAGAAGCAATGTTTCGCCTAAGATTATTTCTTGAACTTTCATAAGTTCTTTTGTTCCAAGCGCGCGTTCAAGAATATGGGTTTCCAATGTTAACTCTGATACTGTTGGTGGAAGTGTATCTGGTTTTCCAACCATGTTTCCAGTTAAACCATCTGCCTTCGAGAATGATGGATCTAAAAGAGTTCCCACACCTACTAAACCACCACAATATGCTTCTTTTACGTTTTTCCCACCTGCATGTAAGCTGACAATTTCACTGAATAGAGGATTATAGATGATTTTTCCCTCTTTCTCTTTAGCTATCCCAGGGCGGATTTCTATTTCATCCTTTAACGCAATTTTGCCTTGGAGTATTGTGCCTCCAATAACACCTCCTTCCAACTTCTCAATCTGAGTGCCTGGCTTGTTAACGTCAAACGAGCGAACCACATACATTAACGGAGGTTTTGTTTCGTCCCTCTTTGGTGTGTGTATGAACTCTTCTAATGCTTGGATAAGAATGTCGATGTTTATTCTGCGTTGTGCTGAAACAGGAATTATTGGCGCATCTTCAGCAATCGATCCCTTTACAAAGTTCTTAATTTCTTCATAACTGTTATGCGCCCTTTTCTCATCAACAACATCAATTTTGTTCTGAACAATCACAATGTTTTTTATGCCAACGATCTCGGCTGCTGCTAAATGTTCTCTTGTTTGCGGTTGAGGACATGGTTCATCAGCTGCGATTACAAGCAATGCTCCGTCCATTATTGCTGCTCCAGAAAGCATTGTAGCCATTAATGCTTCATGACCTGGAGCGTCCACAAAACTAACTGCACGAACAAAAGTGGCTTTTGAACTACAGTTAGGACAGATCGGTTGTGTTGAATAATTCTTCGGCGGTTCGCATTTAGGACATTTATATATCGGCATGTCTGCGTATCCTAACTTTATTGTTATACCTCTTTTCAACTCTTCACTATGTCTAGATGCCCAAACGCCTGTTAACGCTTGCACTAGTGTTGTCTTGCCGTGGTCTACATGGCCTATGGTGCCGATGTTGATTTCTGGTTGGCGCGGCATGGTTACGCTCTTTTGCAGTTTTTCTTTAGACATGAGATACAAACCTCGGTTTACTGATTAAGCAATTATCTTTTGCTGTTCAAATAAAGATACGTTTATCTTAAAGATTTTGTCTTGATTCTAGGAAATAATGTGGTCGCCACTAGTTACATGGTATTTCTTACTCTTTTCATGTGTTTCTTAAGGCTTTTCTATTCTATTTTTTAGACTTTTGAGAACTCTTGAATCCTATTTAGCGAAAGCCAAACAAAATTCGAGTTCTTTATGCCGTGCTTGGTTGAGTTTTTTCTCTCGTTTTCTTACTTTCTTTAGGTTGCTTTGGTTTTTCCATAATTTTCATGTTTAACTGCACAATTTCGTCTGTTATTACGTCTCCACGAACTGTTTTGCGCCTTCTTTCTCCTTTCATCTGAGGATTAAAGCCGACTCCTCCACTTAATATTACTTGACGCCGAACTCCACCATGAACGTTCTGCCTCATTGGGAATCCATCCTTGTCAGAGCCGCCTGTTATCTGGAGTTTATGACCTGACAAATCAACTACAGAACCCTCTATTACTTCGCCTATTTTCCTGCCAATTAAAGGTGCTGCTCGTGACTCTTCAAGTTCGACTACTTTTGAAGTCCCAGTTTCTGGGTCTGATACGATTATTTTGAATTTAGCCATGAATTGTGAACTCTCCAGCAGTTGTATGAAAATTAAGCATCTTTCTATTAAGGATTTATGAAAAAGTAACTGGTTCTTTAGGCAAAACTAGACTTAGAATATGTAAACGTTTTAATTCTCCTTTGGAATCGTTTTGCTGGTATGTGGCGGTTATGGTTCTTTTTTCACGAAATGGCTTTTGGTTTACTATCAGTTTTCCTTCCTCTATATATAATAACTATAGGTGGATCACTTCTTGAGATAGGAATATTATCTGCAGTAGCCCTATTTTTAGCAATTCCCGCCTCGTTTTTTTGGGGCTACATATGTGACAAAACAAGACATTACAAGCGCTACATACTTATCTCATTTTTCGCATCCGCATTGTTTCTTTATCTTTTTACATTGTCCACTAACGTGACTTTACTAATTGTTCTCTATGCAATGATGTCAATACTCCATGTGGCGCATGAACCACCAAAAAACGTGCTGATAGCTGAGCTATATTCTCGCAAAGATTGGGAAAAGTCATTTGCATTCTACGAGGGTTTCACCGAGATTGGATGGCTTATCGGTTTAGTATTAGGCTTTTTTATGTCTGCTTACGGATTTAGCGCAGTATCCGAATTAGTACTATGTAGTGGATTAAACTTAATTGCATTTATTACTTCTCTCATTTTGGTAACAGATCCTCTACTAATCTTTGAAAGGGGTCTAGTAAACATAGAAAAAACAATAGAATTTGCGTCTAAGGGCATAGTTATTGCCTCTAGAATTTTAGACGGGTTGTCTACAGATGAAAGGTTGAAGAGAGAAAACCTACGTGCTTTTTGTATTGGTTTGGTTCTCTTTTCAATTTCTACAAGCATACTTTTCACTCCTTTACCAATATTCTTCTCGAAAGAATTAGCTTTACCAACAAGCATGGTTTTTGCAATATATGCCTTAAACTCTAGCGGAGGAGTTTTAGGTTATTTCTTAGTAAGCAAAAAATCAATCCAACAAACTGAAAAGTTTCAAATAAGCAGAATTGCACTATTCCGAAGCATTCTTACATTTCTTTTAGCCGGTGTTACCTTGATCCCCACCTATAACGTGATCCTTGCGATAATAATTTTGATTTTGATGGGTTTTGTCTATGCCTTTTTTATTGTTTACACTCTATCATTGTCTATGGAACTTATACCAGCTGGGAAAGCAGGATTATTCAATGTTCTCCTAGGCATAGGCGGAGCATGTGGTTCCTTCATTGGGCCCTTTATCGCTCAGGCATTTGGATTTACATGTGTAATCTTGACTGCAAGTGTTATTTTTTTCTTTGCGTACGTGTCATTCAAAATTTTCGCATGAAAAAAAAGAAATGGAAATATGTTGTTCTAAGATTTAGAGGCTATGCTATTCTACGTGAACTCTAAACAAGTCGACATCTTCCCGCATTGCAGGCGTTAACTCAAGGAAGTCTCTTACGGCACGCTCAATATCTTTTGACTGTGTTACATATCGTCCAACAATGATTATGTCTGCACCTTTTTCTAAGGCTTCTTTGGCTGTTTCCGGCACTATTCCACCTGCAACGGCGACTAAAAATCGTTTATCCTTGAAGGCCTGCCTAATTTCTTTAATAAGTTCGAGCCCTATTGCTCTTCCAGTTTCTTGGTCTATACCCCTATGCAAAATGACCACATCTGGAAATTCTCTAAGTGTTTTCAATTTTTTAATGGGCTCTTCTACGTTTAGCATATCTACTACTGCGTAGATTCCAAGTCTTTTTGCTTCGTGAATGAATGAGTCGAGAGTTTCTGCTGGCGCCAATCCTGCTGCAACCACCGCATCAGCGGTCTCTTCATAAGCCAAATCGGCTTCAACCTTTCCAACATCTAAAGTTTTTAAGTCTGCAATGAAAAACATGTCCTTCGCGATTTCTCTTAGATCACTTATCACTTTTGTTCCATACCTTTTAATCAGTGGTGTTCCTGCTTCAAGTATTATTCTATCGCTTTTAGGAATTTGTGCAATAATCTTCTTTGTCCTATCCAATTCTGGTATGTCCAGCGAGATTTGCAGGTATGGTGGTCTCCAAAGACGTGGTACTCTGAATCCCATTATCGGATGCTTAGCTCTATCCTTGTCGTAGAAGATTTTTTCTAGTGTCGGATATTTCACTAGGGCTCTTTTTAAAGCCAATTTAGTTGCACTGTAATTGTAATGATAAATTTTTCGGAAATCACTTGCTTTAGGGTGTACAAAGACACTGCATACTATGACCCAGTCATCCACCTTATCCTTAGGGATAATTTCCTCTTCCACGGAATCTGCAACAGCCTTCGCCACTGCAGCCTGTGCCGGACCAAAAATCTTGCCTACGTCTTCAAGATTCTTGATAGTTACTTTTGGCACCAGCAGCGTATGAGGTTTTGGTGGAAGGTTAGGTCTTATAACAGCTAGTAGCGGTGTATGCCCAACTGAAAGATTGGACATGCCCGCCGCAAATGCTTCTCCTACCGGGCCTTCCTTATCGCCCATTAAAAGGTCAATGTGGGCAACCTCATTACCTTCTCCTATGAGAGCTTCGCCAATCAAGTAAGCGTATTTTCGAGGCGATGCGACAGTCTCCGACAATAAATCTGTCGGTATTCCTTCAGAAATCTCATCAAAATCGACATTAAATTCCTTGAGCCACGTATAAAGCGTGTCTCTATGTATTTTCAAAAACTTGGCTGTTCCTGAAACTGTAGGTTTTCTCAACTTTCTCCCTAAAACACTGCGGGTTTCCACTTCTTTTTTAGCTGCTTCTGTTAAGATTCTGATTAGTTCCTCTCTTGTTGCAGGTTTTATTGCGTCACGTTCCGACATCTTGAATCATCACGCATTTATTTTTATTTAAGGTTGTATATAAAACTGTCGGAATGATTAATTAAATGCTGGGAAATTTGGCTAGGAATTTGTATAGATTGTCGGCGATTTTTAGAGAGCTATTCTGATGGATATAAAAAGTGTAGGAAAAATTGGGAGAGTTGTTTAGAAACCGTAAAGTTTTGAGTATTTTTTCTCCAAGTAAGTTAAGTATGGTTTAACGTTCAATTCTTTCCCTGTGATTTTTCTGATAAGTTCTGGGGGGTCATAGAGGTTTCCATTGGTGTGAATTTTTTTGATGAGCCAATTTTTAACTGAGTCAAAGTTACCTTTTTTAATTTGCTCTCTCCAGTTTGGCTGGTCTTTCTCCATTGCGGCGAGTATTTGTCCACTGTAGATGTTGCCTAATGCGTAGCTGGGAAAATATCCGTATAAACCGCTTGCCCAGTGAGTATCTTGCATTACGCCTTCGGAGTCGTTTTCAATTTTTATGCCGAGATAGTCTTTGTATTTTTGGTTCCATATTTCTGGGAGCTCTTTGACTGCTATTTTATCTGCGAACAAGTCTCGTTCAATGTCAAATCTTATAATAATATGCAATCCATATGTAACCTCGTCTGCTTCTACACGGATTTTTGAAGGTGTAACCTGATTTATAGCGTGAACGAAAGAGTCTAGCTTCAAGTCAGCAATAGTTCTGCCTACAATTTCTTTCAATTTTGGAAGTTGATAAACCCAGAATTCGTGGGAACGCCCGATTATATTTTCCACGAAGCGAGATTGCGATTCATGAAACCCTGAGGAGCAAGCATTGCCTACTGGCTGGTACATCCATTTTTGGTTTAGGTTCTGTTCATACATGGCGTGTCCTGCTTCATGCAGAACTGAGAAGATTGAAGATGCAAAATTGTCTTCAAAGTAGTGGGTTGTTATTCGCACATCATCATAATAGCCTGTTGTAAATGGGTGTTCTGTCTCGTCTATTCTTCCTCCAGCATTTTTTGATGCGATATCATATCCGACAGATTCGGCAAGAAGTTTGGCGATTTGGCGTTGTTTGTCTATGGGGACCTTACGTTTGAGAATGCTTGTGTCTGGCTGATTTGGAGCATTTTCACATTTTTTTAATATTGAGACTAAGCCTTCCCTTAATTCGTCAAAAACTGTAGTAATCGCTTTAGCTGTCATTTTAGGTTCAAAAATATCTATTAATGCATCATATGGATTTGCTGTCTCCTTAACTTTCATAAGAATTTCCGCAGCCTTTTTTTGCAATTCAACAAGTTTTTCAAGTTCAGGCTTGAACATAACGAAGTTTTTTGCTGCTTTCGCCTTCTTCCAAGTGTCTACCGTTATAGCTCTTTGTTTAGCGATTTCTGCCACAAGTTCCTCTGGAAGTTTCGTTTGTTCGTCATAGTTTTTCTTTATTAAATATACATTCCTTTTTTGAATTTCATCCAATTCATCATATTCTGGATGCCGCATAATCTTTTCTAATAGTTTTCCAATTTCTGGGTCTGTGCTCATTTTATGGTCGATTCGACTAAGTAATGCAAGCTGTTGACTTCGCAACTTTATTGCCTTTGGCGGCATCATCGTTTCCATATCCCAATGAATTATGGATTCAGCAGATTGGAATATGGCGATTTCTCTTGCTTTCTCTATAAGTTTTTTATAATTTGATTGTGTTGATTCAGCCATTTTTATCATCGCCTTGAAGAAGTTATATTCGATATAAATAGCTTGTATATGAGCTTTAAGTTTAAAAAAAAGGAGCTACGAATAAAAGAAAGTGCTCCGGGCGGGATTCGGACCCGCGTCTCCGGCTCGAAAGGCCGGAATACTTGACCGGACTATACTACCGGAGCTCATGTTAGCCCGTGGCATCATGCAGATTGCTTTTTCATTCGAATAAAGCTTATCCTTTAACTGCTGTTTTCAGGCACTCTTTAAGTGGGGCGAATATTGTTTCTGCTTTGTTTAGTGTGGGTGCGTAATGGGCTGTTTTTGCAGAGTTTGTCATGATTGTTTTTATTCCCAGCCTTTCCGTCCATGTGACCACTGCGCACGTATCTGTGATTACGTGGGCTCCGCTTTGCTCTATTTTTCTAACGTAGCCTTTGGCTTTTTCCTTAATGTAGCGAGAAGTGCAAACCCAGAATTCTATCCTATTCTTAACTTTCTTGCCATCTATTAAGCATGCAATTTGTTTAAGTTCATTTAAGGAGCAATGGGGGCACCCTATGAAAACAAGGTCAGGCTTTAATTTTGAAGTTGTTGACAGCGCTTCTATTGTCTGTTTTAAGTCACTATTATCTATAGTTGTTTTCTCGAGCTCTTTAGCTTTGGTTGAAGTGTTCCTAAAGTGGAACATATTCACCATACCCGCCGATGCAAGAGCTGCACCAAGTTGTTTCAAATTTTCCTTTGAAGCACTTTCTATGCCTTGAATCATTGGAATTTTATCTTCCAAAACTTTACCTAAGCAGATTCCTAATGCACCAAATTCCGTTTCGTTCCGAAGCTGGCCTTCCAGCGTAACTAAGATTTGTGGTTGTCTGTTCTCTGCCTTGTGCATGCCATAATCTGGCGTTTTTCCAATTATTGCCGCAGCAAGAGCACTTGGTCCTCCTTCTCGGTTTGTCCACGCTCCAAGAACTGAATTGGCGTATACTACTGCTGAGGATTCAGCCCATGCCATATGAGCATTTTTGACTGGTTTTTTTAAGTAATATGGCGTGCAAGTCAAAGAACGCGTAAAACCCATTTTTTCAAACAGCCCAAGAATATTCAACTGTTTTTGGCATAAATTTTCATCTAATCTTTTACCCAAATATTCTTGGTCCAAACCATAAGGGTTCAAAGTAGCTCTAACTTTCACTTTTTCTTCAGTATTCGCCAAAGCTTCTAAAAATTCTATAGGTGCGTCACCCAAGGTTTTGTAGGATACTCCAGAGACATGAGCCGAGCTTATCGGGATAAGTTTTGTCGCATGGAAAAGGTCGCCTAAACGAACAAGAATTTTCATGCATACTTGATTTGCCCAGCCACTTTCGCCTTTGCAGATGCGTTCTTCATCCTTAGTCAAATACATGGATTCAGCACTTTCCTCGCTTCAAAATTTTAACAACGCCATCATAAGCATTAACCTCAACCGTATCGCCAGTCTTAATTTGTTCCGTGTGTATTTTGTCAACCATAGGAATGTCTGCTATTATTGCGCCTACCACCACTACTGGGTCAGCAGTCTGGTTAACTATGGCTTTGGGCGCCAGATTTTTCTTAGCCAACGCATAGAGCACGTAGCTGCCAACGGTTGAGCCATGTCCATGCGGGAAACATAAAATCTTATCTTTTACACATTCTCCGCATAAATCGTGGTCTTTCTCAATAATTACGCCGTCAGCTGGGTCAACGCCTCCAAGAAAACTTAAGGGCTTTGTAGATACGAGGGCTTCACCTTTGCAAAATCCTTGGACGATTCCTCGACCTTTCAGCGTTATCGTCTTCATCTTCTACACACTTTAGTAGGATATTTTTGCTGAAGAAGGGATATCCCCAATGATGTTCAGCGCGGCATTACCGACTTTTTCACGATTTTCCTCATTTGTGTAAACTCTCAATATGTTTATGAAACCCTTTAAAACTTCGAAAATTTTAGAGATTTCACTTAAACGTTGTGGAATTCGATTGCCTTCCCATGTTTTATGAAAAACGGGTATTTCCATAGGTTCCATAAGAACAGAATGATGATATGGAACAGAAGGGACAGTTGGGACGTCAATTATCACTTTCTCCATGTTCACTTTTGCCTTTTTTGCAATGTCAGATTGCAGCTGTTTCCTGTGTGTTTCTTGGCTGAAAATGTTTGAAATCATAGCGTCCTTTTCGTAAAAGGTTCTTTCGTAGGCACATTTGAGCATTTTTCTTCTTTCTAAATTCCTAATTATATCAATTGATTTTTTGCATGTTTTCAGTTTAGTCCATACAGTATAGTCGTCCATGTCTAAATATTCTTCTGGAGATCTGAAGTTTGTTAAGCCAAGCTCTTCGTTTGCCTGTTCCATCGCCATGGCAAGCATTATTTGTGCTGCTCTTCCTACACGGTGAAAGTATATGCTCTTGAAGGATTCTATTCTTGCAATTATGAAAGATTCAAGAGCGGAAAGTGCTCCTAAATCTACTGCCAAGTTTTCGTCTAAAACGTCTATAGCATGTATCAATCGGAAAATGTCGATGTAGCCATATTCTGCACCTGTGTGATGCGTATCTCTCACTACAAAGTCCAGTTTATCTACGTCAACAGCGCTACTTATTATTTGGTCTATGAAAGCTTTTTTGGGTTTGTGAAGTGCTCCAACTGCTAATTTTCCTATTTCTTTAGGGTCGCATCCAATTTTGCCAAGTTTGTCTTTCAGTTCGCTTTTTTCAATTATCCACCGAGTCATGTCTTCATGTGTCTTGCCAAACTCCTTATCAAGTAATTGTTCAAACACATGCGAGAAAGGACCATGTCCAACATCATGAAGCAATGCTGCGATTCTGACCATTTCAGCCTCATTTTCGCTTATCTTTTGCGAAATGTTGGGGTTTTCGGCAACTCTGCCTGCCAGATACATGACGCCGATGGAATGTTCAAAGCGTGTGTGATTGGCTCCAGGATAAACGTATTCTGCGCCTGCAAGTTGACGTAATCTGTGCAGTCGCTGGACGGGGAATGAGTCAATTATTTCTTTTTCTTGCTCTGTTATGTAGACATATCCGTGCACGGGGTCTTTTAGTTCACCCCAATAGTTACGGGGCATTGGCTTTTCTCCTTCAGTGTTAAACAATTATTAATGCATCTTCACTCTTATAATTCATAATGTTCAAAGCTGCAGAGGATTAAGAAGATGAGCAAGAAAGGCTTTTTCATTTGTGTTGAGGGATTAGATGGTTGTGGAAAAACAACGCAGACTAAGCTTCTTGTGAAACGACTGAAGATGGGCTATGATGCCGTATATACTGCTGAACCTAGTCGTGGAAAGATCGGGCAGTTTATTAAGAAATACTGTTTACATGGTGAAAAAAGAGCGTCGTCGGTGGTTGAGGCTTTGTTGTTTGCCGCTGACCGTTTCGAGCATGTTGAAAGAGAAATTATTCCAGCCTTGAACAGAGGTAAGATTGTTGTTTCTGATCGTTACGTTTATTCTTCTCTAGCCTATCAGGGGGCTGCTGGTCTAGATTTGAAGTGGATTAAAATGTTAAATGAGCATGCTATACAGCCAAGTCTGGCAATATTTATTGATGTCACGCCGGAGACTGTAATTCAAAGGTTGAAACCTAAAAAATCTGTTATGGAAAACTTGGCAACTCAGCTGAAAGTGCGTGAAGTTTATATGAAATTTGTTGAGAGTGGGGAGCTTGTTAAGATAAATGGTAACAAGCCTAAAAGAAAAGTTGCAGATGACATTTTCAAGGTTGTTTTGAAATTTTTGGAAACTGTAGGTTAGCGAGATTTGGCTTTTTCCAAAATTTTCTTTGAGAAGATTCTGATGATTCCATTTATGAAAAAGCTGATTATATCCTCGGGAGATACATATCTAGGTCCTTTTTCATGGAAAATTTGCATTCTCATCAAATCTTTGTCAAATATGAACCGAGTCATATAGTAA
>Ga0315268_10007005_pt1 | contig 11937 bp, 10 predicted proteins | sample C1_top_MG_FD_204535 | JGI IMG/M metagenome (GOLD analysis project Ga0315268, IMG submission 204535) | Sediment microbial communities from Yellowstone Lake, YNP, Wyoming, USA - C1_top | ecosystem: Environmental > Aquatic > Freshwater > Lake > Sediment | place: USA: Wyoming | collected 2017-08-01 | reverse complement strand
GCACTCCGATGAGGTGTGCCAGCACCACGAGCGGCATGGCCACGGCGGCGATTGCCACGGTCACGGACATGGGAGTCACGATTGAGCGATCACATGCCAGAGCGAGAAGCCTTCCGTTTCCAGGCCATCGGCGTCATTCGCTCGCCGTATTCGGACCCGGCTCAGACGCCGATCCAGCCGGTGTTCGCGCCCGGCGTAGCGGGACGAGTCGAGTTGTTTCCGGAATACTCGGACGCCCTCAAGGACCTGGACGGGTTCTCGTATGTGCATCTGATCTACGTGCTCCATCTCGCGTGTACGGCGAAGCTGCGCGTGAAGCCCTTTCTGCACGATGTGGAGCACGGTATCTTCGCGACCCGGTCACCTACGCGTCCCAATCCGATCGGCATGAGCATCGTTCGGCTTGTCCGCATCGAGGACACAGTGCTGCACGTCGAGGACATGGACATCGTGGACGGTACGCCGCTGCTGGACATCAAGCCGTACGCCCCTCGCTTCGATGTTCGCGACGGGGCGCGGTCGGGATGGATGGACGAGGTGGCCGATGCGACGGCCCGGCAGCGGGGCCGGCGGGCGGGGCGTAGCCCCAACCAGTTCTGAGCCGGCGAGAGGATTGTTGACGATGCGCATCGCAATCCCAGTCAGTGGCGAGCAGTTCTGCGAGCACTTTGGCCGCGGCGATGGCTTCTTCGTCTGCGAAGTCGACGAGTCCACACGCGCGATGGAGCGGCCCCGCGTCCTGACACGGCCGCGGTCCAAGTGCGAGTCTCTGCCGCAGTGGTTGCAGGAGTTGCGGGTCAACGTCGTGCTGGTGGGCGGAATCGGGGCAGTAGGCCAGCGGCATCTGGAGGAGCGTGGCATCCGGGTCTACGCCGGACACAGCGGACAAGATCCACTGCGGATCGTCCACGCTTTCTTGGCGGGCAACGCCGGGGGCGAGAACCCGTGTGCGACATTCGAGCATCGGCACCATCATTGCCGCAAACCTGGCCAGTAAGGCCTGGCTCCACCGCCGAAAGGCATAGTGTCACCGAGCGGCACGCTCGAAGGGGTCAGGAGTCATACTCGCCTTTCACTACAGGGCGTCTCGTGTTAGCATGCCGCCATGGCTCGTCGCCTGCGCATCGCCGCGGAGGCATCGTCTATCATGAGCTCATCTATCATCAGCTCACCCGCGCCAACGCCCGCGCCGAGGCTTTCCAGGACAGCGACGACTGCGGCGGGCCGGCTATCGCCGGTGAATCGGCCGCAGAACCCGGCGGAAGAGCAGGGGCTGCGCGGGTGCATCGCGAAGGGCCGGCCGTACGGATCGCAGGATTTTCTGAGTTGGACGGCGGAGATGCTGCGGTTGGACTTCTCTTCCCGCAATCGCGGTCAGCCGGCGAAGGAAGGGGCAAAGTATGACTCCTGACCCCTTCGGGCTGGCCTTGACCGACCCCCGCACCCTCAGTTCCCCGAAAAACAAACCCAATTTGCCGCCCCCGCCCCCTCCACAACCCACGCCCATTGCGAGAGTGCCATTATCGGCCCCACTGGCGATTCTGCGAAACAGACCCAATTTCGGCACACCCCGCCCGGCTGGTAAGATGACCCGCAACGACAACTACCGGAGCACCCATGTTTGGTCCGCTCTTGCAGGCCGCTTTGCTCACAAGTCTCGCAGCCTCGACCGCCCTCGCCGCCGACCCGCCCGCCCCCGCACTCTATCACGAGAAGCTCCGCCCTCAGTTCCACTTCACCCCCGCGCGCAACTGGACCAACGACCCCAACGGCCTGGTCTTCTACAGGGGCGAATACCACCTCTTCTTCCAGCACAACCCCACCGGCGTCAACTGGGGCAACATGACTTGGGGCCACGCCGTCAGCACCGACCTGGTTCATTGGAAGCAGCTTCCCGACGCCATCAAGCCCGACAAGCTCGGCACCATCTTCTCCGGCTCGGCCGTCGTCGACTCCGACAACACCGCCGGCTTCCAGAAAGGGGACGAAAAGACTATTGTCGCCGTCTACACGGCCGCCGGCGGCACCAGCGACCAGTCCAAGGGCCAGCCGTTCACGCAGTGCATCGCCTACAGCACCGACCGCGGCCGCACCTTCACCAAGTTCGATGGCAACCCCGTCCTGAAGCACATCGTCGGCGGCAACCGCGATCCGAAGGTCGTCTGGCATGCCCCCACACGCCGCTGGATCATGGCCCTCTACCTCGACGGCAACGAGTTCGCCTTCTTCTCCTCGCCCGACCTGAAAAGCTGGATTGAGCTCCAGCGCATGAAGGTACCTGGTTGCGGCGAGTGTCCCGATTTCTTCCCCGTGAATGTTGACGGCAAGGCAGACCAGCAGAAGTGGGTCTGGACCGCCGCCAACGGCCAGTACCTCATCGGCGCGTTCAACGGGAAGAAGTTCACCCGTGAGCTGGGCCCGCTCCGTGTGGATTTCGGCGCCAACTTCTACGCGGTCCAGACCTACAGCGACATCCCCGCATCCGACGGCCGGCGCATCCAGCTCGCCTGGATGAACGGCGGAAAATACCCCGGCATGCCGTTCAATCAGCAGATGTCCTTCCCCTGCGAGCTGAAGCTCCGTCAGTTCGATGAGGGCCTGCGCCTCTGCCGATACCCGGTCCGCGAAATCGAGGAGATCCGGGGCGCGCAGCACAAATGGACCGACGTTCCCATCCGCCGCGGCGAGGCGCCCCTCCCGGGAACCTCGCACGATCTGCTCGATGTGCAGGCCGAAATCGACCCCGGGACCGCCACCGAGGTCGGCTTGTGGATCAACGGCCACGAGATCAGCTATGCCCCGGCCTCAGGCAGGCTCAGTGCCCTGGGCCGCTCGGCCATCATCGAAGGGACCGGCAACACGCTGAAGCTGCGCATCCTGGCCGACCGCACTTCCGTCGAGGTTTTCGCCAACGACGGTCGCGTGTCGATGACCACCTGCTGCCTGCCCGACGATAACAAGCGCGGCGTCCACGTCCGAGCCGTCGGCGGCGCCGCCACGCTCAAATCAATGATCATTCATGAGCTGCAATCGATCTGGGAATAGGCGCGCTCAGATGGCCGCGCGCGGGTTCATCAAGCTGCCGCTGCGCCGCGGCCAGCACGGCCTCGACGCTGATGTCGCGTACGCACTTGCAGCTCCGGCAACGCTTTCGATAGCACGGCGAGCAGTCCGTGCCGGTCCGCACGACGCTCTCGGGCCGCCGGTATGGGCCGGTCCGAATCGCGTTGGTTGGGCCGAAAATCGCCACCAGCGGGCGACCCAGCGCCGCCGCCATGTGCATCGGGCCCGAATCGTTGGCGATCACCAGCTCCGCCTTCTCCAGCAGCGCCACTAGCTGCCCAAGAGTTGTTTTTCCTGCCACGTTGATCGCGCCGTGGACCGATGCCGCCAGATCAATCGCGTCCGGCCCCCCCGCAACGACCGTCTCCAGCCCGAACTGCTGCCGCAACGGCCGCACGAGCTGGGCGTAATTCTCGATGGGCCATCGCTTGGTAGGCCAGGTGGCCGCGGGCAGAAGCACGGCGAATCGCCTCGCATCCACCAGCCGATCGATGTAGGCATGGTCGGCCGCGCTGGCGGCCAGATCGAACCGGACCGGCTCGGTCTCGCAGCCCAGCGCCGCTGCCATCCGGAGATATCGGTCGATCGCGTGCTGCTCCATCGTGTCGATCGGCACGCATACCGTGTAGAACAGCCAGCTCAACTCGCGCGCGTTGGAGAACCCTATCCGTACCGGCGCGCCCGTCTCCCACGCCATCCAGCCGCTGCGCAGCAGCCCCTGCAGATCGATCACCAGGTCAAACTGCCGCCGGCGCATCTCGCGCCGAAAACGAAAGAGATCGATCGCTGCGGCCGGATTCCACCACGCTTTTCCCAGTCGCTTTCGATCGAAGAGGATCAGATCGTCCAGGTCGCTTCGCCCCTCGAGAAGCCCCGCGCAAGCCGGCGAAACCAGCCAGCTAATGTGCGCCTTGGGCCAGCGCCGTCGCAGCAGCTTCAGAAACGGCAGTGTATGCGTGACATCCCCCAGCGAGCTGGGCTTGATGATGAGGATGCGCCGGGGCAGGCCGGCGATGAACGTCACCAGCGCGCTCATCCACAGCCCTCCCGCCGCGCGGAAGCAGCATGGCATCGCGGCGCAGGCGAGTCGGAGGCCGGCGGCGGCCCGATCAGCTTTGCCAGCCGCCTGGCGTCGGCAAAGGGGGCGTACCCCCGGGCCAGGGCCTCGGCATCGGCGTAGGTGAAGCGCGCGGAGTGCTGCTCGCGAAGGCTCCGCAGCAGGCGCTGCAACCCGCCGCCCTGGTTCAGCCGCCTTACGCCATCCACATCGATCAGCATCGGCATAGGGCCAAACCGCCCATCCTGCCGGATCATCCAGTTGGTTGCTTTCGAGTCATACAGATAAAGCCCCGTCTGCTCGAGCCGCCGCAGCATTCGCCCGCAACGGCGAAGCAACAGCCGGTAGTCCGCTCCCGGTCGTGCCGCGGGATCAACCTGCGCTAGCGTGGGTCCGGCGATGCGCTCGAAGACGATAATCGCGTCCGTCGGATAACCCAGTCGCCGCTTTTCCATCATGAGCAGCGGCCAAGCCGTGGGGATGTTCCTCACGATCAACTGCCAGGCCCGTTTCCAGGCGCGCCGCGCCCGCGTGCCGCGCCCGATCTCGTTGATATACCGCCACCAGTGCCGGCGGCGCGGGCGCTTGATGATGACCGACAGCGGCCGGCCGCCCAGAACGATCTCACCGCTCAGCACATCGCCGCTGCGGCTGCGCTTGAGCGCCTCGAACTGATCGCTCTCGATCTGGTTGAGCAGAAGCGGAAACGCCTCCTGCCAGTCCTTCTCATTGATGTCCAGCGCGCTGGCGACCGACCATCGCTGCGGAAACTTGGAATGCTTGAAGAAGTGCCCGCTCCAGTTGCCGATCTTCAGATGGCCAAAATATCCGTCGTTCTTGAACACCCGGGCCAGCAGGTCGCGCCAGACCTTGCGCCCGCGGGGGTTTCTGGCGGGCATCGGGCCGCCGCCGCCAAGCTGTTTCCAGGCGCGGTGCAGGTCGGTGCGCGTCGCATGGGGCTGGACGCCCAAGGCCATCAGCGAGAGATCCTTCATGCGCATCCCGCCGCGATGCACCGAATAGCCATCCAGCAGGTAGGGCTTGCCGTCCTTCAGAAGAATGTTCCCCAGGTGCAGGTCGGAATGCCCCAGCCCGGCTCGGCCGAGCTTCTCCAACAGCTTAATCAGCTCGCGGGTCATGGCGAGCCGGCCGGCGGGATCGCGGCCTTCCAGCTCGCATTGGTTCAGGTATTTGTCGAGCTGCACCGACGGTTCCAGCCCCTCGATGATCAGCGCATCGCCCTTGACCTTCTGCAAATTGAACCCCAGCAGCACGGCCACCGCTCGCGGCGAGGGCACGGCCGCCTTCTGGAGCCATTGCAGCCGGTAGAACTCGCGCAGCGCGGGGCTGCCGCGAAAAAACCGCCGAAACGAGTCGCGCCAGCCTCGCGCTGGGAAGAACTTCAGATAATACGGCCGACCCTCCACCTCAAACCGCCAGACCTGGCGGTACGGCCGATCCTTTACGAGCCTGCCGGTTCGCGGCAGGTCCCGCAGGGCTTGTTCGAGTTCCCGTGGCAACACGCGGCCAGTTATAGCAGAGGACCGAATCTCATGCACCCTCGGATCGCTCGTCTGTCCGGTCCTCCGGGTTTGGAGCTTGGGCCGATGGTCCGCCCGCCCGCGGCGGCGGGCGGGCCAGCCACCAGGCGGCCATGGTCCAGGCGGCGATCAGCATAACCGCCAGCACAATCAGCAGAATGCCCAGCGGCCGGCGCGCCAGCGCCATTTCGAGCCGCGCCTCGCGCTCCAGGCCCCACCTGATGTGATCGACCGCCAACTGCTGCGCGATGAGCGCTTCGCCGGGATCCATGGGTTGCGTGGAGGCCGCGAGCTTGCGCGGATACTGCTCGGCGCGAATGCGATCCGGCGAGCGGAAGATCCTCACGCCAAGCACGATCAGCATCGCCGACAGCGCAACAAGAACGGCCCAGACAATGAGCGTCATACGGCGCATGCGCGACAATGTACTGGAACTGCTCAACAGTGAAATCCTACGCGCAATCCCGCTCGCGGCAACAGACGTCTGCTGAACCTTCTTCATGGCCAGAGCACGACGGCGCGGTTCCATTTGGCGTTCCGACGTTCGCCTGCTAATCTCGTTTGACATGCCCCGGCCGGTTCTTGGATTCCTGGCGTTCACCAGCGGCTCCTTCGAGGGCGCGATCATCCGCGACATGCGCCTGGCCAACGAGCTGCACCGCCGCGGCCACAAAGTCGTCGTGTACTGGATGATGGATCACAACCGCGAGCTGGTCGACGCCGGCATCACCCAGCGCATGCTCTGCCGCGGCACGCGGTATCAGTTCGCCCGCCCCAGCACGATTCTCGATCGCCTCGGCTCGATCTTCTGGCTGCTGCCGGCGTTCACCCGGCGCGAGTTCATGCAGCGACATCCCAACTACGTCGACCGCCTGATGACCAACTTCTGCCGCAGCGTGTGCGACGGCGCGGCCCGCGACGGCGCGGTGGTCCGGCGACTGATCCGCTTCATGCAGCGCGACGGCGTCACCCACCTGCTGCCCACCTTCGCCATGATCTGCCCCTTTGCACTGGCGGCCAAACGGCGCGGCGGCCACGAATTCGACTACCTTGTCACCTTCCAGGGCGAGGAGATCTTCGCCAATTTCGCCCAGCGCATCGGCCGGCTCGATGACTATCGCGCGCAGCTCCGCGCGGTGGTCGATCACTCGCCCTGGCCGGCCGTCGCCGTCAGCCGTGATTACATGGACCGGCTGCGCGATGAGATGGGCATCGATGATGCGAAGATGCGGCCTATTTATCCCGGCATCGACCCGCCTAAGGACCCCGCTCCGCCCGATTTTGACGTGCTCAAACCCAAGTTCCCGCATCTGAAGCGGGATCTGCCCATCGTCACCTACGTCGGGCGGCAGGACTCGGAAAAAGGCGTGGATCTGCTGCTTTATGCCGCGAAAATGCTCGAGCAGCGCGGCCTTCGCATGCAGCTTGTCATCTGCGGCGGCACCAGCTTCGGGCAGCGCTATCGCGATGTCATCAAGCACATCGCCGAGCACCTTCGCCTCGCCATCCACCACCGCCGGCGCATCCCCGGCGCCATGCGCGATGCGCTCTACGCCTACAGCCGCTGCATCGTTTATCCATCCATCCACCGCGAGCCCTTCGGCATGGTCGCCGTCGAGGCGATGAGCCACGGCACGCCCGTGATCGTCCCCGACCAGGGCGGCATCGCCGAGGCCATCCGGGCCGAAGGAAGATCGGCCGGGCTGACGTTCAAAAGCTGGGACTCGGCCGACCTGGCCCGACAACTCGAGCGCATGCTGACCGACGATGCGCTCCACGCCGAGCTGTCGGCCAACGCGCGCGGCGTGGCGGGCAATTTCACCGCTGCAAGAATGACCGATCGCGTGCTGGAACATCTGGGGATTGCTGACTCATCGAAACCGTCGGAGGTCGTCCTATGTCGATAAGAACTTCGCTATCGATCGCGGCGCTCGTCGCCGCACTGTCCGTATCGCAGGCACTGGCACAGCAGCAGGTCTGGCTCTCCTCGCTGGACATTGGCAAGACCCAGCAGGGCTGGGGCCAGCCGCGCAAGGACAGGTCGGTCGAGAACCATCCCATCTCGATCGCCGGCCAGAAATTCGAGCATGGCCTGGGCACCCACGCCGACAGCGTGCTTTACGTGAACCTCGCCGGCGGCAGCACGCGATTCACGGCGATGGTCGGTGTGGATGATGAGATCAACAAGGCGGCCGGGTCGGTCGAATTCCGCGTGCTGGGCGATGGGAGGCTTCTCTATAAGTCCGGCGTCATGCGCGCCGGCCAGGCCGCGAAGAAGGTCGACGTCGACGTCAGTGGCGTCAAGACACTTATCCTGCTGGTCAACGACGGCGGCGATGGCATGAACTGGGACCACGCCGACTGGGCCGATGCGCAGCTTCTGGTCACCGGCACGCGCCCGCAGACGATCGATGCCCCGACCGAGCCGAAAGTCATCCTCACGCCCAAGGCCCCGCCGACGCCGCGAATCAACGGGCCGCGGGTGTATGGTGTGCGCCCCGGCCGCCCGTTCCTGTTCATCATCCCCGCCACGGGCGATCGCCCGATGACCTTCGCGGCCGACAACCTGCCGCCGGGACTGAAGCTCGATCCGCAGACCGGCATCATCACCGGCATCAGCCCCCAGCGCGGCGAATACGTCGTCACCCTTCGTGCCGAGAATGCCCTGGGCAAGGTCGAGCGAGCGCTGAAGATCGTCGGCGGCGATCTGATCGCGCTCACGCCGCCGCTGGGGTGGAACAGTTGGAACTGCTTCGCCGGCGCCGTGGATGATGCGAAGGTGCGATCGGCGGCCGATGCGATGGTCAGGTCGGGCCTCGTGAACCACGGCTGGACCTACATCAACATCGATGACTGCTGGGAGATCAAGCCGGGCAGCGACGATCCGAAACTCAAAGGTCAGCCTCGCGACGCCAACGGCATGATCAACACCAACAGAAAATTCCCCGACATGAAGGCACTGACCGACTACATCCATGCCAAGGGCCTCAAGGCCGGGCTCTACTCATCGCCCGGCCCGCTCACCTGCGCTGGTTTCACCGGCAGCTACAAGTTCGAGGACAACGATGCCCGCCGCTGGGCCGAGTGGGGCTTCGACTACATCAAGTACGACTGGTGCTCCTACGGCGGCATTGCCAAAGGCAACAGCCTCGCCGAGTTGAAGAAGCCGTACGAGGTTCTGCGCGCCTCGCTCGACAAGGTCGATCGCGACATCGTCTACAGCCTCTGCCAGTACGGCATGGGCAACGTCTGGGAATGGGGCGCGTCCGTCGGCGGAAACTGCTGGCGAACCACTGGCGACATCTCCGATTCGTGGGGCAGTATGGCCGGCATCGGCTTCGCGCAGGCCGGCCACGAGAAGTTCGCCGGCCCCGGCCACTGGAACGACCCCGATATGCTCGTGGTGGGGCGGCTGGGCTGGGGCAGCCTGCGCCCCACGCGGCTCACCCCCAACGAGCAGTATACGCACATCAGCCTCTGGTGCCTGCTGTGCTCGCCGCTGTTGATCGGCTGCGACATGGCCCAGCTCGATGATTTCACGCTCAACCTGCTGACCAACGACGAGGTGCTGGAGGTCAGCCAGGATGCGCTGGGCAAGCAGGCCGGGCGCGTGGCCAAAGACGGCGAGTTGGAGGTCTGGGCGAAGGACATGTCCGACGGCAGCATGGCGGTTGGCCTGTTCAACCGCGGCGAGATGGAGGCGAAGGTGACGGCGCGATTCTCGGCGCTGGGCCTGTCGGGCAAGCAGACGGTCCGTGACCTCTGGCGTCAGAAGGACATCGGCGATTTCGAGACCGAAGTGTCGGCCGACGTGCCGAGGCACGGGGTGGTGCTGGTGCGGATGCGGGCGGCGAAGTAGCCTGACGCAAAGGCATAATGTGAATATGAGCGATGACCCGCACGAGGGACAATTTGGAGGCAGGCTCTGGTACGGCGAGCAGGATGAGAATGGCGTCGATCTCTCGCTGATCAGGGAGAACCTGAGACTTACGCCGGAGGAACGGCTTCTGCGCGGCGACCGTGCCGCCGCCGATGCGCCGGAGCTGTTGGAGTCCCGCCGAATCGCAAGGTCAGAGCAGATTGCGAACCCTCGGTGATGCTTGGCACATTTCAACTCTGCAGGGTTGCACCACTCGGCGCTTCCGCTACGCTTCTTATCGATCACCGTGAACCTGAGACATCGCTGCCCCGGAGGCGCGTCTCGCATGCCGTCACATCGTTACAAGTGGCTGCTCGTCGGCATGCTCTGGTTTGTCTGCCTCTTCAACTACGCCGACCGGCAGGCCATCTTCTCCGTCTTCGAGCTGCTGAAGAAGGAGATGGCCCTCAGTGATGTGCAGCTTGGCGTCGTTGGCGGGATCTTCGGGTTTCTTTATGCCATCTGGCTGCCGCTGGCGGGGCTCGTCGCCGATCGCTTCAGCCGAAAGAACCTCATCATCGGCGGACTGTTCTTCTGGTCGCTGATCACCCTGGCGACCGCGTTCTCCACGAAATATTGGCACCTGGTCTTCTTCCGCGCCGTCGAAGGCCTCGGCGAGGCGTTCTATTTCCCCGCATCCATCTCGCTGATCAGCGATTATCACGGCCGAGATACCCGCTCGCGGGCCATGGGCATGCACCAGTCCAGCGTCTATGCGGGGACAATCCTTGGCGGGTCGGTGGCCGGGTTTTGCGGGCAATACTACGGCTGGCGCTCGGGTTTCTATCTTTTCGGAGGAATGGGGATCCTGCTGGGGGCAATTCTGATCTTCTTTGTCAAAGAAGCCCCGCGCGGTCAGGCCGACCGCGCCGCCGGCGATGATCTGCCGGAAGTCGAGAAGCTGAGCCTGCGCAACATCGGCGGCACGCTGCGCGAGGTCTTCAGCTCGCGCGCCGTGCTGCTGCTGATGTCCGTGTTCATCGGCGCCAACTTCGTCGCCATGGTCTTCCTCACGTGGATGCCGTCGTTTCTCAAGCGGAAATTCGGCATGAGCCTCTCGATGGCCGGGCTCAACGGCACCTCCTGGCGCGAGATCGCGGCCATGATCGGGGTGCTGTGCGGCGGGTGGCTGGCCGACCGGTGGGTGCGCTCGTGGCGCGGCGGGCGATTAGGAACGCAGGTTATCGGGCTGCTGGTGGGCGCGCCGTTCATCCTCATGACGGGCTGGACGATTTCCGTGAAACTCCTTGTTCTCGGCATGATCGGCTTCGGCTTCTGCAAGGGGCTCTACGACGCCAACACCTGGGCCTCGCTGTACGACATCGTCCGCCCGGCGCGGCGCGGCACCGCCATGGCGCTCATGAACTCCATCGGCTGGTTTGGCGGGTGCGTCGCGCCGGTGCTGGTCGGCGCCGCCTCTGAGCGATATGGCCTCAGCGCCGGTCTCTGTGCCACATCGGTCATCTACCTGCTTTTCGGGCTGCTGCTGATGGCGGGCATTCGTGCGTACATCTTGGCCGCGGAGCGGACCGATGTGGTGCCGGGCGGGTTTCCGGTGCTCACCCGTGGAGGTGCTGCTTCACGCCCTGCTCGCTGAGGGCCTTGAAAACCTGCTGCGGCGCGTCGGCCGCCGATGCCACATCAACGGTGCAGGCGGCCTTGAGCAGCGGCGGATCGCCGCCGCGCTTGCCGACGGCGACGCGCAGCTCCAGCTTCTTGCCGGTGATCTTCGCATAGGCCGCAATTGGCGAGAAGCAGTCGCCCTCCAGCAGCCGCACCACATCGCGCTCCGCCATCACGCAGACCGCCGTCGGCTCGTGATGGATGACCTTCAGGCATTCGATCAGCTTCGCGTCGGCCCTGCGGCATTGCAGAGACAGCGCCCCCTGTCCCGCCGCCGGCAACAGCTCATCCGGCTCGATGCTGCTCATGATCTGGCTGTCATACAACCCCGCCCGCTTGATGCCGGCGATGGCGAGGACGATGGCGTCATACTGCCCGCCCCGGAGCTTCATGAGGCGGGTATCGATGTTCCCGCGGATGCCCTCGACCCTCAGGTCCGGCCGTATCGCCAGCAATTGCGCCCGCCGCCGCAGGCTTCCCGTCCCTACTTTAGCTCCCTGCGGCAGATCGGCGATGCGCTTCGCCGAAACGCTGATCAGCAGGTCGCGCGCATCCTCGCGCTTGGGTACAGCGGCCACGGCAAGCTGGTCCTGCCCGACCAGCGGCATGGTCACGGGCACATCCTTGAAGCTGTGCACGGCCAGGTCCACCTGGTCCTCCACCAGCGCCCGCTCGAGTTCCTTCACGAACAGCCCCTTGCCGCCCGCCTCGGCCAGCGGCCGGTCGGCGATCTG
>Ga0315268_10007004_pt1 | contig 11937 bp, 9 predicted proteins | sample C1_top_MG_FD_204535 | JGI IMG/M metagenome (GOLD analysis project Ga0315268, IMG submission 204535) | Sediment microbial communities from Yellowstone Lake, YNP, Wyoming, USA - C1_top | ecosystem: Environmental > Aquatic > Freshwater > Lake > Sediment | place: USA: Wyoming | collected 2017-08-01 | reverse complement strand
CGCTCGGGCCCTCGCCTCCGACCGGCTCCTGGCCGCCCTGTCCGCGGAGGACGCCGCGTGGCTCGGGGATCACCTGGACGCGTGCGGCCCCTGCCGCCGGATGGCGGGTTCGTTCGCGGCGGACCGTGCGAGGATCCTTGCGCTGCGCGACGAGCCGCCGGTGCCCCCCCGTGACCTGGGCGCGCGCTTGTCCCGGGCGCTCGACGTGGAGGTTCGGCGGGCCGTCCGTGAGGATGCCCGTCGGGGTCGACGGTCGCCGTCCGGGTCGGCGCCGTTCGCGCTCACCGCGATCGCGGTCGCGGCGGTGCTCGCGGTCGTCTTCCTCCCGCTCGCCCTGGCTGGGCTCGGGGTCGGAAACGCGCCGATCGCGCCGGGACCGGGCGGCAGCGGCGGCCCGGCCGCAACCCCGATGGCAGTTGCGTCGCAGCCGGTGACCTGGGTGCAGCGACAGCCTGACGGGAGCTACGTCCTCAGCACCGCCTCGGTCGACCAGGTGTGCCCGGGGCTGGATGCCTCGGCCTGCGGCACCCTCGACGGCGCCGCGCGACAGGTCGTGGCGCTCAACGTGGAACCGTCGGCCGTCGTGCTCCAGCACAACGGGACATCCGCGGTGCTCGTGAGCCGCAACGCCCTCTATTCGTTCAGTGTCCCGCGCGACGCCGGCGTCACACTGGCGCCAGCTCCTTCGTCCCTGATGCCGACACTTGGGGTGCTTTCTCCAACGCCGGCGGCGACGGGAGTGGGGGCTACTCCTCCAGCAGCCACTCCCGTCCCGACCGGTTTGCCACGGCCGCGCCCCACCCCGACCCGGACACCCGCCACCGCCCGACCCGCGGCGTCCGCGCCTGCCGGACCCACGGCCCCCGCTTCGCCCGGGCCCACTGCCACGGTGACGATCCCGACGGCCACTCGATCCGGCGAACCCGCCGCGACCGCGCTCGCCTCGGAGGCGCCGACGCCGGCGACCTCCATCGTCAGCATCCCGCCTGCGAGCCCGGCACCCTCGGCGGCGGTGACCACCCCGGTCATCGAGAACGTCGTGTTCGTGGGCGCTACGCCGGCCTACTCGGCAGACGGGCAGTGGGTTGCCTTCTCGGCGCGACCGTGGGACGGCGCCCTGGGCCCGGACATCTACGTGTGGCACGTCGGCGACCCGACGGCCCGGCCGCTCACGACGGACCACGCGTCGGTGTTCTCTGCCTGGGACGGCAACCAGATCCTCGGGAGCGCCGCGCTGCCTGCCGGGAGCCCGCCCTCGGAGGTTTCGCCCGTGACGATCGCGCCACCCGCGTCCCCGACACCCGACGCTTCGGCGCCCGAGTTGTCGTCGACCGACACCCAGTCGCCCGCCTCCCTGTCGCCCGGGTCCGCCACGCCAGCTTCCTCGGCCTCCGCGCCTCGGGCGGTCCGCACCGGGAGCGCGACGCCGGATGCGACACCGGGTGCGACACCGGGTGCGACGCGCTCGCACGTGGACGCGTCCGCCCCCCCGAGCGTCCCGGTGGGCTCGTTCCTCGTCGACCCAGCGACCGGCGCGCAGACGCCGATCGCCCGCCCCGGGATCTGGCGTCCGGTCGTGGACCCGACGAACCGGAGCGTCGTGTTCTGGACCGGCGACCAGGTGCTCGATCCAGCCACGAACACGTTGACCCCCACGAATGGCCGGCTCGTGGTGGCCGACTGGCAGGCGCTCGTCGGCCCCGGCGAGGTCACCGCCACGCCGCTCCCCGGGTCCGCCGGGCTGGCGGGCGTCGCCGCCTGGGATGTGCGCTGGGATCCGTCGGGCCGCCACCTGGCCGTCTGGATCGCCGACGCGACGGACCCGTCGACCGGGCAGCTCAGTCTCTTCGCGGTGAACGCGGACGGGAGCGTGGGCGACACGCTGCTCGCTGACATCGCGGCACTTCCCGGGCTTTCGCTGGCCAGCGACAGGCTTGCCTGGGCCAGCCCGCCCGGCCAGAACGGGCAGGGGAGCACCCTGAGCGTGTACGTGTGGTCGGAGAATGGTGCCGGGAGTCTCAACGGCGCCCCGGACCCGGGCACCGACCCGCTCGTCGTGGCTCGCTGACCGCATCCCTGGCCCGCTCGCGCGGTATCCTTGTCGCGACCCTTTAAGGACCGGTCCGGAGAGACCGGAAAGGAGGACGCACGTGTCACATCGCGGGCGCGCCTGATGGACGGGCGCCAGATCATGACGGTGGACGAGATCCGCCGTGCGATCATCCGCATCTCCCATGAGCTGGTCGAGAAGCAGGCCGGGACCGAAGGGCTCGTGCTCATCGGGATCCAGCGCCGCGGCGTCCCCCTGGCCCACCGGATCGCCGCCGCCGTGGAAGACCACGAGGGTGTCACGCTCCCCGTCGGTGCCCTGGACATCACGTTCTACCGTGACGACCTCTCGCTGGTCGCCCAGCAGCCGGTGGTCAAGGGCACGCAGCTCCCCGTGGACATCAACGGCCGGACCGTCGTGCTCGTCGACGACGTGCTGTACACCGGACGGACGATCCGTGCCGCGATGGATGCCCTGGTCGACTTCGGGCGGCCGCGCGCGATCCGCCTCGCAGTCCTGGTCGACCGCGGCCATCGCGAGCTCCCGATTCGCGCCGACCACGTGGGGAAGAACGTGCCGACCTCCAGCGACGAGGTGGTCAAGGTCGAGCTCGTCGAGGTCGATGGCCAGGATGCGGTCCGGATCGAGCGGGTCGATGCGCCCGCCGCGACGGCCTGAGGGTGGCGCCGGCATGAACCCCTCTTCAACCCCCGCCGCGCTCGATGTCGCCTGGCGGCAGAAGCACCTCCTTGACGTGGATGTCCTCTCGCTGGCGGAGATCGAGCTGGTGATGCGGACGACCGACTCGATGAAGGAGGTCCTGGCGAGGCCGATCTCGAAGGTCCCCGCGCTCCGGGGCACGAACGTGACGATCCTCTTCTACGAGGCTTCGACGCGAACCCGCGTGAGCTTCGAGGTCGCCGCCAAGAATCTCTCCGCGGACGTCGTGAACATCGCTGCGTCGTCCTCGTCGGTGACGAAGGGCGAGTCGCTGGTGGACACCATCCGGACGGTCGAGGCGCTCGGCGCTGACATGATCGTGATGCGCCACGGGACGTCCGGCGCGCCGTACCTCGCGGCGGAGGTCTTCTCCGGCTCGATCCTGAACGGCGGAGACGGCTGGCATGCTCACCCGAGCCAGGCGCTCCTCGACCTGTACACGATGCGGGCACACTTCGGCGACCTCCGCGGGAAGAAGGTCGTGATCCTGGGCGACGTCCTCCACTCCCGGGTCGCACGTTCCAACGTGTGGTCGCTGACCGCGGCAGGTGCGGAGCTCTGGATCTGCGGGCCCACGACCATCGTGCGTGGCTTCGACGCCTGGGCCGGCCGCTGGACCGGCGGCGGCGCGCCAGGACACGCCGGCTTCACCGTCACCTCGGACGTGGACGCCGCGCTGCGCGATGCCGACGTCGTCATGGCCTTGCGCCTCCAGCGCGAACGGATGGATGCAGGGCTCCTCCCGTCGCTGCGCGAATACGCGGCGCGGTTCGGGCTGACGCGCGAGCGGCTCGGGCTGGCGAAGCCGACCGCCCTGGTCATGCACCCCGGACCGATGAACGAGGGCGTGGAGATCGCGCCGGACGTGGCGACCCTCGACCGGAGCGTGATCACCGAGCAGGTGACGAACGGCGTGGCGGTCCGGATGGCGCTCCTCTACCTGCTCGCCGGCGGACACCCGGAGGCCGTGACGAATGCCTGAGCTGCGCGTGGGCGAGATGGTCCCGCTCCTGGAGATCAGCCGGGCCTGGCTGGTGGATCCGGTCGGGAAGCGCGAGGGACCCGGCGAGATCGTTGTCCGCGACGGCATCCTGGAGGCGGTGACCTGGCTGGAGGGCGCCGAGGCCGACGGCATCGGGCCGGACGGGGTCCTGGTGCTGCCGGGGTTCCTGGACCTCCACGCTCACCTGCGCGAGCCCGGCAACGAGGACGCCGAGACGGTCGCGAGTGGCCTCGCCGCGGCCGCGCATGGGGGCTTCACGACGGTCTGCGCGATGCCGAACACGACGCCGGCCGCGGACGAGCCCGGGGTCGTGGCGCGCGTGGCCGCGGCGGCCGCGGCGTCCGGCTCGCCGGTGGAGCTGCTGGCCCACGGCGCCGTGACCGTCGGTCGGGCAGGGGAGCGACTCGCGGCACTCGGCGAGCTCGCGGACGCGGGCGTGGTGGGCTTCTCGGACGACGGCTCGCCGGTGAAGAGCGCGATTCTCCTCCGGAACGCGTTCCTGTACGCGGGCATGCTGGGGCTCCCGGTCGTGGAGCACGCCGAGGACGCTGCGCTCACTGCCGGCGCCGAGGCGAACGAGGGCCTGGTCGCGACGATCCTCGGTCTCAAGGGGTGGCCGGCGGCCGCCGAGATCGCGGCCGCGGAGCGCGCGATCGCCATCCTGGACTCGGTGCGCGCCGACGCGCCGGGTGCCCGGCTCCACCTGACCCACCTCTCCACCGCCGGAGCGCTGGATGCGGTCCGGCGCGCCAAGGCGGCCGGGCTCCCGGTGACCTGCGACGTGGCGCCGCACCACCTGGGGTTCACCGACGAGTGGGTGGCGGGCGCGCGCCGCTGGGCCTGGGAGGCAGTGGACGCCGCCGGCGCGGCGCGGGACCCGTGGGCCGATGGCGCCCTGGTTGCGCACCCGTACTCGACGGCCTGCCGGGTCAACCCACCGCTCCGCGGCGCAGCGGATGCAGCCGCGTGCCTGGCGGCGCTCGCGGATGGGACCGCCGACGCGGTGGCGACCGACCACGCGCCGCATACGGCCGTGGACAAGGAGACGGAGTTCGGGCTTGCCGCCAACGGCATCAGCGGCGTGGAGGTGGCCTTCGGCGTGCTGCTTGCCGCGGTCGCCGCCGGGAAGCTGCCGCTGGCGCGGGCCGTGGCGGCCTTGACCGTGGGGCCCGCGGGCGTCCTGGGCGCCCGGGCGGGCCGGCGCGGCGCGGCGCGCGGACTCGCGGAGGGTGCGCCGGCGGACCTCGTCGTGGTGGACGCGGGCGACCGCTGGCGGGTCACGTTCGACGCGCTCCTGTCGCGCGGCAAGAACACGCCGCTCCTCGGCCGCGAGCTCCCCGGTCGGATCGTGCTGACGGTGGCGCAGGGTCGGCTGGCCTACGCGGACGCGGCGGGACGCACGTGACGACGTCGCGGCTGGCACCGGCCGGGGTTCCGCCGCGGGCTGCCGACCAGGCGGCCCCTTGCCGAAGCGCGCCTCCGCGGTCGCGCTGAGCGCGCTACCCTCGCACCACGATGGCGCAGCACCCCGACCCCCTCCATTCCTTCGAGCACCGCCCACTCTGGCAGGCACAGCTCCCGGCGCAGCCCGACCGACGTGGCCGGCCACTGCCGGACGTGGCGGACCTGGTCGTGATCGGGGGCGGCCTGGCCGGGAGCGCGGCCGCCCGGCGCGGGGCGCAGCTCGGGGCCCGGGTCGTGCTGCTGGAGGCGGAGTCGATCGGCTGGGGCGCCTCGTCGCGCAACGGCGGCATGTGCCACCCCGGCTTCAAGTGGGGCCCGGCGGAGCTGATGGAGCGCCACGGCGCCATCCTCGGCGAGGCGATCTACCGCGAATCCGTGGACGCCTTCGAGTGGACCGCGTCGACGATCGCGGAGGAGGCCATCGACGCCGACTTCGTTCGCTCCGGGCACCTGGAGCTTGCCTACGCGCCGTCGCACATGGAGCACTTCGCGACGGCCGCGGCGTCAATGGCAACGGTCGGCGAGCGTGCCCGGGTGATCCCGGCGGCCGAGATGCACACGGAGATCGGCACCGACGCGTACTTCGGGGCGCTGGTCGTGGAGCGCTCCGGGGGGCTCCACCCGGCGAAGTACGTCGCGGGGCTGGCGGCTTCGGCCGAGCGTGCCGGCGCGTCGCTGCACGAAGGCGTGCGGGCGCTTCGGATCAGGCCACAGGCGGACGGTCGCGCCGTCGTCGAGACGTCGGTGGGCGCGATCGTCGCGCGCGAGGTCTTCGTGGGCACGAACGGGTACACGGACGGGGCTGCGCCGGAGCTCCGCCGCCGCGTCATGCCGATCGGGAGCTACATCATCGCGACGGACCCGCTCTCCGAGGATCTCGCCCACGAGATCAGCCCGAACGGCCGGATGTTCTTCGATTCGAAGAACTTCCTCTACTACTGGCGCATCACGCCGGACCGGCGGATGCTCTTCGGCGGGCGTGCGTCGTTCTGGCCCTCGTCGGCGGAGAAGACGGCGCGGATCCTCCACCGGGGCATGCTCCGCGTGCACCCACGGCTCGCCGGGGTCCGCGTGGCGTACGCGTGGGGTGGCAAGGTGGGCTTCACGTTCGACCGGATGCCCCATGTCGGCCGCCTGGGCGGCATCACCTACGCGAGCGGCTGCTGCGGAAGCGGCGTCGCGATCCTCCCGTACCTTGGGCATCGGGCAGCCGGCTGGATCCTCGGCGGCGAGCCCGCCCCGGCGCTCGCGTCGCTTCGGTTCCCGCTGGTCCCGGCGCCGTACGAGGGCCACCCGTGGTTCCTGCCGGCCATCGGTGAGTGGTACCGCCTGGCGGATTGGCGTGCCGGTCGGGAGCGGCCGCGAACCTGACGGACGCCGCCCGGGCGGTCAGGCCGGCGTGATCCCCGCCGCCTCGGCCGCCGCCGGCGCGAGCCGTCGGAGCGTGGCAAGGACGGCGTCAACTGCAGCCGGGGAGCTCAGGTAGTTGACGATCCCCGCCCGCAGGCACGTGCGGCCGCGGAGGACCGTGGTTGAGAGCCAGCCCTCGCCGGACCGGTTGAGCGCCGTGCAGAGCAGGTCCGTGTAGCGGTCGAGCGAGGCCGGATCGGACGCCTGCAGCGCGGCGGCGCGGGCCCGCCCGCCCGGGAGATGCCGGAAGCAGACGACCGAGAGGTCCGGGGCGCCGGCCGGGATCGCCTCCAGGTCGTCGCTCTCCGCGATTCGGGCCGCGAGGTGCGTGGCCAGCTCGATGTTCATCTCGACCAGCCGTCCAAGGCCGGCCGTCCCGAGGTGCTTCCAGCTGGCCCACAGCTTGAGGGCGCGGAACCGGCGTGTCCCCTCGAAGCTGTACTGGTGCCAGTGGATGGGTTCCTCGTCCGCGTTGCCGTGGCGGTAGTACTCCGGCTCGCGGTGGAATGTCTGCCGCAGGTCCTCCTGTCGGCGGACCAGGAGCCCGCCGATGTCATAGGCCTGGAAGAACCACTTGTGGGGGTCGATCGTGATCGAGTCGGCCAGCGCCAGGCCCGGGACGCGGCGCGCCTCGCGGGCGGAGAGGAGCGCCGCTCCGCCGTACGCCGCGTCGACGTGGAGCCAGAGCCCGTGGGCCGCCGCCACCTCGGCCAGCTCAGCCGTCGCGTCCACCGCGCCCGTGTTCGTGCTCCCGGCGACGGCCGCGATTGCCAGCGGCCGCAGGCCGGCAGCGGCGTCTTCCGCGAGCGCCCGGGCCACGTCCGCGCCGCGGAGCCGGAATTGCGCGTCGGATTGCACGAGGCGCAGCGTCCCCTCCGGGAAGCCCAGGATGTCGAGCGCCTTCGCGATCGAGAAGTGCGCCTGGTCGCTGGCATAGACGCGGACGCCGTCGAGCGCGGCCCCGCGCGGCACGGCCGGATAGGCGGCCACCCCGCCCGCCGCAAGGCGCGCCGGATCGCTCGCCGCCGTGGCCGGCAGCCCGGCCTTGGCAGCCGCCGCGAGCCGCGCGAGGTGCACGTCGCGGACGACCGTGAACGCCATCAGGTTGGCCATCGTGCCGCCGGACGTCAGCACGCCCCAGCTCCCCGCGCCGTAGCCGACCAGGTCGCACAGCCAACGGTTGACCTCTTCCTCCACCAGCGACCCGACCGGGCCAGCCTGGTAGACGTCCACCCCCTGGTTGACCCACTGGGCAAGGAGCTCGCCGACGATCGACAGGGCGAGCGGCGGCGGCGTGAAGTACGAGAGGACGCCCGGGTGGTAGGGGTTGAGCTGGTACGGCGCCAGTCGCTCGGTGAACTCGGCGAGGATCTCCGCCGCCGGCATCGGCGCGGCCGGCGCCGGGCCGGGCCGACCCGTCGCGCCGAAGTGGAGCTCCCGGAGCTCGGCGTAGGTTTCCGGGCCCAGCCCGCGCCGGACCCCCTCGCCGTAGAGGTAGTCCAGGCTCGTGCGCCATGCCGCCGCGCCCAGCCGTTCGAGCGCGGTTCGGCTGGTTGCCTCGTCGCCGAACCCGAGCAGCTCGGGCTCGGGATGCCAGCGGAAGCGGGCGAGAGGGTCGGCGGACTCGTCGTGCATCGCCGCAGATCGTACCGGACGGCCCACTCGAGCCGCCCGACGGCCGTGCGGCAGGTGACAAGTGAGAAGCGTGGCCGGCGTGTCGCCGGAGCCCGGGACGCCGGGGATCGTTCGGGCGTATTGTCAGGCGGACGCAACCGAATGCCCCTCCGGGCCGCCGAGGACATCCCATCCCGTGACCGACGACGTGACGCCCACGCCCGCCCCCGACCGAGAGCTCTCCGATCCCGCGCCGGCCGCGGCGACCCCCCCGGGCGGCCGCCGGAGCTCCGCCGATGTCGCGGCGCGCCGTCCCGCCTACAAGGGCGAGGAGCTGGACCCCGCGCGTGGCCCGGGCCTTGGCTGCTTCTGGTTCCAGGCGGGGGTCCTCGCCTTCTTCCTGGTCCTGATCCCGATCGGCGTCACGCTGAGCTGGCCATACGAGGTCCTCGCGGCGCTCCTCTTCGTGGCGCTGGGCCTGCTCCTCTTCGTGGGCCAGACGCTGATCTTCCTGCTGCGGCTGGTGGCGGCCGATCGCCGCGACGTGGGTCGACGCCGGCCGCTCGCGAGCGCCACGCGGACGGTCGGCGAGCTGGAGGACGGGCTGCCCTCGATCCCTGCCTCCGCCGAGGAGGCCCCGCCACCGGTCGAGGCCGGGTCGGAAGGCGTGCGAGAATAGCGTCGCCGCCAAGGGCGACCAGACCAGGGGGCGTGCGTCCCCGAACTGCCGGGAACGCCGGCGGACAAGGAGGGCTGACGGCTGTGCCGGTGCTCGCGACGTACTTCTCGGTCCGGCGCGGGCGCGACCCGTTCTTCAAGTTCTTCATGCGCACGATCTTCCCGCGGCAGGTGCGGGAGTACGAGGAGAAGTTCGGCATCCGTTTCCTGGGCTGGTACAACGTGGCCCACGGCTGGGACTTCGACAACGTGATCCTCATGGACCTGCCCGACTACGCCACGCTCGACAAGCTCGAGGCCGACGAGGCCACCCGCGCGCTCGGCCACCGGGCCGGCGAGTGGATCTTCGAGCGGCACCACTCGATGTTCCTCCGGGAGCGGATGGGCACCGACCTCGAATACCACCCCTAGCGCCGGGCGCCGACGACGACCCGGGAATCGAAACGAGAAGGAGGCGCCAGCAATGGACGCGAACCGCACCGATCTGCTCGGCGAGCTCGCCCGCGACGCCGCCCTCGAGCGCTCCGATTTCCTGGTTCGTTCCGCGGAGCAGCTCCAGGGCTTCCTGGAGGCGAATGCCACCCGGATCCGGGAGATCGGCGGCATGACGCTGATCGACGACGACCCTGACTACCTCTCCGTGGCGCCGGACCTCTCGTTCCGCAGCCGGACGCGCTTCCAGGACGAGAGCACCGGCGAGTGGGTCAGCGAGACCGAGGTCATCGAGAGTGCCGCGGAGCTCGTGGAGCTCTACAACCCGGCCGACGTGTACGCGGCCTTCGCGGAGGCGGCGCGGGAAGCCGCGGGCCTGGAGCCGGAGCCGACCGCCGCCGACGATCTTCTCAACGTCGCCGGGATCGGGCCCGAAGAGTCGGTCTCGCCGGAAGCCGACGTGGCGTACGCGTCGGCCGCCGACGACTGGGCGGCGGGCCAGCCGCTGGACGCAGACGACGAGACATCCGCCGCACACAAGCTCTACGACCTGGCGCTCACCTTCCAGGAGCGGAGCCAGCTGTCCGAGGCGCGCCTGATCGAGCAGTTCCAGCACGCGGCCGGCGGCCTGGCCGAGCAGGTGGGCGACCTGATCATCATCGACGACGACGACGAGCGGCTTTCGCTGTCGCGGTCCGGGCAGATTCACGCCGAGGTGGAGCCGGAGGGTGACGAGGGCGAGTGGCGCAAGCTCACGACCCCCGAGGAGCTCGTGGAGTTCTACGATCCGACGGACGTCTTCGGTGACATCGCCGATGCGATCGCGGAGGCCTACCCGGCCGTCGCGCCCGAGCCGGACGAGGACGACGAGTCCGACGAGGACGACGAGGACGACAAGCCCGCCGCGGACGACAAGGCGCGCCCAGGGAAGGACCGCTAGCCGCCGGCCGCGGGACGGCCGCAGTCCCGCCCCGCCAGTCCTGCGCCGCCATCACCTGGGAGCTCCCGGATGCAGCTTGTCGACGCAGAGCTCCAGGACAGCCGGCAGGTCCTGCCGGGTCAGTGGCTCCAGCAGTATCACGCCCCGGCGCTGGCTGTCAGCGCCCGGGCCGGGCAGTTCGTCCACGTCCGGACCGGTGACTGGTCTGGGCTGGTCCTGCGCCGGCCGTTCACCATCAACACCGCGGACCCGGCGACCGGCTCGATCTCGCTGCACTTCCGGGAAGTCGGCCGCGGGACCGCCTGGCTGACCCACCTGCGGCCGGGCGACCAGATCGACATGCTCGGCCCGCTCGGGCAGGGCTTCGCGGTGGATCCGCGGAACCGGCACCTCCTGCTGGTCGCCGGGGGACTTGGGATCGCCGACCTCCGGATGCTCGTCGACGAGGCGCTCCGCGACGGCCGGCAGGTGGTCCTCCTCTACGGCTGTCGCGACGCGTCGGAGGTCTACCCGTCGTCGCTCCTCCCCGACGAGGTCGAGTACGTGGTCGCGACGGACGACGGGTCGGTGGGCCACCACGGGTTCGTCACCGATCTCGTCCTCGATTACGAGGCGTGGGCGGACCAGGCCTTCGCCTGCGGCCCGCTGCCGATGCTCCGGACGCTGGCGGGCCTCGTCGCCGGGCGGAAGGGTCGGCTCGGCGTCGCGACGCTCGGACGCAAGCGAGGTGGCGGCAGGCCGGTCCCACTTGGGTCGCCGGCGGCCCGGAAGAAGGCCTTCCTGCAGGTCGCGATGGAGCAGAACATGGGCTGCGCGGTGGGCGCCTGCCTGGGCTGCGTGATCTGGGGCGTGAACGGACCCCAGCGGGTCTGCCGCGAGGGCCCGGTCTTCGCCTTCGACGAGATCGACTGGGAGGCGACAGCCGGGGTGGGGACCCACACGCGATGAAGGCGAAGAAACGGGTCGTGACGTACGGCAAGGCGGCGCCGCCGTCGCGGGGCGCGGCAGGCGGCCCCGTGCCGAACACGCGCCGGACGCCCACCGTCCGTACCATTCGCAGCGCGATCGTGGGGCCGAGGCCCGCGTCCGCGCAGCGCCCGCCGTCGCCGGCCACCACGCCGCCGGTCGCCGGCCGAGCCCGATCCCCGGTGGATCTCTCGGTGGACCTCGGGCGGGGCCTGGTCCTGCGCAACCCGGTCCTCGTCGCGTCGGGGACGTTCGGCTACGGGGTGGAGTATGCCGACGTCGTGGACGTCGAACGTCTCGGGGCGATCTGCTGCAAGGGGACCACGCTCCGGCCGCGCCAGGGCAATCGCCCGCCGCGCGTCACGGAGACCCCGGCCGGGATGCTCAACTCCATCGGCCTGCAGAACCCCGGCGTCGACGCGGTGCTGGAGCGGTACGCGCAGCAATGGGCCGGCTGGCAGGTTCCCGTCATCGTGAACGTTGCCGGTGAGTCGATCGAGGACTACGTCGAGGTGGTCCGGAAGCTGGACCTGGTGCCTGGGATCGCCGGCGTGGAGCTGAACATCAGCTGCCCGAACGTCGGGAAGGGCGGGCTCCAGTTCGCGATCGACCAGGAGGCCGCGGCGGCGGTGACGCGCGCGGTCCGGCGCGCGACGGAGC
>Ga0315268_10007002_pt1 | contig 11939 bp, 11 predicted proteins | sample C1_top_MG_FD_204535 | JGI IMG/M metagenome (GOLD analysis project Ga0315268, IMG submission 204535) | Sediment microbial communities from Yellowstone Lake, YNP, Wyoming, USA - C1_top | ecosystem: Environmental > Aquatic > Freshwater > Lake > Sediment | place: USA: Wyoming | collected 2017-08-01 | reverse complement strand
TGGCGCCTATTAATTTTGCGACTTTCGCACGGGATTCTTTTATCTTCCTCGCAACATTTCCGCCAAAGGCGTGCATGCTTGAGGGGTTCCCGTAAAGTTCAGAAAAATAGGGAAGCATCTCTTCAAGAACTTCGGGAGCAACACGGGTTGTAGCGTTGTTGTCGACGTATATCGGTTTCATTGCTGCACCTCTTCAACAATAAGTTCCGGAGCTACAAGTTCTCTCAGCTTCGATTCCACATAGTGCTTCAAAGTAATCTGAGACTTGCTGCAGGTTGCACATGTTCCGCGCATTTTAACCATTACTCTGTTTCCATCAACGTCTATGAGCTCTATATTCCCGCCATCTTTTTTAAGGGCGGGTTTTATCTCGCGTTCAAGAGTCTCTTCAATCAGTTTAATTTTTTGTATATTGGTAAGTTTTATGACTTTTTTCTTAACAGGCTTATCTTTACTTTGCACAGAGTCGATGATCTCCTGTATTTTTTCATGGCATTTGCCGCAGCCTCCGCCTGCCTTGACATAATCTGTAACGTCTTCAATCGTTGACAGATTGTTTTCCGTGACTGCGCGCCTTATATCGACATCTGTAACGCCGAAGCACTCGCACACAATTTCGCCTTCCACTTTTTTTTCTTTTTCACCACGGTAGTGTGATATGGCTTTTTCAAGGGCATCCCGGCCCATCACAGAGCAGTGCATTTTTTCCTTCGGAAGCTCCCCTAGATAAGAGGCTATATCCTCATTTGTGATTTTAGAAACTTCATCGAGAGTCAATCCCTTCATCATTTCAGTGAGTGCTGATGAAGAGGCTATGGCGCTCGCACATCCGAAAGTCTGGAATTTGGCGTCCTCTATTTTCCCTTTTTCATCCAGCTTGAAATAAAGGGTCAGGGCATCTCCGCAGGCCAGGGAGCCGACTTCGCCAACACCGTCAGGGTTTTCGATAACCCCGACATTCCTGGGGTTTAAAAAATGATCTTTAACTTTATCAGTATATTCCCACATGATATCCTCCTGTTATATACCATACGAAATCCGGTCATCTATTATACTAATCATTTAATTGGAAAAAAGAAAGTCGAAAATAAATGTTTTCGGATGACGGCATTTTTTATGTGATTGCTGCAGCCGGCTGTAAAATGGTCAGTCGTTGAATAATTCCGCAGTCATATCAACCGTCAATCCGTCACCGTTTAGAAGGCGTTCAGCCAGACCCAGTGTTTTGGGAAGCTCGTATCCGAAAAAATAACGCAGCGCAATAAATTTACCCTGATAAAAAGCAAGATCTGCCTTATTTGAGGCGTTTTGCAAGGCTTTCCGGATTGCAATGCCCTGCAGCAGCCATTGCCATGCAATAGCGACAATCCCGAACAATTCCAGGTAGAGTGTCGCATCCGCCAGAAAAAATTCAACCCCCTGATCCATAAATACCTGCAGGAGATGCCGGGTAACTGCCTGAAGTTTTGTCCGGGAATCGTTGAGTTGTTGTGCATAGACCCGGAGCTCAGGAAATTCATCAGCCATTGTGATGGTTTTTTCGATTTCTGCTATAAAGAGTGTAAATGGCCGGCCATTTTGTGCGACCACCTTACGTCCCAAGAGGTCCATGCCCTGAATCCCGGTGGTGCCTTCATGGATGGGGTGGATGCGTGCGTCGCGGTAATACTGCTCGAGGGGATAATCATCGCAGTATCCGGACCCGCCAAAGCACTGCAAACCCTGGCTGATAGACTCTATGCCCATTTCGGAGGGATAACTTTTTGCAACGGGCGTTAAAATATCAAGGAGATCGCTATATTTTTCTTTCTCGTTATCAGGAAGAACTTTGATCATATCAACATACTTACTGCACTGCATGATAAGCGAAAGGGACCCTTCGATGACAGCCCGCTGAAACAACAACATTCGCTTTACATCCGCATGCTCAATAATGGGAATCTGAGGCAGGGCCGGGTCTTTTTTGGAAATGGTGCGGCCCTGACGACGGGTTTTGGCGTAATCAAGAGATGCATAATAAGCGGCCGAAGCAATAGATGTGGCTCCTATACCGACTCCAATGCGTGCCTGGTTCATCAGCTGAAACATGTATCTCAATCCATTGTGAGGTTCTCCGACAAGCCAGCCGCGACAATTGTTTTTGTCTCCCATGCTGAGCTGCGCGATAGGACATCCCCTGTAGCCCAGTTTATGATATATCCCGGATGTGATCACATCATTTGAAATCAGCTGACCATCTTTGTCAATTCTGTTTTTTGGAACAACAAAGAGAGATATCCCTTTTATCCCGGGAGGTGCATCTTTAATCTTGACCAGCATCAGGTGCACTACATTTTCAACCCCGTCATGGTCTCCGGCAGAGATAAATATTTTCTGTCCTTTTATCAGATAATATCCCAGGTCAGTCGGTTCCGCCGTGGTTGTTATATCCGTCAGTGATGAGCCTGCTTCAGGTTCGGTTAACGCCATGGTTCCCTGCCATTTCCCGGCATACATGTTCGGTACATATGTATCAAAGAGCTCTTTGCTCCCAAAAGATTCTATCAGGTGGGCGGCTCCGGCAGAAAGCCCGGGGTAAACACCGGCCGAATAATTTGCCGCTGCAAATATAAAGTCACAGGCATTGGCGATTAAATGGGGAAGCTGATTGCCATCGAGTTCATAAGGCATTCTGCTTGAAATCCATCCGCCTTCGCCGAATTCTTTCATTATGGTCCGGACGGATGGGTGTACTTTGACTTTCCCGGCGACAAGCTCCGGAGGCTTACGATCCATTTCGGTAAATACCGGGTAAAGCAAATTCCTGGAGAGCTTGAGTGCTTCTTTGAGGACCATATCAAATGTTTTTCGGTTGTGTTCGCGGTAATAATCGAAGGTAGTCAGAGATTCAATGTCAAAAACCTCATACAAAAGGAATTTCAAGTTTTTTTCGCTTAAAAATTTGGCAGCCATAAGTTATCTCAGTCCTTTTCAGGTTTTCTCTCAAAAACGGCAGGAATTCTGAATATAATGAGCATCAATAATTTAATGCCCCATTCGAACTCGTGGAAGAAGAACGCCAACCATCTCAGCAAATCCTTCTCCGCCATTTTTTTGTGTCACCCAGACAGGTTCACAGGCCATCCTGTCTATAAACTGTCTTACATTTGCAACACCTACTGAATGGGGAAAATAGGCAAACATTGGGGCATCATTGGGAGAATCACCGGTAAAAATTGCCTGTTCTTTTACTTGATCGAGGGTTACATTGAAAACATCAGCAAACAGCAACCGGGTCATGGAGAGTTTGTCATAATCTCCAAACCAGCCGTTAACATGAATGGAACTTATTTTTGCCCGGGCGCCGGCCGCCTTGAAGCAATCAACAATTTCATCAACTTCTTTCATCGAAAGAGGAGGAACATCTTCACAATAATCGATAGCAAGGTCCGCTTCACGGTATGCCTGGTCCGACGCGACACTGCATCCGGGGATTCCGGCCAGTATTTCCAGTTTGATCTTATCAAGTTTTTCCCTGTCTTTTCTGCGCTCATTTTCGGATTTCCAATAGCGGCGGAGCATTTTTTTTTGACGCTCGTCATAACTGAAATAGAAAGCGCCGTTTTCGCCAACCAAGCCATCTATGGGCCACATCCGGGCAATATGATCACACCACCCGGCAGGGCGTCCGGTGATCGGTATAATTCTGATACCGGCTATCTTTAAACGTTCCATGGCGGAAAAGACCGCGGCGGGCAGCCGCCCGTTATTGGTGAGGGTATCATCAATATCTGTAAGGATATAGCGGATTTGTTCTTTTAAATGGGGGGGAAATTTATGAAACGGTTTCATTATGGAATAAGTCCGTAACCTTAATAAGTGCTATTAACAGTTTATTTGAAATACCTACACCGTCTCTTCCGGTTTTGTCAAGGTGTAAAGGAGCTCCGATTTGAGGATAAAAATAACCGATTGAGAAACGGCGCATTTTATTTATTGGGTTTTTCCGGAATTATTGATATTATAATAAATGTAACAGGCACAGGAAGATATAAGATCACCGGGTACAATTTCAAGGAGCTTTTATGTATGATGTTGCGGTAATAGGAGGCGGAGTGATAGGCTGTGCCATTGCCCGAGAACTGTCACGCTACCGGCTTGGCATCGTTATAGTGGAAAAGTTCGAAGAGGTCGGCTTCGGTACCACTAAAACCAACAGCGGCATTATCCATGCAGGACACCATAGCCCGCCGGATACACTTAAGGGAAAACTTGTTGTCCGTGGCAATAAGCTTTACGACAGACTGTGCAAAGAGCTCAAATTCGGTTTCCGCCGAATCGGCGAACTGGTTGTGGCCAGAAGCGAATCTGAAATTCCGGAGTTGGAGCGGCTGAAAAATCTGGGAGATTTAAAGGGGGTGCCGGATCTGGAAATATGGGACAGGGAACGCCTCCGAAACGAAGAGCCCAATCTTTCCAATACACTCGTTGCGGCATTGCATGCTCCATCAGCAGGGGTAATCAATCCCTATGAACTGGCTAACGCGCTTAGTGAAAATGCCGTTGAGAATGGTGTCGATTTGAAAGTGAACTGCGTGGTAGAAAAAATTGTTGCCGGGAAAGGTTTTCTTGCAGTGCATACATCCCGGGAAAGAATAAAAGCGCGGTTTGTGATCAACTGTGCCGGAGTTTATGCTGATAAGATTGCCGAGATGGCCGGTTTAAGGGATTTCACCATACACCCCCGCAAGGGAGAGGAATATATGCTGGATAAGCGGCTCAAGGGGCTTGTGCAGAGGCTTATCTTTCCGATACCAAAAAAGAATACGAAGGGCATTCTGATTATTCCTACTTTTGACGGAACGATCATGGTCGGCCCAACCGCACAGGACACTGCAGACCGGGATGATGCTTCCACAACATACGAGGGTTCAGAGCAGGTGTTTCGATTTGTGAGCAAGATCTGTCCGTCCATAACCGAGCGTGATACCATCACCGAATTTGCCGGACTGCGGGCCGTCAGCAATACGAATGATTTTATTATCGGACCAACACGGATAAAAGGCTTCATTAACGCAGCAGGCATTCAGTCTCCGGGGCTTACAAGCGCACCCGCAATAGCTCTGTATGTTCGTGATATTTTAAAATCAGAAGGATTGGTTCTGAAGAAAAAGGAAAACTTCAAGCCGCATCTTCCGGGGCCGCCGCGTTTTGCTTCCCTGAATGATGAGCAGCAGAGACGCCTTGTTGAACAAGATCGCCTGTTTGCCAAGGTTGTATGCCGGTGTGAACTGGTGACCGAAGCCGAGATTCATAATGCCATTGACCACGGTGCGCGGACTTTGGATGGCATAAAGTTTCGCAGCCGCGCCGGCATGGGTCGCTGCCAGGGAGGTTTCTGCGCACCGCGCTGTATGGACATACTGTCAAAACGGCTGGATAAGCCTTTTCAGGAAATAACAAAACGTGGCGGCGATTCGTGGGTTGTAAGAAAGATGGTGGATGATGCTTGAAACTGATGAGGTAACCACAGAGAGTCATGCTGGGACGGGTTGAAAAAAAATATGGAGTAGTGGTTGTCGGGGGCGGACCCGCAGGAATGGGAGCGGCTCTGGGCGCCAGAGATCACGGCGAAGATAAAGTCTTAATCCTGGACCGTGAGCCTGAAGCCGGGGGAATTCTTTTGCAATGTATTCACTCGGGGTTCGGAATGCACTACTTCCGCGAAGAGCTGACCGGACCGGAATACGCTGAGCGGTTTCTTCAAAAGGTCATCGACCATGACGTCGATGTCTTACCGGGCAGTTATGTGTCCGGTGTAGTGGTAGATTCCGGCGGTTCCAAAAAAGTCCGTATAATGAGTGAAGCGCATGGACTCATAACTGTGGAAACAAAGTCTGTTGTGTTGGCCATGGGATGTCGTGAACGCACGAGGGGCGCTGTTCGCATACCCGGAACCAGACCATCGGGCATCCTAACAGCAGGTCTTGCGCAGAAATTCGTCAACCTTAAGGGTTATCTGCCGGGCAAAAGGATAGCAATTCTGGGATCAGGCGACATCGGGCTGATCATGGCGCGGCGATTGACTCTGGAGGGCTGTCATGTCGAAGGTGTTTTCGAGCTCATGCCTTATTCCAACGGGCTCACACGCAACGTGGTTCAGTGCCTCGAGGATTTTGATATCCCCCTTTACCTTTCAACCACTGTTGCCTGTATACATGGCCGGGATCGTATCGAGAAGATTACAGTCGCACCTGTGAATGCGGACTTGAAGCCTGACATGAGCCGGGCCTGGGATGTTCCATGCGATACGCTCCTTATATCGGTAGGCTTGATTCCGGAGAACGAACTTACCCAGAACCTGGGAATCGGTCTCGATGTCGTTACCGGAGGACCTTTGGTATCAAGCACTCTGGAAACCAGCATGCCGGGAATGTTTGCCTGCGGTAATGTTCTGCATGTTCATGATCTGGTTGACTATGTTACACGGGAAGCATTACTTGCCGGCAGGTTTGCCGGCGAATGGGCTAAGGGTGTGAGGCGGCCAAAAGACAATATCCGGCTTGTTCCTGGCGACAATGTGCGTTACTGCGTTCCGCATACATTGAGTCCCGAAAGAGAGCATACCATACACCTGCGCTGCAAAGCCGCCATGAAACCGTGTAAAATCAAGGTGGGTAATCTGATGGAAAAAAAGCTGCGCTTTGTTTTTCCGGCCGAAATGATCATGTTCAAGATAAAGCCGGACCTGCTGGACAAATTTCATGATGATACACTGCGTATCGATATTCTTCCGCTTGAAAAGGGAGAGAGGGTTGATTGAGATAAAACAATACATATGTATCGGCTGCCCGGTTGGTTGTCCGCTGCAGCTCGAACACGAAAAGGGCCAGATAAAAGAAGTGTCCGGGTATGAATGTAATCGTGGCGCCAAGTATGCCAGGCAGGAATTTACGGACCCGCGCCGGAGCATGAGCACAACCGTTCCGGTTTCAGGAGCACTGCGGCAGCGATTGCCGGTAAAGGTTTCAGGGGCGATCCATAAGGATCGGATTCTGGAGGCAGCGCGAAATATCCATGAACTTCAGGTCACGGCCCCGGTTGAGATGGGCCAGGTACTGATAAAAGATTTTTTAGGCGAAAAAGGTATTGATGTTGTTGCCTGTCGTTCCATGAAGCGGGTTGCTGATACCATGACAACTTTCCGGACTAAAAAGCTCGGAAGGAACAAAACCGGCAAGCCTAAAAAATAGATTGAACCGTCTTTCTATCCAGCGGCAACTTCTGTCATTACAGAGGAGCATCAGATGAAAGATCAATCGAGGGCAAAACAAGAACTTCTCGAAGAGAATTCTCTCTTAAAGCAGAAAATTCAGGAACTGGAACACTCGGAATCAGAGCTCAAGCTGACGGAGAAGAAGCTTCGCGACGCTGAAACTCACTACCGCCTTTTATTCGAGCATTCGCCCGATGGCATTCTGATTATCGACCCGGCTACAGCGCGACCCTTGAAGTTCAACGAAACGGCCCATCGGCAATTGGGTTATTCACGCGAAGAGTTTGCCCGGCTGAGCATTTACGATCTTGACGTCTTTGAAACTCCTGATGAAACGATGATGCGCATTAAGAAAATTATTTGCGAAGGGCGGAGCGATTTTGAAACTCTCCATCGTACCCGGCAGGGTGAAATCAGGGATATTTACGTGACAGCGCAGAACACTGAGTTCTTGGGGCAACCCGTTTTCCATTGCGTTTGGAGAGACATCACCGAACCCAAGAAGGTGGAAAAGTCGCTGCGCGAGAGCGAAGAACGCTTCAAGTTGCTCGTTGAAAACGCGGCATACGGAATCTTTGTGCAAACCCAATATCGGTTCGCTTATCTCAATCCGGAAGCCGTCAGGCTCTTCGGAGCCGAATCCGCGGATCAACTTTTGGGGCAGCCTGTTTTAGACAGAGTTGATTCTCGTTTCCACGATCTGGGGAGGGAGAGAATTCGCCTGCTCAACGAAGAGAAAACAGCTGCTCCCTTGCTTGAACAGGTATTCCTCAGGATGGATGGTTCGCCATTCGATGTAGAAGTCACTGCTTTGCCGACAAGATGGAGAGATCACGATGGTTCTTTCGTCTCCTTCCAGGAGATCACCGAGCGTAAACGGGCGAAGGAAACGCTGCGGGAGAATGAGGAAAAATATCGCACTCTGATTCAAAACATCCAGGACGGGATTTATATCCTTGATTCATTTGGAAATTTCACGTTTGTTAATGATGTGATTGTGAAGCGCTCCGGCTTCCCGGCAGAGTGGTTTTTAGGCCGGAGTTACCTGGATGTCATCATCGAGGAAGACCGTGAACGCGTGCAGAGATATTTCAACGAGGTGATGGATGGGAAAACAAATCTTTACGTTCTTTCTTATAAAAATAAGTTTGGGAACCTTTTACAAGTTGAGGTGTCTACAGCACCTCTCTTTGATGGTGCCAAGGTGATTGCTTTGTTAGGCATCTCACGCGATATCTCCGAGCGTAGTCGTTTGGAAAAGGAGCTTGTGAGATCGGAAGAGAAATTGCGCCTGATCACAGAAAATATGGTAGATTGCGTAGCTTGGGTGGATTCGAGCGGCACATATCAATACGTAACGCCATCCTACAAAGAAGTTCTTGGATATGGTCCTGAAGAAATGGTCGGTATTTCCGGATTCAGTCTTCTCCACCCGGAGGATCTTGAACGGGTACTGACGCTCTACATGAATAGTATTGAGCAGGGTTTACAGGCAATCCACTATGAAACGAGAATCCGAAACAGCAACGGCCGCTATATACCACTGGAGGTCAGAGCGCGGTCCCTGAAAGATACAGAGGGGAAAATTATCGGAGGTGTCCTTGCGGCCCGGGACATAACTGAGCGCAAGCAGGCGGAGGAGGAATTGGAAAAGTACCGAAAGCAACTTGAGAACATGGTTAAGGAACGAACAGCGGAATTGGAAAACAAGAACATAACCCTTCAGGAACTCAATACGGCGCTCAGGGTTCTCTTGAAGCAACGGGAAGATGACAAGAAGGAGATGGAGGAGAGGTTCGTATTGAATGTCCGGAATCTGGTTCTCCCCTATGTGGAAAGGATAAAAAAAGGGCCTCTCGATATTGCACAGCGCCCCTATCTTGACATTATAGAAGCACATCTCAATGAAATAGCCACACCATTGTTGAAAAACTTGAGGCAATTCAACCTTACTCCCAAAGAAATGAAAGTGGCTGCACTCGTAAGGCAGGGCAAGTCAACAAAGGAAATTGCAGAAATATTAAGGATATCCACCGGATCAATAGATATCCACAGAAAAAATATCAGGAAAAAACTCGGTTTGAGCAATAGAAAGGCAAATCTTCAATCGCAACTTGAAAATTTTGATCAATAGGTAATTTATCCCCCCATTATCAATAAGAACATATACTATTGACATTCCTGTAGTCTCGTCTATTATTTCCCAGTTTTATCCGTTTCTTAAAAAGATAAGGATATCGCCATGGATGATCTCCTACGCCTGCTTCACGATAACGTGCTCAAGTTGTTACGATGTGGGAATGGTTGGATAGGGAATAAAACGGTATGGCCATAAGCTATTCCCTGCCGAACCAATCAGAAAGATTCATTGCAGCAGGGCGGATGATCCTGGGCACATTTGCCCTCTTTGCGATCTGGCTTGATCACTCCGGGCCGGTGTGGAATATCGTGACAGTCTATTCCATGCTCGCCGGCTGCCTCTGCTATTCCATGTTTCTGTTCTGGGCGGCGTGGCGGACGGATCTCAACTGGACCGATTCCGCGTCGGTCATTCATGCCCTGGATCTGCTGATCTTTGCAGTCTTCATGTTTCTGACCTCCGCTCCTACCAACCACTTTTTCGCCTTCTTCGCGTTATTTCTGCTGGTTTCCGCCACATTGCACTGGCAGTGGCGCGGGATCATTTACACCGCGGTCATCGTTCTTGGCGTCGTGACTGCGGTTGCCTTATATCCGGCAGATCTGCCGCCGAGCGCTAAGTATGAAATAGACCACTTCATCTGCGACAGCATCTATCTCCTGGTTGTAGCCGTATTGTTGGGCTATCTCGGCGCTCATGAACAGAAGCAACGCGGCAGGATTTCCGATCTTGCCGCATGGCCGAGAACAATTCCCGAAGAGATTTATCCTCTGGTGAGTGAAATTCTGCAGCGCTCCTCTTCCCTTCTTGCCGCTCCCCGCACCCTCTTGCTCTGGAATGAGGGGGAAGAACCCCGGCTTCATGCGGCGTCGTGGTCCCAGGGTCAATTTCACCACAGTATCGAGTTGCCCGATACGTTCGGATCACTTGTCGCCGAACAAATGGCGGGCAAAAATTTTCTCTGCCAAAATTCACTCGCAAAGAAGCCGTTGGTCCTGCACAACTCGCCGGCCGGCTTCGAACAATGGCAAGGTATGCCGCTTCACCCGGAACTGCAGCGCCGCCTTTCAATTAAATCAGTCCTTTCCCTCGCCCTTCAGAGCGAGAGGGTGTCCGGCCGCTTGTTCGCGCTCGACAAGAAATATATGACTTCCGACGATCTGGCGCTTGGAAGGATCGTCTCCCGCGAGGTCTCATACAACCTGGATCAATTCTACCTGCAGGAGCGGCTCCGGCAAACGGCCGCTGTGGAAGAGCGCATCCGCCTGGCCCGCGACCTGCACGACGGGCTGCTTCAGACCCTGACCGGGGCGGTGATGCAACTGGATACTGCGCGTCAACTGATGGAAAAGGAGCCGCAGAATGCCCGGCAGCGGCTGCTGGAGATCCAGAAACAGATATCCGACGAGCAGCAGAGCCTCCGTTCCCACATCCGGCAATTGAAGTTGCCCAATTCCGGCCTCCCAGAGTGGGATGGGGATCTGGCCCGGCGTCTGAAGGAATTAGCCGAGCGCGTAAGGAGCCAGTGGGGAGTGCATGTGGGTGTTGACGTGAACCTCAACCTGACACGGCTTCCCTGGACCACGGCCCAGGAGGTCTATTTCATCATCCAGGAAGCCATAATCAATGCGGTGCGCCACGCCAGGGCATCTACCATACAGGCCGAAATAACCTCAACAAACCATCAACTGCAAATCATCGTTACCGACAACGGCCAGGGCTTCCCCTTCGACGGCCGCTACGATCACGCCGCCCTGACCTCGATGAACCTCGGCCCGGTCATATTGCGAGAGAGGGTCACATCACTGAGGGGGCGGCTGGCCATAGAGTCGGGGAAAGCAGGCGTCCGTCTCGAGATCACCCTGCCGATTCCGGAGGAAATGAGCTGACATGACCATTCGAATTGCAATAGCCGACGATCACCCGCTTGTTCTGAACGGTATGGAGAACATCTTCCGGTTCGAGAAGGATTTCGAAGTGGTGGCAAAATGCACCGGGAGTGAGGAAACCCTGGCGGCCGTGCGCTGGCATCGCCCCGATGTCCTCATTCTGGACATTTGCATGCCCGGGAAGGACGGCCTGGCGATCACCCGCGACTTGCTGGCCGAGAAACTCCTCACCAGGGTCATCCTCTACACGGCGGAAATCAACGAGGATCAGCTCATGGAGGCTGTGGGGGCATCGTCCTCAAAGTGATGGACCCGCAGCTTCTGGTACAGTGCGTCCGCAAGGTGCATGCGGGCGAACAATGGATAGAGCGGCGCGCGGCCAGGCTGTCCCTCGAGAAACTGCTCATGCGGGAAGCTGGTGCCCGCGAAATTTCATCCCTGATAACTCCCCGCGAAATTGCCATCCTGAAGATGGTGGCGCAGGGTCTTCGTAACAAGCAGATCGGCGAAAAGCTCTTCATCAGCGAGGGCACTGTAAAGGTTCACCTGCACAACATCTATGAAAAGCTTCAGGTTAACAGCCGTGTCGCCCTTATGCGCTACGCCCAGGAAAAGGGCCTGCTTTAATCCTCACCACCCATCTCCTAAACTCAAA
>Ga0315268_10007001_pt1 | contig 11939 bp, 9 predicted proteins | sample C1_top_MG_FD_204535 | JGI IMG/M metagenome (GOLD analysis project Ga0315268, IMG submission 204535) | Sediment microbial communities from Yellowstone Lake, YNP, Wyoming, USA - C1_top | ecosystem: Environmental > Aquatic > Freshwater > Lake > Sediment | place: USA: Wyoming | collected 2017-08-01 | reverse complement strand
GGCGTGGATACACGGCTATGTGCCAGCAGATTTTTTGGCGAAATATGCTAGTGCAGACAAATGGTATGCCGTACCATTAGCAACACTCATCGGTATTCCGCTTTATTCGAATGCCGCAGGCGTTATTCCGCTTGTAAGCGCTTTAACGGAAAAAGGCGTCGCTATGGGCACGACATTGGCTTTTATGATGGCGGTAACTGGGCTCTCGCTTCCCGAATTTATGATTTTGAAAAAAGTGATGAAAACAAAACTGATTTTGATTTTCGCTGGAATTGTCGGGATAGGAATTATTTTCACAGGTTATCTTTTTAATTTTGTTTTGAGATAATAAGATGTCTAATCAAAAGAAAGTTTTAGGGAGTAAATCTGTTGTGTGCGCACGGGTGGGCGGGGCAAACACAACTTCATTTTCGGTGGCGCATTTCGTAAAGCGAAATACGAAAAATTGCGGCGGCGAAAAAAGAAGCGGCGAAAGCGAGGGCGGGCAAAAATTCCTTCCCCCCAACCCCCTTCCTTTTTGCCCGCCCGAGCGTTCCGTTTTGGTTCTGCCGAGCGAAGCTCGGCAATCAGTCGGGATTTTGTTCAAAATGAGTTCTGACTTTTTCCAACAAACACCACCAAAGTTTATTTACAGCGTGATTTGCCTCGCTCGGGGCTTCGCCCCTCGCTTCGGCGGGCATTTCGGCAAGATAATTCCACGGATTTTTGAAATCAATCGCCAATTTTCCCGCCGCAAGGCGGCGGTTCACAAATTATTTAATTTGTATTGCGGCAAAGCCGCAATGAGCCGATGGTTTTCTTTCGCCTTCGGCGAAATACAAAATGAGATTTTAATAAATTATCGGTGTAAAGCATTGCCTTTTTATAAAATTAAAAACTTCTAAAAACTATGATTAAATACTTTATCTATTGTCGCAAATCATCCGAGGACGAAGAACGGCAAATTTTGTCTATTGAGGCCCAGCTCACGGAGTTAAGGGAGTTTTCCAAGCAAAATAATCTTTTCGTGGTAAAAGAATATTACGAAAGCAAAACAGCTAAAGAGCCGGGCCGAGAAGTTTTTAATTTTATGATGTCGGAAATTGAAAAAGGCAACGCTTCGGGAATTTTAGCGTGGAATCCCGATAGATTAGCCAGAAACAGCATAGACGGCGGACGAGTGATTTATTTAGTGGATACTGGAAAAATTACCTCGCTAAAATTCCCCACCTTTTGGTTTGAGCCAACGCCACAGGGGAAATTTATGCTTTCCGTTGCTTTCGGACAAGCAAAATACTACACCGACAATTTAAGAGAAAACATTTTGCGGGGAATTAGGCAGAAAATTCGCCGTGGCGAGCTTTCGGCAAAAGCCCCACTCGGATATTTTAACGAACCTCGTTTGCGAACTATTGAACCCAACAAAAAAACTTTTAACAAAGTGAAAGAAGTTTTAAGGGCTTTTGCCGCTGGCGAATACACCTTAACAAAAATTCAAAGCAAAATGTTTTCTCTTGGCTTGGTTGGCAAAGACGGAAAATTGCCTCATCTTTCTACAATCCAGAAAATTTTGACCAATCCGTTTTACTACGGACATTTTCGCTATCGGGGCGAAGTGCATCAAGGAAGCCATAAGCCAATGATTTCAAAGAAACTTTTTGACCGAATACAAGAAGCGTTGATTTTGAACGGCAAGCCCCGCAAAAATCGAGGACCAAAAAACTTTCAATTTCTAAATTTTGCGGTTTGCGGTGAATGCGGGTATGCGATAACTGCGGAAAGACACATCAAGAAAAGCGGACTAAAATTTGTTTATTATCGTTGCACCCATAAAAGCAAAACGCAAAATTGTTCGCAAACTCGCTTTTTGCGGGAAGAAATTTTGACCGAGCAAGTAAAAGAAAATTGTCAAAAAGTTTCTTTATCTGACGATTGGCGGGAAAAATATCTTGCAAAAGTTGGCGAATGGGAAAAAGAAAACAGCCAGTCGTCAAACCTTTTCGCTCAAAATCTCAAAACCGAACTTTCCGCCATTAAAACAAAAATAGACCGCTTAATGGACGGCTATCTTGAAGGTAGTTTTGAACTGGCGGAATTTCAAGAAAAGAAAAACAATTTAATGGCGGAAAAGAAAGATATTGAGGAAAAATTATCTGATTTTGAGCGAAAAGGAAATCATTGGCTCGAACTCACCAGAAACTGGATTTTGGAAGCCAACCAAGCCAAAAATCTCATTTTGTCTGAAAATTTTGAGGAAATAAAAATTTTCTTGAAAACCATTGGCTCGAACCGCCGCCTTGCGGCGGGAAAATTGGCGATTGATTTCAAAAATCCGTGGAATTACCTTACCGAAATGCCCGCCGAAGCGAGGGGCGAAGCCCCGAGCGAGGCAAATTCCGCTGTAAATAAACTTTGGTGGAGATATGGGGATTCGAACCCCAGACCCCTTCCATGCCATGGAAGTGCTCTACCAGCTGAGCTATATCCCCATTCAATATGTTTCTACCAGATACTTGTCCGCCTCTGGCGGAAGCTAATGGCCCGCAACTATTCTATATTATTTCGATTCGCCGTAGCAGTCAATCAAAATTTAGTGTAAACCCCCGACGCCAATAAGAATATTTTCCCGCAATGAACTAAAATCCCAAGATTATTACCCTTATTCAATAATCGGCTTGAGTCAAAGTTGGTGTGGGGGTAAACTACATATATGAGAAAGGGTTTCACAAAAAACATTCTTCTGATTTGGCAAAATGCGGAGATTATCCTAATTATTCTTTTTTTTGCCATATTTTCATTCAATATCAGAAAGGTCTTTCTGACGCCTTATTCATTTCTCAATGGACAATTCAATGAATATTTGACCCCTAATCTAAGTTTGAGTGATTTGCTTGCCTTTTTGGCAATATTTATTATTGCAATAAAACACGCATATTGTCAATTATATTTACGCAGACTTAACTATACTTTATCAGGACACAACTATAGATTATTGTCAATTAATAATCTACCGTACTATTTTTCACGTGAAACTTTCCTCATCACTGCTTTCTTTTCTTGGATAGCCCTCTCTATATTTTGGTCTCCTTTCAAGCAGATAGCGATTTATAGGACTGTGCTAATATTAGGCTTATTTATATACTTTTTAGTGGTCTACTTTTCGGCTAAAAAGTCACTCTATCTAAAAAAATGGCTTAAAATGGCTATTTTATTCAGTGCTGCAATTCAAGCCATAATTGCCATATTTCAGTTTGTGAGAAACAGTTCTCTGGGTTTCACAGCGCTGGGTGAGAGCATATTGGGCCCAGGTATTCCCGGTGTCGCAAAGATAGCCATTTATGGCGTGAAACATATTCGATCCTATGGAACATTTGGCCACCCAAATATTTTGGCCGGCTTTCTTCTAATACCAATGTTTTTGATAGTCGACAAAGTGACTGATTATTTTGTGGATGATCATCGCAGCAAAACAAATGTTTCACGTGAAAATATTTCCGTCGGGAAGCGTTATGTGTTCACCCACATAACCCTGTTTTTTGTTATATTTATAGCCTTCATTCTGACTTTTTCTAGGGAGGCTTATATAAGCTTCTTTATAGGCCTAGTCATACTTTTCACAGTAAAATTTGGGTCAATATTTGCTATAAGTAAAGCTCGCATCATATCAGCCTTTTTTATCCTTTTTGCCATAGCTTTTTTGGTTGTTTCGCGTATTTATCCGAGTGTCTTTCTCTCGACCCAATCTCTCGAAGAACGAAAAATCTACCTGGATATTTCACGTGAAACAATTTCTTCACATCCGCTTACAGGAGTTGGAATCGGCCAATTCGTATTTAATGAATTTGTGAAACATCCAACCTTGCAGAGTTGGCAATACCAGCCGGTTCATAATTTTCTACTATTGATCACATCAGAATTAGGCATTATTGGCTTAGCCTTATTTCTGCTATTTATTCTAGGATTATTATGGCGACGAGTAAGATCCACAAAATCTATAGGATTGACAAGATTATCATATTATTGTATTATAATTGGATTTTTATTTATCTCCATGTTCGATCATTACTTCTGGGACCTGAAGCAAGGCCTGATAATTTTTTTCATACCGTTTGTTTTATTTCTGATCGAAAGCGACGACTTGACTTACTATGACATATAGTTTCTTTACGAAATCTGCGCGCAGCGCCTCAAATTTGCAATTTTTTTTTCTACCATTTATAATTGAGAAAACAACCCCGAATTTCAGGCCAACATAAAAAAATAATTTAGTGATTCGCCTTTGGCCATTATTGGAGCGGGGTCTTAATTTGTCTTTTTTTATTCATAAATAACAAGAAAAATGAAAATCAATTTGCGAAATGAGGGAATCTCTCCGCAGAGGCCAATGGGACCTCCCCGCCAAATGCGGACAGAAACACAGCCACAAGCTGAAACAAAATTTGGATCTATCGCTCCGGTGCCCCCGAGAAAATCGATGCAGGTCCCAAAAATTATCGACTGGGTAATGCTCGGAGCCATCTACTTGCTAACTTTTTTAGTCCCTATATTTTTCTTGCCGGTTGTGCCGAGTATTCTTGAGCTGAACAAGCAGCTCCTGATTGTCGTTTTGGGCGGCATAGCCTTTCTTGCTTGGATCGGTAAGCTAGCCTGGGAGGGAAGAATGAGAATAAAAAAGAATTTTCTTCTGGTCCCGGCCGTTATACTGATTTTAATTTTATCTTTGAGCACCGCCTTCGCTATATATCGCAGCCAGAGTATGTGGGGCGGCCTGGGTTCGGAAGGACTTTCGCTCGTAAGCTTCATTGCGCTCGTGGCTCTTTTTCTGGTGATAACCAACAATTTTGACTCTCAGAGAAAAATTAGGTTTCTGCTGCTCACCGTCATTGGATCATCGGCTCTGGCGAACATTTACGCCCTTTTCCAGATGTATGGAAAATTCATTTTCAAGAATCCGGCAGTGGCAACGAATTCATTCAACAGCATCGGTTCAGTTTATGCCTTTGCCATCTACATTGGAGCGGTTCTCATTGCGACAGTCGCGATGCTTATTGAAAAACAATCCATGCCAGTCAAAGTGGCTTTGATGATAGCAGCTCTCTTATTCACTTTCACTTTGATCGCGATCAACTTTCAAACGGCGCTTATCATTTTTTTGATCGGAATGGCGGTCTTTTTGGGCCTGGCTATGATAACCAGCGGCGGCGAAGAAAAAAATCGAACTTTAATTATTCCGATGGTGGTCTTGACCTTGATTCTCTTGGCGACTCTTATCGGAAAACAGGGTTCGATTGCCAGAATTCAGCTGCCGGTTGAAGTCGGGCTTTCCCGCAGCGCTTCAACCGATGTTTTGAAAGGGACTTGGAAAAACCATTTTCTGCTCGGCCCGGGATTATCCACTTATGATCTCGCTTATCTTAAAAGCAAGCCGGCGGAGATTAATTTGACCAATTTTTGGTCGGTCAAGTTCAACGAAGCTTCCAGCCGCTTTTTCACCCTGGCAACTACCACCGGTTTCTTGGGAGCCCTAGCTTTCATTTTCTTGATCGGCGCGGTCGTCTATAATATTTTCTCTTCCTTTGTGAAAATTTTTGGAAGGAATGAGGAAGGCGCCTTTGCCCTCATTGGTATTACTGCGGTCTGGATATATCTCAGCATTGCGCTATTTTTCTATCCCTCAAATATGGCGATGGATTTTCTCTGGTGGTTGGTGACCGGCGCCCTGGTTGTTTTGATTTCGCTGGTGTTTCACAAGAAAGAAGAACTCATTAGCGAAACTTCCTCGCCGCGCGTATCTCTGATTCTGTCTTTCATATTCGTTCTGATCATTGTCGGTTTCATATCTTTGATATTTTTGGAAGGCCAGAAATACGTGGCCGCTGCCGCCTATAACAAGGCTTTGACCCGGGACGCGCAAGGCGGAAAAGTCGAGGATCTCGTGGCCAGTCTCTCCCGAGTGGTCAATCTCGATCCCGGCCGCGACCTTTATCACCGCAATTTGTCAGTCGCACTTTTCGCCATGCTCAATGAAAAAGTCACCCAGAAGGGGATTGCCAACTTATCCGAGGATGATCGGGCCCAAATCAGCAGCTTGTATTTTGCTGCTGAAGATCAGGCACGCACGGCCATCAATCTCAATCTGCAAAATCCCGACAACCTGGTGCAGCTCGCCCAGTTGAATCAAAATGTGATCGGCTCGCGAGACGGCGCTGAGGATGTTGCCCGTCAGAATTATATGGAAGCGCTGAAATACGACCCAATCAATCCTTCTATCTTCTATCAGATCGGGCAAATCTATCTAGCCATGGCTGATCTCGAGACTGCCAAAAATCCGCCGCAGGCTGCGGCCGGAAAACCCGCGCAACTTTCCGACAAAGCCAAAGAATACATCGCGAGCGCTAAGCAGAATTTCGAAAAGGCTACTCAAGTGAAGAGCAATTATCTGCCGGCCCAATTTATGATAGCGGTTTCGATGGATAGGCTCGGCGAGTTGAAACAGGCGATATCCCAGCTCGAAGATAGTCAAAAAATGAATCCTCAAGATATTGGCATTACCTTCCAGCTCGGGGTTTATTATTATCGCGATGGACAATATGACAAAGCCCGCGCGGAACTGGAGCAGACTGTGAAACTGGCTGAAAATTATTCGAATGCCCGCTATTTCCTCGGCCTGGTTTATGATAAACAAAATGACAAACAGAAGGCGCTGGAGCAGTTCCAAAAAGTCTCCGACCTCAACCCCGATAACCAGGATGTCAAGAAAATAATCGCGAATCTCCAGTCGGGCAAGAGCGCTCTCGCCGGTATGGAATCGGCCCCGGCCAGTCAGGGTTCCGGAGCAAGCCAAAATCAGCCTTCCGTCCAGCGCGATCAAAATCCGGTTCCACCCGAAACGCCGATCCAGCAGAACTCGAATCCTCCAGCTGATCAGAACCAGCCGCAGCAAAATCCCGCTCCGTAATATCTGCCTTGATGACCCCCGTCCCATAAGACGGGGGTTTTTGATTTGACAAAAGAATATTTATCCACTAAATTATATTTACCTGAAATGATTGAGATGTCCGTGCGAGCGGGCATTTTCTTTTCAAAAAATTAATATTTTAGAGACAATTATGGCCAAGCGAAAAAAACTAATGCAAGTCGAGGAGGATTCCCAATCAGCTGGCAGCCGACTGGGCCAATTTGGCAGCGCGATCGCCCAAATCGCCGAGGAAAAAGGTATTTCCAAAGATAAGATTATTGAGGCTATTGAATCAGCTTTGGCAGCCGCCTATAAAAAGGATTACGGACGCCGGGGACAGCATATCCGGGCCGAATTCGATGAAGTGACAGGCGGCGCCAAATTCTTCTTAATAAAAGAAGTGGTGGATGAAACGACCCGAATTTTTGATGCCGATGAACCCGTTGATGAATCTCCTGTGGACGAAAAGGAAACTTCCAAGAAGAAAAAGAAGGTCGCAGAAAAAAAAGATGAGACAACTCTTGGTGAAACTGATGCGGAACAAATCAAGATTCCCCGTTTTAATACTGAACGGGATTTGACTTTGGACGAAGCTAAAAAAACTAAGGCGGGTGCTAAGGTAGGGGATATTATCGAAACTGAACTCGAGGAAAAAAGTGATTACGGACGCGTGGCTGCTCAAACCGCCAAGCAAGTCATCATTCAGAAAATTCGGGAAGCGGAGCGGGATGCCATGTATGATGAATACAAACAGAAAGAGGGCGAGGCCGTCAGCGGAGTCATTCAAAGAATTGAAGGCCGGAATATATTTGTCGACCTGGGAAAGTCAGTCGGAGTCCTTTTCCCCTCTGAACAAGTTGAGAGTGAAAGATATCGTATCGGCCAGCGAATGAAAGTCTTTGTGATGAAGGTCGAAGCGGACCCTAAGGGGCCCGGAATATTGCTTTCCCGTTCGCATCCAATGCTCGTCCAGAAACTTTTTGAAATAGAAGTTCCCGAAATTTTTGCCGGAACGGTTGAGATTCGCGCCATTGCCCGCGAAGCCGGATTCCGGACCAAGATCGCGGTTTCTTCCAGCGAAGAAGGAGTGGATCCAATCGGTTCTTGCGTTGGGCAAAAAGGCACTCGCGTTCAAGCCGTGATCGACGAGTTGGGCGGCGAAAAAATCGATATTATTGAATGGAACGACGACGTCGCAAAATTCATTTCAAACGCGCTCTCGCCCGCGAAAGTTTTGAACGTCAAAATCAATGAGAGCAAAAAAGAAGCCAAGGTGACCGTGCCCGCCGACCAGCTGTCGCTAGCCATTGGGAAACAAGGCCAAAACGTTCGTCTCGCAGCGAAACTCACGGGTTGGAAAATTGATGTTGTCACCGGTGAAACCAAAACGGAGGAAAAGAAAGGTGAAGCGGAGGAGGAAAATATCGAGACTGAAGTGACTCCGGAAGAAAAACCTAAAAAGAAAAAGAAGTCCGTAGGAAAAAAAGAAACTGTCGACAAGGGCAAAGAAAAAATTGCTGACTCTTCCGAGGAAGAAAAGACTGATGAAGCCAATATAGAAGATGAGAGCGAAAAGGAAGAATAAATCCAAGAATTATTAATTAATAACATAAAAAAATGAACTTATGGCATGATCTCTCGCTCGGCGAGAAAGCCCCCACTGAATTCAACGTGATCATTGAGAATCCCAAGGGCAACAAAAATAAATATGAGATTGACAAAGAAACGGGAATTATCAAGCTTGACCGGGCCATGAAGAGCGCCCAGGATTTTCCGTTCGATTACGGGTTTGCGCCGCAAACTCTTTGGGAAGATGATGATGCCTTGGATGTAGTGGTCCTCACCACTTACCCGATCCATCCCGGCATCCTGCTGGTCGTCCGCCCGGTAGCCGTTATGCACATGACTGACAGCGGAGATTCAGATGATAAAATTATAGCCGTTCCCGTGAAAGATCCCCGTTGGGACAGCACTCAAGATCTCGGAGATATCAATCCTCATACCGTCAAAGAAATTCAGCATTTTTTTGAAACTTATAAATCCATTGAAGGAAAGCTTGTGACCATCGATGGAGTAGAGGGAAAGGATAAGGCGATTGAAGCCATCAAAAAAAGTGTCGAGTTATACAAGGCAAAATTCAGAAAATGATGGAAATCAAGGAACTGCCCAAATCCCAAATCGAATTGAGAATTTCGGTTCCGTCCGCAGAACTCGAGAAGTTCTTGAGCGCAGCCGCTGAAGAGCTTTCCAAGGAGCTTAAGATTCCTGGTTTTCGTCCGGGAAAAGTTCCCCGGAATATTGCCGAGCAAAAAATTGGCACTGAAAAAATCTTGGCGCACGGCGCGGAAAAAGCCGTTAAAAAGAGCTACGCCGACGCGGTAACGGAAAACAAGATCGAGACGATTGGAGCTCCGGAAATCACGATTACCAAAATCGCTCCGGGCAATGATTTGGAATATAAAGCGGTGGTCAGTGTGCTGCCAAAAATAAAGCTGGGAAATTATCGAAAAGCGGCCCGTGAAATCCAAGGGTCCGAGAAAAAAAAGATAAAATTCGAAGATATCGAAAAAGAAATCGAATATCTCAGGAAGAGCCGGGCGAAACTCATTACTGTCTCGCGCGCCACTCAAGTCGGCGACCGGGTTGAGATCGATTTTGACGTCTTGGTCGAAGGCCGGGAAATCGAAGGTGGCAAAAGTCGGAACCACCCCCTCGTTGTCGGAGAAAATTATTTTATTCCCGGTTTCGAAGACAATCTGGTCGGGATGAAAGAAAAAGAGGCCAAAGAGTTCGGACTGAATTTCCCCAAAGATTATAATCAAAAGGATCTGGCCGGCAAACCCGCTATCTTCAAAGTCAAAATGAATATCGTCCAGGAAATGCAGCTGCCGGAAATCAATGATGAATTTGCCAAGAACCTCGGAAATTTCGAAAGCTTGGAAGGTCTCAAGAAAAATATCGCCAAAGGACTGGAAATGGAACAGCAGAAAAAGAATATTGAAAAATGGCGCCAAGAGGTTCTCGGAAAAATAACCGAGGGATCCGAGATTGAATTGCCAGATATTCTGGTTGAAAATGAGACGGAAAAGATGCTAGCCGAGCTTGAACAAAACATTTCGTCAATGGGAATGAAAATTGAGGATTATCTCGTAAATATAAAAAAGACCAAAGAGGAACTCAAGAAAGACTGGAAAAATCCGGCCGAGCAGCGAGTCAAATCCGCGCTGGAGCTCAAGGAAATTGCGGCGCTCGAAAATCTATCCCCGGAGAGTCATGAGATCGAAGAGGAGCTGAACAAAACGCTGGCCCATTTCAAGGGCCAGGCAGACCTGGAAAAAAATGTGGATATGGAAGGCTTGTATAATTACGTAAAAAATGTTTTGACGAACGAAAAAGTTCTCGAATTTCTGGAAAATCTCAAGAAGTAAAAACAATTAGTGCTCAAGCGCATTTATTTAATAAATAAGAGTTAATTCTATGATAAAAAACCAACTCCTTATCCCCACCGTCATTGAAAAGACAGCTTATGGGGAACGAGCCTATGACATCTATTCGCGGCTTTTGAAAGAAAGAATCGTTTTTTTAGGCGGGCCGATTGACGATCATGTCGCCAATTCGATCATCGCGCAACTACTCTTTCTCGATAGCCAAAATTCAAAGGAAGATATTCGATTGTATATCAACTCTCCCGGAGGAAGTGTCACCTCGGCTCTTGCAATTTATGACACTATGCAGTATGTCAAAGCGGATGTATCCACCATCTGTATTGGGCTCGCGGCCTCGGCTGGCGCGTTGCTTCTGACTTCCGGAAAAAAGGGAAAAAGATTTTGCCTGCCGAATGGGGAGATTCTCTTGCACCAGGTTATGGGCGGCGCTACCGGACAAGCCTCGGACGTCGCAATCCACGCCAACCATATCATCAAAGTGAAAGACCGGATCAATAAGATTATTGCCAAACATACGGGCCAACCCCTCACCCGGATTGAAAAAGATACCGACCGCGATTATTTCATGAGCGCGGAGGAAGCCAAGACTTATGGCGTGATCGACAAGATTATAAAGTGAGAGTAGGAAATTTGCCAAAAAGAAACCGGATCTCAAATTGAGTCCGGCTTCTTTTTTTACTGGATAATCTGTGCCAGTAAATTGCGGCGTCCGAAAGCAAAGGCTTGTTTTTTGGTTTGCATATAGATGTCAAAGTGATTGCCCTTGATCGCTCCGCCGCGATCTTCGCAGACATAAGTTCCCATTCCGTCAATTTCAATTTTCGTTCCGAAAGCATAGCCTTTAGGACAGGCCAGCGTTCTTCCTTCTGCCACTTTCTGTCCACTGGCCGTGATGCCGTCGGATTTTCCGCACTCATCAGCCGCGGCTGTGTAGGCGGAAGCGTTGATCGTGAAGTATCCACGCGGGATCCGGCTGTAGCTCGCGAGCCTGACTTGATATCGCGGGCCATACTTCAGCACATTAGTCTCCGCAACATAGGTCGGCGCGAGAAAATTGTCATTGAACGATTTGATCTGCGTCTTACCCGGCAGGCTGTCAATTGTATTTTGTAAATTGGAATTTTCAATTGTTGGAATTTCGTTTTTTAATTTTTGTTGTGTATTTGGGTCCAAGACTCCCTGGGCTTCAGCCTTAGCGGAAAATACAGGAGAGGCGAAGGCTATCCCGATGAGAGCCAGCGTCGCCAAAATACGCATGGCAAAAATGTGAATTGTTAGGTGTTAAGCCTTTACTTCAGGCAGAGTCATTTCGAGGAATATTGCCTTGAAAAAGCTATATTCCATACAAAAAAGCCCTTTTCAGGACTTAACAAAAGAGTATAGCACTTTGAAATCTGAAAGTCAAGTGCTGTAGAAGCTCATTGTTTCACGGGAAATAACTATGTTTCATAACGCATATTTTGGCTTTATATATAGCTATTTTGCAACAAATATCAAGACAAAACAAAACAAAAATCCCTCAATCAGAGAATTTTTGCTTCGTGAGCGGGTAACGG
>Ga0315268_10007000_pt1 | contig 11941 bp, 15 predicted proteins | sample C1_top_MG_FD_204535 | JGI IMG/M metagenome (GOLD analysis project Ga0315268, IMG submission 204535) | Sediment microbial communities from Yellowstone Lake, YNP, Wyoming, USA - C1_top | ecosystem: Environmental > Aquatic > Freshwater > Lake > Sediment | place: USA: Wyoming | collected 2017-08-01 | reverse complement strand
ATCCAAAAAATGATTATGAAAGGCTACTTGTATCTTTAAACCCGAGCTTTAAAGCTGCAGCTCGAGCCGAAGTTTATAGAAGAAAGAAAGGATGGGTTGCTGCTGGTATTGAAGGTTATCACGGAATCAGGATCAGGCGAGTGCCAATGAACAAAAATGTGTTTTTGCTCCCCGTTCTTTCACAAAGCAACTCTGTTGGAATCGACACAAGCTCCATCGAAAACAATGTTACAATTCTCGCTTTTTGTTTTATTCCTGATCATGAAGCAGCATACACCTATCTTGAAAGGCACATGTTTTTACCTAAAACCCACGATCATCCAGAGTTCAAATGGGCAAAACTAAACCAAAATTATAGAATGAGAGTTCTTGAAAAGCTCAAAATGCTCCTAGCAATATCATGCGATGCAGTACTCCTCATAGAAACGGACGCAATTATTTCTCCACAGGGAAAATTTGAAAACCTGTTCAGAAATTTGATAGAAGGATGCTTTTCAGGATACGAGAGACACCCAACCCAAGTAAAACTAAGGCTTCATTTAAGAAAAAAGCTCTTCCAACTTGCAAATAATGTCCAAGTACATTGCGATAAAGATTTCCCACACCTAACATCAGACAAAGCAGTAAAGCTTTTTGTTCAAACCCTTGCAAAGCGCAACGGATGGTATGAACAGTACACACCACTTTACGCTCCATTAAAGTCCCACGAATCAAAGCCCATTCAAGTAGCAGACATAATCGTTGGAGCATTGAAAACGAAAATACAAAATAATGAAACTTTAGAACCGCTATCGCCTTTGCCATTCGATAAACGCAAAATAGCAGCATTCAAGGGAAGATACGTTAAAGCCTACTACTGGGCTCCTTAAAAGGAAGAAAGAATTATTCGGGTGCCGTGTGCCGTTGGCTTTTCTCGCGGGCGACGCCTCCTCTGGAGGCATCGTGATCCGCTGGGCACACGACCTTTGGTACCGTCATCAACCTTTAATGACGAAAAACAGGCTTATAAATGATTATCTGTGATGAAGCTACAGATACTTATCATCGGCGTTTATGCAGTTCTAAGCTGGTTTGAAAGAGCCTTAATTCTGGCGATTAAAGCATCTGCCGATTCATAGCCCCCAAGTTGTTTTTTGATGTTTTCTGGCAAAGCCTTGGCTTCTGTTAGTTCGGGATTATACTGGGCAGTTATGCCGTATCTTAAGGCTCGCTTTACTATGCGCTCGTAGATGATGTTGCGTTCTGTCTGTGTATATTCTTCTCTGAATTGGCTCATCGAGCCAAAGCATTTTTGCATCGGTCTTCTGGCACGACGTATTCAAGGCGTTAAAGGTAAGAAATGTGGAGCACTATCCAACAATAAGCCGAAGAGTCGACGACCTAAAGAACAGAGGCTACTTAGATACGGTAGGAAAAAGATTAATTATAGTGGGCAAAAGGACACAGGAATCCCCAACTTATGCATTGACTTGGAGGGGCTTCATTGCCGGTCTTGCAATCGAGACAGTCGCTAGAGAAATACCCAAAGTACTGAAAAACAATCCTCTTTTAGAAATACCTTTTCCCAAGGAAATGGCAATAAGTGTTCTAAGCGAACTGTTGACTCCAAAAGAAACTGAAGTCCTTGCACATGCCCTTCTGTTTGGGTTTTTGAACGCCATCCCAAGGGACATTGAATCGGTCGATCAAGATAAATACATTGCATATGTAATCCCAGCATTGGTTGAGACTTCTGAAATACGGGAGAGATTTCAGAAAAAGGATCTGTCGAGACTTTTCCAAATCCCTGGCTTTTCAGAATTTGTAATGGACTAGGTCAACGCTTTTGAAGGGCAACTTCGTAGTTCATTGACTGCTATACAAATTGTTAAGGACGAGCACAGCAAGTATATCCAAGCGGCAAATATGAAGAAGGCTTCTGCTTGATGTGTGCTCGCAAAATAAAAAGAGAAGAGTTTCTTTAAGAGCTATGCGTTTTCTCTAAAAATTCATCGTTCCAGCGCTTGCAGATTGTCCAAATGAGCCTTGGCAGGTTTAAGCCGTCTGGTGCGACTATAACGGAAGCCCTTCTCAATTTTTCAAGCTTGCAAATCCCACGCAAACACGCTTAACTCGTTGCGAGTAAAACCGCCACGCCTTTTCAAATGTTCCAGAAAAAGCCTACAGGCATGCTGAGCCCTTTCCTGCGGAAACAACATGCTGCAGATGTCGCCTTCAGCCGAAATAAGCTCCATCTTCGCCCTACGAGTCAAAACCCGAAGGCTCATGCAAAACCCCAAAATACAAACAAACAAAAAACCCAAGATCACATCAAAACCTGAACATAAACAAACTACCCGCGCGCGAAGCTCCCAGTTATGACGTAAAAATAGTAGTTTTTTGACATTTCCATTCAACTTTGAGTATCCAAATAAGCCTGATTTAGCCTTATTTTTAGGCTTCAAGATAAAACTAGGAGTTTTCGCGCTTAAAACACCGTTCAGGCTTAATATTCCTTAGGCAAAATTACGCATATGCGCGTCTCAAAAGCACATCTTCACACATCGCTTAGACATTACTAATGGAAAAACGGGGTGTGCAGAAAAATAGGGTTGAGGATTATTGTTGGTTGATTGGCGAAGGAATTTATTGGCAGCATGTTGTTTTGCTTTCTTCAGCTTTCTTTTCTTCAACTTTCTCTTCAGCCTTCTTCTTTCCCTTCTTGGGCATATAGGTTTCCCCCATTTACCTTGAACGGAGCTAAACCGCTTTAGCTCCAAAATCGCACTACACTCACATGCCTAAAAACTTTGCTGCATAAAGATGTTGCTACTAATGAACCCAAGACCTTTTACGCGTAACAACCCTTCTATTAGTGTCTTAATGGAACGTTGAAGATTAATGCGTGTTCTCTTTAGGGCTGTGTTTACTTGTTTTTGCGTTGTTTCTTTTTGCAGCCCATTTTAGGAGGGGAATTATTGATTTTCTAAGTTCTACACCATCTTTTGTAAGTGAATATTCTACCCTTGGTGGTATTTCGGCGAAGGATTCTCTTTTGATTAGGCCTTCGGCCTGAAGCTCCTTTAGTGTGTCAGATAGAGTTTTAGGGCTGATCCGTCCTAAGTACTCCATGAGATTGTTAAACCTAATTTTTCCCTTGTTGCCGAGTGCGTTAATTATGAGAAGTGCCCATTTCTTGCTTATGATGTCAATAATGCCTTCAAGCGGGCAGACGCAAATGTGTTCTTCCTCTTCGCTCATGCCAAGCACTTTCGTTAGGCATAATTACTATTTCGCTATAAAGTTAATAGTTTAAATACTTTACTTTCTATAGTTTTTTTGAATTGATATTTGGAGGCCGTGTATGACGGCTGAAAAATACGATATTTATGTTTATTCTGCGGGTGCCGTTTCTCCGCCTCTTAGGGATGCAATTGGCGTTTTCGAGAGAAAGTTTGGGGTTCGCTGCAACTTGAAGGTGGGTAAGCCTGGTGATCTTTTGGCTGAAATAGCCGAATCTAAAAAGGGTGATGTTATTTGCTGTGGCGCCGAATATATTTTGGATGAGGCGGAGGATCGCGGGTTGATTGTTAAGGGTTCGAGGAGAAGCTTGGGCCTCAGAAGATCCGTCATTATTGTTCCACTTGGAAACCCAGCTGGAATCCATTCTTTAAACGATCTGTGTCGGGAAGGTGTTCGCATCGGAATAGCTGTTGACGGATGCTTGAAGGGCGTTTGGGATGATATTGCAAGCAAGGCTGGATTAACAGACCAGATTAGGCGGAACATTACACATCATGCGGACGCTTGCGGCTCCCTTATGGGCTTGATTCACAGCGACAAAGTTGACGCTATATTCGGTTGGAACGCATTCCAAAATGTTTGGCCAGACACATGCGAAGTTATCGAGCTGCCTCCAGAGCTGCAGGTCTTTAGAAGCACGGTAGTCGCCATGATCTCTTACACCAAAAACGCCGAGTTATCTCAAAAATTCATAGATTTCCTAACATCAAAAGAAGTTAGAAAAATTTATTCTGACTGGGGCTGGATTCATAAATAAACAACAATATAATACAAAGTAGCCTCATATCAGTGTTACAAATGGAGATAATAAATGAACGCAATTGTTAAAGCGAAGGGCTTGACTAAGCAGTACGGACACCTTTTAGCTGTTGACCACATAGACTTGGAAGTGTTTGACGGTGAGATTTTTGGACTATTGGGTCCTAACGGAGCTGGCAAGACAACCACGATACGCATGCTCACTGGACAGACAAAGCCAACGTCTGGTGAAGCCCTGATCGCTGGCTACGACATTATTCATGAACCTATAAAGGCAAAGGAATCTGTGGGGGTCGTGCCAGAAGTCTCTAACGTTTATGATGAGATGAGCGCCTGGGACAACCTTATTTTTGCGGCTGAACTCTACGGTGTGCCTAGAAGTGAGCGTGGTAAGAGGGTGGCTGAACTTCTTAAGCTCTTTGGGCTTTATGAACGTCGCGAAGACAAAGTGGACAATTTTTCAAAAGGTATGAAAAGGCGTCTAACAATATCGGCAGCCTTAATCCATAAACCCCGCATAGTTTTTTTAGATGAGCCCACAACCGGCCTTGATGTTCAAAGCTCCAGGGTGATTCGCGCTCTTTTAAAGCAGCTTAACGAGAGCGGCGCAACAATTTTTCTCACAACACACTACATTGAAGAGGCTGACCAGCTCTGTCAACGCATCGCCATAATTAATCAAGGAAAAATAGTTGCCTTGGACAGCCCAGAAAAGCTTAAGGCAAAGGCTGAGGAGCAACCTGTGGTAGAGGTGTCTTTTAGCCCATCTAAAGACATGGAACACCAGCTGAAAGATTTGAAGTATGTGAGTGGCGTTTCACGGGTTGGAGACAAGTTTAGGCTTTACGTTGAGGATGCCTCTGAAGTTGTCCCAATGCTCATTGATTTCTGCAGGGAAAACAGCCTGAAAATTGTTTCCATTAACACTTTGAAACCAAGCTTGGAGGATGCCTTTGTTGAAATTACAGGTTTAAGCCCAGAAGTTATGGCGATCGAAAAAGAACATGCAAAGAAGGGGGAAAGCCTTGGCTAGAACATGGATCCAAAGTTTAACTAAAGCATTTTACATAGCAAAGAAAGACGCCAGAGTCTACTATTTTAAAGCTCCAAACTTCACTTACGGTCTGTTAATGCCCGTTTCATTGTTTATCGCATTCTCAATCGCCGGACAAATAAACTCGTCACTGATTGTTTCAGGGTTAACATCCCTCGTAATTTTGTTCGGAACAACCTCAATTGAAGCGGTGGCGGTGGTTCTTGAAAAGCAGACCGGCACGTTTGAAAGGCTGCTTGCAGCGCCAGTCTCATTCTTCACCATACTCTTCGGAAAAGCTTTAGCAGGCTTATTCTTCGGACTCGTCCTTGCAACCGCAGTTCTTGTTCCGTTAACCGTTATCTCTGGAGCATTTATAGTGAATCCCCTGCTAGTTTTCATAGCCATTGCATTCTCTTCGTTGACTTTTTCAGCGCTTGGCGTCCTGATTTCTGCCTATGCAAAATGGGTTCCTGAAGCCCAGATGCTCTCCAACTTTCTCAGATTTCCAATGGCATTCCTCTCCGGAACATTTTTGCCACTAGAACTCCTGCCAGCCCAACTTGGAATCATCGCCCGTTTCTTGCCTCTCACATATTCTGTTGAGGCACTAAGAATTTCAATAAATGACTCGGCGCCCACGATCACTTACTTGATGGACATTCTGATTCTGGCCCTATTCTCCTTCATCCTATTGGTTGCAGGATCGAAAGTCCTTCAACGAAGGCTTGAATGATCTATTAAACCACCGTCTTCAAGCTAATATTCAAAGCTATTTTCTTTTAGTCATCGTTAATACAACAAGTCCGGATATTGCAGACGGTATCAGTAGCCTTCTCTAAATAGGGGGGTGCTTAGGTATTTTTCTCCTGAATCAGGTAGAACTGCCACAATTGTCCTATCGTTAGCAAGTTCCTTTGCCTTTTTGAGAGCGATATACAGGATTGCTGCTGAGCTCATGCCAATGAGTAATCCCTCTTCTCTTGCAGCCCTTCGTGCCAATTCAAAGGTTTTAGGCACTTCGCTCTCCGAAATCTCGATAGTTTCATCAAAGCATTCTGGTTTGTAAAGCTGGGTAGGGTAAGGCTCTTTCGGGTTTCTTAAACCTTGGATTTTCACGCCTAAGCTTGGCATTACACCAACCATTATTATGCCAGGGTTATAACCCTTAACCCGTAAGGAAACTCCAACGCCTGTGCCAGCTGTTCCAACACCAACAATGATCATGTCTACTTCACCTTTGGTTTGTTCGAGAATTTCTTTGCCTGTTGTCTGGTAATGAGCAAGAATGTTTGCTGGGTCTTTAAATTGGTCCAGATTTATGTATTCATCTGGATGGTCTTGGAGAAGTTTTTGTTTGAGTTCTATGGCTCCTCCTGTTCCCTTTTCGCCTGGCGATAGAATTAATTCAGCTCCATATGCCTCTAAGATTTTCCTTCTCTCGATGCTTACTGATTCTGGCATTACAATGCATATGTTGTAGCCCTTAGCCGCAGCTATCATGGCCAAGGCGATTCCAGTGTTTCCAGATGTAGCTTCTAAAATTTTCTTATCTTTGGTGAGTTTGCCAGCGGCTTCAGCGTATTCTATTAGATATAAAGCCATTCTGTCTTTAACAGAACCACCAATGTTGTACCACTCTAATTTTGCATAAACTTTAGCGTTGCCTGGTTCTGTAAGCCTATTTATCTTAATCATGGGTGTTTTGCCGATAAGTTGGGTTATGTCTTCAGCTACAATCATTCGTAAATCACCTCAGCTTTTCTAGGGGGATGTCGACGCGTTTTTCAATTGCTGATATGTGGAGTAGCGAGTCGCCAATCCATACCATATGTTTTGAAGTTTTTGGTAGAAACTTTCTTCCGCTTAAACCAGCTTCTATGACATCTTTTTTAGTTAAATGCGGGTTGCCCTTCCAGCTCTGAACTTCAATTGCTGGCGAATTGTAGTCAACATAAACTACGGGAATGCGTTTGCACCCTAATTCTCTAATGGCGTTAAACCGATGTTGCCCATCAAGAATGACGTTTGTGTTTTTGTCGACAATTATGGCGAACTTTAGAATTTTGTCCGAGTGTATCTCTTCTTTCAACTCTTTTAGATGGGCGGGATCGACTTCTTCGTGTTGTTTTAGTTTGTTTAGTTTGACTATTTGCGTTTGTGGTTTGAGAGGTTTCGTCATGGGATGCTCCCTTTTTAACGCTGTTAAATAAATTTAACGCCGTTAAAAATATATAAGCTTAATGCACAACTAAACTAGGGAAACAAATGAAACCACCATGCGTAATTATAGTTAAACATGTCCTTCCAGCAATTAGAGTGCTGGTAATGAAGGAACTAATTGAAAAATATAACATACGCAAGATTGACGTGTCAAAAAAAATGGAGTTAACTCCTGCTGCAATAACTCAATATCTAAAGGGAGAGAGGGGAACTGCACTTCTGAATGAAATAGGGCGGTCTGGAGAAGCGATGAAAGGGGTTTCAAAACTTGCCGAAATATTGGCAAAAAATGATGTCGCAATAGAAGGCGTTGTAGAACAATTATGCAATGTATGCGCAACGATTAGGTCCGAAGAGATTATTTGCGAACTACACCAAAAAGACTTACCAGCCTTAAAAGGATGTAAGTGCTCAATATGCGAACGTTCTGCCTAAAATAGAATTAATGTGATGTATAGCCTTTGCCGCTGTCAATGCTTAAGGTTCTAGCTTTTTTAATGCTTTTACAGTTTCGACTTTTGGCAGAGAAATTTGAAGAACGAAAATAGTAAAGGTAGTTTAATGAAAACTGCAAAACCAATTAGACGCGTGAAAAAGCCAATTTTGCTGGGGACTGTTTTTATTCCAGAACACTTTGCGACTTTAAGCGTTCTTTAATGTAATCTTTAAGAATCCATTCATCTTTTTCTTCATGTTCCACGCGCTCTATTGCCAAGCATTTCTCTTTCAATTCGCTTTCCGGAAGCAGACATGTCCCATCTGCAGCCAAATAGGGGCAGTCTACAACCAAGCATCTCTTACCCACTCAAATCTCCCTCGAAATCCGTTTTTCACTGTTAATGTAGTAGTCAAAGTTCGAATTTATAAGAATATTCGCTTATTTGTCAAACAATTGTTCAATTTTAAATCTATTTCTTGAACAAATGTATAAAGAAAATTTTTGAGCGAATTTGCAGAAGCCTAACTTAAAGGATTTTTTAAGTTTAACAGCTTCTTAAAGGCGATAAGTAGCGGAACACCGGCTAGAAGAGAGGTTATGACTACTAGCCCATCCTCTATGTAGGAGCCAATAGCCCCTTCTATGAAAACAAAGTATACAGCTTCTGGGGTCCAGCCAAAGACATTGTATAATCCTGCTGGAATCAGCAAGAACACTCATGTTAGCGAGTCCGTTACTGTGGCTACGAAGGACAAGAGGATTAAGGATACAGGTAAGAGTTTAACATTTTCTCCAAACATGTTTCTGCTCAGCTTTGCAGCTGGATATATGAGTGCTAGAGCAAGCAAAATGTCTAGTATAGTCCAGAGTGGAAGCCACGTTCCAAAAGGATGTATAAAGTAGGCTGCAAGCATAATCGCATAAATCGCTATAACTGGCTTCCACCTTCCCTTAGCGAGAAAACCGGCAGCCAAAACCCCAACTGGCTCCGCGACTATTCCAAACATCCACAAATCAATAGGCTTGATGACCCTGGCCAAAACACTACCAATAAAAGCAGCGAAAAAACCTGCCCAAGGTCCAAGAATAACCCCTTCAACAGGCTCCAAATATATAGCCCAATTACGCCACAAACCAAAAGACAAAAAATAAAGTATCACATGCAAAGCTGCAAAAACCCCAATAAAGGAAGCACGTTTGGCAGATAAGTGCAACATTTGTCAATCGAATGCAATTTTTTACACTACTCGTTTATAAAATTTGCCTTAAAATTTTCTTCCTCAAAGAATCATGTAGCCGTGTTTTGTGACTCCCCCATTAGCTGTTAAAATCGAGGACTGTGACTTTCTCTATTTTTGGCACTATGGAATGGGGGAGGTCTTGTATAATAGAAGAGAGTATAAATTATCTTCCATTAGTTGCTGCTAACGGAAAATGTGGAAAATGTTTGAAATATTGGATGCAGCTAAATATGTTTGGATGTTGGACATGTTTGCCAAAACTTCCACTTTTGTTTTAATTGTTTCCAAAAGAGCTTTTTATGACTTTTTTATGATGGAACTTCTATCAGATTTTTCAAAGTGTCTTAGTTTTGGGGTAAAACTAGGAGTACTTAAGTCAGCGAGGGTTTATGATTTGTGGATGTGTAGGGGTTGTTGCACAAGTGTGGTAGCCGTTGCCCAACACTGCTAAGCGTGTGAGACAAGCTGTATGTTTTTGCATCCCGTATAATTATGCATGGAATACAAATGCAAAATGTAAAGCGAAATGTTTTTAAGCTTATTAAATACTACCCATTTGAGCTTAAAGAGCTGGATTGGTTGGTCACCTATAGCCCGATGGAAAACGCCCCGCGTCAGGTGGGCGAAGCCGGCGTTGCTCCGGCGACCTTGCGTTAACACGGTAACGCAAGGCTTATATTGAGTAGTGGGTGTAATGGATTCTGAATGTCGACGGTAACGCAAGGTCAAGAGGGAGATTGTGTTCACGAGCTTATGCCTGATGGCCGTTGGGTTATGCGGAGTTTTAAAAGCGACGTTGAGCTTGTTGAAACTTTGATTAGGGAGGGCTGCCATTTTCACATAGAGTTTAACCATGATTACTATTTTTGGTTTCTGATGGTTCACAGCGGTGACCACAAGCGTAAGTACACCCTTGGAGCGTTTGTACGGGATGGACGCGTATGGTATTATGAGCAGCTGCTTAAACGTTATGGGATAACGCTTACAGTTTTAAGGGATCCTGCAAAGGAGGAGGAGATGGTTAACGAATTATCTAGGGACTGTTACTTTCGAGTAGAGTATCTCGAGCGCGTCTGGACCGTTATGGCATACAAAAAAGATGATGTAGGAATGTACTTCGTTGGCCCCTTCACGCTTGACATGCTAAAACTCCTTAGAAAGCGCGGAATCACACCCATCCTATATGAGTCAAATGTTCAATTTAAAGCCGACGCACCAGAATATAAGCTGGCAAAATACCTCATGCTTGACTATCACTTCGAAGCCAGAAAACGCTGGCGAAAAACATTCTTATACGGATGGAAATGGCTCCCAAACGAAAAGAGACGTGAAACCAAGTATATAGGGCCATGGAACGATAAAATGAAAAAACTAGCACAAGAACTAAACCTACAAATGCCAGAATACAAATAAAAGGATTCACTTAATTATTTAATCGCATATCTCCCGGCCCACTTGATCTTTCGTCTATTTTTCTTTTTTCTTTTCTTCTTCGCCTTTGACGCCTTTTACTAAGCCTTTTCCAACGCCTTTAACTATTCCGAAGCCCTTCTTTACTCCTTTGCCCACAACTTCGCCTGTTTTTTCTGCCGCTTCAGCTTTGCCTTTCTCTTCCTTCTTCTTTTCTTTCTCGCACATGATAATTCACCTCCTATAAAGTGGCAATGCGCGCTCTAAACTATGCTATTGAATTGTTAGTTAGGATTGTTTATGCTTTGAATAGGGAGTTTTTGCCAGCGCCAAAATGGAGAATATTCCACGCTTATAGCCTAAAATGACTTCCTAAAGGCTACGAAAGGCTCATGAAAGAAGCCATGAAAGTTGTTCTAAGCAAAGAACAGAAGGAGAAATCCTAAGCGAACTTGCGAGGAGACCTGGAACAAGCGAAAGCGAAACATTAAGAATGGCTTTGATGGATTACGCAAAAGAACTTAGCCTCATAAGGGAAAGGATGCACAAGTTGGGTAACCAATTAAAAATTGTCTAATTTCAATTTTGACTCGGATTTAAGGTCCAAATCAGCAAAATCAATAATTAAATTTAAAAATTCAAAAACCATTTATTATCAGAACAAGTCTAATCTAAAACTATTCTCAGAGGAGCCCTAACATTGAGGAGAAAAAAGGAAGCCTTCGAAACACTTTTGCTCGAAGCCGTAGATGAAGCTTTAGCTTCCCTTGGAGACTCAGCAAGGCAAGCAATCTATTATCACCTTGAAGACAAATTTAAAATAACAAAAAACGAAATTCCATATCGCCTCCAAGATTTTGCTGATGGACTTGAGAAGATTTTTGGTTTGGGAGCCCGTTTCATAGAAATTATCATAATGAAAAAAGTGTACGAAAAAATTGGGCAACCCCTCGAATGGGACGAAAGCAAGGAGCTTGTGTTCTCTGAATATGTGACGGCAGCTAAACAAAGCTTCCAGAAAAGGAAGGCTTAGGCAACAAACTGGGGTTTCGCAATTCAGATTCAGAGTTCACAAATAATTTATCAAGGCTTAATGCATCTCTTCTTAAAACTTCGTTCATCCCTCGAGGGAAAACCCTTTGACTCAAAATGACTTTAGCAAAATTCTCTTATCAGCGGTTGAAGAAAGCCTATCTTCCCTTGGAGATTCTCCCAAACAAGCCATACTCTTCCACTTAGAAGCTTCCTTCAACCTAAAAAAGGAAAAAATTCCAACAAACCTAACGGAATTTACAAAAGCCCTAGAAGGAATTTTCGGACCAGGAGCCTCATACCTCGAAAAGCTTATTGTGAAACGCCTTTACGAAAAGCTTGGCTTAAAATTTGAAGAAAATGCTGGCTTAGATTTTCTACAATGCGTTGACAGCGTGAAGAAAAGAATACTGCTTGAAGGAGAATGAGTGACGCAATGAATAAGGACGCTACAGAAAAGCTTAGGCATGTTCTGGAAAGCTTAAGCGCACTAAGCGACGGAATAGAAGAGCCAGTCTACGT
>Ga0315268_10006999_pt1 | contig 11942 bp, 13 predicted proteins | sample C1_top_MG_FD_204535 | JGI IMG/M metagenome (GOLD analysis project Ga0315268, IMG submission 204535) | Sediment microbial communities from Yellowstone Lake, YNP, Wyoming, USA - C1_top | ecosystem: Environmental > Aquatic > Freshwater > Lake > Sediment | place: USA: Wyoming | collected 2017-08-01 | reverse complement strand
ACCAGCGCCCGGGCATAGACATCGTGATACGCGGAGAATTCTTCGTTGGAAGGACGGTAGGAAGCAAGGGCATCAAGAGCGTCCGCCGGCTTCTCGGACTTGACCAGTTCTTTGGCCCGATCCAGCGGTGTAGGCACGATGAATCGTTCCGCGCCATATGACTGCTGCCCCGCAAGAACAAGAAGCAGCAGGATGTGAACAAAGGTCCTCATGCTCCCTATACTAGCAACAAGCATGCCTGGGATTAACTGCTTGAATTTTAATGGATAGAAGAATGCGGCGTGTCGGATTATTGACGTGAATGAAGGCTCGGCAGGGCTACTTTTGTTTTTTTTGCATCTCAATTCCCATTTTTTTCATCTTTTCCAGCAGCGTGGTTCGATTCAAGCCAAGAAGCTGCGCTGCCCGGCTTCTCACGCCGCCCGCGCGTTCCAGCGCTTTCATGATCATGTTCCGTTCCATGGAACTGACCATTTCGTTCAGATCGATGCCGTTCTCGCCGATCTCCGCGTTCTGCTGCGGAGATGCCGGGGACGCACCAGGCGTTGAGGGCCGGGCCGGCGGCGAAGTCCCGACGGTGCGCTCCAGGTCAACGAACGTCAACTGGTGGAACTTTTCCGGCAGGTCGCTCATGTTCACGACCTTGCCGCTTACCAGGATGGTCAGGCGTTCGATCAGGTTCTCGAGCTCCCGAACATTGCCCGGCCAGCGATACTGCAGCAGACACTGCATTGCCTCCGGGGAGAACGTGAACGGCTCGCGCTTCCGTTTACGGGAGAACTCCTCGATAAAATGCGCGGTCATAAGGTCCATGTCCTCGACCCTGCTCCTGAGCGGCGGCAGGTGAAGGGGGATCACGTTCAGACGGTAGAATAGGTCCTCCCGGAATTTTCCTTCCCTGGTCGCCTGCTCAAGGTCCCGGTTGGTGGCCGCGAGGATGCGGACATCGACCTTGATCGTCTTCATGCCTCCGACCCGCTCGAACTCACGCTCCTGCAGGATACGGAGCAGTTTGACCTGGAGGGAAGGATCGAGCTCGCCGACCTCATCAAGGAACAGCGTGCCTCCCTGGGCCAGCTCGAACCTGCCCAGGCGGGTATTGATCGCTCCGGTAAAGGCGCCCTTTTCGTGGCCGAACAGCTCGGACTCGAGCAGGTCCTTGGGGATGGCCGCGCAGTTCAGCGGAACGAACGGCCCGCCTGCCCGCGAGCTGTTGTTGTAGTGAATGGTCTTTGCGATCAGTTCCTTGCCGGTGCCGCTCTCGCCGGTTATCAGCACCGTGCTGTCCGTGTCCGCGATCTTTTCGATCATCTCATAGACCGCGTGCATGCGTGGTGAATCGCCGATAAGCCCCTTGAAATTGTACCGCTTCTTGAGCTGCAGCTTGAGCATCACGTTCTCTTTCTGCAGCTTCGAAACGGACAGGGCCTTGTCGATGACGATCATGAGCTCGTCGAGATTGAACGGTTTGGTGATGTAATCAAAAGCGCCGTGCCGCATGGCCTCGACCGCGGTCTGCACGGTCCCGAAGGCCGTCATCACGATCACGGGAACATTGATCTTCGAACCGATCACTTCCCTCAGCACGTCCATGCCCGTAACCCCGGGCATCACAAGGTCGGTGAGCAGAAGGTCGAACTTGCCTGACCGCAGGCTGTCCAGCCCTGTTTCACCGCTCTCCGCGAGGGTCACGGTAAAACCTTTTTCAACAAGGAACGTGCGAAGAACGTCGCGAACGGTTTCGTCGTCCTCTATGACCAGTACTTTCTGTGTGCTCGGCATGCATTACCTTAACAGATTACCTTACACCTGTCAACTGTTTGACAGGGGACATGGGATAGACGTTCCGGTCTTCGAAGCACAAACGATCGCATTTCTGTATTGTCCGTTCTCTGTCGTTTATTCTTAATTATTGAGTGCATAAGTCATTCGATTGACAGCCGCGTAAAAATTATCGCTTATATTTCAACATATTGGTTCGGGCATGGTAATTGTATATGTCATTGGTACTGATAAAGGAGGTTTTCCATGGCAGAAGAAAAAGAAGATGCTCAGCCTGACGAAGAAAAAGAGGTTAAAGCAAAAAGAAGCAACAAAGGCCTTTTTATGATCATCGGGATCATTGTCCTTGCATTGGCAGGCGCGGCGGTTACGTATACCCTGCTGGCCGGCAACAAGGGGGGGTCCCATGAAAGTAAGAAAGAAGAAAAGAAAGAGGTCAAGACCGCGCTGGTCGCCCTCGACTCCTTTATTCTGAACATGGCTGAACAGGGTCGGTTCCTCAAGGTCACCATGCAGTTCGAGATCGCGGATGCCGCCAACCTGCCGCTCGTAACGGAAAAGACCCCGCAGCTCAGGGATGCGATCATCACCCTCATGAGCAGCAAGTCCGTCGAGTCCGTTTCGAGTCCCGAGGGCAAGCTGCAGGTCAAGGACGAGCTGCTCCTGCGTGCGAACCAGACCATTGGAAAACAGGTCATTAAGAACCTCTACTTTACGGAGTTTGTAATGCAATGAGCGATATCCTCTCACAAGACGAAGTCGATGCATTGCTCAAAGGCGTCCAGACCGGCGAGATCGGCACCGAAGAAGCCAAGCAGAAGATCATGTCCGGTATCAGGCCCTATGATCTTACGAGCCAGGAGCGGATCGTTCGCGGACGGATGCCCGGGCTGGAGATGGCGAACGAACGGTTCTCCCGGTTTTTCAGGAACTCGGTGTCCACGCTGGTCATGAAGTTCGTCGACATCAGCATTCACAACGTCGCAGTCGTCAAGTTCGGCGAGTTCATGAAGACGATCCCGTTCCCTTCGAGCATAAACATCTTCAAGATGGAGCCGCTCAAAGGGTATTCGCTCCTCGTTCTCGAAGCGCCGCTCGTGTTCGCTTTTGTCGAGTTCTTCTTCGGCGGGGCCAGTGTGCGAAATGTCAAGTCCGAAGGACGGGCCTTTACGTCCATCGAGCAGAGCGTCATAAAAAAAGTGATCGCCATGGCGCTCCAGGACCTGGCAACAGCCTGGGGCGGGATCGCCGCGATCACCCCGGAGCATGTCGGGTCGGAAATGAACCCGCAGTTCGTGACCATCGTCACGCCGAGCGAGATCGTGATCAAGATCGAGGTCCATATCGAAGTGGAGGACTTCACCGGCAAACTTTTCTTCTGCCTCCCCTATTCCATGATCGAACCGGTGAAAGAAAAGCTGTATTCCGGCATCCAGGGCGACAAGTTCGACCTCGATCAGCGCTGGGTCGGCCGTTTGAAGGACATCCTCATGGGCTCGATCGTGGAGGTCGCCGCCGAGATGGGAACGCTTACGCTGTCGTTCAGCGAGATCATGAACCTGCAGGAAGGCGATGTTCTGATGCTGAACAAGTGCGCCAGTGATGAACTCGCGGTCAAGGTGCAGGACGTGACAAAGTACAACGGACTGCCGGGCTACAGCAGAGGGAACCAGGCGATCAGGATCACGAAAGTGCTTACGTAAATTTCGGACCGACAGGGAGCAGATTCGCTGTCTGCGATCCGAACAGAAAAGGAGCTACATATGGCTGAACCGACACCAGTACAGAGCAAACCCCAGGCGACAACGCCCCAGGGCGCGCAATTCCAGGAGCTCAAATCCGCAGCAGGCGTTGGCGGGGCATCACGGGACATGGATTTTCTCCTCGACATCCCGCTGGAGGTCACGGTCGAGCTCGGCCGGACCCGGATGTTCATCAAGGACCTGCTGCAGCTGGGCCAGGGCTCGGTCATCGAGCTGGAAAAGATCGCGGGCGAGCCTATGGAGATCCTGGTGAACAACAAGCTCGTGGCGCGCGGCGAAGTCGTGGTCGTCAACGAAAAGTTCGGCATCCGGCTTACGGACATCATCAGCCCCACGGAAAGGATACGGCAGCTCAAATGACAGACCTCTATCTCCAAACAGGGTTCGCCCTTCTCTTCGTCATCGGAACGATCCTGCTCCTCGGCAAGTTCGCCAAAAAGCGTCAGCAGAAGGACGGCCTGATGAAGGTCATGGGGTATCAGTCCCTGGGCCCGAAGAAGGGCATCGCCATGGTGAAGGTCGGCCCGGAGGTCCTGCTGGTGAGTGTTACGGCGACCGACATCAGACTGCTCAAGACCTTTGAGGGCGTCATCGAGGAACCTGCCGCGGAACAGCCGCCCCGGAAAGCGGACAAGTCGACGTTCACCGACATTACGGACAAGCTGAAAAAGCTCAGAGCAATGAAGGAAACCCTGTATGCAGTTAAGTGATCCCGTCATAGAAGTCTTTCTGCTGATCAGCTTTCTGTCGTTCCTGCCGGCGATGCTGGTCATGTTCACATCGTTCACCAGGATCGTGGTCGTGCTGTCGTTCCTGCGGCAGGCCATCGGCGCGCAGCAGGTTCCGCCGAACACGGTCCTGATCGGCCTTGCGGTGTTCCTGACATTCTTCATCATGTCGCCTGTTGTCGACGTGGTCACCAAGGACGCGATCTCGCCGTACCTCGACAAGAAGATCACCATCCAGCAGGCGTTCACCGTGGCGACGCCGCCGCTCAGGACCTTCATGCTGAAACAGACGCGCCAGAAGGACATCGCCCTGTTCCTGAACATATCGAAGACCGCGGTGCCGGCCGATGCCGAAGGGCTGCCCATGCGGGTCGTGGTGCCGGCCTTCGCGATCAGCGAGCTCAAGACCGCCTTCGAGATCGGGTTTCTCATCTATCTGCCTTTCCTGATCATCGACATGGTGGTCACGAGCGTGCTGCTCTCCATGGGCATGATGATGCTTCCGCCGACGCTCGTGTCGCTCCCGTTCAAGCTGCTGCTGTTCGTGCTCGTGGATGGATGGAACCTGGTCGTCGGCACCCTCGTAAGGAGCTTTCAATGACCGTTGATATCGTAAAAGAACTTTCCGGAGAGGTGTTCAAGACCATCATGCTGGTTTCCGGCCCCGTGCTCCTCGTGAGCCTCGTCGTGGGGCTGCTGATCAGCCTGTTCCAGGCCGTGACGCAGATCCAGGAGTTCACGCTGACCTTTGTGCCCAAGGTCCTTGCCGTATTCTTCACCCTGTTCCTCTTTTTCCCCTGGATCTCGAGGATCTTGATGACGTATACGACCGACCTCTTTACCAAGATCCCGGTGTATATCAAATAACGCTCATGCCCCACGGAGCCTGGGAGCGGGTAATCACTAGTATGGAATCGTTCACTAAACTGGTACCGAACTTTCTGTTCATCCTGCTCCGCGCGGGGATCGTGCTGACCATGCTCCCGTATTTCAGCGGCAGGAGCTTCCCCCCGTCGTTCAGGATCGGCATGGCCGTGGCCTTATCGCTCGTGCTCGCACCGGTGATCACGTTCCCGGTCGCGAACGGACCGACCTCCCTGATCGTGGTGCGCGAGGTCATGTTCGGCATGATCTTCGGTCTGGCGGCGCGCTTCATCTTCTATGCCGTGGACATGGCAGGGCACCTGATGAGCACCGCCTCGGGCTACTCGGCGGCGGCGACCTTCAACCCGGACATGGGCCCGTCCACCGAGATCTCCCAGCTCTTTAACATCATTGCCACGCTCCTGTTCTTTGCAACGGACGCACATCACGACCTTATCACCGTGTTCATCAAGAGCTACGAATGGCTCCCGGCGGGGACGGTGAACATCGGCGGGATCATGGAGGCCGGCGTGTATTTCGCGACCAAGATATTCTCCATCGCGCTCAAGCTCAGCGCGCCGATCGCCATTATCATGCTGATCACGAACATTCTCTTCGGCTTCATCTACAAGGCCGCACCGCAGATGAACGTCTACTTCGTGGGGCAGCCCGTATACATTTTTGTCGGTCTCTTCACCATGCTGCTCAGCCTGCCGGTGTTCATGCATGTCATGAGCGGGTATTTCAGCAGCATCAAGGATGAGATGGGGCGCGTCATTTTATTGATGAAGGGTTAGCAGGATATGGCCGAGGAAGAAGATAAAACAGAACAAGGCACCCCCCGAAAACGCGAGAAGGCCCATGAAGAGGGCCGAAGCGCGCGGAGCCGCGAGCTCGTTTCCATGGTCACCATGGGAGGGATCCTCTCCGTGTTCTTCCTGGCGGGGACCTCGTTCCTGCAGAATATGGCGGGTCTCACCGGAAGGCTCCTCGGCCTCCGGTACGGCAGGGACTCGATCGCCGTGATGCGGTCGGTCTCTTCGGAAGTGGTCATGATCCTTGCCCCTTTTTTCGCCGTCGCCGTGCTGCTGGCGATCCTGACGAGCGTGGCCCAGGGAGGCATCCGCTTTACCCCCCTGACCCTCAAGTTCGAGCGGCTGAACCCCTTGAACGGGTGGAAGAACATTTTTTCCGCGACCGGCCTGCCCGGGATCATCAAGACCGGCATCAAGTTCGTCATCGGCATCATCCTGTTCTATCTAGTGATCAAAAAGATCATCTTCCTCCTCCCCATGACCGTTGCCATGAACCTGTCGGACATCCAGACAACGGCGTTCGGGCTCACGGGCAAGGCGGTGGCGTATGCGTTCACGACCTTCTTTGTGCTCGCGCTTGCCGACTTCGTCTACGAGTGGTGGAAGTTCGAGCGCTCCCTCCGGATGTCGAAAGAGGAGATCAAGCAGGAGTCCAGGGAGTCCGAAGGAGACCCGCTCGTCAAGGCCAAGATCAAGAACATGCAGCGCGAGGCCGCCCGGCGCAGGATGATGGAGGCCATTCCGAAAGCAACGGTCGTTATCACAAACCCGACCCATATCGCCGTGGCGCTCCAGTACCGGAAGGACGAGACCTCCGCTCCGAAGGTCATCGCCAAGGGTAAAGGCGTAGTCGCCGAAAAGATCAAGGAACTCGCGCGGAAGCACGGCATACCGCTGGTGGAGGACAGGCCGCTGGCACGCGCCCTCGTCAAGGTCGACCTCGACGACTTCATACCCGCGGACCTCTATCGCGCCGTGGCAAAGATCCTTGCCTACATCTATAAGCTCAGAGGGGTGGCATAATGTCATTTATCGCAAAAATGCAGGAACGCGGCGATGTGATCGTGGCGGTGAGCGTGGTCTCCATCCTGGGCGTGATGGTCCTGCCGGTCCCGGCCTTCATCCTGGACATCCTGCTCTCATTCTCCATCTCGCTGTCCATCGTGATCCTCGTGTCGGCCGTTTATATCCATCGGCCCCTGGAGCTGTCCGCGCTCCCGTCGATCCTGCTCATGACGACGCTGTTCCGGCTGTCGCTCAACATCGCGTCCACCCGGCTGATCCTGCTCAAAGGCAATGAAGGCATCGGCGCGGCGGGCGAAGTGATCAAGTCCTTCGGCAGCTTTGTCGTGGGCGGCAATTACGCGGTGGGGCTCATCATCTTTCTGATCCTCGTGGTCATCAACTTCGTCGTCATCACCAAAGGCTCCGGCAGGATCGCCGAAGTCGCGGCGCGGTTCGTCCTCGACGCCATGCCCGGCAAGCAGATGGCCATCGACGCAGACCTGAACGCGGGGTTGATCAACGAAGCAGAAGCACGTAAGCGGCGCGCCGTGGTCGCTCAGGAATCCGATTTTTACGGGGCCATGGACGGCGCCAGCAAGTTCGTCCGGGGCGACGCGATCGCCAGCATCATCATCACCGGCATCAACATCATCGGCGGCATGGCCATCGGCGCGTTCCAGCAGGGCATGCCGATCGCCGAGGCCGCGAAGACCTTTACCGTCCTGACCATCGGCGACGGGCTCGTGGCCCAGATGCCGGCGCTGCTCATCTCCACCGCGGCCGGTATGGTGGTCAGCCGCGCCGGGTCGGAATCGGACATGGGCAAGGACATCACCCAGCAGCTTTTTGTCAGCCCGAAAGTGCTGCTCACGGCTTCGGGTGTCATGGCGCTCCTCGGCATGGTGCCGGGCCTGCCGCACATCCCCTTTCTGCTGCTCGCCGCGGCATCGGGCGGCCTGGCCTACGCCATCACGCAGTCCGAGGAAGAAGCGCTGGTCGCCGAACAACAGCAGGTCGAGGCGGCCCCGCCGGCAGAGCCCGCGATCGAGTCCTTTATCGAGCTTGAGCCGCTCACCTTCGAGATCGGATACGGACTCATTCCGCTCGTCGAGGCAGGCAAGCCCGAGCTCCTGAACAAGATCAAGGCCATGCGCCGGCAGCTCGCCACGGACCTCGGCTTTGTGGTGCCGTCGATCCATATCAAGGATAATCTTCAGCTCCGGCCCCATGAGTATACGCTCCTGATCCGCGGCATCGAGGTCGCACGGGGCGATGTCATGATGGGCTCCTATCTCGCCGTGCCGTCGGAGGGCGCGCAGAAGATCGACGGCATCCCGACCAAGGAGCCTGCCTTCGGCATGCCGGCGTTCTGGATCAACGAACGTGATGTGGAACAGGCCCAGGCCCGGGGATATATGGTCGTCGACACTGCCACGGCCATTGTCACGCATATGACGGAGATCATCCGGTCGCATGCGTGGGAGCTGCTCACGCGGAACGAGGTCCAGAGCCTGCTGGACAGCGTCACGAAAAGCTATCCCAAGCTGGTGGACGAGCTCGTTCCGGTGTCGCTCACGCTCGGCGGGCTCCAGCGCGTTCTGCAGAACCTCATCCGGGAGCGCGTGCCCATCAACGACCTGATCACCATTCTCGAGACGCTCCTCGACCATGCGCCGTCGACCAAGGATTCCGAGGTGCTGACCGAGCACGTGCGCCAGTCCCTTTCGAGATTCATCACCAAGCAGTATATGGCGTCCGACGGCGGCGTGCATGTCATGACGCTCGATCCCCGCTTCGAACGGGCGCTGCTCCAGGCCGTTGAGGCCGGCGGCGCGATCAACCCCGATATCGTTACCAAGCTCATGCGGGCCATCGAAAAGACCCTCTCCAGCGGCCGCATGAAGAACATGCAGCCGATCATCCTGTGCTCCACCCAGGCGAGGCGGTTCCTCAAGAAGATCACCGAGCGCTTCCTGTCCTCGATCGTGGTCCTCTCGAACGCGGAGCTGTCCCCCAGCGCGCGACTCTATACGACCGGAGTTCTGAACTATGAAGATTAAGAAATTCACCGCACGCACATTTTCCGAAGCGCTCGAGATGGTCAAGAAAGAACTGAGCCAGGACGCCATCATCCTCTCGACCGAGGAAAAAAAGGGGCTTCGCCCCCAGGTGGAGGTGACCGCAGCCATCGATTACGACGCCGCAGAGGCGTACGGAGCGCAGCGCACGGCCACCCAGGCGCAGCAGATGAACGACGAAGCGCAGAACGAACCGCACAAACCGGTCCCGGCAAGGCCTTCGGTCCACTCCCGGACCGGATACCATCCGCAGCCTCACCAGCCCGTCAGGTCCACGGACCGCGCACCGCAACTTGCGGCGGCCTTTCCCGTGGACGACCTCAAGAACGAGATCAGCGGTCTGCGCTCAATGATCGAGGGCATGAAGAACAACGGGTATGAGCTGGCGCTGCCGGCCAAAAAACGGGCGGTGCTGAACTTTCTCCGGGAGCGCTCGGTACGCGAAGAGTTCGCCCTTCGCCTGTGCGACAAGACCTCGGACATCAGCGAGATCGCGCTGCTGCTGTCGTCGGACATCAAGATCAAACGGCACACGGGCAACCGGAAGGCCGTGATGCTGATCGGTCCCACCGGCGTGGGCAAAACGACGACTGTGGCGAAACTCGCCGCGCAGGCGGTCAAGGCCGGCAAGAAGGCGGCCATCATCAACCTCGACACCTACCGCATCGGCGCCACGGAGCAGTCGCGGATCTACGCGCGGATCCTCGGCATCCCCATTGCGATCGCAACGAACATGACAGAGTTCAAGACCAGCCTCGCGAAGTTCAGCGAAAGCCGCGATGTGGTCTTCATCGACACGACCGGCAGGAACCCGAAGGACAGCGACTATATCAACGACATGGCGGAGCTCTGCAAAGCGGCCGTGCCCCTGGAGCTGCACCTGCTCATGGGCGCCAATACCGACGACGAATGCATGATCGAGGCGTACCGTGCGTACCGGAACCTGCCGATCGATTATATCGCATTCACCAAGATCGACGAAGCGGTCCGGTTCGGATCGCTCTACAACCTGATGCTCACGTATCAAAAGCCGGTCGCTTATCTCACGACCGGACAGCGCGTTCCGGGCGACATCGAGCATGCCACGGTGTCCAGGTTGGCGAACCTCATCGTGAACAAGGAGTGCGCGGCGTAATGCAGTTCAGCGTTCGGAGTTCAGAGCTAATGACATGACTGAATTCTGACCTTCCATGAACTATGAACATTGAACTCCGAACTGTCGTTAAAGGAGCATGAACATGTTGAACGGGCAGGGAAAAAAATGTGTGAAGACCATCGCCATAGCGAGCGGCAAGGGCGGCGTGGGCAAGACCAACATCACGGCCGCCCTCGCCATCGCCATGAGCAAGCTCGGCAAGAACGTCATGATCGTGGATGCCGACCTGGGCCTCTCGAACATCAACATTCTCCTGAACAAACAGGCGAAATACAATATCAAGCACCTGCTCGACGGAGAAATGGCGCTCAAGGATGTCCTCATCGATGGCCCGCACGGCATCAAGATCCTGCCCGCGGGCGAAGGGGTGCAGGACCTCACCCGCCTCGACGAGTTCCAGCGCCTGAAGCTGCTCGATGCCTTCGAATCCTATGACGGCGACATCGACGTCATGCTCATCGACAGTTCGGCGGGCATCTCGGAGAACGTGACCTTCTTCTGCTCGGCCGCGCAGGACCTTATCGTCGTGACCACGCCGGAACCCACGGCATGGGTCGACGCGTATCACCTCATCAAGGTTTTGTACACCGAATATCAGGAGAACAAGTTCCACGTGCTCGTGAACTCGGTCAAGAACGAAGCGGAGGCCCGGGAGGTCTTTGCCACCCTCACGAACGCGACGGACCGGTTCCTGAGCATCGGCCTCGACTACCTGGGGTATCTTCCCTATGACGAGGACGTGAAGCTGGCGGTCCGGGCGCAGCGGTCCTTTTTGGACCAATACCCGAGGAAGTTCATCTCCAAATGCGTGAGCGAGATCGCTGCGAAGCTCATCGACCAGCCGGAAAAAGTGAAAGGCTCACTCCAGTTCTTCATCGGCAGCCTCTTGTCGGCATCGGCCGACAGGGTGCGGGACAAATCCTTGGTCGTCGGACCGGGCGCGGAAGGTTAGAGGACATGGCCATGACGGAATATAAATGCGACCTGAGCGAGCAGGAAAAGGAAAAGATCATCAACGACTCGCTGCCGTTCATCAAGTACACGGCCTACCGCCTGGCGCAGCGGCTCCCGCCCCAGCTGTCCGTGGAAGACCTGATCAGCGTGGGGGTCATGGGCCTCCTGGACGCTCTGCAGCGGTACACCGAAGGACGGGTAAAGCTCAGCACCTTTACGGAATACCGCATCAAGGGCGCCATGCTGGACGAGCTACGCTCGCACGACTGGGTGCCCCGCTCTTTGAAAACGAAGATCGGCCAGATCCGGAAGGCACACCAGCAGCTCGAGCGGGACCTGGGACGGCATCCGAACGAAGAGGAGATCGCCCAGCACCTGGACATCACGCTCGACGAATACTTCAAGACCCTCCAGAGCGCCAGCAATGCCGTGGTGTTCAGCTTCGAGGATTTCAAGGACAAGAAATACGAAGAGAGCGACATGGACGTGACGGAGTGCATACCGGACCCGGACATGAAGGACCCGCTCCAGCTCCTGGAAGAAAGCAGCACGCGGGATGCGCTTGCCCTGCTCATTGACCATCTGCCGGAAAAGGAAAAGCTTCTCCTGTCGCTCTACTACTGGGAAGAGCTCACCATGAAGGAGATCGGAAAGGTCATGAACCTTACGGAAGGACGCGTGTGCCAGCTGCACACGCAGGCCATCATCCGGCTGAAGGCACAGATGCATGAGCAGGTTCCTGGATAATATGGTAAGCCGTTTTACTGCTATTCAGGGCAGAAGCAAGGCGTCTCGCG
>Ga0315268_10006998_pt1 | contig 11943 bp, 10 predicted proteins | sample C1_top_MG_FD_204535 | JGI IMG/M metagenome (GOLD analysis project Ga0315268, IMG submission 204535) | Sediment microbial communities from Yellowstone Lake, YNP, Wyoming, USA - C1_top | ecosystem: Environmental > Aquatic > Freshwater > Lake > Sediment | place: USA: Wyoming | collected 2017-08-01 | reverse complement strand
GACGCTGTTTCGGGCAGGCGCGCGCGCAGGGCCTTCAGCGCGGCGGGGCCCGCCGCGCGGCGGGAGCGCGCTCCGAAGGGGCGCGGCACGACGAGCAGGGCGGCGGTCGGAGGCGGGGGCGCGGCGGCCAGGCTCGTGCGCCAGCGCGTTCCTCCCATCAGCGCGTCGAAGACCTCCTCCTGCGCGCTCGTCAGCCCCTCGACGGCGACGGTGGCGCCGGCGACGGCGGCGAACACCGGCAGGTTCGGCTGGGGCGCGTTCAGGATCAGGAGCGAGGCCGGCCCGTCGTGCTGCCCGAGCACGGCATGGACGGCCAATCGGGCCGACTGCGAATCCACGGATTGGATGACGCCGTCGCGCAGGCTCACCGCGTCGCCGGTGGAGAAGAGATAGGCGGCCCATTCGTGCGCGCCGTCGTCGGCCAGCGCCAGATAGCCCCCGCCGGGATAGGCTCCGTGCAGGCGCGCCATCCACACGTCCGCGAGCAGTCCCGGCGCCGGCCAGGCGAGCAGGAGCCCCGCGGCCGCCGCGGCGGCGAAGACGCGCGAGCGCAGCGGAGCCGAGTCCCGCCGCGACCAGGGACGTTCGGCCAGTTCGGCGGCGCTCAGGGCGATCAGCGCCGCCGCGGCGGCGACGGCCGCCGGTCCGAGGCGGCGGAACGCCGCCGCGCCGGCCGCCGCGCCCAGCAGCGCCGCCGCGCCCGCGCGCGCGCCGCGGGCGCGCCCCGCGCGCGTCCAGGCCAGCGCGGCCAGAGCCGTCAGCAGCGCCGCTTGGCCCAGAACGAACGCGGCCGCCGCGGGGCCTCCGACCGGATCCTGCAGCCGCGCCGGATCGGCGAGGGCCAGCCCCAGAAAGCGAAGCAGCGCCGGAACGCCGAGAGCGGCCAGCGCGCCGCCGACGGCCCACGCGCGCGCGCCGTCCTCGTCCGGGGCGTTCCCGCGGATTCCGGCGCCGGCGCCGAGCGCGGCCGCGGCCAGCGCGATCGTCCAGCCCAGGGCCGGATCGGCGCACCAGCGCGAGAGGAGCCCGCCGATTCCGGCGAGAGCGGCGCCGGCGGCGGCGGTAACGGCGAACGTCGTCGCGGTCTGTCTCAGGGTCTGGACTTCCGGGAGCAGTCTCGGCACAGGCCGAAGATCTCGTGCCGGTGCCACTTCGGGACGAAGCCCGCGCGGCGGCAGGCCTCTTCCTGGATCTTCTCCAGCTCGGGCCAGCGCACTTCCTGGATGCGCCCGCATTCCACGCAGATCAGATGGTCGTGGTGCGGGCGCTCCAGATTGATCTCGAAGCGGGGCGTGCCGTCGCGTCCCACCACCGGGGCGACCAGGCCGCACTCCTGCAGGGTCTTCAGCGTGCGGAACACGGTCGCGCGCCCGATCCCCTTGCCGCGCAGGGCCGCGTAGATCTCCTCCTGGCTCAGGTGCCGGTCGGAATTCAGGAAGAAGTCGAGGATCGCGCGGCGCTGATCGGTCAGGCGCAGGCCGTTGGCGGCCAGATGCTGGGTGAAGACCTGGAGCACGCGCGTCAGGAACGCCGGCCGCGCGGCGGCCTTCCCCTCGAAAAATTCCAATTCCCGCATGGCCATAGCGTAACCCATCGCGACGGAGCCGTCAAGCGCGTGGGCGGCCGACAAACGGCAACCGAACGGCAACGAACGGCAACGAACGGCAACGAACGGCAACGAACGGCGGATGAACCACGGAGGCACGGAGACACAAAGAAAAAATACTTGGGAACATTTGGGAGGGGTGAATCGTATACATAGGGATGGAATTAGAACCGTTGCCGCCGGAATTGGGGGTGCTCTCGGGGCGCGTGGTCGATGCCGCGTTCAAGGTTCATAAGACTTTGGGACCGGGACTTCTTGAATCCGTTTACGAACGCTGTCTCCGCCACGAACTCGGACGCCGTGGAATCCCTCACCAATCGCAGTTATCCCTTCCCGTCCTCTATGACGGCGTCCTGCTCGAAGCGGGCTTGAGGATAGACCTGCTCGTCGATCGGAAAATAGTCGTTGAACTAAAAGCCGTCGAGAAAATCCACCCAATCAATACGGCGCAGTTGCTGACTTATTTGAAATTGACCGGCCTTCGCCTTGGTCTGCTTCTCAACTTCAACGTCCCGCTCATTCGCGACGGCATCCGTCGAATAGCCCTCTGACGTCCCGTTCTTCGTGTCTCCGTGCCTCAGTGGTTCATCCGCCGTTCGTCCTGCCGCCAGCGCCATATTTCCGTAACGAAGCTGTGCTAACATTGAAAGATGAAGCGGCGCCTCGCCTTTCTTCCGCTCGCCTTGATCCTCGTCGCGGCCCCCCTGTCGCGCGTTCGCGCCGACGACGCGCCCAATCCGGAGGAAGGCAAGGGCGAAGGGCAGAACAACGATCCGGGCAACTACGGCGGCGGGGACGCCTCCGAAGCCGCCGACGCCGCGCCCGCCGAGGACGCGGCGCCCAAGGAAGAAGAGGCCCCCAAGGAAGAGGCGCCGGCGAAGGACGACGCCGCGCCGTCGGACGACGCCGCCAAGGGCGACGAGGGCGAGGCGAAGACCGAGGCGCCGAAGAGCGACGAGAAGCCCCTCATCAGCATCACGCCTGAGGGCGCCGAGCCGGAGAAGCCCGCGAAGGCCGCGGTTTCGGTTTCAGCGCCGAAGAAGAAAGCCGTGAAGAAGGCGAAGGCCGTCAAGGCGTCGAAAGTCAAGGCGAAGGCCAAGGTCAAGACGCCCGCCGCGCCCGAGAAGGCGGCCGTGCCGCCGCCGCCTCCCCCGCCTCCGCCGCCCGCTGTGCCGGTGACCCCGGTCGAGCCGTGGAATCCCTGACGGGCTCGCGCTAAAGCCGCTCGACCGACGCCGCCTCGATCCAGCCGCGCGCGCCTTCCTTCAGCACGCCGACCTCCAGCCACGCGCCCGACGCGCCCAGCACGCGCACGCGCCGCCCCTCCGGCGCGGTGAAGGCGACGCCGAAATTCTGGCCCGGGCCGTGGCGCAGTTCCGCGTGCGCGGCGACGATCACGCCGCGATCGGGCGGCAGGACCGAGCGCAGGGCGGCCCACCACAGCCCGAAGACCAGCCACGCGGCCGCGGCGCCGGCCAGCCACGGCGCGAGCGTCTCGCGGCGGCGCGCGCCGGCGAGCAGTCCCGCGGCCGCCAGGAGCAGGGCGGCCCAGGCCGCCAGCCAGTGCAGGCCGGCGAGCTCCCGCTCGGACAGCGCGGTGAAGGCCCAGAACAGAGCCGGCGGCGCGCCGGGCGGCGCGAAGTCCTCGCCGGCGCGGCGCAGGGCGAAGGCCAGGTTGAAGCGGATGTCGGAGTCGCGCGGGTCGAGCGCGAAGGCGCGCTCATACGCGGCGGTCGCGCGGCCCAGGCGCCCGGCCTTGAACAGGGCGTTGCCGAGGTCGTACTGGCGGGCGGCGTCGCGGGGCGCGGCGGCGGCCAGCGTCTCGAACGCCGCGGCGGCGTCGTCGTAGCGGCCGGCGTCGTAGAGCGCGCGGGCGTCCGCGGCGGGTGCGGCGGGGGCGGACGCCGCGGCGGCGCGGGCGGGAGCGGCGAGCGCGGCGGCGAGGAGCAGGGCGGCGATCATCGGCGCATCTCCTCGTCGAGCGCCTTCAGCAGCGAGGACGTTTCATTGGAAAAGCGCGGCGCGTCGTCGCCCGCGGCGTCCGGCGCGAAGCGGCGCAGGTCGGCCTCTTCCCAGGCGGCGTGCAGGCGCGCCAGCGTCGCGGCCGACGGCGGCTTGGGCAGGGCCTTCAGGCCGTCGAGCGCGGTCTTCAGCGTCAGCCCCGCGGCGGGCACGCCCAGCTTGTCGGCGACGAAGCCGGCCAGCGCGTCGTCGATGAGCGCGGCGGCGCGCGCGGCCCCGGCGGCGGGCAGGGCCGCGGCCTCGTGCAGGCGCGCCTGGGCGCGGGCCAGCGCCTCGCGCGCGCGCCGCCCGCGCGGGTCGGACGCGGCCGCGCGGCGGCGCCAGGCCAGCGCGGCGGCCGCCAGGAACCCGGCGATCGGCAGCGCGTGCCATGGTCCCGCGTCCGCGAACGCGGCGAGCGCCGCGGAGAGCGGGGCGCTCGCGGGCGAGATCTTCAGATAACGGATGTCGTCGCCGATCGCGGTGAGCCCGGGCGCGGACGGAGGCGGCGCGGAGGCCGACGCCGCGCCCGGCGCCCCGGGCGCCACGTTCAGATCCACCGGCGCGGTCTGCGCGCGGGCGTAGGCCTTGGTCTCGGGATCGAAATAGGAGAACGTGAACGGCGGGACGCGCACGCGGCCGGACACGCGGGGCACGACGACGGTGCGGAAGGTCTTGCTTCCCCCCACGCGATCGCCGGTCTTGTCCATCACGGCGGAGGCCGCGGTCTCGAAGAAGCGCAGCGCGGGAAGGTCCGGTTTTTGGGGCTCGGGCACCGACTTCAGATTTCCCGTTCCGCTCACGGTCGCGGAGAGGGTGACGGCCTCGCCGGCCTTCACCTCGGTGCGGTCGGCCGAGACGCGGGCGGTGAGGCGGCCCACGACGCCGGTGAAGCCGTCGGGCTTGCCGGGGGGCAGCGGGTCCACCTGCAGGGTCAGCGGGTCCGAGTTCACGGTGACGGGCTCCGGCGCGGACATCGCCATGAAGCGGTCGAAGAAGTCCTGCAGGTTGGAGCCGTCCATGCGCGCGACCTGGCAGTGGATCGCGGCGGAGCCGATCTTCAGGCGTCCGGCCTGGATCGGGAACAGCGCGATCTTGATTTCCGAATACTGGTAGCGCCGTCCGTCGATCACGGTCATGCCGGTGCGCACGGGCGGCAGCTCCTCGGTCAGGAAGCCGGTCAGCGCGGGCGCGTCGTAGCGCAGGTCGCCGATCAGCTGAACCCCGTTGTAGAACCGGATCGTCAGCGTGACCTGCTGGTTCACGTATGCGCGGGGCTTGTCGAGGGACGCGGAGATGAAGAGGTCGGACGACCGTCCCGCGCGGCTAGGAGCTGGCGCCCCGGGGCGTCCCGGCGCGCCGGGCGGCGGGGGCGCGGCCGCGGAGGCGCCGGCCGGCAGGACCTCGACGTCCAGCGGCGGCGTCGGGGTCTCGACGCCGTCGGCGGTGATGGGCGGTATCTTGAACTTGCCGACGGAGCGCGGCGTCAGGGCGTAGGTGAACACGACGTTCGACGTGACGCGGCCGTTGACGAAGCTGAGGCTTTGGCTGCGGCCGGCGTCGTAGACGCTGAACGCGTCGATCGCCGGCATGCGCGGCGAGGGCAAGGACGCCTGGTCGCCGGCGAGGGTGACGGACAAGGTCAGTTGCTCGCCCAGGGACACCTTGTCGCGGCTGAGCTCGGCCGAAACGGTCACGGCCGCGGCGGCGGGGGCCGAGGCGGCGGCGAGCGCGGCGAGGAGGAGGAGGAGGCCTCTCACCAGTCCTCCCCCGTCGGCGGGCGGGGCGGCGGCCTGCGGCCGTAGGCCGGAGCCTGCGCGGCTTGCTTTTGAGCCGCTTTCTCCCGTTCGGCGACCGCGCGCATCACGCGGTCGGCGTCCTCGCGCGTCATCGAGTCCTGCGGGCGCGTCTTGCCCTGCGACCCGCCTCCGCCTCCCCCGCCGTCCTTGTTCGGGTCCTTCTTGGGGTCCGGCGGAGGGTTCTTCTTGTCCGGGTCGTCCTTCTTGTCCTTCTTTTTCGGAGGCGGCGGAGTCTTTTTCCGCTTCATGGCGACGACCAGGTTCCGCCGCGCGTCGGCGTCGCCGGGCGTCAGCGCCAGGGCGCGGCGGTACGCGGCGGCGGCGGCGGCGTAATCCCCACCGCGGTAAAGCGAGTTGCCCAGGTTGTAGAGCGCGGCCGCGCGCAGGGCCCCGGGCGCGTCATGGCGCGCGGCGATGGAGTCGAACGCGCCGGCCGCGTCCGAGTCGCGGTCGAGGCGGTAGAGGGCGTCGCCGGCGTTGAAGACCGGGCGCGGGTCCGACGGGCGGCGGCCGGAGGCCTCGCCGTACAGCTCGAGCGCGTCCTCGTACTTGCCGTCGGCGTATTTCTTGTTCGCGGCGCGCAAGGTCCCCTCGACCGGCGCCGAGCGCGCGGGCGCCGCGGCCGCGAGCGCGAGGAGCAGCGCGGCGGCGGCCTTCGCGGCCGGGCGGGCGGGAAGCAGGGGAAGCGCCATCTCGATCAATATTAGCAGGAACGCGAGGCTCAGCGGCCAAATGTACCGGTCGCGCCAGCGCGCGCTCGTGCCGGCCAGCCCTCCGGCGGCGCGGCCGGCCTTGATCTTGGCGACGATGTCGGCGATCTCGTCCTCGCCGGGGCTGGTCCGGTAGTATGCGCCGCCGGTCGCTTTGGCGGCCTGGGCCAGGACGTCTTCTCCCAAGCGGCTGACCACGGTGGCGCCGTGAGCGTCCTTCTTATAACCGCCCCCCTCGACCGGGATGGGCTCGCCCTCGGGCGTGCCGATGCCGACCGCGAACACGCGCACTCCCGCGGCGGCCGCCTCCTGCGCCGCGCCGAGCGGGTCGGAGCGGTGGTCCTCGCCGTCGGTCAGAAGGACGAGGGTCTTGTCTCCGGAGTATCGCCCGATCATTGAGACCGCCGCGCGGATGGCGCCGCCGATCGCGGTTCCGGGGGTGGGCACCGCGCCGACCTCGAGCGCGGCGAGAAGCTCCTTGGCCGCGTCCACGTCGGAGGTCAGCGGGCAGACCACCTGCGCGTCCCCGGCGAACGCGACGACGCCCACGCGGTCGCCCTTCAACTGGTCGAGAAGCAGGGACAGCGAGGCCTTCGCTCGCTCCAGGCGGTCGGGCTTCACGTCCGGCGTGAGCATGGACAGCGACACGTCGACCGCGACGACGACCTGCCGCGCGCTGCCGCGCGTCTCGACCAGGTCGACGCCCCACTGCGGTCCGGCCAGCGCCGTGAAGATCAGCGCGAGCGCCGTCAGGCGCAGCGCGTTCGCCAGGCGGCGGCGGGGCGCCGCGTCGGCGGCCGTGCGCGCCGGCGAGGTCCCGCGCCCGAGCGCGGCCGCGAACCGGCCGCGGCGGGCGGCCGCCCAGGCGAACAGGCCCCAGGCCGCGCCGAGAGCGGCGGCCCCCGCGGCCAGCCAGAGCGGAGCGCGGAACATCAGGGCCACCTCAGCAGGGCCGTCGCGGCCAGGGCCGATTCGGCGAGCAGCAGCAGCGCCGCCAGCGCCAGCGGCGGGACGTGCCGGTCGGCGACGGCGACGACGGGCGGGCGCTTGATCTCGCTCTTTTCCAGCGCGTCGATCTCCGCGAAGACCTTGGCCAGCTCGCCGCGCGTCTGGGCGCGGTACGACTTGCCGCCGGTGATTCGCGCGATCTCGGCCAGAAGCTCGTCGTCCAGGTCGTCGTCGATCTGCACGGTGACGCGGCCCTGGCGCGGGTCGTCGACGGTCATCGTCGCGGGGCCGCGGCCGGCGGTGCCGATGGCGTAGACCTTGATGCCGTAGCCGGCGACGGCCTTGGCGGCGGTCAGCGGGTCCACGGCGCCGGTGTTGCTGCGCCCGTCGGTGAGCAGGACGATCACCTTGCTCTTGGCCGCGGCGTCCTTGAGGCGCCGCGCGGCGGAGATCAGGCCGTCGCCGATCGCGGTGCCGTCGGTCTTGGTCATGCCCGGCGTCAGGTCGTCGAGGCGGCCGCGCAGGGCGTCGTAGTCCGTGGTCGGCGGGCAGGCCAGCAGCGGCGCGCCGCCGAAGGTGACCAGGCCGATGCGGTCGCTGACGCGGCCCTTGACGAAGGACTTCGCGAGCTCCTTGGCGGCCTCCATGCGCGTGGGCGACAGGTCGGTCGCGCTCATCGACAGGGACGAGTCCACCGCGAGCACGATGTCCACTCCGCGCCCGTCGTCGCCGGCCAGCGCCTTGACGGCCTGCGGCCGGGCCAGCGCCACGGCGGCCAAGGTCAGCGCGGCGGCGGGCAGGAGGACCGGGACCGCCCGGGCCAGGCGCGCGCGGCGCGACGGCCGGGCGGCGCGGGCGCGCTCGCCGGCGGGATAGGGCAGGGCCTCGGCGCGGCCGAAGCGCAGGGCCGCCGCCGCCGCGGCCCACGCGAGCGGCGCGAGCAGCAGCGCCCAGGGATGGGCGAATCTCATCGCGCGGCCTCCGGGGCCGGTGTCGCCGCGCGCGGGGTCGTCGCCCTCACGACGCCGAGCGTGGTTTGAATGTCGCGCGGGCCCTCGTCCGCGGCGGGCTTGAAGCGCGCGAACTTGACCAGGTCGGCGCGGCCCAGGAGCTCGCGCACGGCCGCGGAGGCCTTCAGGTCCGGCTCCCTCGATTTCACCAGGCGCGCGACCTCGACGCTGGTCATCGCGCTGGCGGGCTCGCCGTAGCGCGCCTCCAAGTACGCGCGCAGGATGTCGGTGAGGCGCAGATAGAACGCGGCGTGCTCGCCGCGCTCCCACAGCTGCGAGGCGCCCAGTTCGGCGAGCGCCTTCTCCGCGGCGGCCTCGGGCGGCGGCGGCGGCTCGGCCGCCGCGGCGAGGCCCTCGGGCCGCGGCCGCGACTTCCAGCGGCGCCAGCCTTCCCAGGCCAGGGCGCCGAGCGCGGCGGCGAGCAGCCACGGCCACAGCGCGCGGCGCGCGGCGATGGGCTTCTTGATATCCTCGATGTCGACGTCCTTGGGCAGGTCCGGCGCGCGCGCGACGAGCGTCGCGGGCGGGGCGGAGACCGGCTTGCCGTCGAGCGTCCAGCGAGCGACGAAGTCGAAGGTTCCCTCGTCGAGCGGCAGGAGGGTCCACGCCCAGGCGCCGTCGGGACGGGCTTCCACTTTGACGACCGCGAAGTCCGTCGTCGCCGAGGCGAGCGCGTCGGGCTCGAGCTTCGCGCCGGGCGGCGTCGCCGGGCGGTAGACGAGTCCGGCCTCGGCCCCCACCAGCGCGGACGTGTCGCCGGACACCTGCCAGGACACGCCTGCGGCGGCGGCGGGCGCGGCCAGCAGGAGGGCCAGGAGCGCGGAGATCATCGGCGCCGCCTCCGGGCGCGGCGGCGGAAGAACGCGACCAGCGGATCGATCGTCGGCCGGGCGGTCGAGACGACGACCGGCTCCAGCGCGCAGGCGCGGAAGATCCGCTCGAGCTCGCGGCGCAGCTCCCCCTCCTCGCGCGCGACGTCGGCGCCGGCCGCGCGCAGGTCCAGCGCGGCCCGCGCGCCGGTCTCGGGGTCGAGCACCTCGACGACGGCCGAGGCTTCGGGCAAGGACGCCTCGCGCGGGTCCTCGATCACGACCGGGACCACGTCGTGCTTCAGCGCGCACAGCTTCAGCGCGCGCTCGAAGCCGCGGTCGCGGAAGTCGGAGACGAGCACCAAAATGACCCGGCGCTTGAGCATCCGGGCCAGGCGCTCGAGCGTCGCGCCGAGCGCGGTCCCGCGCCGCTTCGGCGCGTAGGCCAGGATCTCGCGGACGATGGCCAGCGCGTGGCGGCGGCCCTTGCGCGGCGGCACGAAGCGCTCGACGCCCTCGGTGAACAGGGCCAGGCCGACCTTGTCGTTGTTCTGCAGCGCCGCGAACGCCAGCATCGCGCCGACTTCGACGGCCGACTCGCGCTTGAGCCTCTCGGCGGTGCCGAAGTCCTGGGAGCCCGACAGGTCCACGGCCACGACGACCGTGAGCTCGCGCTCCTCCACGTAGCGGCGCACGAACGGCTTGCCCGCGCGCGCGGAGACGTTGCGGTCGATGTCGCGCGGGTCGTCGCCGTCGGCGTACTCGCGGACCTCGGCGAACTCCATGCCGCGGCCCTTGAACACGCTTTGATAGTCGCCGGCGAAGCTCTCCGCGACGAGCTTCCCGGTGACGATCTCAAGGCGCCGAACTTGAGCGAGTATCTCTTGTGGAAGCATCTTGATCCGATGTCAGGCTTTTGATTGTTTTGATCGACCGTCGATCAAAACAATCAAAAGCCTGACATCATATCTCAGGGGACTTCGACGGCTTCGAAGACGGCGCGGACGATCTGGTCGCTGTCCACGTTCTCGGCTTCGGCTTCGTAGCTGACGAGGAGGCGGTGGCGCAGGACGTCGGCGCCGACCGCCTTCACGTCCTCGGGGGTCACGTAGCCGCGGGCGTTCATGAAGGCGTAGGCTTTCGCGGCCTGCGCGAGCGCGATGGTCGCGCGCGGGCTGGCGCCGTAGGCGATCAGGTGCTTGTGGGCCGAGAGCTTGTGCTTCTCGGGCTCGCGCGTGGCGTAGACGAGCTCGACGATGTAGTCCTTGATCTTCTCGTCCAAGTAGATGCCGGCGGCGACGTGGCGGGCGCGCAGCAGCTGCGCCGGGGTGGTGACTTTCTTCGGGACCGGCGGGGCGTCGCCGGTCATGCGCTCCAGGATGGACTTCTCCTCGGCCTTGCTGGGGTAGCCGAGGCGGATCTTCATCATGAAGCGGTCGACCTGCGCCTCGGGCAAGGGATAGGTCCCCTCCTGCTCGATGGGGTTCTGCGTGGCGAGCACCAGGAACGGCTCCGGCAGCGGATGCGTCGTGGAGCCGATCGTCACGTGGTGCTCCTGCATGGCCTCGAGCAGCGCGCTCTGCACCTTGGCGGGCGCGCGGTTGATCTCGTCGGCGAGCACCAGGTTGGCGAACACGGGGCCCAGCCGCGGCTTGAATTCCCCGGTCTTCGGGTCCAGGATGAGCGTGCCGGTCAGGTCGGCGGGAAGCAGGTCGGGCGTGAACTGGATGCGCGAGAAGCTGGCGGACACGCACGCCGCGAGCGTCTTGATCAGAAGCGTTTTCGCCAGGCCCGGGACGCCCTCGAGCAGGACGTGGCCTCCGGCGATCAGCGCGACGAGGACGCGGTCCAGGGCCTCGTCCTGGCCCACGATGACCGTGCCGATCTCGCGCTTGAGCTCGGCGACGAACAGACTTTCCTCGCCGACTTTGCGGTTGAGTTCCTTGATGCCGCTGGTTTCCATGTCGGTGAAGCCTCCTGAAACACTATTACGAAAATCGTCGCGAAAAGTTCAACGCTCAGCGCCGGGCGGCGGCGCGTCTCAGAGCCTCCTCGTAGTCCTTTTTGAGTTTCTCGGCTAGCGCCCGGAATTCCTCCTTGCGCTTGTCCTGGAAGCGGCCCAAGGTCTGCAGGGCGGCGATCTTGACGTCGGGCTCCGGGTCCTTGAGCAGGGCCGTGACCCAGGTGACGACCGAGGGGTCGCCGATGTCGCCCAGCGCGTTCAGCGAGGCGATGCGCACGCTCTTGTCCACGTCGTGCAGTCCCTTGACCAGCCCGCCCAGGCGCGCGAGGTCCTCGCGTCCCTTCATCATGCCCACGATCTTGATGCGCAGGTCCGCGTCGGGATCGTCGGCGACCATCTTCTCCAGCAGGGGTCCCAGCTGGGGATCGCGGACGTTGTAGAGCAGCTGGGCCGCGGCCCAGCGCACCGTCGGGTCCGGGTCCTGCAGGGACTGCCGCACTTTCTCGGCGTCGGCTTCCGAAAACACCGAGCCCGGCTCCTGGGGCGCGGCCGCGGCGGGCGGCTCCGCCGGCAGCGGCGGCGTCTGCGCCGGGCGCAGGTATTCGTGCGCGAGATAGCCGGCGGCCGCCAGGAAGACGACGAAGGCGAGCAGTCGGGACACGGCCTATTTCTTCTGGGCGGCGGCGGCCGCGGCGGCGGCCTTGTCCGCCTCGTAGCGCGCGCGCGCCTCTTCGATTTCCTTCTGCTTTCGGTCCTGCAGGCTGTTCAAGGTCTTCATGGCCTGCAGGCGCACGGTCTCATCCTGGTCGCGGATGGGGCCGTCGGCGATCTGCGGAGCGATCGAGAAGTCTCCGATCTTCTCCAGCGCGCGCAGCGCGGCCAGCCGCACCTCGGGCTCCTGGTCGCGCGTCGAGTTGAGCAGGGCCGCCATCAAGTCTTGGCCGCGCCGGTCGCCCAGCAGGCCGACGATCTTGATGCGCAGGGACGGCTCCTGGTCGTGCGCGAGCATATCCTGCATCAGAGGCATCGCGCGCGGGGACTTGACCTTGTCCAGGAACACGACGGCCTCCCAGCGCACGTTCGCGTCCGGATCCTGG
>Ga0315268_10006997_pt1 | contig 11944 bp, 5 predicted proteins | sample C1_top_MG_FD_204535 | JGI IMG/M metagenome (GOLD analysis project Ga0315268, IMG submission 204535) | Sediment microbial communities from Yellowstone Lake, YNP, Wyoming, USA - C1_top | ecosystem: Environmental > Aquatic > Freshwater > Lake > Sediment | place: USA: Wyoming | collected 2017-08-01 | reverse complement strand
ATGTAAAAACAATACGCACGGTTCCACTCCTGCTTCAGCGGAATAAAGAAGAGAGAGTAATCCCGGCCCGCCTTGAGGTCAGGGGAGAGGTCGTTATAAGCAGGGAGGGATTCAGACGTCTCAACGACGATATGCTCAGCCGCGGTTTGCCGTTATTTGCAAATCCCAGAAACGCAGCAGCAGGCTCTTTAAGGCAGCTTAATTCAAAGGTGACAGCAAAACGCCCTCTTGAAATTTTCCTTTACGGTACCGGGGAGGCGGACGGGATAAATATTGAATCGCACTGGGACCGGCTTTGCGCATTAAAGGAGCTTGGTTTCAGAATTAACCCTCACATCAAGCCGAAAATTAAAATCGATGGTGTACTTGAATATTACAGAGAACTTGAAAAGAAGCGTTACGAGCTTCCCTATGATATTGACGGAATGGTGATTAAAACCGACAGTACCCGGCTCCAGCTCCAGCTCGGATCAACCGCGAGAAGTCCGAGGTGGGCCATAGCTTATAAATTCAAGGCGATACAGGAAACAACAAAGATATTGGATATTTCTGTGCAGGTGGGGCGTACCGGAACTCTTACACCTGTTGCGCATCTTGAAACCGTCAATATCGGAGGTGTAAATGTAAACCGCGCGACACTGCATAATGAAGATGAGGCAAGGAGAAAGGATGTAAGGATCGGAGATACGGTTCTTGTCCAGCGTGCGGGGGATGTTATCCCCGAAATTGTAAAAGTTATTGATACGGCAAGAAACGGAAATGAAAAAATTTTCAATATGCCTGAAAATTGCCCTTCATGCGGTTCCCGGGTGGTTCGTGATCAAAAGGAGGCATCTGTCAGATGCAATAATGAGTCTTGCCCAGCAAAAATTAAGGCGCAGATAGAGCATTTCGCCTCGAAGAGGGCTTTTGATATAGATGGATTAGGGGAAAAGCTGATCGGCCAGCTTGTCGATAAAGGCCTCCTGTCTTCCTATGCGGATATTTTTTATCTCGATAAAACAGAAATTGAAAGCCTCGGACGTATGGGCGCAAAATCTGCGGAAAATCTTGCAGAAGCAATTGAAAGTAGTAAAATTATATCTTTTGCGCGTTTCCTGTATGCTCTCGGAATACGTCATGTGGGAGAGCATATCGCAGAAATACTTTCTTTGAAATACGGAAGTCTTGAAAGCCTTTTTGGTGCGACATATGATGAACTGAAAGAAATCAAAGGAATAGGTCCTGCTGCTGCTCAGAGCCTTATTGAATTTTTAAACCTGGAAGAGAACCTTGAAAAAATAAACCGGATCTTAAGAGGCGGAGTCAAGCTTCTTTTCGAAGAAAAGATTACAAAGGCAACACTGGATGGAAAAGTTTTTGTTTTAACCGGTGTCCTTGAAATCATGACAAGAAACGAAGCTGTAAAAAAGATCAAAATGTTGGGCGGAAAGGTAAGCGAATCTGTGAGCAAAAAAACCGATTATCTCGCGGCAGGCAAATCGCCAGGATCAAAGATTGAAAAGGCAAGGGCTCTCGGTGTTGAAATAATAGACGAGGATACTCTTAAGGCTATGTTGGGAAGTCGCGAGCTTTAATGGTGTGTTATGCAAAGATTTCGTTGATTCGGCTGAAACGGACAACTCGGCAGGCATATGAAGGATAATAATATGACTGAAAAAACCAGATCTCATGTTGTTGTTTCCGGCAAGGTTCAGGGTGTTTGCTTCAGGATGGAAACAAAAAGGGTTGCAGAGAGTTATATCGTTTCAGGCTGGGTAAGGAATAACAGGAACGGTACGGTGGAAGCGGTATTTGAAGGTGAAAAAGACCGAGTCACTTCTGTTGTTGAATGGTGCAAAAAAGGCCCTTCCCATTCAAATGTGAGCAAAGTTGATATTGCTGAAGAAAATTATACCGGGGAATTCCGAGGATTCAATATAACATTCGGATAAAAAAAGGCGGCTTATTTAATTTGAGACAAATAAAAATAAACCGCCTGTAACCGAATTTCGATTAGGAGCCGTTACGAAATAACTTGCCTTTTTTTGGCCATTTCATTACGGACCCTTATGCCGTTTGTGCCATTCCGATGACCAGGTTATTTGCTTACAACGGCTTAATCTTTTCCTTTGAGTTTCTTGCCGGGTCTGAATTTAACAACGCTGCAAGCTTTGATTTTGATGGGTTCGCCTGTCTGAGGATTGCGGCCTTTTCTGGCTTTTCTCTGGACTTTTGTAAAAGTGCCGAAGCCTACGAGAGTAACCTTACCGTCTTTTTTCTTAAGAGTTTTCGTGATGCTGTCCATGAAAGAATTGAGTACAGCTGCTGCCGCGACTTTGGAAATACTGGCATCCTGTGCCGCCTTGTCTACCAATTCCGCTTTTGTCATAGTGTATTCCCCCCTTTTATTATTGATGGTTAACATTGAACAACCTCATCTATCTTGCAAATATAGCAGGAATATTTTGATGTCAAGTGAAAATCGGCGCCCTTCAACACTTTTTTTTGTTTCAGACCCCCTAAATCTATGCTGTGCATGTATTTAAGCGGGTTGCCGGAAAGATAAAAAACCGTGTCATAGTAATAGAGCGAAACGGAGAGGTACATGGCAAACATTCCGAAAGGCCGTTTCCGTAGGTATTAGGCCGTCGTTCAAAAATAATAGTAACATTGAAATGCCGTGACCGGCATAAGGAGCCGTAAGCCGTGACCCGTGAGCGGCATAAGGAGCCGTAACAAAATGGTCAGAAATGTAATGGTTATTTTGTAACGGCTCCTAAAAGAGAGCATTAACAAAAGATACCGGGTCGAATTCCTGCAAGTCATCGATACTCTCGCCTATTCCGATATATTTGAGTGGCAATCCTAATGTATTGCATATGCTAATGACAATTCCACCTTTGGCGGTTCCGTCAAGTTTTGTGAGCGCTATGCCTGTAATCCCTATCGCTTCGTTAAAAAGCCCGGCCTGTGACAGGGCGTTCTGGCCGGTTGTTGCATCAAGGACGAGTAATATTTCGTGCGGCGCAGCAGGCAATTTTTTTGAAACCGACCTTTTTATCTTTTTTAGCTCTTCCATCAGATTTGTTTTTGTATGGAGCCTTCCGGCCGTATCGACAATGACCACATCAATGTCTCTCGCCAGAGCCGCTTCAATGGCGTCATAAGCCACTGCTGCCGGATCAGCGTTGTCCCTGTGCTTTACAATTTCAGCTCCTGCCCTTTCGGCCCATATTGTGAGCTGCTCGACGGCTGCCGCCCGGAAAGTATCTGCCGCTGCAATCAAAACTTTATTGCCGGCAGCTGCATATTTTGCTGCAAGCTTTCCTATGGTTGTTGTTTTACCGACTCCGTTAACCCCTACAACCATGATAACGTGAGGCTTGCTTTCCGGCTTTTGTTGTCCGGGAGCAGGGTTGTTAAATAACACGAGCAATTCCTGCTTAAGAAGTTTTTTTATCTGATCGGGGCCGGAGATGACGGAAGCCTGTTGGGATATGCTTTTGATAAGTCTGGTTGCAGTCTGAACACCGATATCCGATGTTATGAGAAGCTCCTCAAGTTCTTCCAGCAGATCATCGTCTATGCAATTTTTCCCTGAAAATAACTTTTCAAGCCCGCCGGAGAGTGTTTTACGGGTTTTCGAAAGTCGCTCTTTCAGTCGCTTGAAGTAACCTCCGGGACCTGAAGAACTGATTTCTCCGGTTTCCGGATAGTTTTCTTTTTTAAACCAGCCCAGTTTCATGCCGGTTCAGCGGGAGCCTGTATTTTAGTTCTCATTGCTCATTCCCCTGGGCCTTTCGAGGCTGACGGAAACAACTTTTGAAATGCCCATCTGTTCCATAGTTATCCCAAAAAGCATATCGGCAAACTCCATACTTTTTTTGTTGTGCGTTATCATTACTATTTGAGATTTCCCGCCTATGATTTTCAGAAGATTGTTAAACCGGTATACATTGGAATCGTCGAGAGGAGCGTCAATTTCGTCCATAATGCAGAAGGAAGCCGGTTTAAGCAGAAATATTGCAAATATAAAGGCTATGGCGGAAAGAGCTTTTTCCCCTCCCGATAGAAGGCTCATCCTTGTAAGTTTTTTCCCCGGGGGATGTATCATGTATTCGACCCCTGTTTCAAGCGGCTTATCCGGTTCTGTCAGAACAAGGCTGGCGGTGCCTCCCTCAAAAAGACTCGGGAAAACTTCCCCTATCTTTTTATTGATTTCGTTGAAGGTATTTAAAAACCGTTCCTGGGATATTTTGTTTATCTTCCTGATGACCTTATGCAGGTCATCAACAGCTTTTACAAGATCGTCACGCTGGCCGGACAGAAAATCAAAGCGCTCTTTGAGCTGTTCATATTCTTTGATAGCACCGAGGTTGACGTCCGTAAAATCCCCTATTTTTTTTCTGCACCTGTCAAGTTCTGCTTCCGTTTCACTGATGGTTGTTTGTGGCTTGTCACCTGCCGACTCTGAAAGGGACCTTGTATCGGTAAAGAACGATTGATAGCGTTCCTCAAATCTTTTTGCAATATTTTCACGCTGTATATGTCTTTGAGACTGTTCAATTTCAAGCAAACGCAATTTGTCCAAAGTCTGCTCCCGCTCATTTTTGACATTTAAAATGAGGCCGTCATGTTCTTTCAGCCTGATATCAATGGAATTATAATCGGACTCATTGTTGTCGAGCGCCTGCCTGATAATTTTTATTTTGTCGTACATTTCTTTAAGAGCAAGTTCGTTTTCGGCTATCTTGAGTCTTGATGCTTCGATTTTTCTTGTCTTCTCAGTTATCTCCCGCTCGAGCATCCCTATCTGCCTTATTCCGTCATCATGGAATTCTCTAAGTCGCTTTAATGAACTGTTCCCGTTTTCCAGTTTGGCATTCAGGGATGTTAGCTTCAATTTAAGATCGACAACTTTTTGATCATAGGATGCGAGTTCTGATGTTGCAGAGCCGATTTTTCCGGCGATTGCCTCCACTTTTTCATGGGCTTCCGAAACTTCGCTTTCGATTCCGGAGAGTGCTTCATTGTATTTGGCTATCTCTTCATCAATATCGCTTTCTTCACCAATAAGCTGTTCCTGTTCGAGCTGAACGATTTCCATGTGGCGTGTTGTGTGCTTTAAATCTTCAGACGTCTTGTAAAGAAATTTTTCCGCTTCAAGCTCATCCTGTACAGCCCTGTTGTTTTGTTCTTTCAGTTTCTGCAGGGCAATTTCCGCAGCCTTTACTTCGGACTCCAGGGTTTTTTGAACTGTACGGGCGGATTCACTTTCCCTGTCGAGCACTGATATCTGTTTTTCGAGCTCTTTGATCTCATGCTTTTTTGCAAGGATTCCTGCAGAGTTGTCATTGCTCCCTCCCGTCATTGTTCCATAGGGAGAAATAATCTCACCATTTTTCGTAACAACTGTTTGAAAAGAGCCGTTGCTGTTGAAAGTATCAAGCGCTTCGTCGATATTCCGGGCAACAACAACATGACCGAGAAGGGCTTCAGCCGTTTTTTCGAATCCCGGTTTGACTGCAACATGGTTTAAAAGCAGTTTTGAAGAGTCGGGTTTATTATAATGTTCGTATTCCAGCTTCCTGATGGATGATACGGGAATGAATCCGCTGCGGCCGGCGCTTTTGTTTTGCAGAAATTGAATCAGCGAATTACCGGTATTCTGATCCTGGACGAGTATATACTGAAGAGATTCGCCCAGCGCGGCTTCTACAGCCGTTTCAAAAGAAGATTCAGGTTCTATGATATCCGCCATAAGCCCTATAATGCCGCCTGCTATACTGCTATCAACACTGTCCTGCCCGCTTCGGTTTTTCATTATGGCTCTGACACCGTCTTTATACCACTCGAAATTATCTTCCATTTTCTTTAAAGCGGAATATCTTGATCTTATCTTGTTTCGTTCCATCTCAAGCGTCTGAACTTTCTTTACCTGGCTTCCGAGCAGCCTGCTTTTTTCTGAAAGCCGCTGTTGGGCTCCGCTTATTTCTTTACTCAGTTCATCAATCGTTTGCCTGCATGATTTGAGTTCATCTCTTGCCCTTATTTCTACATCCTTTATTTCGGAAACTTTTTTTGCAGCAACGGCATACTCTTCATCCGTTCTTTTGAGCCGTCTTTTGAGGTTTTCTCTGTTGCTTGCCGCATTCTGATAGATGTTCTTATACCTTGCTTCGTGAGCTACAAGATTCATGAGATTCGTTTTACAGGCATTAAGCTCCGTGTTCAGCTCCGACAGCCGGCTCCTGATATTCAAAGAAGCATCTCTCTCGTTGTCAAGACCCGAGCGGGTCATGTTTATTTCATCGTTGATAAAAGTGGTTTGAGATTCGACCTGGGATATTTCGGATAGAATTTTGCCGTTTCTTTCATCAAGTTCCGCACGCGCGGATTCAAGATCCGAGATCTCGGCAATGAGCCTCTCCTCATCTTTACGAAGGTGAAGGAGATCATTTTCCATCCTGTCCGTATTGCGCTGGATTTCAAATATACCGGATTTCTGCTCGGATATTTCCTGGTTCTTTTGAGAAAGCTTTAGCTTTATCTCTTCAACAACAGCATCCAGTTTATGAATTTGTGAAACGTGCTTTATATGCACATCCCTTAAATCTTTCAATATTGCATCCGTTTCATCTATCAGTCTTGTATATTCGTCGAAATAATAGATCGTAATAAATGTATCCAGTTTTTTAATGCGTTCCTGGAAATTTTTGTAAATCTCTGCTTTTCTGGCCTGGCGCTTTAATCCAGACATTTGCCGGTTGATTTCGGAAATTATATCTGTGACGCGCAAAAGATTCTGGTTTGTAGCCTCTACTTTACGCAATGCTTCATTTTTACGGGTGTTATAGCGGGTGATTCCCGCGGCTTCTTCTATAAAGAATCTTCTTTCTTCAGGCCCGGCATCGATAATTGCTCCGATGTTTCCCTGCTGTATTACGGCATATGATTTTGGGCCAAGGCCGCTGCCTAAAAAAATATGATGGATGTCTTTGAGACGGCAGGGTTTTTTATTTAACAGGTATGTGCTTTCTCCTGAGCGGTAAAGACGCCTTGTCAACATGATTTCTGTGAAGTCCTTGAGCTCTTCAGGCGCCGATCCGTTATCATTTGCAAGCGTCAATGTTACTTCGGCCATATTCAACGGCGGTTTACCGTTAGTGCCTGAGAATATAACATCTTCCATGGATTTCCCGCGCAGTTGTTTAACGCTTTGTTCGCCCATGACCCATCTTAACGCATCAACAACATTGCTCTTGCCGCAACCGTTCGGGCCGACAATTGCGCAGATACCGGGAGGGAATTCGATGTTGGCCTTGTCTATAAAGGATTTAAATCCGCTTATTTCCAGCGATTTAAGTTTCATATAAGGACATGTCCCCCTTGTAAATTGTTAACAGAAATATAATAAGCATCGTATTTATCGGATATTATTCTGAGACCTTTGCATAACACCCCCTTTTGCCCGATTTATTTAAAGACTTGGTTTCTGGTCTCCGGTTTGTAGTTTCTGGTTTTTTCCTTTTAACCAGGAACCAGGAACTATAAACCAAAAACCTAAGTCTTTATTATCGCCTTCCTTGTACTTGGGCAAAATTGGGTATTCTTCGAAGGTCTCATTCTATCGGCAAAACCGTAACAGAAAGGAAACAGATTGTAAAGGAAAAAACACAATAGAAGGTGTATTATGATATAATGAATACAAGATATGGTGCTTTATCGGTTCAAATATGCTGAATTTAATACTATTCCTCCTTTCATTGAGCCAATTGGTCTCCATCCGGAAATGGCCCTTTTGTGCGATCTCTGTGTCAATCTGCGGGATTTCTTGTGCGACATACAATGCGTGCGTCTTAAGCGCAATCCCTTGATTCCCTTTAGCTTGCCCAAAATGCCTATTTCCAGATTGGAAACTCACTGGTGTTGGAATTTATTTCGGTATGGACACCAAAGCGACGAATTATTATGAATTCATCAAGTGCGAGAGAAACAGGAAAAAATATGTAAATTGCCATGATAAAAATACAGAGTCCTTCCCGGCGTGTTATTTAAATAGTCTTGACATTAATATTTGCCGAAAGCTATGAATGATAATGAACGGCCTGTAGAATTATCAATCGGTATTTTTAAACAATTATTTACGAGGATATTTATGCAAGGCGAAGAAAGCGTCAAACTTGCCCACCTTATTGAAAAAAATCCTATCATTCAAAAAGTCATCAGCAATGTTAATCATGAGCTTGTTGCAAGGAGGGAAAACAGGCCTTCCGTCTGCAAAGTGTTCTTAAATGAATTTACGAAGCTGAGGGATACGGATGAGTTCGTTTTTGAAATTCACAAGGAAGCAAAAAGATGCCTGCCTGACATAATTGGGAACAAGGTGCAGTTTGTGGAAGGCGTCAGTTCTCCGGATGGCCTTTTCAGGGAGAAATATTGCAGTAAGCGCAACATCGGAATAGTCTTTTCAGGAGGACCGGCTCCGGGAGGCCACAATGTTATAGCCGGACTCTACGATGCAGCAAAGAAAGCAAACCCGGAAAGCAGGATATACGGCTTTCTGCTTGGTCCGGACGGGATCGTTGAAAATGAATATGTTGAGCTGACCGACGGTATTGTTGACGCATACAGGAATCTTGGCGGATTCGGCATGATAAAAACGGGTCGTGCCAAAATAGATTCTAAAGAGAAAATGCACCTTTCAAAAGAGACCTGCAGAAAACTTAAACTGGATGCGATTGTAATTGTAGGCGGTGATGATTCGAACACGAATGCAGCGTTTCTCGCGCAGGAGATGTATAAGGACGGCATACAAATTATAGGAGTTCCAAAGACGATCGACGGAGACATACAGGTAAGGGATTCAAAAGGAACAGTCTTGTGCGCAATTTCGTTTGGATTTCATACCGCAGCGCTTGCTTTCGCAAATGCAATAAGCAATCTTTGCACCGACAGCAACTCCGATGTTAAATACTGGCATATATGCAAGGTAATGGGAAGGGTTGCAAGCCACCTTGCTCTCGAAGTTGCTCTCCAGACACATGCCAATATAACGCTTATCGGTGAAGACCTTGCCGATTATACCGATTCAAGAAGGATTGAGAAAGCAAAAAAGGAGGGAACTCCCGATTACATGGCTTTTGGGATGACTTTGAGGCATCTGTCACGTGTGATATGTGACGGGATTGTGCGCAGGGCAGCTGTCGGGAAGAATTACGGCGTAATGGTTATCCCGGAAGGCATATTGGAATTTATAAATGAGATTCAGGTTTTTATCATCAAATTCAATACCATTATTGCCCAGTATAATTCAACCCACGACACCGATTTCCATACCAATTTTCCGATTCTTGAGGATAAGCTGGAATATCTGAGGCGTCTGGCGAAAACTTCACGGGAAGAAGGCACTTTCACAATCTGGAATACAAGGGATGATGATTTATTTAATGACATACCCGCGTTCTTCCAGGAAGGTCTTCTCATGGAAAGGGACAGCCACGGCAATTTTCAGTTTTCCCAGGTTGAAACCGAAAAAGTACTTATGGGGCTTGTAAAAAATTATCTTAACATTCTGAAGGAAAAAGGCCAGTATAAGATAGGTATATCGAAAGTGTATTACGCCAAGACTCTTGAAAAGGGGAATCTTAATCCGGATATGTTCGGGCCCGTGCTTTTCAAGAACTACGGAGATGAGTTCCTTATTATGAAAGAGACCGTTACATCGGTTAAAACACTGAAACAGGCGCTTGTGAGAGACGGCATTATTCAGGAAAGCGATAAGATTCCGGCAGAGGTGGAAAAAATATTTAAAAAATCGATCCCCAACTTCAAGACACAGGTGCATTTTTACGGCTATGACGGAAGAGGTAATGACCCGAGTGGCTTTGACTGTGTTTATGCATACAACCTTGGATTGACGGCATTCAGCCTTACGGCAAACGGCGCAACCGGACAGATGGCGGCAATAAAGAACCTTGAAAAAGAATTTGAAAAGTGGGAACCGATAGGTATACCGATAGCGCCCCTTATGCATATTGAGGAAAGAAAAGGCAAACTGGATCTTGTTCTGGAAAAAACGATTGTTGACGTAAATTCACCCTGTTTCCAGATCGTAAAAGCGCTCAGGGAAAAATGGCTTAGTGCCGTTGCCGGTGAAGATGATTACCGCAGGCCAGGCCCGGTGAGGTTTGTCGGAAAATGCGAAGATGACAGGCCGCTGACGTTTGTACTGAATGAACTCGCGAAGCGGAGTTTGGATTAAAATGTAGCTATTCAGGAGCCAGAAGCCAGAATTCAGGAGTCAGAATAAAAAGGAAATCTGCTTTGGTTATGGTGATACTTTGCCAATGTTCAACTTGAAGAAGTTGGTAAGTTGCGGGAGACTACATTGCTTCTATTCTGGATTCTGAATTCTGACTCCTGAGCAGTTACAAGATTTGTATATGATGATAAACGAAAAAATATCAGCGATGATCAGCGTAGATCGGTGGCTGAGTTGTTACATTGTTTCTTAACCGGTATCGAGACGGTAAAAACACTTCCCTTGTCGGGAGCGCTTTCCACGCTTACTGAACCGCCAAGATCGTTTAACAGACCTTTTACTATGGGAAGCCCAAGGCCGGTGCCTGTTATCAGCCTTGTTTTTTCATTCTTTACCCTGAAAAATTTATCGAAAATTTTATCTATGTAAATCTGTTCAATCCCCAAGCCGTTGTCTTTAACTTTCACAATCAGGTTATTTTCTACAAGCCCGGCCGTCACAATTATTTCGCCGCCCTTCTGGGTGTAGTTGATTGCGTTTGTTATGAGATTTCCGAATATGCTTTCAAGAGCCATTGGGTCTGTTGTGAGAGAAGGAAGAGGGTAATCGGGAAGTTCCAGCACTAATACTTGTTGCCTGTTTTTTGCTCTGGTGCCAAGAAAATCAACGATGTTCTTTAACAACACATCTATATTCACCAGTTTTGGCTCATGATAAACAGCGCCTGCTTCTATACGGGATAAGTCAAGAAGATCTCCTATAAGGGAGATAAGACCGCTTGTTTTTTCTTTTGCACGGGCGAGAATGAGCTTTTCATCGTTGGATTCTTCGCCTGCCATGTCTTTTAAAACAACGGCTATCTGTTCATGAATTGTGGAAAGCGGAGATCTCAGTTCATGGGATACTTTGGCCACAAATTCGGATTTGAGTCTGTCGAGCACCTTCAGGGCTGTGATATCTTCAACCGCAACAACAGCGCCAAGGCATTCGTTTTCATCTCCAAGAACAGGCCTTCCCCTTGCCATGAGAAATTTGCCTTCAACAGGGGAAAACTCATATGCAGGAACATCTCCGGCATCAAGATGCTTTCCCTGTGAGATTTCCATAACAAGCCGGCAAAATCCCTCGTCTTTGACGTAATGGCCTATCTGTTCACCTGTCGGGCCGCATGAAGGGTCAATGCCGATATATCTTAAAAGAGCCGGATTCATGAGTGCAACCTGTCCCAATGAATTGGTAACAACAATTCCGTTTGGAAGAGATTCGATAATAGTCCTGACGCGGCTTTTTTCGGTTCCAAGGTCCGCCAGAGTTCTTTTCCTTTCCAGTTCAAGACTTTCCGCCTCATAAGTCAGTTTTATTTTTTCTCTTGCACGGTTGACGACTATTCTCAGGTGATCAGGCTCAAAGGGCTTTGCAATAAAATCATATGCGCCCTGTTTCATGGCTTCAATTGCGGTTTCAACGGTTGCGTAACCCGTAATCACTATAACGAGAATGTTCAGGTTGGTTTCCTTGATTCGTCTTAAAACCTGCATCCCGTCAAGTCCGGGCATTTTCAGATCAAGAAGAACTATTGAGACATCTTCCTTTTCCATGATATCAAGAGCTTCATTTCCTCTTGCCGCCGTCAGCACTTTTAACCCCATCCGGATAAGTATTCTTTCCGATCCGCTCCTTATTCCTTCTTCGTCATCA
>Ga0315268_10006996_pt1 | contig 11944 bp, 11 predicted proteins | sample C1_top_MG_FD_204535 | JGI IMG/M metagenome (GOLD analysis project Ga0315268, IMG submission 204535) | Sediment microbial communities from Yellowstone Lake, YNP, Wyoming, USA - C1_top | ecosystem: Environmental > Aquatic > Freshwater > Lake > Sediment | place: USA: Wyoming | collected 2017-08-01 | reverse complement strand
TCACAAAGAATTAAGAAAGACAACATAACTGGCCTTGATTATAAAATCGGAGATGTTTCTTGTGTTCCTTTCGACAACCTTTCCTTTGACGCAACCATAGCTACACACCTTTTCTATTTTGTTAGTAAATGGCAAAAAGCTTGTGACGAAATTTCAAGAGTAACTAAAGGTCCAATTATTTTATTGCATACAGGTATGGGCCAGGAAATCTCACTATTAAATGAAAAATATAAGATTCTTTGTAAGGAATACGGCACTGTTTTCCCACAAATTGGTGCAGCGACCACAAAAGAAGTAATTGATTACTTCAGGCAAAAAGGATATTTTGTTTCCTTTGAAAACAAATGGCTGTGGAAAAAGAAAGTAGATGTCAACCGAGCTATAGACTACTTAGAGAAAAGATCATATTCTTTTACTGGTTGGGCGAACGATTCTGCCCACGCAAAAGCAATAGATACACTAAGAAAAGAAACCCTTTGTATATCTGAAGTTGATGACAGGATTTCATTAGTTATACTTAAAAGGGACACGGAACACTGCTCCTAACACAAGCAAAACGCCCTGTTTTATGGCAACTGCTCACACCTCTACGTTTTATTACCGCCAAAACAGCAACCATATTGACTTAAACCTATGTACTGCCCTCACTGCGGCACCCTAAACGACCCCGCGGCCAAGCGCTGCACCCAGTGCACCGGCCTTTTGCCCGAGCTTAATAAAAAGAGCCTCTGGCAGCAGCTCTACCGGCCCGGGCAGGGACTGGGCTGCCTGCTGATCATCGCGGCCCTGGCCGTCAGCAGCCTCTTCATCATCATTCCTCAATATCGGCTGTACACCATGCAGGTGAACCTGGCTCGGGAGTCCATCGTCAAGAACAACATGCGGCAGCTGCGGGTGGCCCTGGACCAGATGGCGGTGGAAGCCGATTTTTACCCGGTCAGCCTGAAACCCGGCAACTCCGAAGACGAGGAACAGTACTTACGATATATCGTCTCCGTGACCCGGCAGCTGCGCAACCCCTTTGACCAGCTGGTTCCGGCAGTGGGCGAATCCGAGATCGAGCCTCCGGACTGGAAAACCTTTAAGCCCGGACAGATAATATATGTACCACTGGACGTATACGAGGGCCGGGCCCAAGGCTGCGCCATATACGGAGTGGGCAAGAAGGGATTGCTGAAAGAAGTACTAAGAGGAGGGTTTTAGGCCGACCTCTCCTTGCCTTGCGGCATCCCTCCCCTCGAGGGGAGGGAAAGAGGGAGAGGTTATTAAGATAAATAAGAAGCCCCCCGCCAAAGGCGGGGGGCTTCTTGCTATACAGCCATGCAGTCCACAAAACTCCTCACCGCCTGGCCGCAGTTGCTTCCTATCCTGTTCTCCTCCAGGTCGCCAATTGATCTGATCACCAAAAACCCCTGCCGCTCCAAGTCCCTGGCCTTTTCTTCCATCTTACCATTTATTGCGTCCAAGTCCTCGTTCAAGTCCAGACCATTCTCCCTGCCGGTCGCGGTGGGGTTGGTGGGGGTCAGCTTTACCGCAAAATATTTTGAGTCGAATTTCCTTCTCAATTCCACCGCATCCAGCTGCCATTGCTCCTGCATGGCAAAGTTCAGCACCGCCTTGCGCTGGCCCGGACGGTAAAAGCTTTGGCCGTAATCTGCCAGTTGGCTCAACGACATCTTGGGGTAAGGCATGATGGCATCGCGCAAAGCCTCGTCGGTGGAATTGACCGAAAACTGCAATTGGAAATCGTGGAACAGGTCCCGCACTATCAGCAGTTCGCTGAACCAGCGGCTGGAGTCCTTCGGCCCGATGGTGGCAATGCAGGGGATCACGCCGGGGTACAGGCTGGAAAGTTCCCGAAGCACTGTCATTACCTGTGGGTTAAGGGCCGGTTCGCCCATCCGGGCAAACTGGACCTTGAACTTAGCGCAGACGTTGGGATCCAGCCTGTTCTCGGCTACCACGGCTTTGACCTGCCCCAGAATATCAGATGAACTCAAGTTGCCCCTGAACCCGCCCCCGGCATCGCACATCACGCAGTTCACCGGACAGCCCAGCTGTGTGGAAACGATGATCACCCATTTCTTGAGTCTGCCGCCCAGCGCCGGGGAACAGGCATCCACGAACTCCACCAGATCCGTTGTGTTGTTCCGCAGGCTGGCCACGTAGACCCGGGCCAGTTCGGGTTTGCCGGTCACTTGAAGGATGTTCATTTGCTCCTTTTGACACCTCCCTCTCCTAATGTTACTGAGCCTGTCGAAGTATTAGGAGAGGGATAAAGGGTGCGGTCAGCCAGCATGGTGGCCTTAATCCCGCTGCCGAATGCAATTGCGGCCTGCTTATTATCCTTGTTCACCAGATCCCCGGCCAAATACAGCCCTTTGTTCATGAGCTTTGTTGCTTGACTATAGATAATTGTCTTTGGCACAGACGAGCCTATGGCAGCCACGGCCCGGTCGCATTTGAAATTCCTGTTTCCTGAACCGCGCAGGACCAGACCCAGCCCGTTTTGCGAGATACGTTCTGTTGTATAATCGTATTTTATTTTCACACCCAAACCTTCAGCCATTTTGACCAAGCCGGGATAGGCTTTCACTTTATCGCCCCTAACCAGCACCGTGGCCTTGGCTCCCTTGGCAGCCAGACTGCAGGCCTGGTCCAGGGCCACCTCGCCGCAGCCGATGACCGCTATGCTCTTGTCTTTCTGTGCTCCAGGAAGGTCGTCCCAATAGTATGCCAAGCGCTTTTGCTCAAATGCTTCCCCGGCGCCGGGAACGACAAGTTTCTTGGGCTCCAGCCCTCCGGCCATGATCACCGCCCGGGAACTGTACCCGCGGCCGTTGATCAAAGAGATAAAGATTCCATTCTTATGATCTATAATTCTGCAAGTGCCCTGGATAGTAGTAATATCAAATGTCTTCAACTGTTTTATCAAACCATGAACAATTATTTTCCCGGAACTGCCCTTCGGTCCGGCCAGGGGAAAGTTCTTCACAAGAAAGGCGTGATTAAGCCGGCCTCCCAAAGTGTCTTTTTCGGCCAGCAGTACTTTGCGCCCCTGGCGCCCGGCCTGCAGGGCCGCGCCGATCCCGGCCGGCCCCCCGCCGATGATGATGAGGTCATATGGTTTCATGAATTTACCCTTACCACAGAAACACTGAATGGATGAACCACTGAATTCTTTAATCTATTTTTTAATTCCGAATTCCGTGTTTCCGTGGTAGGTGCCCTGGTTATCTCCGCAAAGCCGTGCCCCAGCGCCAGCAGGGCCGCCCGGTGCAAGGCCGGGCTTTTGGAACAGCAGGCATCCCGGACGATCACCGGCTGGAACCCCAGCATAAAGGCTTGCCGGGCGGTGGTGTCCACGCAGAGATGAGTCATGGCTCCGCAAAACACCACCCGGCCAATGCCCCGCTTGTTCAGATACTTCTCCAGTCCCGTCCCGATGAAGGCCGAGTAATGCTGCTTGTGAATGATCCTGGCCTTGCCCGGAACCTTCAAGCCTTGGCGTAGTTCACATTGTTCGCCCTTGGGCAAATGGCGCCATTGGGCAAGCATCAGGTTCCCGGGACTGCAGGATGGCCCGTGGATGGTGAACACCACCGGCCATTTGCGGGCCTGCGCCAAAGCAATAAGCTTGTTCACCCGCGGCAGTATTCTCTTGGATGCCGGAAGATAGGCCGGCGAGGCCGGGTCAAAGAAATAGTTCTGGCAGTCTATTACCAGCAGGGCTGTTTTAGTGTTTTTCATAGATACATTATTGTTAAACCGCAAAGACGCTAAGAACGCGAAGTGTTTTATTCCTCTGCGTCTCTGTGCCACTTCGGCAGGCTCAGTGCCACGCTCTGTGGCTGTAAATAAACGAAACCACCCACACCGGAAGCTCCGGTCTGGGTGGCTTTTTACAAAACCTTATTGCATGACCAACTTTAATTATATAACATTGCTCTGCCCGGTGTCAAGTTATTTGGGCATGTTGAAAGCAATGTCCGGTGACTTCTTCTCGGCCTCGGCCACTTTGTACATCTCGCGCTCCATGTAGCCCATCATGTTGGCCACGATCATGTCCGGGAACTGGCGGATCCGGGTGTTGAAGATGGCCACCGACTCGTTGTAGAACTCCCGGCGGTCGGCGATCTGGTTCTCCAGCGCGGTCACCCGGCCCTGCAGGTGGACGAAGTTCTGGTCGGCCTTAAGCTGGGGATAGTTCTCGGCCACCGCGAACAGGGTCTTTAGCGCTCCGGCCATGTCCGAGCTGGCCTGGGCCATGCCGGCCGGGGTCTTGGCCTCCATGAACTTGGTGCGGGCCTCGGTCACCTTCTGCAGGGTCTCCTTTTCGTACTGCATGTAACCTTCGCAGATCTTGACCAGCTTGGGGATCTCGTCAAAGCGCTGCTTCTCCATCACCTCGATGTTGCCCCAGGCCTTGTCGATGTTGACCTTCACCTGAATCAGCTGGTTGTAGATGCTGATCAGATAACCGATCACACCAACCAGTAGCAGGCCGATGATGACTAGCAGCAGGATTACTATGATCATTTTGGTCTCCTTAAAAATGTTTATATTATCAAGTATCTTTGAATTTAGTTGAAACGATCAGCGAACGATATTCTTCAGCAGTAAATAGGCCATCCAGACGATCAACCCGCTGCCAGAGACAAAGGAAAGCCCGGCCTGTATGGTTTTGTTCTTTATCACCTGGCGCTCGTCCTGGTCGGAGATGATCATGATGTTGTTGGATGGATCCCGGGTGATCACCACGTCGTCCTCCATCTGCTGGGGCTTTTCCAGCTGTTCCTTTAGCAGGTCCTGCTCGGCCTGCTGGCGGGCCATCTCCCACTCGTCGCAGTCTATCTGGCCATTGCCGTCCAGGTCGAACTTCTTCAGCCGCTCCTTGTCCTCTTTGATGGCCTTCAGCTTCTCCGCTACTTTGAACTTATGGTCGTCGAAGGCGCTCTTCCACTTCTTGATGGTGCCGATGGCGTAAACGGTGTCGTTGGGGACTATGTACCACTCAGTGTAGCGCATCCTCTGGCCGCCGAAGATGGACGGGGTGCTGTAGGTACGGGCCTTGCCGCTGGAGATGATGTCGGTGCCGGTGTACTTGTAATCCGAGGACAGGTGCAGTTCGGCGTCCACCGGGTCCACTAATATCCTGCCGGTCTCGTCCTCCACATAGAAGAAGTTGGTGGAACAGCCTTCGTTGACCACCTTCCAGCGGCTGTTCTTGCCCTCCTGTTCGTATTTTTCCACCAGGAATTTGTAATAGATGCACTCGGTGAGGGTCAGCGGGCTTTTCAGCCAGACATAGGGCGCCGCCTTGCCTTGGACCTCGGCCAGACCCATGGCGGCCGATCGGGCCTTGGAGCGGGGGATGTTCTCCATCAGGTTCTTCTGCCGCAGCAGTTCAAATCCCAAAGTAAAGACCAGAACGCCCAGCGCCAGCCCCAGCAGGGGAAGCACTACCGAAAAAAAGGAGTAGGCCCCGTAAATTCCGCTTCCCCTTATTACGAACGAAACAAGCAGATACAGGCCAAATCCCAGAAAGGCAAAGACCTGGGAGGCCTGTTTGCGGTTGTCGCGGAAGTACATGGATATTCTTTGAAGCGGATGCACGACTTTTGGGAAATAGTTATTTGGGATTAGATAATTGGGGGTTGATCTTAGAAATCAGATAGTTGCTCAGTGTTAATTGTCAATGGCTTTGGGAAAGTTCCAGCAGTACGCCCTTGGTTGACTTGGGGTGCAGGAAGGCGATCTTGTGGCCGCCGGCGCCGATCCGCGGTGTCTTGTCTATCAGCTGGTATCCCTTGGCGCTTAGTTCTTCCAGCGCCTTTTCGATGTTGTCCACCTTTACCGCCAGGTGATGAATGCCCTCGCCCTTGGCTTCGATGAACTTGGCGATGTTGCCGTCCGGGGCTGTGGATTCCAGCAGTTCTATCCGGCTCTGTCCGATGCCGATGAAGGCCACTTTGACCTTCTGGCTCTCGACTACTTCCGTGCCCTCTACCTTGAGCCCCAGGTCGGTGTAGAGTTTGGCGGCTTCCTCGATGTTCTTGACCGCGATGCCGATGTGGTCGATCTGTGATGTTTGCATTGTTGTTTCCTCTATGTGATATTTATTTATTTTGACAGGATTAACATGATTTAATTGGTTTTTATTACAACTATGTAAGAAACGTTATTTGTCTCATTCTTTCCGTGTTTCCGTGGTTAAGCGAACCCCCGTTTTATCTGTCTTTGCCACTGTTCCCGCATCCCCGTCCACAGTGATCATATCACCGTCCTTTATCAAAGTGGTCGCTCCTTTCACCCCCACCACCGCCGGAATGCCATACTCCCTGGCCACTATGGCCCCGTGGCAGATGCTTCCGCCCACTTCCATCACCAATGCCTTGGAAAGTAGGAACAGCGGAGCCCAGCCCGGCTCGGTGAACGGCGCCACCAGGATCTCGCCTTTCCGGAATCTGTGGGCCTGCGAAGGGTCCCGGATGATCCGGGCAATGCCTGTGACCCGGCCGCCGGAGGCCGCCACGCCATTTAATATTTTACCCTCTTTTGCCGGGGTTGTCAATCCAAATACCTTTATTCCGTCGCTGCGGACGATGAACTCACCTTGGCTGTCCGCCTGTTTCTTCCAGCGGGCCTTGCGCCCCGCTATCAGGATCTTTATCTGGGCGGAGCCCAGTCCATTGTCCCTTTCCTGCCGTTCGATCTCCGGGATGGTCAGGAAAAATATGTCTTCCGGCTCTGCGATCAGCCCGGCCTGCAGGTAGCGCCGGCCGATCTCGGCGATTATCCGGCGGCTGCCGGGAAACACCTTGACCCCGTAGAATTTCTCGTTCTCCCGCCAGGGCAGAAAATCATGCACCATCTTAAGCGCCCGGTCGAACACCCAGCACTTAATGGGGGACAGCCGGGAACGGATCTCAGCCTCCAGCGCCAGCCGCCCGGCTACCGCCTTTTGGAATTGCTCCAGGGGATTATGGTCCTCAGGCCCCAGGCCCATGTAACCCTTGAGCATGGCAAAAATGTAGGTGGGATCTTCCTTCCAACTGGGATGGCCCGCGTCCAGGTCCTTGGATCCCCGGTGGCCGTATTCCTCCAGAAAGGCGGCGGCCTTTTTCAGGAACTCCCGGCCGGCCTGGCTTTGGTCAAGTTCCCGGCGTACCCGGTGCACGTCCTGGATATTGACGAACTCGGACCGGATAAAGATGGTTTTTACCTCTTCCGGGACCAAAGAAAGCTTATAAAGCTCCAACGCGGTTTCGGTGGTCTTGTTGCCCGGGATCCCGGCCAGCAGTCCGCCGCTTTTCAGGTCCAGCCATTTTTTCATCAGCCGATCTATCACCCAAAGCCCCAGCAAAGACTTGCTGGCCACCACCAGCAGGGGAAAGGCGAACCGGGAGATTATATCCGCGTAGAGCCGGGCCTGTTCCAGCATTTGCCCTATAGACATCTTTTCCAGGGGAAGCTCCACATATTCCTTTACCTGCACCAGAAATCTTTGGCAGCGTTTTTCTATCCAGCGGGGCGAGGCCAGCCAGGGAAATGAAATGAAGGTTACAAAACCCTTTATAAGCGGGAGGATCAACTGATGCCGGGGCAGCGGTATCTTGACCGGGACAAAATCACCGCGCTTTTGCAGTTCGTAAAAGGCCGTGGCCGCTTCCTGGTCCAGCTTGTCCAGATGAGGCATGATCATCCGCCCGGCCAGGGGGTGCCCGGCCAGCATCGACATGTTCCAGTAAGCCCGGCCGTTGACCAGGTCCACAAACTGGCTGTATTGTGAAAGGACCGAGCCGGGCTTGGCCCCGTACAGCACATTACCGATCACCGGGACCAGAATATCGTTGAAGAACGACCAGGCCAGGGGCTTTAAGGGATAGGCCATGTTCTCCCTGGTGTTCCAGTTGGACCAGAAGATGACCCGGCCCTGCGCCAGCTTTTGGTTGACCGGGTTTCCCCACTGCACATCCGGCATGGCCGGCGGGGACAAGACCGCAGTGACGGGACGGGACTGCAGTATCCAGAACTGTTTTCCGTCATGAGCCCATTCTATGTCCTGGGGGGAGCCGAACAGAGCTTCGACCTGCCGGGCCAGGCCGGCTAGTTCTTTGATCTGTTCGCAGGACAGCACGGAAGCCTTGCCGGACAAACGCTGGGTAATGCTGCCGTTTGTCTTACTCACCGAATACTCGTCGGGCGTGATCCGCCCCGAGACTAATTTGTCGCCCAGACCTTTGGCGGCGTTGGCCAGCATCTGGTCTGTTTGGCCATTGACCGGATTAACTGTGAATATCACCCCGGCTGTTTTGGCTTTGACCTGCAGCTGGATCAGCACTGCCATGCTGATCTTGCCGTCATCGATCCCCTTGGCCCGCCGGTACGCCACGGCCCTGTCCGACCAGAGCGAAGTCCAGCATTTTTTGACCGCCTCCAGCACCCCGGCCTCATCGGAGAGATCAAGGAACGAATCATGCTGGCCGGCAAATGACAGTCCGGGCAGGTCTTCGCAGGTGGCCGAGGAACGCACGGCGAAATATGAGCCTGGGGGAAACTGTTTTAAGAATCCGGCGATGGAGCCTGCTATTTCCGGCTGGAGCGGTGAGGACAGAAAAGAACGCAGCATCCGGTTGCGAAAGGCCTCGGCTGCTTTTCTTGTTTTAGGGGAAGCGTGGAGCCCCTTTATCCCGGCGGCTTTCACGAACTCGATGTAGGCTTCAGTGGAGATGCACAAAACCGGGGGAACATTGAAGCCGGACCTGATCAATCTTTGCAGGCTGGCTCCTTTTCCTCCGGCTTTGTCAAGGGTCCACTCTTGATCTTTATGTAGTATATATTCCGGCACAGTGCACGGTCCAGTTGGTCCTGATTAAATCTGCGTTAATCTGTTCCATCTGCGGATGAGTTATTTCGCCTTTACCCGTTGCTACAGCGACATCAGGGACAAGACGAAGGCCAGCGCCACGCCCAGGATGAAGATGATGCCGTAATTGAAGGATAACAGCAGGAACTTGACCGCGGTCTTCCCCAGTTTTTGGCCGTAGAATCGTTTCATGGCCAGCAGCAGGTAGAGCGGACCCAGCCAGAAAAGATAATCCGCGTACTGCTTCAGGAATGCGCTTCCCCAGAGATTAATGGTCAGGATCACAGAAAAGACGAAGAACACGTAGGCGTGAAAATGCAGGGAGAATATCAGGTGCTGCATGAAATAACGGCCTCTCCGGAGGTACAGCAGTTTTAACAGCAGGGCGAAGACCGGCAGCAGCAGGAACATGATGTGACCGAATTTTTCCACCGCCAGCTCCAGCACTTTTCCCGGATCTTCCTTGGCTTTGTCCCAGCCGTGCTCGGCCGCCTTTTCAAAGCGATGGAGGAAACCCGTGGTGTCGCCTGGGGTTTCGGTGGAATCCGTAAAATGCAGGGAAAGACCGGAAGTGTCCGGCTGTGATCCTTCTCCATCCTTGGTCAGACTTGGGTCAACGATCCCGTGGCGCTTCAAAACCCCGGTGATCAGCGAATCCCCGATGCCAGCTTCTTTTAACACTTGAGAGACGCTGTCCCCGGGGGAGACAGCCCCGGTGCTGTCTGCCCCCGATCCGGCGGTGGTGATCATCTTTCCCAGGTCCAGCCGCCGGCTGCTTAATGCCAGCAGGAAGAACATCACCAGGCTGATGAAGACATACATCCTCAAGGGCGGCACGTAGCGGACCCGGCGGCCGGCGATGTAGTCGGCGGTGAGCAGGCCGGGCTTGAACAGCAGGGGGATGATGGTGTGGCCCAGCCGGGCGTCTATCTTCAGCTCGTCCCTTAAGAACTCCTGTATCACCTCGCCAATGGGCACATCTATCTCGGTCCCCTTCTGGCCGCACTTGTAGCAATATTCTCCCTTAAGCTCCTCGTTGCAATTAAGGCAGTGAGTAAGCTGGTGGTGCTTCGGCGGCCTTTCGATGGTGATGAAGGCTCCGGTATTTTTACGGTATTCCCGGTAAACATCGCCTAGCTCCGCTTCTAGCCATTTATCTTCGGCCTTGATCAGAGAACGGATGATGAACACCCAGGTTGTGGAGATCGCTAGCATCATTGGAGAGTTGGCCAGGAACGAAGAGGCGAACAGGAGTAGCAGAAGTCCTAGAAACTGGGGATGGCGCAGTTTAAGGTAGATCCCGCCGAACAAAGTTCTTTCCGGGCCGTAAAAGACGGTCCCGCGTCCGGCTGCCTTAAGCCCGGACTAAAGATGATAGGCGGCTGGTAACAGCAGCAGATAACCGGCCAGGGAGTAAAGGGCGGATGGCCCCGGCAGTTTTTCCAGCCATTTCAGGGGCAGCGGGCAATGACGGCAGGAATAGAAAAGAAAAAGATGGACCGCCAGCAGTATCAAAGAAAATAACCGGAACTGGGCGGCGCGGCGGCGCCAGCCCCTTTCCGGTTCAACTGCGTCCCCGGCCGGTTTCAGGCTTAAGACATAGAACTGCATGAAAGCCAAAGCCGTGACGGCCAGCAGGATCAGATCAAGCCATAGGTTCATTGGGCCTCAACATTCTTTCAGGGTTTTTCTATGCCTAGCTGATTGATGATCTCCAGGGCCACCGAGTAGGGATCGGTCTTCTTCTGGTACAGTTCCTCCAGGTTCTCCCTGGTCTCCAGGTCGTGGGTCAATTTGGCCCGGGCCCATTTGTCCAGCCGGTTGGTGATGATGTTGTGGACCTCGTCCTTGACCCGGGCCCGGCGCTTGGCCTCCAGCCGGCCATCGTTCATCAGATATTCCCGGTGCTTTTCGATGGCCGCGGCCAGCTCCTTGACCCCCTGGTTCTCCTTGGCCACCAGCTGGAGGATGGACGGCAGGAAGGTGTTTTGGTCCATCTCCTTTACCGATAAAAGCTGCTCCAGCTCTATCACACAGCGTTCCACCCCTTCCCGGTCGGCCTTGTTGACCGCGAAAATGTCGGCGATCTCCATGGTCCCGGCCTTCAGCACCTGAACGTCGTCGCCCAGGCCCGGGACCGTGACCAGCACCGTGGTGTCCACCCGGCCGGCCACCTCCACCTCGGACTGCCCGATGCCCACCGTCTCGAAGATCACGATGTCGTAGCCGGCCGCGTCCAGGATCTTGGCGGCATCGGTGGTGGCCAGGGCCAGCCCGCCCAGATGCCCGCGGCTGCCCATGGAGCGGATAAAGACCCCGCCGTCGGTGGCGTGCTGCTGCATCCGCACCCGGTCGCCCAAAATGGCCCCGCCCGAGAAGGGGCTGGTGGGATCCACCGCCAGCACCCCGACCCTGAGTTTTTGTTTGCGGTAATGCTTGATCAGCTTGTCCACCAGGGTGGACTTGCCGCCGCCCGGCGGCCCGGTGATGCCTATCAGATAGGCCTTTCCGGTATGCCGGTAAAGCTCCTTCAATAGCAGGACCGACCCGTCATCATCGTTCTCGATGACGGTGATGCCCCGGGCTATGGAGCGGATGTCTCCGCTGATTATTTTACCGGCCAGTTCGTTCATCGCTTATTACTAACCGCAAAGACGCCAAGGACGCCAAGAGTATAAATCTGCTCTGTGCCTCAGTGCCTCTGTGGCCAATCAATTCTTGTTGATGTAATCCACCACCTGTTGGCTGGAGGCGCCCGGGGTGAATATCTCCCTGATGCCGGCGGCCTTTAAGCCCGGGATGTCGTCGGCCGGGATCACCCCGCCGCCGAAGACCTTGATGTCCGGGGCGTTCTTTTCCTTGAGCAGCTGGACCACCCGGGGGAACAGGGAGTTGTGGGCCCCGGACAGGCAGGACAGCCCCACCCACTGCACGTCCTCCTGGACGGCGGCAGCGGCGATGGCCTCCGGGGTCTGGCGCAGGCCGGTGTAGATCACCTCGAACCCGGCGTCGCGCAGGGCCCGGGCAATGTACTTGGCGCCGCGGTCGTGCCCGTCCAGGCCGGGCTTGGCGATG
>Ga0315268_10006995_pt1 | contig 11944 bp, 7 predicted proteins | sample C1_top_MG_FD_204535 | JGI IMG/M metagenome (GOLD analysis project Ga0315268, IMG submission 204535) | Sediment microbial communities from Yellowstone Lake, YNP, Wyoming, USA - C1_top | ecosystem: Environmental > Aquatic > Freshwater > Lake > Sediment | place: USA: Wyoming | collected 2017-08-01 | reverse complement strand
GCGATGATTTGTCATGGCTTCCTCTCCGGCCTCTTTGACATCTTACGGTCCGGCCGGTCGACTGGCTGTCCGGGCTCAACGGATATTTCCTGCTGCTCCGGCTTTACCGGGGCTACGCGTTCCAGTCTCTGCGCAGGTCGCTCAGGTTGAATGGGTTGTTGCTGCTGTGCCGATCTTTCCGGAGCTACGCGCTCCGGTCTCTGCGCAGGTCGCTCGTGTGGTGCGGGTCTATCCACTTGTGCCGGCTTTACCGGGGCTACGCGTTCCAGTCTCTGCGCAGGTCGCTCAGGCTGAACGGGTTGTTGCTGCTGTGCCGATCTTTCCGGAGCTACGCGCTCCGGTCTCTGCGCAGGTCGCTCGTGTGGTGCGGGTCTATCCACTTGTGCCGGCTTTACCGGGGCCACACGTTCCAGTCTCTGCGCAGATCGCTCAGGCTGAACGGGTTGTTGCTGCTGTGTCGATCTTTCCGGGACTAAGCGCTCCGGTCTCTCTGCAGGCGGTCTGGGCTGACCAGATCGTTCAGAAGGTGGTCCGGGCCTGCCGATTCCCCAGGGACTGATTTCTGCTTCTCCCTCTCCCCGTTTTTTGATTTCCCTCTCTTGAAGCTTTATTTCAGATTTAGGTCGGTTCACCTCTCGCGCCGGTACGATATGGTTCGTAACCCTGGGTTGATCAATCCAGGCCTCACGATTGATCCTCCCCTCCGGGATGCCCTTCACCCTTTCCTGGACCACGGAACCATTTTCCTTCCTGCCCTCACGGATGAGTGACCGATTCTGCTGGATTCGGTTGATCACTGTATTGTGCGGTTTCTCGTTCACCTTGACATTGGTGTAGTTATATCGTTGCTTGTTCGTCGTGTAATTGTTTATCACGGTATTGTTGACGACCGGCGCCGCACGGTAATTGTTAATGATGGTGGTGCCGCTTATATTGGTCACCCGGACATTTCGGTAATTGTTTACCTTGTAGAAATTATCCCGGTTGACCACAATAGCACGGTTTATGTAGGCATAATTCTTGACGTTGATGTTGATGCTATTGATGTTAACGTTGTTCACAACCACCGTATGAGCGCCTCCCCAGTGGCGGTGGCTGTAGTACGTTTCGCGCGGCGCCAGGGGCACCCACCCCACATAAATACCGGTGTGAATCCAGGAAACCCTTCCAGGAGACCAGTAGAAGCCTACATTGAGCAAAGGGAGACCGACGCGGACGCTCACGACTGGCGGGGCCCAATACCAGTAATTCCGCGCGTAAAGCCAGTTGCCGTAATGGTGAGTGATGTAACCGAAGGGTTCCGCCGGGATCCAGGTCTGATCGCCGTACCAGTCGGTCCAGCGGCCCACGGTGAAAGGTGACCAACCCGCGACCACGGTGGTAGGCCGCCAGAACCAGCGCTCCGTACCCTCGTAGTGGACCCTCTCCCACCTTCCGTTTTCTTCAAGGGCATAAGCTTCATCGTAGAGGCTGGAAGGAAGATATTCGACCGATTGTCCCGCCACCCTGGCCTTTGCTGCCCAAAAATCTTCGCGGGCTGTGTTCCAGCGGTTCCAGTCAGGATTGACGGTTCCATCGCCTGACGAAACCTGCTGCATGTCAGCGAGAATCGACGGGGAGCCGGCGGTCACGTCATATTCGGCCTCCGTTGCCGAATGGACGAAACTCACTCTTCCCTTCACTGCAACGGCTTCAGCGGAGTCGTCGCCGACATAGAAATCGAAGACCGTTCCGGGATCGGCCAGGACGTATCCGAAGGGGCTGGTGACTTTGATGACCGTTCGGGAGCTTTTGTTGTAGAACCGTGCCTCTCCCGAAATGACGTCTATTTCGGCAAGGTCTGTTTCAAGGGCTATGAACTGGATCTGCGTACTGTTCCCGATCCTTATCCAGGTCCCGTTGGGGACGATCAGCTCCGCCATTCCTCGGTTTCCTGAAAAGAGAGTATCCTCCGTGCCGAACGGTGCATCCTTGACCACGGCCACCCAGTCTTTCTCCTGCGGAATATAACGGAGCAGCTCTCCCTCAATATGATACACGCGGCCCACCACAATGGCCGGTTCATCGGTAGCCGAAGCCGATGAAACCATTGCTATCGCTGCAACCATTAGACATATTGTCAATTTTATTGCACTTCTCATTTTCACAATCCTTTCAAATATTCACAACACTTCCAGATTAACGGATTGTCAGATCCGAAAGCAAATCCAGTATGCCGTCGGTAGTGTTGAAAAATATTTGAGTCGAATAGATCGGTTTCTCATGATATGAAAGGCTGATGTTTGTTTTCTCTTTTTACTGCCTGGTTTCCAAACGGTGCCACAATATTTCAAACATGTATCCGTTGGCCTCAGCCCCTCACAGAACAACTAATCAATATCATAATCGCTGAGAAAACAACATCATTTATTTCAAGTTGAACTGTAGCCGAAAAAATCCGTAGTTTCAGTAGATAACGTGGAATCCGGAATGCCGTCGTGAAGGTCAACGTAATCCCTGTTAGCTACTAAAAACTTGATGTTTCGCCTCCATTTGGTTATCATAAACATACGTGTTATTTTCCAAAGAAGAGGATTTTGGATATGTCCCAAAGATCCATTTTTGATATTGAAAAGAGTAGCCTGGTTTCTTCCAGATATCTTAGGTTGATGTTTATTCCCGCTGTTTACCAACTGGTTTGCGGTGGTGCCAAGTACTTCAGACATTGCCGTTTGTGCATGTAAAAGGCAAGATAACATTGATAGATAGTATAGATAGCCGCCATGAAAAAATTACATATATTGTTTTCCCTGGCTATATTGATATCCGCCATCATAATTATCGTGCTGGATTTGCCATTACAATCCGTTTTACAAAACATATCATTCGACACATTCCAACGCCTGCACCCGCGTGAATTCCAGAATGTCCCGGTGCGCATTATCGATATCGATGAAGAAAGTCTGAAGCGGCACGGTCAATGGCCTTGGCCCCGCATTTTGCTTGCTGATCTAGTAGCACGCCTGACAAAAATGGATGCATCGGCTATTGTTCTTGATATGGTGTTTGCAGAGCCGGACAGGATGTCTCCCAAGTCCCTGGCACAGTTTTGGCCCAAAGAAAAAGAAATTGATAGATTGGTTGCCAAATATTCCGATTATGATGAAATTTTTGCAAAGGCCATAGGCAGTGGCCCGACTGTGGCTGGTTTTTCATGCTCATCGCAGTTAATTCCAGAGAATCAACAACCGGCATTAAAAGCTCGTTTTGTTGTCGTCGGTGATGATCCGATACAGTTTCTCTTGCCGTTTAAAAGCGCTATAAAGAATCTGCAAGTCATCGAAACAGCCGCTTCCGGAAACGGTGCGTTCAATTATCTTACAGATCACGACGGTATTATACGCCATGTTCCTCTTCTGCTCAGAATTAATAATGATCTCTATCCTTCGCTATCGACAGAGGCCCTGAGGGTGGCCCAAGGTGCTAAAAACATTGTGGTAAAATCATCGGGAGCTAGTGGTGAAAATCGTTTTGGCGGCCACACGGGAATCTTAGGTGTCCGTATTGGTAGCCTTCCGGTTGAAACTGACCCCAAAGGCGAGGTCTGGCTGCATTATTCAAATGAACATTCGGAACGTTATATTCCTGCCTGGAAAGTTTTGTCTGGCGAATTGGATATTGCGCAAATCGCCGGGCATATCCTGTTTTTGGGAACTTCTGCTAAGGGTCTACTTGACTCTAAGGTCAATCCATTGGGAGGGACGATACCGGGAGTGGAAATTCATGCACAATTGGTCGAGCAGATGATTCAAAAAAACTATCTGCTTCATCCGGACTGGTCTTCGTCCGCAACCGTTCTTTTTTTAATCGTAAGCTGGATAATTCTCAATTTGCTGGTTTCCAGAAGCAATGCCATTTTACTGGCTTTTATGGCAATTTGTTGGATTGGCATAACCTTCACCGGGGCATGGCTGGCCTTTACCGGATCAAGAATATTTATAGACCCCCTGTTTCCATCAATTGTATTGGCAACAATGTATATTACCTGCAGCTTTTTCCGTTTTCTTGAAACCGAGCGTGATCGCAGATGGATACGTGAGGCATTTTCGTCCTATATTTCTCCGAATCTTGTACGGCATCTTATTGAAAATCCTAAATTATTGAAAATAGGCGGTGAAAATAGAGAATGTTCATTTGTATTGACTGATCTGGCAGGATTTACTACTTTTATGGAAAAAGCAGATCCGGCCCAGGTTGTCAGTTTATTAAATGAGTATATTGATGAAATGCTAAAAATTGCGTTTCACTATGACGCAACGGTGGATCGAATTGTCGGAGATGCTATTGCTTTGATTTTTTCGGCGCCGGTCATACAGGAAGATCATGCTTCCCGGGCCATTGCCTGTGCAGTTGCATTGGATTTATTTGCCAACAAATTTTCTGATGATATGCAGAAACAGGGCATCCCTTTGAGTGGAACGCGTATTGGTGTTCATACGGGAATGGTTATGATCGGTAATTTCGGCGGTAAAACCATGTTCGATTATCGCGCCCTTGGTGACCCGATCAATACATGCTCCAGATTGGAAACAGTGAACAAGCATCTTGGCACCCGAATATGCGTAAGCAGAGAGACAGTAGATAAATGTCCTGGTTTTATCGGGCGGCCAATCGGAACTCTGGTATTAAAAGGAAAAAGCCAGGGGGTTGAGACCTTTGAACCGCTCACGCGCGAAGATATGGATTCATCACATATTCAGGCTTACATGGCTGCCTACAAATTAATAGAGCAAAATGATCCTCATGCCAAAGAGGCATTTGCGGCGCTGTCAAATGAATACCCGTCAGATCCTTTGACCAGATTTCATCTTGAACGTCTGGAGCAGGGCGCCACAGGCGTTGTGGTAGTGATGGATCAAAAATAAAATTTGAAAGGAAAAAAAGATGCGATGCTTTATTAAAATCACCTGCCTTTTTGTTTTAGTTGTTTGTCTTGATGCGCAATTGACTCAGGCTGATGATTCGATCGGCGCTATCAAGAAACTTAATGGCGCGGCCACGGTTATCAGAGAGAAAACGGAGCAAAAAGTTAATCTTGGCGCTCCGGTTTTTACGAAAGATGTCTTGAAAACCGACAGTACCGGTTCTTTAGGCATCACGTTGAAGGACAATACGATGATTTCTGTCGGTCCGAATACAGTATACACAATTGATGAATATGTATATCAGCCCAATGAACAAAAACTTGCTTTTGTTTCTAAAATATCAAAGGGAACGCTTCATTTTGTTTCAGGAAATCTTGCAAAATTGGCTCCCAATGCGGTTAAAATAAAAACTCCGGAAGCAACAATGGGAATTCGCGGCACACGCTTCCTAATTAAAGTGGAGGATGATTAGAATATGAAAACCTGCAGAATACCACTTTATATTATGGTCGCCATTTTTTTACTTGCTGGATGCGCAGCCAGGCAGAAAGGTTATGTCGTTTTGATGGAAAATGCCGATGGGACAATCGGAGCCATTACGGTTTCAAATGCAAACGGTGAACAATTGATCGATAAAAAGGGGTATGGCGTCGATTTGTTCGATGAGAATACACCTCTGAAAAGCCCTTCCAAGGTAAGTGATGAGAAAATAAAGGCTGATTTTGAAAAGACGTTTATTGCCAATCCGGATGCACCCGTCAGCTACCTTCTCTATTTTGAATTGGGGCGGCCGATACTGACAAAAGAATCTCAACAGAAAATAGAAGAAATTATATCGACTATAAGAAAGAGAACAGTTCCGACTATTGGCATCATCGGGCATACCGATCTCTCCGGTGATACTGACAAAAATGATACATTGGGCTTGTCCAGGGCTGAGGCTATTCGCGACATACTATTGAGATCCGGCATTACTAGGGAATCTATTGCCGAGGTATCGTCACATGGAGAAAGCAATCCCTTGCTTAGGACTGCAAAGGGTGTTCAAGAACCACTTAATCGCCGCGTTGAGGTTGTTGTGTGGTAATGCAAAGCTAAAAAAGCAGAATAAAAGAAAATGGCATAACAACCATGTCGCTACACATAACATTGCTCTAATAAATCATGTGGTACATCTTTATAAACGCCCCGGGATTTTGATCTAAATATTTTATTAGGTCGGAATGTTCAATATAATATAGTCTGACATTATTTTTAGCAATGAATGAAAAATTATTTGGGTAATTTTCATTAAATAAGCATGTTACTCCGAACAGCCCGCCTTCCGTTAACGTGTCAATTAAATTATTATCATGGCAAACATCTATATTGCCTTCCCTGATGATATATGTGAATTTTGGCGCTGAATATTTGTCGGCAATTATTTCTCCAGCATGGAAAGAATTAATAAAAGGTTTTATAAGTCCATGCAACTGAGTTTGCTGCGTTGCAGTCAAACTGGAGATGATTTTGTTTTTATTTAAAGTTTCCCTCAATTCAGCGGTCTGAAAATCGGCAATCTGCCGTAGCAGATACTCACTTTCCGTGCCACGTATTAAACTGAGCATCTCGTCCTTCCGAATTGATAATAACTTGACATGAGTTTTTGCAGTTGCAGTTGCTGTACGATTTTCGTCCAAGAATATACTCTTTTCCCCGAAATATCCTCCGATGCCATAAGTAGTTATGATCTTGCCGTCTAAAATAATATCTACCTCTCCGTTGATTACAGCGTAAAACTTATCACCTCTATCATCTTTGCGAAATATTACATCAGATGCATTATAATGATTGACCTCAGACACAAGCAATAATTCCCGTGCTTTTTTAAAAGTAAGGTTTTCGAACAATTCTATGTGAGCGAAGGCATCAAGCTTTTCTATTGCTTCATCATGAAGCAGGGGTTTGACATCCAGTTCAAGTGTGTTAACCATCCCCGTAGGAGCAATCCTCAGGCCGCTTTCTTTTGGAATGTCATCAGGATTTACATGAACCAGATACGTCCGTTCCCGTATCTCCCTCGGCAGACTGCAAAGGTAGCTTAGCGGTGTATGAATCGGCGGTATTCCAGCCTCATGGAATATAACATCCTTATGCCACGGAAAGTTAATCAGAAAATCCCTGCGGTTCTTTGTCAATATTTGATCATCGAATAATTTATTGATGTATGCCGGATCATTCATGGTGTCTGAACTATATATCATGCTTTTCCCTAATAAAGATGCCTGGATAGAAATGGTTGGAATGGGATGCAGTGTGTAATTAAAATTGAACCGGCCTCCGGCTATAATCATTTGTTTTCCAATAAGAACGGGGTAAAAGTTGACCAGTTGCTTTAACCGATTTTCTTCAATACCTGTCAATGCCTCTGATTTCTTGATAAAACTTTTGAAAATGGTACTCGTTGTATATAGATTTACCTTTCCGTCCTGAAGTATTTTCTGTAATGTTCCTGCGTCGTGATCAGCGTGACAATGCGTTAAGATGACATTATCGATAAGTTTTGGACTTACACCAAGGGAAAGGAGATTTTCAGTAGAATTAACTGGCGGATCAACAATAACACCGCGTCTGTTGATCCAGATGATCAAACCTGAAGTATCGGCATTGGGATCGAAACCATGACCCGATCCAAGGGTAGTTATACCAAATAATGGCGGGCGAAAATCTAATCTTGTACCTGATAACGTTGATTTGTTAACTATTATCGGCACGTTTCTGCGGATTAATGCTATTTCCTTCCCATTTTCAGCAATGCTAAAATTAAAATTATTATCACAATGCACCTCGATGCTGTCGAATTTTGCGCTTCTGTCCTCATCAAAAACGCAGAATTCAATCAAATCGTCTAATTCCAAGAAACCTTTCGAGGTCATTGATATTTTTCTGAAGCTATCCATTTCTGCTCTTAGGTCAGGGAAGCCCGGTGTATTTTCTCCTTGTGCAAATTCATGTATTATATCAAGTGATGCTGGGCCAAATAAGGCTTCCGACATAACTGCTTCGATTCTTTTCTGTTGATCTTTATTGCATATAATTCTTGTTTTCCCCTTTCTGATGAAAAAGTTGTAATAGATTGGGAATTCCATTTCGGCTAACGCAATTCCCTTGCTAAGAGAAAACATGAATTGAGGCACTATATACGTACCGGGAACGCCTCCTTTGAGTTTCATGGTATCTTTTATTGTTTCAGGTGGAATACCGAATTGTATATTCCCGCCGGATGTAGGAATTAGTATGCCTCCACGTGATAAATAAATATGAGAATCTATATTGTTAACCATGGTTAGTCTCCCTGATAGGCATGGGATGTTAAATATTTACGTAAGTGTAAAAGAAAAGAGATGTCTTTTTCCCACTTTTAGCCAAACTGAAAAAGCTTCTAATATTAATAAGGATAGATATAAGAGAAACATGTGTGTATGTCAATGAAAGCTAACATGAAAATAATCAGGAATGAATCTTGGCCACAAAATATGGCATGCGTTATCAGTGATAATGTTTAAAAGTGCGCATCGGGTTGGCTAATATTCCGTCTTGGTAATACGATTTTGGGCTATTTCACCTTTTGTGCTGGGTCCTTGCGGCAGATTTTAGATAGCCCTTTCTTTAGCCACTTTTTCACTATTGAACCGCGATAGCGAGCGCATTCACCGCTGCTTGCTGCGGGGTTAGCGAGCGAATCAAAAACAGATAAAAAGTCCTTACGGTCGAAGATCCCCCGTAGCTTACTGCGGGGAGCTTCAATATTGCTTAAAAGAAAGTATGCCCGTAGAAATTAACCAATGCAACAGTTCAAGAATAAAACGATTGCTCTGGTTTCACCTACTACTACACGAATTTTTATTTGGGATTAGGATGAGGATTATCAAGTGAAAGAAAGGGAATCTCCCGTTATGACTATACTACTGCCCACTCACAATCTCATAGGCAGCGGTAGCTTCAGCCCTTTCATTAACTGGGATAGCAGAGATCAGGCGCGCTATTTCCGTTGCAGCAACGCTTACCGTGTCCATGACACCGTACTGTCCTTTGAAAGTCAATACTTCAAGAAGGGGGATGGGCTTAGTTGTGGCAATAACCTTTATATATTCCGTGTCTCTTTTGTGGCCCGGAAGATTTGAAACCTCGAGTTTCAAGATGCCCTTCCGATCAGAGGATGAGGGGATCTGATACTCCTGTTCTCTTTCGACCAGGTTATTCCGGCGCAATGCGTTGGGAAAAAGCAGGATGACGCGATCATCGGCGGTGAAGTTTAAGATTGTAAGATAACTTGGTTTTGTCGCTCTCGCACGGATGACCATCTCATCCCCGGATTGATAAATGGTCTTGTTTAACTGCACCATTGCCTGGTAGGAAAAATCAGGGTTCCCTTTCTCCTGCAGGACGGATGCCTTGATCGTCACCAGATAGGTCATGGCGGGCGGCGTTTGCGGGTTTTTTTGCTCTACCTCGACTTTCCAGCTTTTAATCTCCTCGGAAACAATATGCCCATACGAAACGGCGTGGATGAAATCTCCCTGGAGGACAAAATCCCGGACAAAGCTTTCCGCCTGGAGTTTGACGCCGCAGACCATCTCGATGGCACTTAAGCGGGCCTTCTGCAGGGCGGTCTTCTGGGCCTCTTCAGGTGTAACATTTGCGAGAGAGGCCTCGCCTGTTGCCGTCACAACGGCTCTCTCTGCCGACCAGCCTTGAACAGCAGAAGTTAAAATGACCACTATGGCGAGTAGTCTGAGATAGAGCATATTGATCTCCTACTTGTAGGTAACGAGAACCTGATCCGGATCGTTAACGGTAGACGTTGGCGTCTGTTTCCTACCTTCGTAGAGCTTCCTTGCCATGTACGGTACATTGTCATTTAAGTAGGATAGAAATTCCCCCATGGTGATCTGTCTATCTCCGTTGACATCCGCTTTTCCCGCCAGACCGAGAAGAAAGTAATAGGTGAACAGGCCATGTCCCTTTTCCGTATACCAACTCGAAAGTTCCGTTCCGGACGATGAATTGATGATGGAAACGTTCTTCAAGGTAACAAGGGGATTCTGGACGATGATGCCCACTGGACTTGCTTTCTTGAACAGAGGCGCTCCCGAAAAACAGGCATCGGTAACGACTGTCAGTGACCGCACCTCCAGATGAGACAGGTTGCGGTACAGAAGATCCAGGGGATAGCCCCCGATGCTGATACTGTTGGGATCCCCGTCCACGGGAAGGATGTACCCTTTTCGGGTTTCAAGAGATGGTGCGCCGTGGCCCGAATAATACACAAACACATCCGACTTCTTCGGCTGCACGTATTCGTAAAGCCTGCCCTTGTAGTCTGCCTCCGAGCCGAAGATGTTTTCCAGGGTTCCCTTGGTGGCGTTCGTTTCGAAGATGACATTCCCCTCCCGGTAACCGAAGGTCTTGACGAGATATTCCTTGACCTGCCGGGCATCTTCGATGGCATAGCTTACCGTAGGGATATCCTTACTTTTGTAATCCCGGTTTCCGATGACCACAGCCACGGCATAGCGGTTTTCGGTGTCAGCTGACTTCGGCTTCTTCAGTTCCTCAGGCGTTGCCACTGTCATATCAATGTAGCTCTCCGAGCCTGATCGTGCGAGCTCCGCCTTCGTCATATCCAGGTACTTTCTCGTTTCATCCGAAGGCAGCTGGTTCAGGGAGATATCAAGTTCCACCTGGGCGTTCTTGTACTGCTTTAGCGCGTAATGACAGATTCCTTTTTCCCGATGCGGATAATATTCGCCGTAACGCATGCCGTAAAAGCGGATGCTCTTCTGCTCTTTATCACTTTCCTTGATGGCATTGGTAAAGGCCTCGATGGCGCTTTCGTAATTTCCCTTCTCTTTGTCATTGAGTCCCTGAAGGTAACTTTTCTTGTAGTCTTCCATGGCAAGGGCCTGTTGTGTTGCCGTGAAAAACAACAGGAAAAGGACGCATAACATCACAGCCATGAAGAAAGCGAACCATTTATTTTTCATACGTGTTCACCTCTTCGTCATTCGCTTTCATTAAAATCGGTAAACAAGAGACAAGATATAGTCCTGTTTCATGTCACTCCAGCTCCCCGCGAAATCTACCTGAATATTCTTTTCCAGAACGGCACCGATGCCTACAGAAAAACTATGTTCATCCTTTTCCTCAGGCAGCAAAGCTCTATATATCGCATTTGACCCGTCATAATATCTTTCGTGAAAGGGTAAATAGTGGTAGCCGCCCCGGACGGCTACTGGAATGGAGGCAACTGGAAAGGCGTACTCAAGCCCGGCACTCACCTCAATCGCATCATCCATTTTGTAATCCGAAGCTGAAACAGCTGTGTCCACGAGTCTAAAATCTTTCATCATTTGCGAATATCTGATGTAATTAATATCTGCTGCGAGGGTGAGGGCGTTGAAAAAACGGTATGACAATCCCAGCCCATAGGCATCTGGGATTTTTAGGTTGTCCTCGTATGCGGCACCACCAGCTACGGAATACGGGAATTTAAATTCAGGTCCGTATCTGTAAACGGCACCGACATTAAACTCGCCAAAGGGATTATAGAACAATCCTACACTCCCGTGAACTTTGGAGTCCGTGGTCTTAAAGTAATCAGCAGAGCTCGGTAGAATAGTATAAGAATCCATTGATGAAAAACCGACATTTAATCCCAGCGAAAAACCCTCGACGATTTTAATCCCTGCGGCGATACCATACGTGTCCACTGTCGATTTATACGTAATATTACCACTCCAATCGGATCTGAATGGGGGAATCTTCGTATTTAGATTGACAAGCGCATGCCTAAAGAGGGTGAAGGTTGCCTTCTCTGTCGGGTAGGCAAAACTCAAAAAAGAGAGGCCGCTTACATCATTTGTTGTTGTAGATTCCCAAAAAGCACCGCTCGGTACACCTCCACCACCTCCAGTCATCACCGCAGTTCTACCGGTGTTTTTGTATTGGGTGTACTTTAATTCCACGGCTAATTCCGGCTTGGTTAAAATCGTCAAGCC
>Ga0315268_10006994_pt1 | contig 11945 bp, 7 predicted proteins | sample C1_top_MG_FD_204535 | JGI IMG/M metagenome (GOLD analysis project Ga0315268, IMG submission 204535) | Sediment microbial communities from Yellowstone Lake, YNP, Wyoming, USA - C1_top | ecosystem: Environmental > Aquatic > Freshwater > Lake > Sediment | place: USA: Wyoming | collected 2017-08-01 | reverse complement strand
CAACGCTCGCATTCACCCTGTTTCCGGCAGTGTCGTTCGCCCAAGCCGGGAGCGTGTCGGTCCCTTGGCCGAATTGTCTAAACACCGGCACAGTATATGTCTCATTAGCCGTCCCGTTGAAGAACCAGACCTTGTCAAGATTTGCATCCGTGGCGGTGATGTTGACCAATATCGTTGATGTATTGTACGCTCGGTTTGCAGGTGACTGTATCGTCAGATTGGGTGGCGTTGCGTCCACGCTGAAGCTCACGTTCGTGCTGTTTAGGTTGCCCGATGTGTCATTCGCCCAGGCGTAGAGTGTGTAGCTGCCATCAGGGTAAGTGCGGTTTACCGGCGACGTGTAGGTCTCGTTGGCAGTCCCGTTGAAGAACCAGACCCTGTCAAGCGACGTGTCAGACGCGCTGATGTTTACCAGAATTGTCGTGGCATTGTAGGTCAAGTTGGCGGGCGAAATGAAGGCGATGGCTGGCGGCACATTGTCCCGGATGGTTATGTTCACCGATTGCGTGACATTGTAGTCTGAAGCGTTATCCTCGAACACGACGAAGAATCTGTAGGTGCCGTTAGCGGCGGTGACAGTGACCTCCCAGGTGAAATTCATGGTAGCTCCGTCAGACAGGTTGAAATACGCCGAAGGATTCTGTGCCGTGGTGTAGAACGGCAGGCCGGAGTTCATCGGTACGATGCCTTTGGAAGTTGCTGATGAATACGCATCAACCCTCGCGTAGGGGAAGTTCGTCCCGCTATCATATGTCCAGTTGCCGTTGTAGCGCATGGCGTTCTTTACTTCATATGGGGTGGCAGTGCGGTTATACCTGAGTTTGAACGCCTGCTGTATCAGTGCTGCCACTCCGGCGGCATGGGGGGTCGCCATGGAGGTGCCGCTCATTGTGGTGTGCCCGCTGTTATACCTCGTTGATATTATCGAGTAGCCCGGAGCGAGCACGCCCAGGGCCAGCGCCCTATTATAATAGATTGTTGTGCCTGCTGTCTTGTCCGTTGCGCCGACCGCTATCACTCCCGGAACGCAAGCCGGAGACGTTATCCCTGGTGCCGTACCGCTTCCGCCCCATCCGTCGTTTCCCGATGCGACTGTCACCGTGATGTTCGCTGCGACCGCACCGGCTATCGCAGCCGCTTCCGCATCCTGGTCGCATGGCATCGTGTACCTGACTGAGTCGCCGAGGCTCATGCTTATCACAGAGATGTTGAAGCGCGAGGCGTTGTTCGTGCACCAGTCTATCCCGGCGATTATATCGCTGTCGGACCCATACCCGAACTTGTCCAGCACCTTCATCGCGACAATCCTCGCTCCTGGCGCGACTCCTTTGTATGTGCTATCCTGCGATGCCACTATGCCAGAGACGTGCGAGCCATGGCCGTGGTCGTCCATCGGGTCATTGTCGTTGTTGACGAAGTCGTATCCCCCTACATAGACGCCTCCTGCGAAGTCCGCATGGTTATAGTTTATGCCAGTGTCAACCACGCAGACGGTCTGCCCAGTGCCGTTGATGCCCGTCCCGTTGTAGCGCAGCAGCCAGGCAAGGTTCGCCCTTATGGAAGGAACCGACTGGTCCAGCGAGATTTGCCTGATGCGGTCGTAGTATACCCTTTCCACGAGAGGATCTCCCTGCAATCTGTCTAGGCCCTGCTTCGTCACCCTGGCTGAGAAACCGTTGAACACCGAGTACCTGCGCTTGAGCTGCAGGCCGCTGCCTTCTGTTTCGGAAAGAACGGAATCCTGGCTGGACTCCAGCTTTTCTCTGCCTCCCTCCGCATCCTTCAGCTTCACAATCACGTCCGCTGAGCCTTTAGCCTCGAGATCCTCGAACACCTCCTTATCAGTCTTGCTCTCTTCCTCAGGATCCAGTATCGCCCTCACGCCAAGGCATGGTCCCCCGGAGCATCTTACGCCTGCAGAGAAATTGAAGGCACTGCTCTGGTTGACCGTGATATTTGAAGTCGGGGATATGAGGTACGGCTGGAGTCTCCCGAGTTCCTGGACCCCGATTTGGTAATACCCCCCTGAGAAACTGCTGCTGGCATCCGTGACGTTGATGTAATGCGTCTCGCTGGACTGGGCGATGAAGAGCACCGCGGACCTCCGGTCGATTCCGGTAGATGTGTCGTCGTTGTATCCGACAAGCGTGGTGCCGTCGCCCTTGTATACGGAAACCCCGGTGTTGGTCCCGCCGGTGAGATTGTAGGTCCTGACGATGTACTTCGAGCCTCCCCTGGCAGTGAACTTGAACCAGTCCCGGTCTCCTGCAGGGTATATTGCGTTGGACAGCAGGGTGTTGTTCACCGGAATCACGGTAGCCGCGGACGTGTTGCCATTCGGCTCGTAGGCACCGAGCGGAGTGATGGTGAAGCTGACGTTAGAGGAGTTCGTGTTCCCAGCGCTGTCGTTCGCATAAGCGACCAGGAAGCGGTTCCCGGCATCGAAATATACATACATGGGTCCGCCGTATGTCTGGTTCGCGGTCCCGTTGTAGAACCATACTGCTTCGGCTGAGACGTTTGTGATATTCACCAGCAGGCGTGCGGTGTTGTATGTCGTGTTCTGCGGGCTGACTATGGTGACGCTCACGCTGAACGCGAGGCAGACAAGCAGCACTACCGCCAGCAGCTTTTTCATGGATGTCCGGAAAGATAACTGAGAGAAGGTTTTAGTAGTTAATTCCTCTGTTGCTCAGCCCTTTTTCCTGTAATGGAGCGATATCACGCACAGGACCAGCGCCGCGGACAGCAGTCCGGGCACCGGGCAAGGGACAGGTTCCTCCTCTGCCTGCGCCGCGACGGTTTTGTTGGCGCTGGCGTTGCCGGTGGTCTGGTTCATGGTAGCGTTTGCAGCCGGATGCGCGGGGATGGTCGCGTTCGCACCGCTGATGTTCTGCATCGCGGTCGCGTTCCCGCTGGCGTTCTGCCCCACGGTCACGTTGCCGGTCGCGTTCGCCGTTATGCTGGCAGGCGGCCCGGTCACGTTCGCGCTCGCGTTCATGGTCGCATTGGCGCTCGCGTTCATGCTCGCGTTGGTGATGTTCGCAAGCGCCTGCGCCGCAGCCAGCGCTTCAGCCGCCGCCCTCGCGGCTGCCGCCTCCTCAGCCGCCTTCAGGCCGGGCGCAATGGCAACGCTCTCGCTTATCATCCTGGCCTTCTCCGCCTGCACGCAGTTCCCCTCCATGTAATCCAGCAGCTGCCTCCTTGCGTCTATCATCTGCGGCAGGGCGTATTCGGGCGGAGGGCAGAAATTGTACGTGGTGAAAATCGGCTGGTAAATCACCGCGGTCTCGTAGCGGTTGAGCCCCTTGATGTCGGACAGGGCCTCGTCCGCTGCGTCAAGGGACGGCGCCTGGCTGAAGGAGTAGGAGGAGTTGACCGCGCGGTCCAGCGCCGCGTTCGCGCTGTCCACGCTAATCCTGTAGGCGAGGAGGCAGTCTATGAACGGCCATCCGACCTGCCCCACGTACCAGCATGCCGGCACCGAGGCGCAGGCATAGCGGCAGGTCGTCCGGTCTGTGCAATTGAACTTGTCCATGCCGGTGATCATCATGCAGCTCTTCTCGGCTCCTGCCTTGAGCTGCCGCGAGTAGCTGAGCACGCTGAACGGCTTTGACGTGTCAGCGGAAGAGGAGCTTGCGGCCGCCGCATAATCCGAGACCAGCGCGCCTATCGTGCTGCCGTCATCTATCACGGTCACGTTCGTGTCGTTCACGCTGAAGGCTGCGAACGAGCCGTTCCCCTCAAGATGGGCGAGCGCCATGCCGTTTCTCAGGAAATATACCCTGGCGTTCTGGCTCACGTTCAGCGAATCCAGGTATTGGCTGATGTTCTGGTTCAGCCCAGTGCCGGAATAGGGGACGAAACGGCTGCACCCGCCCTGCCAGCGCATGAGCGGCTCCGCCCCCACGCTTATCATGTTTATGAGCCCGACGCTCCCTTTTGCGAGGAAGAATATCTCCGTGCTCTCGCCCGGCCCCAGGGGGGGCATGTCCCAGTATGGCATGCCGGAGCCGGTGTAGCCGTCCGGGGGCAGGGCGTAGGTGAGGTTCTTCGGGGCGAACCATCCCAGGCTGCTGGAGAGCGTGAGCCTGAACGCGCCGGTAGATGAGCCGGACGGGTTGAGTATCCTGAACCTTACCGAGGTGTTTATCCCGGCGGAGCTTATGTACGAGGAATACGACAGGTTGCAGTTGATGTGGCTTGGGCCCCCGTCCCATATGCTGACCGTCTTCTGGACCGGGGACTGCACCACGACCCCTCCGCCGCTGCCTTCGGTGTCGTCGCACACCCCGCAGTCCCAGACGCAGTTGTCGCAGCTCTCGCCGCTCCCGCAGATGTCGTCCCCGCAGTATGCGCTCGCCCTGAGCGACAAAGCAAGGAGCAGCACTATCGCCAGCATCTTTTTCAGGGTTGTCCGGAAAGATTACCGGGAGAAGGTTTTAGTAGATTATTATTCTAATCTAATGCCGGGGATCAGGTACGTTTTTTCCAGGTAGGTTCTATGCTTGCGGACAGGTATGACAGATCAGTAGAGGAGAAATGGCAGAAGTGGTGGGCCGAGAACAAGACCTACGCGTTCGACGAGGCAGACGGGACGAGGCCGGTCTATTCGCTGGACACGCCCCCGCCCTTCACTTCAGGGGACCTGCACATGGGCCACGTGCTGAGCTACTCCTATTTCGACTTCGTCGCCCGCTACAAGCGCATGCGGGGCTTCAACGTGTATTACCCGCAGGGCTGGGACACCCAGGGGTTCCCCACAGAGGTCAAGGTGGAGAAGAAGTTCGGCAGGCTCCCGCCGGTGCAGTTCCGCGAGAAGTGCATAGAGTGGACGCGCGAGTTCATAGCGAGGATGAAGATGCAGATGGACCAGATGGGCTTCAGCCCTGACTGGAGGTACGAGTACCGGACCATGGACCCGGAGTACCACCGCAAGGTGCAGCTCTCGCTCCTCAGGATGTTCGATGACAAGCTGGTGTACCGCTCGGAGTACCCCGTATACTGGTGCCCGAGGTGCGTCTCCGCCGTCGCGAAAGCCGAGCTGGACGACGAGGAGAAGAACGGGACGATACACCACATAAAGTTCACGGGCCCGGATGGCGGGGATCTTGTCATAGCGACGACAAGGCCGGAGCTCATGCCCGCGTGCGTCGCGGTGCTCTTCCATCCTGACGACGAGCGCTACAAGGCGCTGGACGGCAAGGCCATCCGGACCGCGCTCGGCAAGGAGGTCCTGGCGATGGCAGACAAGGAGGTGGACAAGGAGTTCGGGACAGGCCTGCTCATGGTGTGCACGTTCGGGGACAAGATGGACGTCGTGTGGATGCACAGGTACAAGCTGCCCGTGGTGGACTCCATAGACCAGCACGGCAGGATAAAGAACTCCGGGGAGTTCGACGGCCTCAAGGTGGAGGAGGCGAAGAAGAAGGTCGTGGAGAAGCTGAAGGCGGAGGGCAGGCTGATCAAATCCAGGCCGCTCCTGCAGACAATCAAGGTGCATGACCGGTGCAAGACGCCAGTGGAGCTCATACCGTCGCTCCAGTGGTTCGCCGACATACGGACGACCGCCAGCCACATCAAGGCGATGGCGGAGAAGATAAGGTGGGTGCCTGATTTCGGCATAAGCTACCTGGTGGACTGGGTGGAGGGCGCGGAATGGGACTGGGTGATCTCGCGCCAGAGGGTGTTCGGCACCCCATTGCCCTTCTATTGCTGCGAGAAGTGCGGCGCCGTGGCGGGCGCGGAACCCGGCGAGCTGCCTTTCTATCCCGAGAAGGCCAGGGGCAGGCCCTGCGCCTGCGGCAGCATGATGAAGCCGGAGACCAGCACCTGCGACGTGTGGGTGGATTCCAGCATAACGCCGCTGATAATCGCCGGCTGGCCGGATGACGTGAAGAGGATGGCGCGGCTCTATCCCGCATCGCTCCGTCCGCAGGGCGTGGAAATCGTGCGCACCTGGGCGTTCTACACAATATACCGGAGCGGCGTCGCCCTGACCGGCGTGCCCCCCTTCCATACCATACTGCTCAACGGCAACGTGCTCGCCCCCGACGGGAAGAAGATGTCCAAGAGCACGGGCAACATCATCTCGCCGTCCGACCTGCTGCGGGACTACCCTGCCGACGCGATAAGGCAGTGGGCTGCCATGTCGGGCGCGATGGCGAAGGACCGGCCCTTCAGCTACGAGGACATCAAGTACGCCAAGAACTTCCTTACAAAGGTCTGGAACGCCGCGAAACTGGTCCAGAAGGCCACGGAGGGCTACAAGGCGCCGGCCACAGGGCACGGGCAACAAGGTCTGGCTCGCAAAATGAACGCGGATCGTATTCCCGAGCCAAACCTTGTTGGGACACGCGACACGGAGCTCGAGGCCCTCGGGACCATAGACCGCTGGATAATCAGCCGCATGAACCAGGTCATAAAGGAGTACACAGATGACATGGAGGCGTTCGAGTTCCACAAGGCGATACGCTCCATGCAGAGCTTCTTCTGGCACGACTTCTGCGACAACTACCTTGAGTATGTCAAGCACAGGGTATACGGCGCCGGCGCGGAGGGGAAGAAGGACGCGCAGCACTGCCTGCGCTACGTGCTCCAGAACTCCATAAGGCTGCTCGCGCCCATCGCGCCGCACATATCGGACGAGCTCCACCGCGAGGTGTTCGGCGCGAAGGGGTCCATCCACCTGGCCGCGTGGCCCTCAGAAGGCAGGATTGACTCCGGCGCCATCGCGGAGATGGAAAGCTTCAACCGGATTGTCGCGGAGCTGCGCCAGCACAAGGCGCGCGGCAAGATGGCGCAGAACGCCGAGCTCGCGAAGGTGCGGCTCAGCCTGCCGGAAAGCCTCGCCCCGGAGCTGGAATCCGAGCTGAAGCTGATAAGCAAGATCAAGGAAGTCGAGACGGTAAAGGGGGAGTTCGGCGTTTCCGTCCTGTGACCGCGCCGCCGGGGTTTTACTCTGGTATGACCTTGTTCGTTATCCTTCCCACTATGCTGTGCTCCGAGTCGCTGCAGCCGCCGGGCGTAACCGCGACCTCGGGCGCGCAGGAGACGTATGTCAGGTTTGCGAAGAACCTCTGGATGGAGTTCGGCGCCAGGGAGGTGCCGGCAAGCGTGCCGTTGAACGTGAAGTTCGCGCCGCTGTCCAGGTAGGCGTCGGACGAGAAGCCGGAGAACTCGGTGGAGCCGCTGGTCCCGAACACGTGCAGCCTCGCCACCTTTATCTTGTATGGGAAGCTGTTGAAGACCCCCACCGCGATGTGCGTCTCGCCTCCGCTGTTGTACAGGGCGGTGGTGCAGGGAAGGTTGGAGCCGAGGCTGCATTCCTCGGATATGAGGTAGGTGGGCGAAAGCACCCCCGTGCCGACCAGTATCCCGATTACTATGACCAGGGCGAGTATGGCCCACCCGTACGTCATCAAATATTCAATCGCCGATTGTCCCCGCATGGAGGGATTAGACGCGATATGGCTTAAATACGTTTCGCTGCAAGAGATAGTAAAACTCCGACAGCGCATTATTCGGAAGGACATATCATGGGCAATGGAGGTTGAATGGATGATACAGACATGCGCGAGATGCGGGACGCAGAGCGCGAAGATCGAGGCCTGCGAGTACTGCAAGAAGGCGATATGCTACGGCTGCATCAAGAGCCAGAAGAGGAAGAAGCCGGGCAAGCTCTTCATATGCAAGAGCTGCTGGAGCCTGATGCCCGCGAGGAAAAGGTTCAAGAGCGGGGCGTGAGCCGCGCGGCGCTAGCGCTGCCGTTCCGACGTGGCGCGGCAAGCCCAACCTTTTAAAATCAATCCTTTTATTATTCAAGATGTCAATGGTTTGCTGCCGAGCGAGCTGAATGGTCAGGGCAGTAAAGGTGATCAGATGGGACTTTTGGACAAGATCTTTGGAAAAAGCGAAAATGTCGAAGTGCCTGACCTCGAAGAGGTCATGGAGGCCGAAGGGGACGTCGTGAGCCCGCCAGCCGAGTTCTATGTGAAGCGCATCGACCTCAGGAATGAGGGCGACGGCGACCTGGTCGTCAAAGAGCTCGTGCAGAAGAACATAATCATACTCAACCTGCTCCCGCTCTCCAAGCAGCCGAACAGGCTCAAGGGCATCATCGCGAAGCTGAAGTCGCACGCGAACAAGATAAACGGCGACATCGCGCTGCTCTCGACCGACGCGATACTGCTCACGCCGTCAAACGTGAAGATTATCAAGTCGAAGCCGAAGCCGAAGAAGCCGCTCTGAATCCTTTCAATTCATCCCCTTTTGGGGCTTCTTTTCCTATTCCTCATATTATAAAACATTTCCGCTCCAAAGTGAGTCTTGTCTATGCCCATAGCCGAGGTCGCATAACCCGGTAGTGCGTCGGTCTTGAACCGTTTCCGGTTTCGTTCTTGTGGTTTCCCGTTTCGTGCGGGGAACCGGGAACAGGAAACCGGCCACGCAATTCAACCGATCCCTTTGGGATTGCAGGTTCAAAAGTTTTCCGTTCCGGAAACCGGAAACCTGGAACTGGAAACGGAATATCCTGCCCTCGGCGTATTTTTTTTATTTTCGCGGGTAAGCGGAAGTGAACGTATATGGCGTCCATAACATGTTCCGGCTCAATCGCGCTCGACACCACGCGCACCCCGTTCAGGACGGTGGAGAAGGTCCTCGGCGGCGCTGCGGCTTATTTCTCCATGGCCGCGTCCTTTTTCGCCCCGGTGCACGCCGTCAGCGTGGTGGGCGCGGACTTCCCGGAGGAATACTGGAAGCTGCTCGAGAGGAGCGGCATACGGATGGCGGGAGTCCAGAGGAAGCCGGGCAGGACCTTCCACTACGACTGCTCCTACTCGTTCGACCTCTACCAGCGCTTTGCGAACAAGACTGAGCTCAACGTGCTGGGCGAGTTCGAGCCCGTGGTCCCTGACGGGGCGCGCGGCAGCGAGTTCGTCTATCTCGCGACCATGCCGCCGGAGAAGCAGCTCGACGTCCTGCGCCAGGTGGGCGGGAGGAAGCTCGCCTTCATGGACACCATAGAGTTCTACATCCGCGGCTCGCGGGAAGCATTGCTGAAGACGATGGGCGAGGTTGACGGCGTAATACTCAACGACGCCGAGGCGCGCATGCTCGCGGAGGAGCCGAACCTCGTCAAGTGCGGCAGGAAAATCGCGGGGCTCGGCCCGTCCATCACGATAATCAAGAAAGGCGAGCACGGCGCGCTCCTTTTCTCGGACGACCACGTCATCCCCTTCCCCGCGTTCCCGCTTGAGGAACTGCTCGACCCGAACGGCGCCGGCGATGCGTTCGCCGGCGGGTTCGTTGGCGCGCTTGCGGAGCGCAGCGCCACTTCGCCCAGAATAGCGGACCTCAAGGCCGCGATGGCGTACGCGAACGTCATGGGAAGCATCGCCGTGGAGGATTTCTCGGTCGACCGCATCGTGCGGGCGAGCAGGGAGGAGATAGGCAGGCGCTTCTCCGCTTATGTAGAGCTGATGAGGGTGCATTAGCGGAATCAGGAGTATACCCCGAAAAGCAGCAGGAGCGTCGGCACGATGATTGCGCCCATCATGTTCGTGCGCTCGGCGCCCATCCTTATCGTCAGCCACCCGATGGCCGAGGCGAGCACGAACACCGCGATTCCCGAAGGGCCGTTTATCAGCGCGGTTATGGCGAAGAGGTAGATGGCGAGGACGGCATTCGCCTTGGAGAAATCCACGTTCGCCGCTTTTCCTATGAGTCTCCTCAGCGCGTACAGGGCAGCCACGCATATCGCCGTGGAGGCGAGCGCGAGCACGAGCAGCGTGCCGAGGTTCTGGTCCACGTCTATCGTTTGCGAGAGGACCGCCGTCGCGCCCATCCTGGATTTCCCGATGGACGCCGCGCTGGACAGCGAGAATATGCCCTCGCTCATCGCGACTGAGGATATCGTCGCGAGGAACGCCGTCGTGCCCAGGGGCATCGCGAGGGTGGCGAGCGCCGCTATCTGGGACGGCGAGCCGACGCCGGGCAGGAGATGGGCGAGCATGCCGAGGCCGGCGCCGAGCGCGGACCACCCGAGCACCCCGCCGCCGACGGGCTCGTCTTTCTGCTCCGGCGCCTTCCCGGCCTTGTACGTCAATATCGCCCCCATCGCGAACATGCCCGAGAAGAGGGGGAGGAACGGGTCGGACATGCCGGATTTCAGGGCATACTGGCCCAGGGCTCCTGAGAGGATGAGGACGAGCGCGGAGAGAAGAGGCCGCCTGGACCTGATGACGAAAATCATGACGAACGCGAGCAGGAGCCATTTTATGTAGCCCTGGACGGCCCCATAGAGGAACGAATACGCGGCAAGGGACGGCTGGAACAGGGCCGCGCAGAGCAGGGCGGCGAACGCGCAGCTGAGGAGCACGGTCTTGAGCGCGGCGATCCCCCTCCCCTGCATCACCAGCCGCTGGCCGGCAAGCACGGAGAGCACCGTGCCCTCCTCCGGCACGCCGAAGAATATGGACGGCACGAACGCGGCTATCATGTGCGCCGGGAACAGCGCGATTATCATGGCGGCAAGGTCGTCCGGCGCCATGCCGAGGGAGGAGAGGACCGAGACGACCGTGTTGGAATGCAGGCCCGGAACGAGGCCGCTGGAGAGCCCGAGAAGGGCGCCTGCGGCGAAAAACAGGGGATTCGTCTCCAACGCACCACCACAAATTGCGTTTCCAGTGTCCGGTTTCGAGTGCCCAGCCACAGGACACGGTACACAGGACACCGAACACCATGGAGCCTTCGGCTCCAAGTTCCACGGAAGCTACGCTTCCGAGGACCGGGCACCGGACTGCCCTTCAGCCGACCATGATCTCCTTCACCCTTATGTGCGGCCCCCCGTCGCTGACAGGCGCGTCCTGGCCCCCCTTGCCGCACATGCCGACGCTCGTCCCGAAATCCCTGCCAACGGCGTCCACCTTGCGCAGGGTGGCGAGTATGTTCCCGCTTATGGCCGCGTCGCGCATGACCCTGCCCAGCTCGCCATCCCTTATCTCGTACGCCTCTTCGGCCTTGAACATGAACCCGCCGGAGAATATGTCAACCGAGCCGCCCTTCATGCCCTTTATGTACACGCCCTTCCTGACGTCGAAGAGCTCCTCCCTGCTGTGGCTCCCCCTCAGCACGAAGGTGTTTGACATCCTCACTATGGGCACATAATCATAGCCGGCGGCGCGGGCATGGCCGTTCGGGGCGGCCCTGGTCTCGTGGGCGGTCTCCCTGGAGTTGATGAACCCCCTGAGCACGCCCTTATCCAGTATCACAGTCCTCCTGGCTTCCACGCCTTCGTCATCGAATGCGTAGGACCCGAAATTGTCCGCTGTCGGGTCGTCCACTATGGACACGAGGCTGCTGCCTATCCGTTTTCCCATGCTGCCCGCGAGGATGGACTCCCTGTCTATGACGGAATCGGCCTCCACCGCATGGCCCATGACCTCGTGCGCGAACACGCCGGTCATCTCATGGTCCAGCACGGCCGTGAACCTCCCTCTCGGGGCGACCGGGGCGCCTATTAGCCTCTGCGCCTTCTCCCTGGACGCCCTCGCGGTGCCGTGCAGGTCGAGAGACCGGAAGCCTTTCCGGGAGCCCGCGGTCTCGCTCCCCCTGAGCAGCGACTCCCCTTCCCTTGCGACCGCGGTGCATGAGAGGAAGGCGTAAACCTCGTCCTGTATTATCTCCGCGCCTTCGGAGCTGTAGAACTCTTTCCTCACCATGGAATCCGAGCAGGATATCCTCTTCGATATTATGGACCTGCCGCCCATCTCCTTCCTGGCGTCCAGGAGCCCGCGGACCTGCTCCTCGGGTTCCGTCTTCCGGGCTTTCCTGCCGGTTCTCTTCCTCACGGGCTTCGTCCCGGCGAGCCTTATCCTGCCCTTCTCCAGCCCGGCGAGCCTCGCGGCTTTCCCGAGGAGCGCCTCAATGGTCTCGGCCTCCCT
>Ga0315268_10006993_pt1 | contig 11947 bp, 13 predicted proteins | sample C1_top_MG_FD_204535 | JGI IMG/M metagenome (GOLD analysis project Ga0315268, IMG submission 204535) | Sediment microbial communities from Yellowstone Lake, YNP, Wyoming, USA - C1_top | ecosystem: Environmental > Aquatic > Freshwater > Lake > Sediment | place: USA: Wyoming | collected 2017-08-01 | reverse complement strand
TAATAATGACTCAATCTATCACTACATGGGGGATATTGTCCCGCCCCCGATAATGTGCATGTGTAAATGGAATACCAGTTGCCCGCCATCACGTCCGGTATGGATGGCAGTACGAAAACCGCTATCCAGCCCATGCTGTTTCGCCAACCTGGGCGCCAGCAATAAAAGTTTTCCCAGCAACGCGGTGTGGCTCTCATCGGCCGCCGCCAGTGAATCGATATGCAACTTGGGGATTAACAACAGATGTACCGGAGCAACCGGGTTAATATCGTGAAACGCGTATGCATCCTCATCTTCATACACTTTCCTGCTTGGAATCTCGCCCCGTACTATTTTACAGAAGATGCAGTCGTCCATGTTCAGTCTTTCCTCCCGCCCTATTTTCCGGCAACGCCACGGTTCTGCTTTTCAACAATACCGGACACGCCTTCGCGTCGTGCCAACTCGTTCAGCACGTCATTCGCGCTCAAGCCATGCTGTTCCAGCAGCACCATGCAATGAAACCACAGATCGGCTGTTTCATACACCAGATGTGCCTTATCCCCGCTCTTCGCTGCAAGCAGCACTTCAGTGGCCTCTTCGCCCACCTTCTTCAGGATCGCGTCTTCGCCCTTGCTGAATAATTTGGCAACATACGAACTCTCAGCAGCCGCGCCCTTGCGGGCTGCTATGGTGTCTGTCAGACGCTGCAGAATATCATTGCTCATCATTTAAAGTTCTTCTGGTAGATTTCTGCGGGAGCTTTCAGCACCGGGTCGGTTTCCACCCATTGCCCGTGTTCCAGACGGCTGTAAAAACAGCTTTCACGCCCGGTATGACAAGCGATCCCGCCTTGTTGTTCAACTTTCAGCAGTAATACGTCCTGGTCGCAGTCCAGCCGTATCTCCTTTACGCGCTGCACATGGCCGGACTCTTCCCCCTTGTGCCACAATTTCTTGCGCGAACGCGACCAGTACACCGCCTCGCCCAGCGCAACCGTGCGCTGCAATGCTTCCCTGTCCATCCACGCCACCATCAGCACCCGCCCGCTCTCTGCATCCTGCGCAATGGCTGGTATCAGGCCATCCACAGACCAGTTTATCCTGTTCAACCAGTTATCGCTCAAAGTCTCACCTCTATGCCCTGTTGCGCCATAAACTGCTTGGCTTGCTGCACCGTGTATTCGCCGTAATGGAAAATACTGGCAGCCAGTACCGCATCGGCGCCGCCCTGTTTGACTCCGTCCACCATATGCTGCAAGTTGCCGACGCCGCCGCTGGCAATTACCGGGATTTCCAGCGCATCGCTGACGGCACGCGTCAGCGCCAGATCGAAGCCTATCTTGCTGCCGTCCCTGTCCATGCTGGTCAGCAAAATTTCTCCCGCGCCCAAAGTCTGCATTTTGATAGACCACTCCAGCACATCCAGTCCGGTAGCTTTGCGTCCGCCGTGGGTAAACACCTCCCAGCGACCCGGCGCAACCTGTTTCGCATCTATCGCCACCACAATGCACTGCGAACCATAACGCGCTGCGGCATCGGCTATCAATTGCGGGTTCATCACAGCCGAGGTATTGATACTGACCTTGTCGGCGCCTGCGTTAAGCAGGTTGCGCACGTCCTCAACCTTGCGCACGCCGCCGCCAACGGTCAGCGGAATAAATACCTGTTCTGCCACCTGTTCGATGATGCGAAACAAAATGCCCCTGTCGTCGGAGGTTGCGGTGATGTCGAGAAAGGTGAGTTCATCCGCGCCCTGTTCATCGTAGCGGCGCGCAATTTCAACAGGATCTCCTGCATCGCGCAATTCAACGAAACTGACGCCTTTGACCACGCGACCGGCAGTCACGTCGAGGCAGGGGATTATGCGTTTGGCTAACATGTTAAGGCCAGGTTGAGGGGTATAGGGAGATAAATAAAGGATAGGCCGGGTCTAGTTCTTGACAACCCTGTCAGCGGTGAGCTGGTCGGCCAGTTTCTGGGCTGCAGCAAAATCCAGTGTTCCCTCATAAATAGCCCGCCCGGTAATAGCGCCGGTGATCCCCTCCTGCTGCACCGCACACAATGCACTCACATCATCAAGGTTGGTGATGCCGCCACTGGCAATGACGGGCACGGTAAGCGGCTTGGCCAACTCGACTGTGGCCGGAATATTCACGCCTGACAACATGCCATCGCGTCCGATATCAGTATAAATAATGGCTTCGACGCCATAACCTTCAAAACGCTTGGCAAGGTCGCACACGTCATGGCCGGTCAGTTTAGACCAGCCATCCACAGCGACTTTGCCTGCCTTCGCATCCAGACCCACCATGATATGACCGGGAAAAGCGTCACACGCTTCATGCAGGAAACCCGGCACTTTAACGGCCGCAGTACCGATGATTATATAAGTCACGCCGATGTCCAGATAGCGCTCTATGGTCTCCAGATCGCGAATTCCACCGCCCAACTGCACAGGTACATCCAGCCCTACCGCGTCGATTATGTCGCGTACTGCCGCTTCGTTCTTCGGTTTTCCGGCGAACGCACCGTTCAGGTCTACCAGGTGCAGCCGCCGCGCGCCCTGCGCCAGCCAGTGTTGCGCCATGGCAGCGGGATCTTCCGAAAACACCGTTGCATCTTCCATCATGCCCTGGCGCAGGCGTACACAATGTCCATCTTTCAAATCAATTGCGGGAATAATTAGCATAGTAATAATTAATCAATCAGGATTAAATAATCGGGAAGTTGATCTGGTTTCATGCAGGATTCCAGCTTGCAAAGTTTCCAAGCAACTGCAAACCTGCGGTATGGCTCTTTTCAGGGTGGAACTGTACTGCAAACAGATTATCGCGCGCCACGGCGCACACAAATGGATCAGGGTAGTTACTCTCGGCCTGTATCAGGGCGGAATCTTGCGGCTGCACATAGTAGCTGTGCACGAAGTAAAAACGTTCGTCCTGCGCGATACCTTTCCACATGACATGCTCGCGATGATGAACCTGATTCCAGCCCATATGCGGCACTTTTAGCTTGTTGCCCTGCACATCACGCAATTCATGCGGGAAACGCACCACTTGCCCGCGCAACACGCCCAAACAGGCTACATCACCTTCGGTGCTGTGCTCAAACAGCATCTGCAGGCCGATGCATATACCCAGAAACGGCTTGTTTTGCGCCGCGTCCAGCACCGCACTGCGCAAATTGCGCGCATCCAGCTCGCGCATGCAGTCCGGCATGGCACCTTGCCCCGGAAACACGACACGTTTCGCCTTCATGACCACTGCGGGATCCCCGGTCACCACGATGTCTGCACGCGGCGCTACCGCAACCAGTGCATTGTGCACCGAACGCAAATTCCCCATGCCGTAATCTACTACTGCAATATCAACCATGAAATCAGAGACTACCCTTGGTGGAAGGCATTATGCCGGACATGCGCGGATCAATTTCTACCGCCATGCGCAAAGCGCGTCCAAAAGCCTTGAACACGGTTTCGGCCTGGTGGTGGGCATTATTACCGGCAAGACAGTCAATATGCAAAGTGACGAGGGCGTGATTGACGAAGCCCTGGAAGAATTCGTGGAACAGATCCACATCAAACTCTCCGATCGTGGCGCGCACGAAGTCAACGTTAAAAACCAGACCGGGGCGACCGGAAATATCCAGCACAACACGCGACAACGCTTCATCCAGCGGCACATAGGCATGGCCGTAACGGCGCAAGCCGGTCTTGTTGCCCACTGCCTGACTGAATGCCTGACCCAGCGTAATACCAATATCTTCGACAGTATGGTGCGCATCGATATGCAAATCGCCTTTGGCCGCAATGGACAGATCCAGCAAACCATGGCGGGCAATCTGATCGAGCATATGATCGAGGAACGGCACGCCGGTATCGAAGCTGGCCTTGCCGCTGCCGTCCAGATTCAACGTCACGCTGATCTGGGTTTCCAAAGTATTGCGGGTTACCTGCGTATTACGCATTATGTTTTCCAATAAAATTCAAGCAAATTGATGAATGCTTTCCTGCAGCGCCCTGACGAACAGCTCATTCTCCCCGGGCGTCCCCACTGTAACGCGCAGACAATCCAGCAACGCAGGATGACTGCCATCCAGTTTTTTAATCAGCACGCCGCGCTGTTTCAGTCCTTCAAATACTCTGGCCGCATGCGGCAGACGGAACAGGATGAAGTTTGCCGCGCTGGGATAGGCATGCACATCTACCGTACCGACCAGGCGTTCAAATAACCAGGCTCTGTCGCGCCTGATTTGTTCGGCCTGCTGCAACAATATTTCATGATGACTCAACAGAATTTCAACCACGATTTGCGTCAACACCCCGACATTATAAGGCAATCGCAGCTTATCCAGCTGTTCCAGCCAAATCTTGCTGCCCGCCAGAAATCCCAGACGCAAGCCCGCCATCCCCAGCTTTGAAAAAGTGCGCATCACCAACACATTGGCATAATGCTCCAATTGCGGCAAAAAACTGTTGCTGGCAAAGGCGTAATAGGCTTCATCCACCACCACCAAACCATTGGCGGCTTCTATTATCTGCGTAATCGCCGCTGCATCAAACAAATTGCCTGTCGGATTATTCGGGTAAGCAAGAAAAATCAATGCAGGCTGATGGCGTTTAATGGCGGCCAGCATGGCTGCCAGGTCGAGCGCAAAATCCTCTGTGAGCGGCACACCCACATAATTCAGGCCGGTAAAAGCCGCAATCATTTTGTACATCACGAATGATGGCTCAACGCTCATCAGGGTCGCGCCTGGCTTCGCGACCGCCAGCGCGAGCAGCTGGATAATTTCATCCGAACCATTGCCGAGCAGCACTTCCATTTCCGGTGGCATACCGCTCACTGCCTTGATTTTTTCTTTCAGGCGCTGCGCATTCGTATCGGGATAGCGGTTGATCGCGGCGTTCGATACAGCCCCTGCTATTTCAGCGCGAACAATCTCCGGCAGCGAATATGGATTCTCCATTGCGTCCAGCTTGACCATGCCTGACCCAGGCTGCACGTGATAGGCTCGCAGGGACAGAATATCCTGCCGCAGCAGTCGTTCCGGTGATGCTGTATTACGGTTTGAAGGCATAACAAATCGGTGCAAACAAGAGTCTGGCATTTTACCTCAATCGAGACTTAATGTTGACGCGAAAACCATACCATTAATATAGGCTTCTGTCATATGCGGGATTTTCCCGGTCGATTTTTGGCTATTAATTCGCGACGGCCAAACTTCCTGCCAAATATTTCAACTGACTTTACTTTGGCACATTGCATATATAGAACACCCCCGGCCAGCATCACGAACATTAGCATATGATAATAAACGTTAATCTTAGTTGCGGCAATCCTATTGCTTATAGTACGCTTGCGAACAAGCGAGGAAAAAATGCCTCAAAAAAAATTACGTGTGTTATTTGTTGAAGCGTCGCAGGACGATTTGCAACAGACTCTCGCCAAACTTGCAGACAACGGGTACCTGGTTGAGTATCAGCGCGTGGAAGATGCTGATGCGATGAAAGCCGCGCTGCTCGGAGACCACTGGGATATCGTATTGTGCAGTTATAACCCGCCGGCGTTTGGCGGGCTGGAGGCGTTAAGCCTGATGCAATCGCTCAGCATCGACCTCCCCTTCCTGTTCCTGTCGCATAATTTGCGTGAGGAAAACATCATCCGCGCCATCCAGGCCGGAGCTGGCGATTACATTTTCAAGGGCAGTCTAAACAGGCTTGTTTCTGCCATTGAGCATTATCTGCGTGAAGCCGTCATCCGCCGCGAACATCGCCAGATGCTGCTCGAGCTCAAGGAAAACCAGACACGCTTGCACGCGCTGATTTCCAACCTGCCCGGCATGGCATACCAATTATTGCAGAGCACATCCGGAGAAGTGACCTTCCCCTATGTCAGCGAGGGTAGTCTCGCCCTGCTGGGCGTGCCTCCACAGGATCTGGTGCACTACCCTGCACAATTTTTTGACATTCTGCACCCGGACGATCTCGGCTCATACAAAAAATCGATGCAGGCATCGGCCAAAAACCTGACTTTTATGTATTGGGAAGGACGCATTAAATCCTTGCCGGATGATGAAATCAAGTGGATAAACCTGCGTTGCTGTCCGCGAAAAATGCCTCGGGGTGTGCAATGGGAAGGCATGATGTTCAACATTACAGAGCGTAAACTGGCAGAAATCGAAATCTTGCGCTCGCAGGAGCAGTTGCGCGAACTCTCCGCGCATATACAGGATGTGCGCGAACAAGAAAGGCTCGCTCTTGCGCGCGAGGTTCACGATGACATGGGCAGCATGCTGACCGCTATCAAACTGGACGTCGCGTGGCTGGGCAGTCGCCTGAACAACGGTGACCCCGCATTGGCAGTGAAAATCAGGGATATTGAAAACCTGGTAAACAGATGCGCTGCAGCAGCCGGCAATATCTCACGCAACCTGCGCCCGAGCGCGCTGGACTGTTTTGGCATTGTGACAGCTATAGAAATTGAAGCCAGTGAATTCGAGCAGCGTACCGGTATTGCCTGCGTATTCGACACCGTCGATGAAGGTGTATCAGTCGCCCCCAATATCGCCATCACCCTGTTCAGGATCTTTCAGGAAGCGTTAAACAATATCATGAAGCATGCACGGGCCAGTCAAGTAAAGGTGTCGATATACAACCGTAAAAACAGCGTGGAATTGAGCGTTGGCGACAATGGCCGCGGCTTGAACGAAGCGGATCGCCTCAAGCCGCGTTCGTTTGGACTGCGCGGAATTCAGGAACGCGTTGCACGCTTTGGCGGTGAAGTGGAAATCAGCGGCAAACCGGGACATGGCACCACGGTAGCAGTCAGCATACCGCATGTCCCGATCGCAAGTGAACAACAACAAGCGCCCCAACAAACATTGTTTTAACGGAGTATCTGGATGATAAAAGTATTGGTAGTAGATGACCATGCGATCATACGCAAGGGACTCAAGCAGATACTGGACGATACCGGCGATATGCGCGTAACCGGCGAGGCCGATTGCGGCATGCAGGCCATTCAAATGGCGCAGACTGAAGCTTATGACCTGATACTGCTTGATATCAGCCTGCCTGACAAACACGGTGTAGAGGTGCTCAAGCAACTCAAGCTAAATCATCCGCAACTGGCCGTGCTCATCCTCAGCATGCATGCCGAAGACCAGTATGCAGTGCGCGCCATGAAGGCGGGTGCTGCAGGATACCTGAACAAACAGAGTGTCCCTGCACAACTGGTTGATGCCATCCGCCAGGTTGCCGCAGGCAAGAAATACATCAGCAATGAGCTCGCGCAACAATTGGCGCAAGGACTGACTGAAGGCTTCCAGGAACTGCTGCATCAAACCCTCTCCAACCGCGAATATCAAACCCTGTGTTTATTGGCTTCCGGCAAAAAACTGAGCGAAATGGCTGAAATCATGTCGCTCAGCGCAAAAACTGTGAGCGTGTACCGCGCCCGGCTGCTCGACAAAATGAAACTGAAAAACAATGCTGAAGCCATCCAGTACGCCATCAGCAACCACCTGCTGGAATAAATTTCCCCACAGCAAGCCTCTATTCTCCTGCTTTACCTCAACCCCTGCTGCAAACCCGACTGAATTAGTACGAAAAATTGCCGCTAATCGCTGTATGGTTTTTTCGGTGTTATATCAATAATACACATCATCCAGTCAATACAAGATTATGCAATGGCAACTCCAAGCAGCCCCTCCGAAATAGCGCGCGAGACGCTTAAAGCGCTCGCCGCGCGCAAGTTGGCTCCCACCCCGGACAACTATGCACAGGCCTACCAGGAAATCAGCGGTATAGCCCCTCCTGCAGACAAAACAAAACCCGAGCCTGAAATATCCCGAGAAATCTCATGGTCCGGCATAATCCGCGATTTATTGCGTCAGCTGGATATCCCTCATAAAGGCATCACCCTCACGCGCAAGAAAGAGGGGGTTGAAACCGTATTAAATCGTTTTAACAGCGACTCCGCCATACTGCACGAGAAATTGCAAAGCCTGGTGCGTTCATGGTCCAGCACAGCTGGCGCCCCAAATGAGATCATGGGCGTAATCGATAATGCCGCTCAAGTTAACGCAGCGGGCAGCAGTAGCCACAAAAGCCCGACCGCGCTTGCCGCAACGGGTGGTTCACATGAACTCCTGTCGCAGTTGCGCGAACTGCTCGCGCATACGCTGGAGAACTCGCAGCATACCCAGCCCGAGTTCAGCAACGAAATACAGACCCTCGCGCAACAGGCACGCACCGCAGAAACTCCAAAACAGATTACGGATCTGGCCAATCAACTGCGCAAGTTCTGGCTGAAACTGGAATTGCGCGGCGGCGACAAGGTCAAGATTCAGGAAGGCCTGCTGCGGCTGTTGCGCCTGCTGGTTGAAAATGTGAGCGAACTGGTGGCAGACGACAAATGGATGCATGGCCAGATTGCGACCCTGAAGGACCTCATCGAACAGCCGCTGGATAAAAAAAGCATTGCAGATGCCGAGCGCAACCTGCGCAACGCGATCATCAAGCAAAGCACGTTGAAACAGAGCTTGAGCGACGCCAAGAGTACGCTCAAGAGCCTGATGACTACCTTTATCGATCGCCTGGGAGAGTTGACCGAAAGCACCGGTGACTATCACTCCAAGATTGAAGGCTATAGCAAGAAGATCGGCGGTGCCGACAACATCACGGAACTGAGTCATATTCTTGCCGACATCATGCAAGACACAAGAGTGATCCAGGCCAGCGCGCTGCGTTCTCACGAAGAACTGCTCAGCACACGCAAACAGGCCAGTGAAGCGGAGGAGCGTGTCAAAAAACTGGAACAGGAACTGGAAGAAGTGAGCGAACTGGTGCGTGAGGACCAGCTCACAGGCGCACTCAATCGCCGTGGCATGGAAGAAACGCTGGAACGTGAATTCAAACGAAGCGAGCGGACACAAACTCTACTCAGCGTTGCCCTGCTGGACATCGATAATTTCAAGCAGCTCAACGACACGATGGGCCATCAGGGCGGAGACGAGGCGCTGGTACACCTCACCAGGGTCATCAAGGAATCACTGCGCCCCAGCGACTCGGTTGCACGATATGGCGGCGAAGAATTCCTGATTATTCTGCCGGACACCGGCATGCAGGACGCACTGGAAACGCTGGAACGGTTACAGCGCGAGCTCACCAAAAAGTTTTTCCTGCACAATAACGAACGCAGACTCATCACTTTTAGTGCGGGCGTCGCGTTACGGGCAGAGAACGAAGACAAGGAGGATTTGATCGGTCGCGCCGACAAAGCCATGTACGAAGCCAAACGAACCGGCAAAAACCGCGTGGTGGCAGCATATTAATTTAATATAAACAAATACTTAAATAAATTTTATCAATAAATCTAAAGTTTCCCCGGAACACTCCGATATCTGTATTAACTGTGGTTGATGTGCCTCGCAACACAAGGCCAACCAAAGTGAACGGTCACCAAGACGGTATTCAATCTAGATATTAAGGAGAATTAAAATGGCACAAGTCATCAACACCAACATAGGCGCCCTGTTCGCTGGAGCAGCACTGAACAAATCAGCACTGGCCCTGCAAACCGCCCAGCAACGTCTTTCGTCAGGCCTGCGCATCAACAGCTCCAAGGACGACCCAACCGGCCTGGGCATTGCCGTAGGTTACGACAGCCAGGTTCGCGGTACCAACATTGCTGTACGCAACGCGAATGACGCTATTTCGAAGGCACAGACCCTGGATGGATATGGCGCACAGATCACCGAGAACCTGCAACGCTTGCATGAAATCTTTATTCAAACCGGCGACGTCGCCACCACTGAATCGACTGCGCTAATCGGTGAAAATGCCCGTATTGCTGCATTGACTGCTGTCCCCGGCAACTTGCTCGGTGCTTCAGTAACGGTAGACGGATCGGGCGGCACTTATACGCCGCTAAGTGCTGCAATTACAGCCCCCGCCGCTACTACTGCTGCCGGCACGCTTACCGATATCACTGCCGTAACAGCCTCACGTGCCAAGTATGGTGCCGACATGACGGCTTTGGGATCTGCGGTTACCACCATGCAGTCTACTTCGGTGAACTTGTCTGCTTCGTATAGCCGCATTATGGATACGGACTATGCTGCAGAAACTACCGCAATGACCCGCAACAACATCCTGCAACAGGCAGGTTCTGCTGTGCTGGCACAAGCGAACCAGACACCGAACTCGGTATTGAGTTTGTTACGTTAATCGTCAAATAACATCGCCAGCGCCTGATCGGACTACCGGTTGGGCCTTGCGAATGTGGGAGATCCAAGATGATCATCCAGGCTACAAATTTGAATCAGGGTACGTCACCGGCCGGGCTCATCAGCAATGATGCGCCCAAAGCCGTTGCCCCTGCACCGGAGCCGGTTGCCGCCCAGCAACCTTCAACCGAACAGTTGAAGAGCGCGGTGGCCAGCATCAACCATGCAATGCGGCAATCAAACCGGTCTCTGGAATTCAGCGTGGATCCCAGCACTAAAACGCCGGTAGTAAAGCTGACCGACACTGAAACAGGTGCATTGATCAGCCAATATCCGTCAAACGAAGTATTGGCGATTACACAATCGATAGACGAATTCCTCAGCCAGCATCAATCAAAGCCTGGTCTGCTGTTAAAACAAAAGGCTTAGTTCGGGAGATAACATCATGGCAACCACTTCATCCGTAGCACCGGCATCGTCCAGCGCAGGTACCCTTGATGTCCCTACGCTGGTCTCGCAGCTGATGTCGGTTGAGCGTCAACCCATCGACACGCTCAATACCAAGATCAGCAGCTATCAGCTAAAAATTTCATCCCTGGGTACGATCAGCGGACTGGTTTCAAGTTTTCAAACAGCAGTTCAGAGCTTAAATACCAGTATCGCAGGGTTTAGCGCCACGCCATCGAATGCCAGCATTTTTTCAGCTTCTGCCAGCAGTACGGCGGCGGCAGGCATATATTCCCTGAATGTAAGCCAGCTTGCGCAGTCGCAAAACCTGGTTGCTGCCGGGCAAACCAGCAGCAACACAGCCATCAGCAATGGGGTGGCAACCACGGTCACTTTCGATTTCGGCACCATCAGCGGTGGCACGCTGGCAGGTGGTGTCTATACCGGCGCCGCCTTTAATTCGAACGGCAGCGGCAGCAAGAGTATCACGATAGACAGCACCAACAATACACTGCAAGGCATACGCGATGCAATCAATGCGACACAGATGGGCGTAACCGCTACCATCGTCAACGATGGCAGCGGCACACCCTATCGCCTCGCCCTCACGTCGAACAACTCCGGCGTCAGCAACAGCCTCAAGATCACCACCAGCGGAGGCGACGGCACCATCAACTCCTTGCTGGGATACGATCCTGCAGGCACGCAAAACATGAACCAGACCGTTACAGCCCAGAATGCCAACTTTACGGTGAACGGCATTGCGATCAGCAAAGCTTCCAACGCGGTCACCGATGCCATCCAGGGCGTCACGCTTACGCTGAACGCGGTCACGACCACACCAGCCACGCTGACGATAGCGCATGACACAAACGCAGTCAGCACAGCCGTCTCTGGCGTTGTCGATGCCTACAATGCGTTATACAACCAGCTCAAGTCGCGCTCCGCCTACGGCAGCTCCAGCGCGGCGGCAGGTGCGTTGGCAGGTGATGGAACCCTGCGCCTGATGCAAGACCAGTTGCGCGGCATTTTTAACACCGCCGCGAGTGGCGGCACGCTGACCTCACTGTCCCAGGTTGGCGTGACCACTCAAGCGGATGGCACGCTGTCACTGGATAAGACCGCACTAAATAGCGCAATGGCGAACAATTACAGCGATGTAACCAATCTGTTCTCTTCTGCAACGGGTTTCGGCACCCGCCTCGATGCATGGTCCACCTCGGTTCTTGCTCCCGGAGGCTTGATCGATACCAGCACCACCAGCCTTAACACATCCATTAATGGCTATA
>Ga0315268_10006989_pt1 | contig 11951 bp, 12 predicted proteins | sample C1_top_MG_FD_204535 | JGI IMG/M metagenome (GOLD analysis project Ga0315268, IMG submission 204535) | Sediment microbial communities from Yellowstone Lake, YNP, Wyoming, USA - C1_top | ecosystem: Environmental > Aquatic > Freshwater > Lake > Sediment | place: USA: Wyoming | collected 2017-08-01 | reverse complement strand
GTTTTTCGACTTACTGGACACGGGCAAGACACCTTCCGAAATCCGTATCCGGACTTTCTGAGGGGCTGGAGCGACCGCCACGGTTTCGGTGGCAACATTGTGGGGTCGCTCCAGCCCCGATGGGTGTCTTGCCGGTGACCAAAAACCACCGTCGCGCCCGGCGCAACCTTTGTGTTTTCCGCAGGTTCCGTTCACCGCTGCGGTGAACGGAACCGTGAACGGGGTAGTGCGCTCTAGTTTTCATACATGTTCACCCGGGGTCCAAGTTTGTCGTCGAGAGGCGAACGCCCGTGGCCCACGAGATAGGTGTCGAAAAACACGGTCCGGTCCGGTGTGAGTTGCGAGAACTCAATTCGCAACTGGCGCTCATCGAGCCGCCTTGCATACCAGTCCTGATACAGCTCTTCGAACCGCTCGCCGTGGAAGCGGCGGCGGGCTTCCGCCAGAAACTCGAAATCTTCGGTTACGGGGACGATATATTTGTGGCTTTCCCATTTGCGGCGGATTTCGAAGTAACGGAGGATCTCGCTCGAAACGTCCGCTTCGAGAGGCCGTTTGATGGAGTTCCGGAAGCTGGCCTCGGCGCGGCCAAACTGCGTGATCCTCGGGGCAATGTAAAGGAAGCGGAACGAACTCAACTGCCGGAACAGGGCTTGGTAGGCGCCGAGATGCGAGGTGAAATTTGTGAGGCTCGAACAGCCGTAATCGACGTAGGTAAAGGTGGCCACAGGCGGGAGACTCGGGAGAGGGGGAGCCAGAAAGAGGGGAAACTTGTCGACAAAAAACCGGACGGTCGGACGGCTTCCGGGAAAGCCTTCATAAACCTTGGCTGGAAGAGCCTCTTTCGCAACACCCAGTCCGTCGCAGAAGAAACCAACCTTGTCCTGTTCGGTTTCAAGGAAGTCGTATCCGGGGTTCTCCAGAAGGAAGTCCAGGAGCACGAGCCGGGTGCGAATGTAATCGAAGGAGTGCCGGCGGCGATTGCGGAGGTTGTCCTTTTCGATGGGCTGGTAAACGAGCCGGGAAAAGAGGTGAAAAATCGAGCCCATGCCCATGTAATCGCGAACGGTGGCGTGTGCGTGTTTCAGAAGCTTTAGCGTGAACGTGGTAGTGCGCTTCCCCCGGCGAGCATTGACAAAGGCGAGGAACTGACGCATGGTGAAGTAACCCGAGTGGGTGGCAACGATATAGAGGAATCGCGCCTCGGGTTCGGTGTAGCCCAAGGCCGTAATCTGCTCGACTTGGTCCGCGGGCATCTTCATAAGGAAAAAATCTCCGCCGTCAATTCCCGCTGGTCGAGAACCCGGCGGAGTTTCGAGGCTTCGTCCGCATGGGCATAGATCGCGAACCCCGCGCGGACTTTTTCGGCGAGATTTCTGCCGCGGTAGTGCCCGGTTGCGAGTTCGAGGTCCACGCGAGCCTTCTCTCCGTCGCGGGTTTCGTATTCGATGCGCACGTCGGGCAGTGGAATCTTGCCGCGCACGACCTTGAGGTCGTGCTGTTCGGCAACAGCCCGCTTGCTGGCGGGAGAGTTGCGGTCCTTTCCGAGCTTGGCCAGGTCGTGGTAGAGGTGCTTTTTCAACTCATAGTCGAGAACGACGCGAAGGTTTCTGCCTCCCTGGCTCTCGATCTTGGCGGCGGCCTTTTGATAGAGGCGGTAGAGGTCGGCATCGTGGTGGGCTTCGCGGGGCTTGGTGAAGCCGTGGTAGAGGGCCTGGTCTTTGCCGGCGGCTCTGGTATCGGTGAGGAAGCGATGGCCGATCTTGGTGAGAGTGAGCAGTTGCCGGGAGCCGGTTTCTTCATGCGGAATGATCTTCATTTCAGCGAGGCCCTGGCGGAAGAGGTTCTCCACGTCGGGCCGCATGCGAACTTCGTCGCCGTCGTAGGCGAAGTCGGCGAGATCCTCCCTGGCCACGGCGCGGAATTTGCCCAGTTCGATCATGGTGGCGATTTCGGAGTCCCGGAGGCGATAGGTCCGGCCGCGAAGTTCGTAGGTCTTGCGGAGTTCCGACGGATAAGACGGGGTGCGATCCGGCTCGCGGCTGGGCACCTGCGACCCCTCCTCCGGAGCTTGCTCGCGAACTTCATCGGTTCTGGACGGCTCGTTGACCAGAGGTTCCCGCTCATGGGAGGACACCCGCGAATCGAGATACTCGTCGCGTTGGTGGCCTCGGGACATTTCAATCACACTCCTCTTCAAACAACGGCGCGGGCATGTCGGTTTGGCCCGAGTGAAGCTGTTTGTCGAGATGGGAGAGTTTTCGCCCGGTGTCTTTCAAGAAAAACTTGCGGATGAGAACGAAGATGGCGGCGAACACGTTGACGGACAAGATTCCCACGTAGGTCAGGATGGGTGTCGCGTATGCCCGCCAAAGGACGATCTTGTAGGGAATAAAGAATTTCAGCTCGCCGATGAGCCAGAAACCGAGGGCGAGCAGGATGGCGATGGTGAGGAAGAGGGCGTTGGGGATCATTGCGGATCTCCAGGGTGGCCAGGCAACGTCATTAGGGTCTTTCCGGGCCCCCCAATCATCCTTGGGAGCGGGTAGGCAGCCGGAAAGCAACGGAGGCCCTGCAGCAGCGCGCCTGGGGTGTCCAGGGCTGCGGTCGATGGGAAAGGCTGTGGCGCACGTTGGGAGGAGGACCACGGGAGGAAGGGAGAAGAGGCGCGCGGAGGTTGGGCCGATGTGGCCCGGCGCCGGACCGCGACCCCTGTTTCGTTCACTCTCTTGATGTCGGGATTCATTTGAACGCCTGGTCCTCGCGGAAATAGGTGACGGTCATACCCAGCGGGTTGATGGGGATCAATTCGTTGGGGACGTTGCTCTTGAAGACAAAGACAAAGTTCGCGGTGTAGAGATCGCGTTTCAGCTCGCTATGGTCGGCGGGCGAGTAGTAGACCATGTAGAAATCCACGCGAGCGCGGAAGGGCGGGTTCTGCATCTCTTCCAGGGCAACTTTCTTCACGTCCACATCGATCTCGGGGGCGGAGGTGTTCGTGAGGAATTTCCGGATGATGTCGTCCTTGCGGTAGGCGTCGAGAATGCCGTTGGCGAGCTTGCCGTCGAGGAAGAAGAGGGCCTTCGCGAAATCGTTCTGGATGGTGTAGCGATTGCGGCGGTAATAGAGCGAGCAGAACTGGGAGAGAAAATACTTCGCTTCGGCATCCTGGGGCTTGTATTCAAGGTTGTGGTAGTTGATGGCCTCGGCGCGGCCCAGATCGTCAATGCGGATAACCAACGGGCGGAAGTTCTGGAAGGTGCGGATGGTCTTGAGGTCGATGAGCGCCAGGGCCACACAAACAATGGCGAGCAGAGCGAGGGCGATCTTGAGATAGGTATTGGTCACCATGGGATCACCGTACTGCTCGAGGTAGAGGCGTTTGGCATCGTAGAAACTCGTGTCGTTGTTCATTCAAAAACCCTTTCCAGAATTCCGGCCGAGGAACCGCCCGAGGTTCCGCTGAAGATGTGGTTTGTAAGGGAGGGGATTTTCAGGAGCGCGTAGATCGAGGCCAGAAACGTAATGAAGAGAACCGGGAACCAGGCGATGAGCTGCACGGTGGAAAGGGAACCCGCGGGCGGCAGCCGCAGGGCCCCGAGGATGAGATTGCCGATGACGTAGACCACGGCCGCGGCGACGACCTGGTAGAAGGCGTATTGGATGAAGCAGCGGAACCAGCCCCAGAACAGCCACTCCATCTTCGGAACGATGAAGAACGGTACGAAGATGGGCCCAACCAGGACGCAGACAGCGGTGGCGATAAAACCGTAGGCGATGACGATAATGGCCACGGCCTGGGCTGTCGCGAGCAGGATGATGACAATGACGTAGACAATGGTGCCGAGGAAGTCGCCCCAGGAGGGTGAATCGAGCCGCGATTCGAAATCCGAAACCTGCTGGACGACGTTCTGAAGCTGGGCCTGGTCGATTCTGCTGGAGAGGAACTGGGCTTCGTCGGTGATGAGGTTATGGAAGCTGGTTCCGATGCCGGGAATGGGAGTGCTGTAGTAGTTGACCATGGCGAAGCCAAAACTGATGGACAGGAGCAGGCCTGCGAAGTTGTCGAAGTGGAAGGGATGGTCGCCGCCTGCGGCGGAAAGAGCCGACTTGACTCCGTACCAGACGACGAGGATGGTCGCGAAGGCACGGAAGAGGTTCTGGCCCATGGCGTCGAAGAAGCCGAGGTTCTGCGTGAGCAAATTGTTGATCGCCTGGAAGATGAACTGCAGGTAGTCAGTTTGCACGGGCTCGGCTCCTTCGACGCGGGGTTCGGGTTCTCCGCACGCTCAGGGCATGCGGAAGTTTTGCAGTGAATCGGTGATGGTGCCGGTCACCCGGGCCAGGTTGCCGGCGAGCGAGGCCCGGCGCTGGATGTCGGCATTGATGGTGTTGGCTGTGGCCTCGCGCTGCTGCTTGGCGAGGATGGTCTGCTGTTCGAGAAGCGAGGCGAGGAGTTTGTTCGAGTCCTGAACGGTGCGAAGCGTGAGAACGCTCGCGGCATTGATCTTATTCAGGACCGAAACTTCGCTGTTGAGGCCGGGGCTGGCAGATAGCGAGTCCTGCTCGAGGTTCGATATCTGGGTCTGAACATTGGGGGCGTTGCCACGGATGGAGCCGATGGCGGTCATGGCGGTCGCATTCGCGCCGTCCGCGAGCTCCACGGTGGCATACTGCGACTTCACTCGGGCAAGTTCATCAGGGCTCATGCCGGAAAGCTGGTCGGGGGCGTATTGGAGCAGCCGGGTGGTGGCCTGCTGGTAGCCGTTGGTGACGGTGGGAACCTGACCAGAGTTGATTCCGCTGACCCAGGTTGAAGTGTTGCCGTAGGTGTCCTGCGCAGTCGTGTTCCGCCATTGCGAAAAGACAGCGCGGTAACGCGCGGGCATGTTCTGGATGCTGCGGGCCATCTGGACGGCCAGGTTGTACTGGGAGACGAGCTGGGTGTAGCTGTTCCTGAGCTGGATGAGTTGCTGTTGAAGCTGGAAATAACGGAGCAGCGCGTTGTGGTAGTTCGTCGGGTCATAGACGATCCCGCCGAAACCGAATTGGGCAGAGGCCGAGCCGACGCACAGTGCCATGACAAACAGACAAATCAGGATCTTTCTTTTCATCGAACTTTCATCCTTTCCCGCCTTCATAAATCGGAAGGTATTTTGTGGTTGTTGTAGTCGGGCAGAACGAGGTCGCCCGAAAGGTAGATTTTTACGCGGTGGCCCTCGCGGATGGTGACCGTGGGCAGAATGTTGAGGAATTTGTCGAGGATCTGCGCGGAGGACTGCGCCAGGCTCTGCGAGAGCCCCTGGCGCATGAGATCGCCGCCAGAGGCGGTCAGGGCGCTCCCGGTACCCGCTTCCGCGACGGCTCCCAGAGCGCCGATGGCCAGCGAAACGCCGAAGATGCGCAGGTAGTGGTTGTTGACCTGATCGCGCAGGCCGGTGTCCCCGATCTGATTAAGGCCCTTGAACTGGTCGAGGCTGACGGAATAGCCGTCCGGCATGATGAGGCGGTGAAACACGACGGCGAGACGCCTTTGGCCGAAGCTGTCCACGCGCTTGGTATCGCCGAGCAGTTTCGAGCCTGCCGGGATCAGCAGGTGCTGGCGGTCGGCGGAGTAGACGGCGGTTGAGAGCAGGCACTCGACCGGGCCGGAAAACTGGCCGTCGAGGCGGTTGATGAGAACGGTTTCGAGGATGGTTCCTTCAAAGAGTACGTAGGTTTTTCCTGCCGCCGCATTGGCGGTGGCAGGGGTTTGGTTTTCCTCCTTTCGGGTATCGGGTGGTTCCGCGGAATCCTTTCTTGTCGGAGCGGGAGCCTGCGGAATGGAATTCGGCTGCATTTCCCTCAAGAGCTGCGCAATCTGAGCCGCGTCGGGCCAAGAATTCGGTCCCGTGGGGCCCGGCTCGGCCCCAGGGGCCGGAGCCCCAGCCGGAGGCTTGCGGTAGGTCAGAGCGACATTCGACGAAAAAAGCGAGAGGTAATCGCGCTTTTTGCGCTCGGCCCGGATGGCGTCTTCCGGCCGCTCGGCGGAAGGATTGCCCGAAGCACCGGCCTGCTGCGGGTCCTGCGTCGCAGCGCCGGTGGGACGGGCCTGCAGCGCGAAGGCGTTTTCAGCCACAAGCTGCTCGCGTTGCAGTTCCTGAATGCGGGTTTGCAGTTCGGCGACCTTGGCGTCGTTGACTTCGAGCGGCGCCTGCACCGCTGGCGCGGGAGGAAGCGTTTTCACGGGCAACGGAGGCTTTTTGCCTCCGGTCAGCCACATGATGAGGATCATGACGAAGGCCAGACTGATGAGCAGCCAGGACTGGACGTTTTTGGGCAGCAGTCCGGGCGGCTGCGGGGCTTTCTCTTCGACTTGATTCGGCTGGTTCATGGTTCGCTCCTTACTTCGCCGAACTCTGCCGCGCGAACGGCAGCTTCTTCTTGCCGATGGCGAGGTAGCCGGCGTCGAGGATCTTGGGGACGATATAGACGCCGTTTTCGAACTGGAAATTGGTCAGGTTGGGTTTGCCGTCCTTGATTTCGTACAGAGCAGGCTTTTCCCGCGCGGCGCACTTGATGTAGGTGAAGGTGTCGTCGTGATAGATCATGGAAACCAGGAACGGCTCGCGCGCAGCCTTTGCGTTGAGGCGATAGTCGAACTGCAGCTTCGGTGCGTACGCGGAACGGAAGCGGCTGACCTGTTCGCCAGTCTGGACCTGCGCAGCGTGGAGTTGGTCCGCGGCCTGCGCGCGCAAGGTATCGAGTTCCCTCTTGTAGGCTTCCGCTTCGCCCGCGCTTACATAGCCGCGCAGGCCGCTTTTGGCGGCGATGCTGGAGCTTTCCTTGGGCTCGACGAAGATTTTCAGGTCAGGCTCGGCATTGGGTTCGTTGCCGATCTCGGTCAGCAGGAACGAATAGACGTGGCCACTGGCGGTGATGAGATTCAGGTTGCTGCGGATACCGGCCTGGGCCGGGTGGACGTAGCAGAGGTTGTGCGAGCCGTTGATGATCCAGAACTCCTTGTCGCCGGTGGTGAAGTCGAGAATCTCCTCGTCCTCGGGAAGGACAATGAGCGTCGAGAAGCGCAGCTTGGCGCGGACAGGGACGATGTCTTCTTTGGCGTACTTCACCACGCGCGCCGCTTCGGTTGCGGCCCGCGCGGGCGGGGCGCAGATGACTGGCACGCCGAGGGCAACGATGGCGAGCATGAGAAGAAAGGTGTTTTTCCACGGACTGCGAATGCGAAGTTTCATTGGTCTGCTCCTTGAGAGAATGTGTGGTGCTTTTGGGAACCCTGGTCACGACCTGAAAACAACTGCACAAGCCACTGGACGGAAAGAAGAGCAGCGGTCGTGACTCCCGTGAGCGCGAGAGGCAGGAAGAGATAAAGCGGATAGCTTTCCGCCGCCCATGCTTGGAGACAGTCGCTCAGAATCACGGCTGTCCTCCGGCGAGCACTTCGAGGCCTCGCTCAAAGCCGTAGGTGTCAAAAGCCTCTTTGCGCTTCTTGTTGTCGTAGGGGTCGTTGGTGTAGAGCCAATAGCTCTTGGCGTCCACGGTGAGGTTGGCGACTTTGCCGAGTTCTGGCGTCTTGATCAGGAATTGCTGCTTGGGGATGAGGCCCGAGATCAGCTCGACTTCGTTTTCGTTCAAGTGGAACTGACGGCGGTAGAGGTCGCGGTCCATATCGGGATTCGCGAGGAAGATCTTCGTGGCGCAGCTTTCGATGATGACGTCGAGGATGTCGGAGCGCTTGAGTTCATCGAGCGACTGGGTCGAGAGGACCATGGCGGCGTTGTGCTTTCGCCAGGTCTTGAGGGCCTCGACGACGTACCGCTGAATGCTGGGATTCTTGAGAAACACCCAGGCCTCGTCAATGAAGAAGGCCTTGAAAACCGAGGTGATTTGCCGGTCGGAGATGACAGCGTTGGCGCGGTGCAGGATGTAGAAGAGCAGCGGTTCAAGGAGTTCCGGGTACTGGCTCATGCGCTGGAAGTCGAAACACTGGAAGCGGGAGAACGAGACCGTATCCGCAGCATTGTCGAAGAGGAATCCGAACTGGCCGCCGCGAGTCCATTTGGCGAGGCGGCTCCCCAGGTCATGGCCGAGCGTGTTGGCCAGCACGCCCAGGGTGCGCAGCGCGGGGTCGATGGCGTAGAGATTTTCGATCTGGTGATAGAGGTCGCGCTCGATAGCCGGGTCGAGTTCCCCGGCCCTTGATCCCTGGATCAAGACCTTCAGAAAGAGCGCGAGGAAGTCGAGGTTTTCCTTCGTTGGCGGGAGCGAAAACGGATTGATCTTGAAATCCTCGGATTCGAGGCCAACGCGGATGTACGAGCCGCCAAAAAGCTGCGTAAGGCTTTCGAAGCTTCCGCCCAGATCGAAGATGAAGGTGTGCGGGTCGTACTTCTGGAGATTGGTGATGAGGAAATTGAGCAGGAACGATTTTCCCGCGCCCGTTCGGCCCAGGATCATGGTGTGGGCCACATCGCGGTAATGAAGGTTCAGGAAGTACGGCGTGTGGTGGTTGGTCTCTAGCACCGCCAGATATTCCTGCCGGAGATGCCGGTTGCGCGGCTCGCCCCCGTCGAGGGTGAAAAGAAACGAGAAATCGGCGTAGTTGGTGTTGAGCAGATACAGCGAGCGCAGGTTGAAGGCGTGGTTGCCGGGAACCGCGGCGAGGAACGCATTCAGAAGGTTGTAGTTCTCTTCGTAAAGCTGCGCGTCGTGGACGCTGAAGACTTTGTAGAACTCGGCGCAGGCCCGGTCCACCTTGGCTCGGTCGAGGTCATAGATCACGACGGTCAGTGAAAACTGCCCGAAGTAGTTCCCGTGCAGCTCGATCTCCTTGATGCCTTCGCCGAGTTCCCGGACCTGCGACTCCTTGGAATCGTCGAGGAGCACGTCTTGCGCGGGACCGTCGTTCATGTTGACCTGGCTGAAGAACGACCGCTTGGTGTTATGGAAGTGGCGGCGCTTCATCTGAATGGCCCGCCGGGTTTTTCCCGAATCTTCCCGCTTCCATTCGGTCACGACGGTATAGCTGGCCTCGACTTCCAGCAGGCGCTTGAAGATCAGCGGAAAGCTCCGCGAGGAAGGCTCTTTGAGGGTCAAGACTTTGACGTAGTAATCGTCCACGCGCAGATGGCCGCGATGGCATTCGAGATGGGATTCGCAGAGATAGTAATCGAGGAAAGTGTCGTACTTAAGTTTGGCGAGTTCAAGTTTGTCGGGATGGAAGTTGAGGGTCTTCTTGAGGACACGGAACGCTTCCTGCTTGCCGAGAAGGCGCACGGCCAGGAAGTCGCTGACCTGCAGGATAAAACTTTGCGCCTTCAGAAGAAGGGTCGCTGCGGCCCTGTCGATCTCCTGCCCAAGGCGCAGGACCTGCTTTTTCGCGAAGAAATGGGCGCACAGTTCGGCGACGGCCTTCCTGGGATTCTTCGGGAACTCGGCGAGGGTGCTTCCCAGCGTATGTGAAATCCGCGGCCCCTGATAGAGGACCACGTAGTAGAGGGAGAGGGAGAAGAGCGTGTCCGCCTTCTTGCCCAGGTAGGCGATGCGGTTGCGGATGGCCGTGTCCACGACCGGGTTGCCGTAGAGTTTGTAGGGAATGGTCTCGTTGTTGCGCTTGAAGAGGTACTGGTAGACGCGATAGTCGTCGCTAAAGAGTTTCAGCGCGGACTCGAGGCGCTTGGTCAAACCATCAATCGCTGCTCCGTCGAGGCACTCGTAGTCCACGCCGCGAACTTCCAGGATGACGCCGACCTCCCCTGTTTTCGTGAGGAACACCTCGGGCCCAATGAACCCATAGAGGTTTACCAGCTCGCTGAGCGATCCGGTTTCCTCGTAGTTCTTGAAGATGCGTTTAAGGCTGAGCATGGCCCTCCCTGCGAACGGCGATGGGAGTGAACTTCATGGGGTCGTACTGGCTGCGCAGCCTGGCTGCGGTCAGCAGAAACCGCAGAATCTGCGGATCGGTTTGCGTGGCCCAGCGCGCAACGAAGTAGAGCAGCGCGAAGATCAGCAAGCCGCCGAGAAGGCTGGCCAGCAGGTTGAACGTGGCGGCGCCGAGGCACATGGCGAAGAAAAAGAGCTTTCGCTCGGCCCCGAGGATGGTGAGGGGCCGGGAAAGCGAGCGGTGCACCGGATTGATACGCCTGGCGTTGGTCATGCGATTCTCCTCGACTGAGCCTGGGACAACTGGAGATCAGGGAAAGAGCCAGGCCATGAAGTTGACGGCGGCAATGGCCATGCCGACGCCGAAGAGCACGCCGGCGAGGACGCGCTTCGAGCCTCCTTCGCCAAAGGCGAAGGTGAGGCCGGAAACAACAATCGCGACGAGCGAAAGCCCCCGCGCGATTGTGCTGGTAAATGCCTGCTGGAGGACGCCTACGGCGTTCTCCCAGGGGGAGTTGGTCTGGGCGAAGGCTGGCGCAGCCAGAAACAGGGTGATGACGGCAGTCCAGAGCATGGGCGATGGACGGAAGCGCGTAAGTGCTTTTCGAAACGTGGTTTTCATCATTTCACCTCGCTAAAAAAGATCTCGTGGTATCGAAAGGAGTCCCCGCCAGTTTTCTCTCCAGGCCGCAAGGGTTTCCGGGGACGGACGGCTCTGCTGCTGTGAAGTGTTTCCGCCTTCTGGAAACACGAGGAGCACTAGCTCCGGGAACAGAGATGCCGTCCGTCCGGGCGTTCTTACCGGCGGTAAGGGGGAACCGGCGGCCTTGAATCCGGAAGCCGCCGCCGCAGCGATTGGCGGGAACTCCTCCTCTACTTACCTAATCAGCGGGGAAAACGGAAAATGTGTCGCACTTTAATAAAACTTTTTCCGCTTTATGCCGGGGAAGAGAGCTGGCAGGGATCAGTATTGCCATGGTGTTCCCGCATGGTGCTTGTTGTTCCTTGGTGTTCGGGCGAGACGGCGGAGCTTGCTCAGCAATCGTTTCATCCTTTGGCGAAAGGGATTCGAGCCGTTGCCGGAGGATCCGTTCGAGCCGTGTCCAGACGTTCCTTCCAGTTTGAGGTCAATGAGCAGGTTCAGGTCTTCGGAGGTTAGATGGGCTCTTTTCTGACATAGGGCCAGGAAGTGCCGAAGCGCGGCATTGCGCTCGAAGGCGTCCTCGGCCGATTGGGCGGAAGGAGATCCATCGCCGATCTGCTGGGCCGCGAATTGCGACGTGGAGCGGAATTCGCGGTCTGCCCATTCGAACGTGCTTCTTTTGAGCCTTCGGGCCATCGTAAAGGCAAAATGGGAATGCCGCGTCCTCCAGGCCTCCGAGCGCAGCGATTGGAGGAGGGTGGTCAGGGCATGCTGCGCGATATCCTCGCGGGGAAGGAAAGCATAGCGGGATGAGACCTGACGAACGGTTGCGTGAACGGCGGGAATGAAGATTAGAAGCAGTAGTTTTTCGAGAATCTCCCCATGCTGTCCGGAGATACGGTCATTTACAAGCTCGGCGAATATCCGGTCGGAGAGATGGTCCGGGTCTCCTCCGTTCCGGCACGCATGCAATTGCTCGACGAGTGCCGAGGGCGCTGGATAGCCGAGCAGCATTGGCCTTTCCGCAACCAATTCGCCATACCGATGCAGGCTGTCGGCGGAGACGAGCTCCGTCAGAATGCTCTTTTCGATCTCACAGATGCCACATCTGCAATTCGGCTGCTTGCCCATGGCGCGTATCCTCCGTGTGAAGCCGGAAGGGAGCCTGCTGCGCGGGAGGGCATATACTGAGTAGCGTGTTAACGCGGGATGCACTTTATCTTGCGCTGACCGGAATTGCGTACAGCAAGAAAAGAGGGCCCCCCGGCGAAGCCGGGGAGCCCTCTCAAATGCGCCGGTTTAATACGGCGCATTTTCCGGTTCGGCGGCATCGCCGGCGTCAGAGCCGGTCGGGGCCGCCGGGGGTTCCGCCTCGGCACGGCTGAGCCTGCGTACCGAATTCGCACGCACGCTCCAGAACGTGACC